>Ga0315901_10001214_pt1 | contig 37367 bp, 38 predicted proteins | sample LakEriMetagenome_10_FD_203761 | JGI IMG/M metagenome (GOLD analysis project Ga0315901, IMG submission 203761) | Freshwater fungal communities from buoy surface, Lake Erie, Ohio, United States - Buoy 2 MA116 | ecosystem: Environmental > Aquatic > Freshwater > Lake | place: USA: Lake Erie, Ohio...
GTCACCCACCTGGTCGAGCACCTCGGCGCTGCTGCAGATGCCCGTCGTCAGCACCGGGATGTCGATGCCGAGCGAGGCGCGGCCGCGCATCGTGCCGATGCAGCCGGCGTCGGAGTACAGCGAGACGATCACGTCCGGGTCGCCGTCGGCCGCCTCACGCATCAGGCCGAGGAACCCGGCATCGGTCTCGGTGTCGCCGCCCTTCACCGACGTCCATTCGACGCCGAGCGCGTCGAGCGACGCGGTGAGCGACCCCAGCGAGGAGTTGCCGCCCGGGTTGTCGGCCGAGATGATGCCGACGCGGGTGGCCCCGAAGTGGTCCTTGGCCACCCCGGCCGTCGCAGCCATCACCGTGGCGTTGCCGCCGGTGAGGAACAGGGCGTCGGCGGTGTAGTCGCCGGGCAGGATCGGCAGGACGCCGATGATCGGCACGGCCGCCGCGGTGTAGGTGGCGTAGTCCGGGAACAGGTCGAGGCCGAGCATCACCAGCTCGACATCGTTTCCGGTGAGCTCCTGGGCGCACGCCTGCGAGGTCTCCGGCGACCCGTTGACGACACAGCTCTCGAGCTCGATCGGGCGGCCGCCCATGCCGCCGTGCTCGTTGAGATAGGTGACCGCGCCCTCGATGTAGGTGCGGATCTCCGGGAAGTCGAGACCCGGCGCGCCCTCGGTGTTCACGAGGCCGATCCGGATCGGCGTGCCCGTCGGCGGCCCGAGGGTCGGGAACACCGCGTTCGGCGACACCTCGCCGGGCTCCGCCGGCGCCGTGGTGTCCGCGCCCGGTTCGGCGCCGGTCGTGTCGGTGTCCGTGCCGGTCGTGTCGGTCTCCGTGTCGGTGTCCGTGTCGGTGTCCGTGTCGGTGGTGGCGGCCCCCGGCGCCGTGGTCGCGGGCGCGGCGGTGGTGGCCGAGCCGCCGCCGTCGGCGCCCTCGTCACCGCCGTCACCGCCGGAACCGCCGCACGCCGTGGCGAGCAGCGTCCAGGCCAGCACCGCCGCGACCGCAGTGCGGCGCGTGTGCGTCGTCCCTCTCATGGTCCCCTCCCCTGATGCCCTGCCGGGCCGTCGGCAGGTCCCCGGCCTGCCCCCGTCTGTCCCGTTCGTGTCCTCACGGACCGCCCGGCGATGTCGTCGGCGCCCCCGCGCCGACCCCGACCGTCAGAACGACGGCGTGTCGGGAATCCAGCTGCCGTGTGCGCCGTACGGCACGCGACGCGGCAGGTGCACCACGGCGACCGGCGCGCCGTCGAAGTCGCGCGCATCGACGATGCGCAGCGTGGACTCGTCGGTGCGGGTGTCGTGGGCGAACGAGATCACCCAGCCGTCGTCCTCGGCGGCGTCGGGCGAGCGGGGTGCGAACACCGGCTCGGCGCCGCGCACGCCGTCACCGAGGCGGTGCTCCCAGCACTGCCCGGTGTGCAGGTCGTACTTCCAGAGCGACGAGCCGTACACCGGCTCCTCGACCACGCCTTCGCCCGCCATCGCCATCAGGTACCCGTAGCGGGCGTCGAGGCCGACGAGCCGGTCGTCGACGCGGCCGAAGTCGCCGGGTCGGTCGTCCACCTGCTCCTCGCGCACCGTGCCGGCGGCGAGGTCGATCGTCCACTTCCAGAGGCGGCCGACCTCGGCGTAGTCGTCGTTGCTCGACCCGAACGCCTCCGGCTGGCGCGAGACGAACAGGGTGATGGTGTCGCCGTCCTCGAACGCGTTGACGGGGTGGAACACGTAGCACGGCTCGATGTCGAACCAGCGCACGTCGGCGTTGGTGCCGGTGCGCGGCATCACACCGAGGCGGGCACCCGCCTCGCGCTTGAACTTGAACGGCATCCCGGTGGCGAGTGCGCCGAGGTCGAAGCACACCGGCAGGTCCATGAACACGACGTGGTTCCGGGTGACGTTGAAGTCGTGCATCATCACCATGTTCGGGATCTCGATGCCCTCGAGCTGCTGCAGCACGCCGTCGGCACCGATCCGGATGTAGTGCAGGTACGGCGGCGTGGGGCTCAGGTAGCTGAAGGCGATCAGCTCACCGGTGACCGGGCAGATCTTCGGGTGGGCCGTCATCGACGTGGTGAGCGCACCGTCCCAGTTCTGGTAGCCGAGGGTGTTCAGCTCGCCGTCGATCCGCCACGGCCAGTGCCCCTCCTCGAGGCACAGGATCTGGTCGCGGTGGCGCATGACGTGGGTGTTGCCGGTGCCGCGGGTGAGGTCGCCCATGTTCGACATCGCGTCGCCCTGCGGGTTGCTGATGTTCGGCGTCTGCACGTAGCGGTTGCGGTACCACTGCGCCCGCCCGCCGCCGAGCCGGACGCCGTGCACCATGCCGTCGCCGAAGAACCAGTGGTCGCTCGCGCCGCTCTTCGGGTTCGGGCCGGTGCGGACGTACACGCCCTCGAGCTCGTCGGGCACCTTCCCGGTGACGCGGAGGTCGGTGACGGTGAGCTCGTCCTGGACCGGGGCCCAGTTGCCGCGGAGGTGCCAGCGGGTGGCCGACGCAGCGTGCTCGTCGAGTGCGGTCATGTCTCTCCTCACGGGTGCGGCGGCCCGTCGGGCTGCCGTGATCGGTCGTTCGAACTCGGTGGGATCGTTGGTCGGATCGTTGGTCGGATCGTTGGTCGGATCGTTGGCTGGAGCGATGGATCGCAGGAGGACGTGCGGGTCACGGTCCGCCGGCCCCCTGCCAGCGTGCTCCCCGCACGGTAGCACCGGTGTCGAGGGCGAATCTACCCTCGGTAAGTTCCCTGCATCCAGGGTGCCGGTCGCAGGGTGCCGGTCGCGCCGTGTCAGGCGTCGGGCGAGCTCGCCGACAGCCCCGACCACACCAGCTCCGCCAGCTGGTCCGCCAGCACGTCCGCAGGTCGGTCGCGCTCGTCGAGCCACCAGAGTGAGACCAGGTTGATCACGCCGACGATCCCGTAGGCCCACGGGAGCGCGACCGAGTCGTCGGCGCCGCCGCGCCGCCGCGAGTCGGCCAGGAGTTCGGCCAGCGCCGTGGCCGAGCGGCCCGCGAGGAACAGCGTCCGTTCCGGTGTGTCGTCTCCCGTGCCGCGCGTGACGTACAGGAACAGCTCGCGGTGGGCGTCGAGGATCTCGAGGTTGCTGCGGAACAGGGCGGCGAGGGTGCGGTGGTCGAGGTCACCGTCGATCGCCTCACGACCCGCGGCGAGCAGCCGGTCGGACAGCCGCGAGGCGAGCGCGTTCGACAGCTCGGCGCGGCTGCCGACGCGGGCGTACACGATCGGCTTCGTGACCCCGGCCTCGACGGCGATCGCCTCGAGCGAGGCGCCGTTGCCGTCGCGGGCGATGACGCGCTCGGCGGCGTCGAGCAGCAGGTCGCGGTCCACGACCGGTCGGCCGCCCACCGGACGCCCGGGTCGTCGGCGGACACGCACGTTCATGCGGTGCAGTCTGGCGCGATCGGACTCGGGATCGCCGATCAGTCGGTGTAGCCGAGCACGTGGCCGGCATCGAGGTCGTCGACCGCGGTGAACGTCCGCCGCACGAGGGCGTCGAGCAACGCGGCGCCGCGCTCGTTCGCCGGGTTCAGCGTGAGGATCGATCCACCGAAGCTCAGCGCGTAGAACAGCAGACCCTCGCGGTAGCCGTCCCACACCTGCTGCTCGGTGAGCGCGTCGGTCGGCACGCCGTGCGAGCGGAGTCGGTCGAGGTAGCGCGCGATGAGGTCGCGCTCGTGGGTGCGGCGCATCTCCACCGTCAGGTTGTTCGCGCAGAAGTAGACGAGGTCGCTGCCACCGGGTGCGCGCATCGCGTTCTGCCAGTCGATGAGCGACACCTCGCCCGTGCCGCCGGGACCATCGTCGAAGAAGATGTTGTCGAGGCGGAAGTCGCCATGGGTCATGGTGATCGGGTCGTCGAGGTGGCGACCCACCCACGGCACGATCTCCTCGACGAACCGCTCGCACCACCCGATGACGCGACTCGGCAGGTCGCCGTCGTAGCGGGCGAGGAATGCCGGCCAGCCCAGGTCGAAGGTGGGCTTGAGTGTGTGGATCATCGGGTCGTCGAGGCCGGGCATCCACGAGAAGGTGCGCAGCAGCGGGTGCTCCCACCAGAACGCGTGGTGCCGCGCGAGCAGGTCGATCGCCCGCTCCGCCTGGTCGAGCGTGGCGCCGGCGACGTGGTCGCCCGGCGTGGCCGGCGCGAGGTCCTCGAACACGAAGCACGGCGGGTCGCCGATGTTCACGTGCGCGGTCGGGACCCGCACGGACATGTGTGGCGCCGCATCGCGATAGAAGCCGTGCTCGCGCTCCCAGGTGCGCATCACCTGGCCGAGGAACTGTGCCGCCGGGTCGGGGTTGGGCACCTTCACGATCACGCTCGTGGGCGCGCCCGGGTCGGGCGACGTGATCGCCACCCGCGCGAGCTGACCCATGAACCCCTGTCCGGCGGCGATCGGCACGAGGTCGATGGAGGTGACCGTGCACCCCAACACGTCGCCGAGCCACTCCGCCGTCACGTCCCCCGTCGTGCGTGGTGTCATACCGCGGGACAGTACTCCCGCGAGCCCGACGCACCGTTCAGTGCGGGTGTGACCGTTCGACGATCGGGTGTCCGACGATCCCGATCGTGTCGCGGCGCAGCTCGCCGCCGCACTCGCTGCACGACCAGGCCGGCACGAACGGGGCACCGCAGGCGACGTGCGTGGCGAGCACGGCGGGGCCGTCGGCAGCGGGGACCCAGCGCTCACCCCACGCCACGAGCGCGATCACGATCGAGAACAGCGCGGCGCCCTTGGTGGTCAACCGGTAGGCGGCGCCGTCGTCGTCGAGCACGCCGAGCGCGACGAAGCTGCGCAGCCGTTCGGTCAACACGGTCGGGGGCACGCCCAGCGCCCGCTCGAAGTCGCGGAAGCGCCGGGCACCGAGCACGGCGGCACCGACGACCGCCGCCGACCAGCGGTTCCCGATCACGGCCATCGTGTCGGGGAACAACCCCGGCCCGGCGTCCGACGCAGGACTCGCACTCGCGTCGCCCGGGGTCGTGCGCCGTCCGCTCCGGCGGCGGTGTGCGCCGACCGGCACGGACCGGGCGAACCCACCGCTCGGACCGAACACGGCGGTCACGTCGTCCAACTCCACCGCCGACCGGCACGCGGCGCAGCACGCCACGGGGTGGAACACGTTCGTGCAGTCGGTGTGCACCATCGACGGCAGGCGGTCAGCCTGGCCCGCCACGTGACGTCGCTCCCAGTCCCAGATGGTGAGCAGCAGCACCCACAGGTCGCGTCCGGCAGCGGTGAGCTCGTACTCGTGACGGCCCGGCGTGATCGCGGCGGGCACGCGCCGGAGCACGCCCCCGTCGACGAGCGAACGCAGGCGCGCGGTGAGCACGGCGTCGGAGACGGGCAGCCGCTCCTTCCAGTCGACGTAGCGACGGGCGCCCTCGAACGCGCTGCGCACGATCAGCAGTCGCCACTCGTCGCCGAGGAGCCCGAGTGCCGCACCGATCGCGTTCGGGCCGGTCGCGTTCGGGCCGGTCGCCGGGCCGCGGTGCCGTGGCGGCGTCGCGGTGCGGGGCGTGGTCACACCGGGGCGAGCTGCGACGCGGGGGTCCAGCACGAGTGGGTGCCCGACGAGATCCGCTCGGGCAGCCGCACGCGAGCGATCGGGCCCTCGGAGAGCCGCGTGGCGTCGAACACGAGGCACTCGCTGCGGTCGGTGTTCAGGTCGGTGGTGAACGTGACGAGGTAGCCGTCGTCCTCGCTGGTCGCGCCGGGCCGGGGGGCGAACGGCGTCTCGCTGCCGAACACACCCTCCCCGAACGCGTAGCGCTCCTCCGTGCCGCTGACGACGTCGTGCTTCACCAGCCCGTCGAACAGGAACCAGCCCGGCTTGCCGGTCATGTCGTACGCGTAGCGGTAGTCGCGCCCGGCGACCTGCGGGTTGATCATCCCGAACTCCATCACCCGCTCCGACAGCGACTCCTCGCGCGTCTCGCCCGTGACGAGGTTGAACCGCCACCGGTGCGGCCGCGTCTGGAGCCGGTCGAGGTCGATGGTTCGGTACAGCGACATGCCCTTCGGCGTGCCCTCCCGCTTCGCAGGCGCGGGGTCGTGCTGGAAGAAGCCGTCGAGCACCAGCCAGTCGCCGTCCTCGAACGCGTTGATCCAGTGCAGGACGTAGGTGGGGGCGGCCTCGAACCAGCGGACGTCGGCGGTCGTGCCGCGGCGCGGCACGACGGCGAAGCGCGTGGGCAGGTCGCGGTAGTAGCGCGGCACGTGCGCGCCCATGGCGAGCAGCTCGGGATCCCAGAACATCGGGCAGTCGTTGAGGATCGCGTAGTGCTCGCTGAACGCCATGTCGTGCGGCAGGCGCGGGCCCGGGAGCGGCACGTCGATCGCGTGGACGAGCCGGCCGGCGGGGTCGACCACGCCGTAGTGGAGGTACGGCGCCTCGGCGGAGTAGCCGAAGATCAGCAGCTCACCGGTGGCCTCGTCGAGCTTGGTGTGCGCGGACACGCCGACCGGGTTGGGGAAGTCCTGCACCCACGGCGCCTTGCCGCGGGCCTCGAGCGTGATCGGGTCGAGTTGGTACACGTCGCCGCACTGCCAGAAGCTGGTGAGGGCCACGCCGTTGTGGACGATCACGTCGGTGCTCGACGCGTCCTTCATCCGCCCCCGCGCGCCCCAGCCGTCGAGCTTGGAGTTCGCGGCGAGGTCGTAGAAGCCGGTCCACAGCGGCTCACCCGCGTCCTGCTCCATGAGGAAGCCGTCGGTGCGGACGAACCGGTTGCGATAGGTGGCGCGCCCACCACCGAAGGAGATCGAGTGCAGCATCCCGTCGCCGTCGAACGGGTGGTACAGGCCGATCGACGGGTGCACCGGGTTCTCGGTGTTGCGCAGGTACACGCCCTCGAGGTCGTCGGGCAGGTGGCCCTCCACCTCCAGGTCGAACGCGTCCCATTCGCGGTGGTTCGGTCGCCAGGCGCCCGTGCGGTACGGGTGGTCGTCGTCGGCGGGCAGCGTGGACGGCACCTCGTGGACGACGGTGGCGGTGGTGGCGGTCATGGTGACTCCTCGGACGGCAGGGGGTGCAGGGGGTGCGTGGGGTGCGTGGGGTGCGGTCGTGCGTGTTGCGGCGGCGGTGCGCTCAGGCGGCGCCGGCGGCGACGACGAAGCTGACGGTGGTGGTGGTGGAGCCACCGATGTTCAGCGTCGCGAACGTGCGGGCACCGGCGACCTGGGTGTCGCCGGCCGTGCCGGTGACCTGGCGGCTCGCGTCCAGGACCATCCGCACGCCGGTGGCACCGACGGGGTGACCACCGCCGATCAGCCCGCCCGACGGGTTCACCGGCAGCGAACCGTCGCGGGCGATGACACCCTCCTCGACCGCCTTCCAGCTCTCGCCGGGGGCGGTGATCCCGAAGTGGTCGATCGCCAGGTACTCCGACGACGTGAAGCAGTCGTGGGTCTCGATGCCGTCGAGCCCGGCGACGTCCGCGAGGCCCGCCCGCGAGAACGCGTCGGTGATGGCGCGGCGCACGTGCGGCATCACGTAGGGCTCGCCGGCGGAGCGCTCGAGCTTGGCCGCGAGCGGCAGGCCGACGGTGCGATGACCCCAGCCGACGATGCGCGGCACCTCGTCGAGCGATCGGCCACGGACGGCCGCCCACGCCTCGGCCGTGCGTCGCCCGGCGAGCACCAGTCCGGCGCCGCCGTCGGTGACCTGGCTGCAGTCGTGGCGACGCACGCGACCGACGACGACCGGGTTGGCGACGTCGTCCGCGGTGAAGCTCTCCGGCGTGTGCGCCCAGGCGCGTGTCTGGGCGTTGGGGTTGACCTTGGCGTTCGCGTAGTTGAGCTCGCCGATCGCGGCCAGGTGGCGGTCGTCGAGGCCGAACCGCGCGTCGTACTCCTCGGCCAGGAGGTGGAACATGTACGGCCACACGTGCACCACTCCCTCGGCCTCGTGGTGCACCCAGGCGGCCGCACCGAGGTGCAGCGCCGCCTGGTCGCCCGGGACGTTGCGCTCCTGCTCGGCACCGACGACGAGCGCGCAGTCGTAGCGGCCCGCCTCGATCTCGGCCATCGCCGCGAGGATCGCGATGCTGCCCGAGGCGCAGGCGGCCTCGTGTCGTGCGGCGGGCACGCCCCACAGCGCCGGTTCCACCGTGGCCGGCATGCCGCCGAGGTGACCCTGGCCGGTGAACAGCTGTCCGAAGGCGTTGCCGACGTGGATCGTCTCCACGTCGGCCGGGTCCACCTGAGCGTCGGCGAGGGTGCCGGACACCACGTCGGCGACGATGTCGCTGATCTCCAGACCCTGCTTGGCGTAGTTGCGGGCGAAGTCCGTCTGGAACCCGCCGAGCACGAACACGTCGTGTGCCATCTGCATCTCCTCCACGCTCCCGCGCGCCGTCGGCACACGCGTTCGTCGGTGCACGGCGGACGTCCCCCGGCCCCGTGCCGTCCCGACACGATGCCGACCGCAGGGTCACTCTGTCAACTGGAGTGAAGTCAACTGGAGTGACGTCACCCGGCGTGACGTCACCCGGCGTGAAGGCACCCGGAGTCGGGTCACCTGGCGTGGAGTCACCTGGCGTGGAGTCACCTGGCGTGGAGTCACCTGGCGTGGACGACGAGCACCGGCACCCGGGCGTCGTGCACGACGGCATCGGCGACCGACGGCGACAGGAGGCGCTGGAACCAGTTCCGGTCGTGCGATCCGACGACGATCACGTCGGCGTGGCACCGGGCGGCGGCGTCGATGATCGCGTCGGTCGGGTCGCCCACCTGACCGATCACCTCGGCGTGGGGGAGATCGGCGGCCACCGCGACCTGGTCGGCCTGACGCTCGGCGAGCTCACCGGCGGTCGCGTCCTGTTCCCCGGTGCCCGTCTGCACAACCCGCTGAGCGGCGCACGCGACACCGTCCCCCACCGGTCCGGACGGACCGCCGGGGCGGGGACGGCGGGGACGGCGGGGACGGCGGGGAGGACGATCCCCGTCTACCCCGTGCGGGCCAGGGGTACCGGAGCCACGGACAGCTCACGCCAACGGTGACACGGTCCGGCCGCCCCGACCGGGCCGCCCCCCACGACCAGGAGCACGTTCCATGGCCCAGCCCACCACCACCCGCACCGATCGCCCGACCCCGGCCGACCGCCCGTCGCCCGTCCCGTCGCCGCCGGTGACCTCGCGGCGACAGGCGCGCGTCACCGTGCCGACGCTCACCGTCGAGCAGGGCACCGACCTCGCCGAGCGGCTGCAGCGCCGACTGGTCGCGTTGATCGACCTCGGCCTCACGCTGCGGCACATCCACTGGAACGTCGTCGGCTCGAACTTCATCGCGGTCCACGAGATGCTCGACCCGCAGCACGCGGGCGTCCAGGCGATGGTCGACGACCTCGCGGAGCGGATCGCCACGCTCGGCGGGGTGCCGAGCGGGCTGCCCGGGCGGATCGTCGACCAGCGCAGCTGGGACGACTACGACCTCGACCGCGCCGACTCGATCGCACACCTCGGCGCCCTCGACCTCGTGTACCAGGGCGTCATCCAGGAGCACCGGGCGGAGATCGACGAGGTCGAGGAACTCGACCCGGTGACCCAGGACCTCCTCATCGGACAGACCGCGATCCTGGAGAAGTACCACTGGTTCGTCCGCTCGCACCTCGTCGACTGGGCCGGGGGGACGGCGAACGCCGGGGCGACCACCGAGCTCGCGGCCGCCCAGGCCGTCGCCGCGAAGGCCCACACCCCGACCGGCTCGCGGACCACCCGCAACGCAGGAGATGCCGGGGTGTCCGGCACCGCGGCCACCGCGGCCACAACTGCCACCGCGGCCGACGCCGCGGTCACCGCCGAGGGGAGGTGAACGTCATGGAAGGTCTGCTCTGGATCCTCGCCGTGATCCTGGTGATCGCGGGCGTGATCTCGCTCGTCCGAGGTGAGGTGATGTGGGGAGTCGCGCTCCTGGTCATCGGACTGCTCGTCGGCCCCGGTGGGGTCAGCGTCTTCACCTGACCCCACGCCGGTCGACCTCCTGGTCGGCCGACTCGTCCACCACATCGATGCGCACACGGATCCGCGCCGGGCGGGCGACCTGCCGGCAGGTCCAGCCGGCTCGTTCGGCTCGGGACGATCGAGGGACGAGCGGCCGGACGGACGCGGCACGTGCGCCGGTCGCGTGTTTCGACGGGCACCCGAGCGGGTATCGCACCCCCCTGGGTGGCGTCAGATCGTCCCGAGTCGCCCGCGGATCGCCGCGTCCGGCGGCGTTCGGGGATGACGCGAGACTGGCTCGACCGCGGGTCACGTCCCGCGGGTGGTCCGAGCGCGCAGCCGGGAGCGACGTTCCCGTGGGAAGCAGGAGGAAGAGATGACCGGTCCGACGAACGACGACTCCGTCACCGTCGATCTCGACGGCGACGTGATCGTCGTCCACGGCGACATCGACATGGCCGGTGGGCCGGTGCTCGAGGCCGCCATGCTCCAGCAGGAGGAGCAGGATCCCGACGGCGATCGACCGCTCGTGATCGACCTCGGCGACGTGTCGTTCATCGACTCCTCGGGGCTGCGCAGCCTGCTCGGCGCCGGCCGGCGGGCACGCGCCCGCGGCAGCGAGGTGGTGCTCCGCCGAGTGGGGTCCGAGGTGGCCCGGCTGCTCGACATCACCGGCACCACGTCGCAGTTCGTGATCGAGAGCCATCGTGGCTGAGGCCGCCCTGCAGTCCGCCGAGCCGGGGGTCGCCCCGAACGGCCCGGTGCAGCTCTGCGTGCCGCCCGAACCGAGCATGTCTCGTGTGGCCCGCCTCGCGGCCAGCGGCCTCGCGTCGCTGGCGGGCTGCACGGTCGACGAGATCGAGGACATCAAGATCGCGGTGAGCGAGGTCCTCATCGCACTCATCGAGCACGGGGAGGGCGGTCGTATCGACCTCGAGTTCGACCTGGCTCGTCCCGGTACCGTCGCCGGCACCCACGGCGCCGCGTTCGTCGTGCGCGGGCGCTCGCCCGTCACGTCCTTCGCGCTCGACCACCCCGACCTCCTGCTGTGCCGGACGGTGCTCGAGGGCGTGTGCACCAGCGCCGAGATCGGCACGGTGGAGGGTCACGCCCAGATCGTCGCCGTCGTGGCGATGGCGGAGCCGAACTGAGCGCGTCCGTGCACGAGCGCGACGCCGACCGGGCCCACGAGGACGACGTCTGGCTCGCCGGTGCACTCTCGCGGTTCAGCCGCGACCGCGACCCGGCGCTGCGCGACGAGATCGTCGAGCGTGCGAACTGGCTGGCCGTGCGGGCCGCGCGACGCTTCGTCGACCGGGGTGAGCCCTTCGACGACCTGCTCCAGGTCGCACGCCTGGGTCTCCTGAAGGCCGTCGACCGCTTCGACCTCTCGCTCGGTGTGCCGTTCGGCGCGTACGCCACCCCGACGGTGATGGGCGAGCTGCGCCGCTACTTCCGTGACCACACCTGGAGCGTCCACGTGTCGCGTCGGGCGAAGGACCTCCGCCCGATGGTGAACGCCGCGTCGGACAAGCTGGCCGGCGAGCTCGGCCGATCGCCGAAGGTGGCCGAGATCGCCGCGGTGCTCGACCTCGGCGAGGACGCCGTGCTGGAGGCGCTGGAGGCCAACAACGCCTATCGCGCCCACGTGCTCGACCCGGCGGGCACCGGCCACACCCCACCGGTGGACGGTGGGTTCGAGGACGTCCTCGACCGCGACCTCGTGCAGCACCTGCTCGATCGTCTGCCCGCGAGGGAGCGCACCATCCTGGTGCTGCGGTTCTTCGAGGGGATGACCCAGTCGCAGATCGCGGAGCGGATCGGGACCTCGCAGGTGCACGTCGGCCGCCTCATCACCTCCAGCCTCGCCGTGCTCCGCGCCCACCTGTCGGCGGCGAGCCGCGACACCTCCGGCTGAAACGACCCGGCTCGCCGATCCCCTCGCGACTCGCAGCCGAGATTCGGGGGCTGCCGAACGCGGTACCCCGTGGCCGTGCGGCCGGCCCGACGCGGCGGTCGCGCACGTTCGGAGGCCGGAGGCTGGTTGCGGCGCCGCGTGGGTGGGTATCGCTCGGACGTGAGCAGCAGGAACTCCCCGACGGCCGCACCTCTGCCGGTCGGCCTCCGTCCCACCCGGAGCCGCGTGTCCCCGCGCGTCGCGCTCGAGCGGACGCGCCGCCGCTGGCGGTCGCCGGCGTGGGCCGAGCAGGCGGCGTGTGCCGGCCAGACCGAACTCTTCTTCGGACCGGCGATCGAGACCGAGCGCGAACGCCTCGACCGTGAGCGTCGAGCGCTCGCGGTGTGCGCCACCTGTCCGGTGCTGGCACCGTGCCGGGAGCACGCTCGCCAGTTCCGCGAGTCGGGCATCTGGGGTGGCGAGAGCGAGTACCAGCGTCGTGCCGCCCTGCGCCGGGCCAAGCAGACCAGCAGCTGACTCACGCCGACATGGAGCCGACCGGGACCGGGCGCGCTCGACGGCCGCCCGGTGCCGGGACGGGTTGCGTGGCCACGCCCGCCGTCAGCTCGCGTTGCGACGTTCGTTCGCCGGCTCCAGACCGAGGATGCGGGCGCGCACGGCCGCCTGGGTGCGGTTCTTCACGCCGAGCTTCTGGTACACCTGCCGCACGTAGGTGCGGACGGTCTCGACACCCAGGAACAGCTCCTCGGCGATGTCGCGGTTGCTGAGACCGAGGCCCAGCATGGCGAGCACCTCCTGCTCGCGTAGTGTGAGGTTGGCCGGGACCACCGGTGGCTGGTGCGGACCGTTGGGTCCGTAGTGCGCGAGCCGCAACGGCAGGTCGAGGCCCACCCGCTCGCCGGCGACGATGCGTTCGAGGCCATCGACCAGCTCGGCCGCCGGAGAGGCCTTCGACAGCACGCCCGACAGCCCGCTCGCCCGAGCGATCGCGAGGAGGTCGACGTCGGCCGTCCAGGTGTAGAGCACCACGTGGCGCACGCCGGGATCGGCGACGGTGTCGCGCGCCCGAGCCACGATGCTGCGCTGACCACCGAAGGTGTCGAACAGCGCGACGTCGGCCGATTCCTTCGGGGTGCCGCCGGCGTCGAGCTCCACCACGCGAATCCGGTGGCGGTAGGGCTCGAGCATCGCGGCGACGCCGCGCACGATCACCTCGTAGTCGTTGACGACGGAGATCCGGATCGGCACGTCGGTGCCGGTACGGGTCTCGGGTGGCTCCGCCCGACGCTCGGGCTGCGTGTCCGAGGGCGAGCCGGTACCGTCCGGCGTGGGAAGGGTGGCGGCGTCGCTCATCGGGTACCTCCGGTGCTCGATCGGTCGTCCGATCGTGGGGTGGGTCGGGTGTCGGGTCGAGTGCTCGGTCGGGACGGATCGGGTCGGCCTGCAGCACGGGTGCGGATCTCCCCGTGGATGTGGAGTCCGATACCACCGAACGGGGTGCGCCAAACACGCGATCACCCCACGTCCGGGTGGTGGGCGCGACCGTTCTCATGTGTCGGCGCCCACCGATCGCGGGTACCACCACCTCGTGCGACCGCAGGCCTTCCTCTTCGATCGCGACAGCACGTTGGTCCACGACGTCCCGTACGGCGGCAATCCGGATCGGGTGCGTCCGATCCCGGGTGCTCGGCGGGCGTTGGCGGCCGTGCGTGCCGCCGGCGGTCGGATCGCCGTCGTCACCAACCAGCACGGCTCCGCCCCCGGAGGGCTGCGGCCCGCCGATGTCGTGGCGGTGCACGCACGAATGGAGCGCATGCTCGGTCCGCTGCCGATCCTCGAGTTCTGCCCCCACGACGACGTCGACGAGTGCACCTGCCGGAAGCCGCACCCCGGCCTGCTGCTCCGTGCTGCTGCACGGCTCGGCGTGCCGCCGTCGGAGTGCGTGGTGATCGGCGACGCTGCCACTGACGTGGGCGCAGCGCTCGCCGCCGGCATGTGGAGCATCCTGATCTCCGCCCCGCTCTCCTCGCTCTCCACGATCGGGGAGATCGGGGAGATCGGGGAGATCGAGGAGATCGAGGAGGTGGGCGGTGCACCGTGCGTCGCGCCGGATCTCGTCCGTGCGGTCCGTCTCGCGCTCGACGGCGAGTTCGGCGAGCCGGTCGACCGGAGGACGCACGGATCCGCCGGCGAGTGAGCGGGTCGTCCGCCCTGCGGGCGAGGACCGTCAGGGACGATCGGTGGTGCCGCGCTCGCCCGGCGCGATCGCCGGCGGCAGCACGCCGTCACCACGCACGTCCTGCATCGCACCGAGCACGTCGGCATCGACAGCCGACGACATCGGCCCGAAGCCGAGCACCAGCGTGCCCTCGCTGCCGCAGACCGGACACGTCGTCGCCACGATCGCCACCATGTCCGCAGGATCGGAGGCGCCCTCGAGGCGACGGATGCTGTGGATCTGGAGGCCGCCCGGATCGGACGACGTGGCACAGCGGCCGCAGCGCACCACGGCGGTCGACACCGCGCCTCCTGCCGCGACCGGGCCGGCCGATCCCGGGTCGCGGGGTTCTGCAGTGAAATCGCCGGCGAAGCCGCTGTCCCGGTAGGCGTCGATCACCTCGGTGAGGGTCGTCCGGTCCGACGGAGCCGTCGCGGCGAGTTCGGGATCGGGGGTGACGAACGCGTCCATGGGGCCGCAGTACCCCGGGGGTCACGGGTGTGAACCCGACGCGAGGTTCGCTGCGCCGCACCGCCGGGTACGCCACGGAGGTGGCCACGTTGCTCGACGACACCTCCACCGAGTTCCCGCACCACACCGTCGAGGTGTGGCGGCGCGACGGATGGTCGATGCCGATCCGCCGCGAGCCGGTCGACCCGCACGACATCCGGCCGGTGCGGTCCAGCGGCAGCCGGCGCATCCCGCTCGGGTGAGCACGGTGGAGCCGGCGCCGGACGTTTGCCCCGCTGCGGAGCTGGGTATCGCCGATCGATGAGGCGGCCCGGGCGCGTTCGTGAGTCCGTGAGATGGTCGCCGAGGCGATGACCGTCGCTCGCCGATCGGCCACGAGTCGGGCGTTGCCCGCCGCCGCCTCGAGCGCGCGGGCCGCGCGCCGCTTGGTGCGATCGGTACTCGTCTCCCAGCAGGCGGATCCGGACGTCGTCCGGGACTTCGAGATCGTCGTCAGCGAGCTCGTCGCGAACGCGGTCGAGCATGGCTCGGGCGACACCATCGTCGTCGGGATCGACGTCACCGACGGTCGGTTCTGGGAGGTGTCGCTCGGTTCGGCCACCACCCGACGCCGGCCGCTCGGGACCTGGCGGCGCTGGTCGGTGGCCGGTCCGGGTGCACGCTCCGGTCGCGGTCTCGGGATCGTACGCCGCCTGATGGACGAGGTGCGTGTGGACGTCGAGCCGCCCGTGGTCGGCGACCCCGGCTCCGGCGAGCCGGTCTGGCTCGTCGTGCGATGCCGCCGGCGCCGCTGAACCGGCGCCGCTTGCTGTTGCCGCTTGCTGTTGCCGCTTGCTGTTTGGGTGCGCCGCGGCGCGGGGTACCGGAGCAGCGACGGTCCAGGGGCCACGCCCCGATCGTCCCCGAGGCTCGGGGGCGGTGCACTCCGCCCGCTGCACCGCCCCCGCCCGGGTCTCGTCCGCCTCCGCCGGTACCCGGACGGATCACGTCCCGTACGGGTCGGTCGGCGATCCGTGTCCGGTCACGGTCAGCAGGCGGCGTCGCCGTGTGGGTGACGCGGCCTCGGCGTCGGACCGGAACCGTCGCAGGTCGCTCGCGTCGAACCCGAAGGGTCGCTCTTGCGCCAACCATCGCTCGAGCCGGTTCGAGCGCCTCCCCGGCCTGGGTGCCCAGCTCACCGAGCTGGTCGGCGATCGCCGGGACGATCACCAGCCCGGCTCCGACGAGCGACGCGAGGAGCCCGACCACGAGCATCGCAGCCGCGAGTGTGGCCCTCGCCGAGACGGGGCACCGGCGGGGGTGGTCCCCGGCGCGACGGTGCCCGGGTCCGACCGTGGGGTGTCGTCCCCGGGCACCACCGTGTGCAGGAACTGCCGTCGACCCGGGCCGCCGGGGCGGGCCACCCGGGTCGGCTCCTGCGGTACCCGGGTCGGTGACGGCGCACACACGGCAGTCGCGAGATCGCGCCGCGCGACCTGGGTCGGTCAACGGCCGGCACCGGGGTGGCCGTGCGCCACAGCTGGAGCGGTTGGTGCGGTGACCGGATGACGCTGGAACTCGACGACGGCCGCCTGGTGAAGCTGCACCTGTTCTGGCCGCGCCGTCAGGCCGTCGCGGCGATCCTGGGGGTGCGGTGGACCGACCGGACGGCTGGATGATCGCGGTCCGCACGACGGCCGGTGAGCAGGTGCCCGTGTACGCAGGGCGCGGCCGGGTGCTGCTGACCCGCGGGGCGGCGCACGCTCCGATGGGCTGGTCGCTGCTCGGCTGACGTTGGGGCGCACCCGTCGCGGACCACGCGGTCGCGCACGGGACGTCGGGCCCTGCACCGTGGCGGGCCGCCGTGCCTACAGTCCGGGCGTGGAGGTCGTCCGGTCGTGAAGGTCGTCGGCATCGTCGCCATCGTCGCTGCGAAGTTCCTGATCCCCGTCGGGATCCCGTTCGCCCCGTTCGTGTTCGGCTGGGCGAACTTCGTGCTCGACACCGTCGACGGCGATCTGCTCGTCCCGCTGGGTCTCGCCGACGGCACGTACCAGCCGATCGACAAGATCGCCGACTGGGCCACCTACGTGGGCATGGCCGTCGCCGCACGACGGCTGCGGTGGTCGATCGCGCCGTGGGTGTACGCGCTCTTCGCGTTCCGCAGCGTCGGCCAGCTGCTGTTCCTGATCACGGGAGCGGAGTGGTGGCTGTTCGTCTTCGCCAACTTCCTCGAGCCGCTGTTCCTCGTGTACGCGACGGCCGGGTTCTTCCTGAAGAGTGAGGAACGCACCGCGGGGTGGTTCGTGCGCCACCGCACGCTGATCGTGGTGCTGGTCGTGCTCTACAAGCTGCAGGACGAGTACGTCACCCACATCGGCAACATCGACCGCACCGAGCTGATCACGAACCTGTTCTCGTGAGCGGCGCGGCAGCCCGTCCGCGGTGGCCGCTGCTCAGACGCCCGGGCCGAGCTGCGGTGGGTTCTCCGCCGCCAGCACCGCGTCGAGGCGCGGACGCAGTGCCGCCACCATCTGCATGTCGGTGAAGATCCAGAAGCGGTTCGCCAGGATCGCGTCGTGGACGAGGTCGGCCACCGCGCCCGGCGCCATCCCCGAGCGCAACTGGTCGCGCACGTAGGCGACCATCGCCTCCTCCATCGGGGTCGGCTCCACGCCGCGCTCCGGTGCGGCCCATTCCGGCCGGTTGCGCGCCGAGTCGGCGATGGCCGTGTCGACCCACCCCGGGCACAGGCACGACACCCCGACCCCGGCGGCCCGCAGGCGCGGGTCGTGGAACAGCCCCTCGGTGATCGCGACGACCGCCCACTTGCTCGCCGAGTACGCGGAGTGGCCGGGGAAGTGCCCGGCCATCGACGCCGTGTTCACGATGTGGCCGTCGCCGTGCCCCACGAGGTGCGGCAGGAACGCGCGGTGGCCGTGGATCACGCCCCACAGGTTCACCTCGAGCACCCAGCGCCACTCGGCCTCGTTGACGAAGTTGCCGCCCGACGGCCCGCTCCCGGCCACACCGGCGTTGTTGCACAGCACGTGCACGCGTCCGAAGCGCTCGATCGCCGCATCGCGCAAGCGGTCGACGGCCGCGCCGTCGGTGACGTCGGTGACCACGCCGATCGCCGGTACCCCGGCCGCGGTGAGCGCGGCCACCGTCTCGTCGAGCTTCGGTGCCTCCACGTCGGCGAGCACCACGTTCATCCCGGCCCGGCCGAACCGCTCGGCGAACGCACGCCCCATGCCCGACCCGGCACCCGTCACGACTGCGGTCTTGCCGCTCAACGACTCCATCGCCGGAGCGTACCGAGCGTCCCTCGCCCGCTCCGGCCCGGAGGGGCCGACCGCAGGGGCGTGCAACCCGTGCGCCGTGTGCCGGCGCGCCCCTGTCCGCCAATGCGACCGGGGTGCTCGTCGACGAGGTGCTCGTCGACGAGGTGCTCGTCGACGAGGTCGGAGATCTGCCGTGTCGACGAACGCATCGCCTCTCGCCTGGTGCATCCATCGGCGAGCTTGCGGTCGAAGTCGATGCGACCATCGCTGCCGGGGTGGCGGATCTGGGTCACGGCGATCATGTGGGTCGCATGGTTCAACGTCCGGTTCCCCCCGACGCGACAGTCGGTGCACCGTCCGACCCGACGATGAGAACTCGATCGGCGCGGTCCCGCACGTCGTCGGCGCAGTGCCCGGACGTCGGGAAGCGACCGATGTCGCCGGTGTCATCGATGATCGTCGTGTCGAGGATCGGGCCGATCCCGTACACGTCGACGAGCGTGGTGCCGGGGGCCTTCACGGCGTCGGTGATGCGTTGCTCGGACCGCTTCGTCCGCACGTCGAGCAACTCGATCTCCTCGAGCGTCTCCTGCGCGCGCGACTCCTCGCCCGTGGCGCGTCGGGCTGTGCGTTCGCCGACAAGCGCGGCATGCTGACGTGATCCTCGGCCCGCACTGCAGCGACCACCAGATCATCAACCAGGCAGTTCGGGTCGGGTGGTGACGAGATTGTCAGCGGCCTCGATGCTGTATATCGTTGCTGTATGTCGTCAACGCGGACGCAGGTGTACCTCACCGAGGAACAACGGCGCAAGGTCGATCAACTGGCCGACGCCGAGGGTGTCACGATGGCCGTGATCATTCGTCGTGCACTCGACGAGTACCTGACCGATGACGCCGACGTCAACACCGCACTGGCGGCCACCTTCGGTGCGGCTCCGGACGCTGATGCGCCCTCGCGCGACGAGTGGCAGCGTGGCTGATCTCCTCGTCGACACCGACGTCTTCATCGACCATCTTCGTGGCGCAGTCGAACTCGTGCCAGGACGGCATCGTCTCCACTACTCAGTGGTGACCCGCGCCGAACTCTTCGCCGGCAACACGGCGACGAATCTGTCGAACCAGCTGCTCGCGCCGTTTCGAGAGCTTGCCGTCGACCGGGCGATCGCCGAGCGTGCCGGCCGGATCACTCGGGAGTTCGGAGTACGACTTCCTGACGCGCTCATTGCTGCGACGGCACTGGAGCACGGACTCGGACTCGTGACGAGAAATCAGAAGCACTTCGACTCGGTCCGAGGTCTCCGACTCCGCAGGCTCTGACCACGCCGATCGGCAACTCGGGCGGGTCGATCTCCGCATCTTCTGGGTGCCAGGACTTCCGCCTGATCTGCGTCGGTGAGGACTCACCGGCCCCCAGGAACTGGGGCCGAATGTCCTGGGAGCCAGCGCTCTCGCATTTCCAGGGAGCTCGCCGAAGCGTGGCGCCCAGAACATCCAGCCCGCCCCGAGTCCTTCGTTCGGGCTGACCGGAGACGGGTCAACCCTCCTCCGCCCACCTGACTTGGGTCGTCCGAGTCCACAACTCGATCGCTACGCCCGCGCCTTCGGCTTGGAATGCACCTCGTCGGCAGCACACCAGGTGGGCGGGCAGTTTTCAGGCGCGAGGTTCTCGTTGTGACGCTGTGGGGACGCCCCAACGCGGCGCCTGCTCCGGCAGACTGCAGCAGTGGAGTTCGTGATCGCACGTAACCCCGACGAGGCGTCGACGCTGCCGTACCTGGTGCGCCTGCCCTTGGGAGCCGGGGTGGTGCTGAAGGTGCGCGACACCTGGCCCCGTACGGCGAAGGTGTACTGCCATCCGGCCGAGGCCTGGCCGGCCGAGCCCGACATCGTCGAGCGGGTACCGGTGCGCTCGTGCATGCGTCGCGGGGCCTCGATCGATCTCGTGCTCGACCGTAGCCGCGAGAACCGGTCGCAGTTCGTCTTCGCCGTGGCGCGTGGCCGGGAGGTGGTCTTCTGGCAGAGCGCCCGTACCGCTCGTCAGGCCCGACCGGCCGTGTCGGTGCCCACGGCCCGCGCCTCGGGCCAGGTGCTCGACATCGTCGTCGACAGCCACGAGCGGTACGCCTGGAGCTTCTCTGCGCAACAGGCCACCACCCGGCGGCAGGCATTGCCGGCAGGCGATTACGGCGTGGTGCTCGACGGGCATCTCGTCGCTGCCGTGGAACGCAAGAGCCTCGCCGACCTCGTGTCGACCCTCACCACCGGCAAGTTGCGTTATCTCATGGCCGACTTGGCCGCGCTGCCACGAGCTGCGCTGGTGGTGGAAGACCGCTGGTCGTCGGTGTTCAAACTCGACCGGGTTCGGCCGTCGGTGGTCACCGAAGGTCTTGCCGAGATGCAGGTGCGGTTCCCCAACGTGCCGATCGTGTTCTGTGAGACCCGACCGCTCGCCCAGGAGTGGGCGTACCGGTTCCTCGGCGCTGCCGCTGCTCACCACGGCGAGCACCTCGACGCCGCTCGCCTCGAGTCGGCCCTCCCGCCGGCGGCCCCACTCGCCCCGCCCGAGCCGACCACCGCCGAGGTGCGCGCCTGGGCGGTGGGGGCGGGCCTGCCGGTCGCTGCCGCAGGGCGGATCAAGCCCGACATCGTCGACGCCTACCGCCGCGCCCACACTGCCGACGACCGCAGCGGTTGAATCGATTGCGTGGCACGGATCTACGCGCAGGGCCCGCCGGCGGCGTTCGTCGTGCTGAACTGCGCGGCTTCCGCGGTCGTGTGGTTGCTGATCGGCCTCCTGTCCCGCTGGGCTCGAGGTGCTGATCGGACGGGCATGTCAGCCGGACGCCCGTACACGTTCGAGGTCGGCCCGCGTGCGTTGCGCCATCAGCACTGCGCCGTTCGCGGTCTCGAACGCCAGCGCCCGCTCGTAATGGGCGACGGCCTCGTCGCGGCGGCCCTGCACGTGGGCGAGGCCACCGAGCAGCCAGGCGACGGAACAGCGCAACTCGATGCAGGTCTCGAGGATGAACTGGTCGTCGAAGGGCGTGACGAGCGGCTCGAGTTCGGCGCACCGGTCGGCGAGTCCGAAGCGTGCCGCCAGTTCGGCGAAGCGGCTGAGCGTGCCGAGCGTGCCGGAGACGACGATGCTCGTCGCGCCGCAGTCGTTCACGATGTAGGCCGCCTCCTCGGCGGTGAGGTAGCGGTTCACCGGCGTGAGGTACAGGCTGCTGCGCGCCGAACTCCCCTTCGACATCGGGAGCCGACGAGGCCCGGTTCGACCGGTGGTGCCCGCAGTTCGGGTGCGTCGGCGCGAGCGTCGGGTACCGCCTCGCTCCCGAGAGGCCCTTCCCAGGCCCGCTCGACGACTGCGACGCGGACCTCAGAGCGTCCAGCCAGTCCATCGTGTGCCAAGAAGCCGCGTCGCACGCGGATCCGCGGACCACGATGCGCCTGCCTCGCGAACCCGCACGCTGCCCCACCGACGACGCCCCACGGCCGCGACGTTCTCCGGGGCCCGATCTCGATGTGGCACGAATGTGGCACGACGACCGATCTCGGCGACTCGACCCGCTCATCTCGCCGACCGAAACAGGCGTTGAACTGGGGTTTCGCGTGGAGCGGGTGACGGGAATCGAACCCGCGTTCTCAGCTTGGGAAGCTGATGTTCTACCATTGAACTACACCCGCATCGGGCGGCCGGAGCCGTGTCGGGCACCTCCGCCGAAGCGCCCGCCAGACTAGCGCCGACCTCACGCCTCGTCACCTGCGAGCCGGGGAGACCCGGTCCACTGACGGGACCTCCGCCGGGCGAGCGCTCCAGTTCGGACCACTCCATGCCGATGCTCCCTCGTGCCCTCGCGTTCGTTCCGCCTCGCCGCCGCCCTCGCCCTCACGTTGGTCGGGCTGCGCTGGATCGTGAACACCAACCCCTGGTCGGGGCCGACGGTCCTGCACCTCGCCGAGGGCCACGGCGTGCATCTGAACGACTGGGTGACCCTGGTGTGCTGGGCCGCAGCGGCGATGCTGGTCTGGCCACGGCTCGCCGCCGTCCGCCTGGCGCAGCCGGTGACGAGCCGCTCGGTCGACCATTCGCGCTCGCCTCGGTGATCCCGGTCGTTCGCGGCCCGGCGCCCTCTCCGTCGCCGGTGACGCTCCACTAGGTTGACGCCGTGATCCTCTCCGACCGGAGCTTGCGCGAACAGATCGAGGCGGGCCGCATCGTCATCGAGCCGTTCGATCCGTCGCTCATCCAGCCGTCGTCGATCGACGTCACGATCGGCAACCTGTTCCGCGTCTTCCGCAACCACACGGCTGCCGTGATCGACGTGAAGCAGAACCAGGAGGACCTCACCGAACTCGTGTCGATCCGCGACGGCGACTGCTTCATGCTCCACCCCGGTGAGTTCGTCCTCGGCAGCACCGCCGAGCGCATCGCGGTGCCCGACGACCTCGTCGCACGGATCGAGGGCAAGAGCTCGCTCGGCCGGCTCGGCCTCATCATCCACTCCACCGCCGGCTTCATCGACGCCGGCTTCGACGGTCACGTCACGCTCGAGCTCACCAACATCGCCACGCTGCCGATCACGCTCTACCCGGGCATGAAGATCGGTCAGGTGAGCTTCATGCAGATGACCACGCCGGCGGAACGTCCGTACGGCAAGGGGGCGCGCGGCTCGAAGTACCAGGGCCAGCGTGGTCCGACGCCGAGTCGCTACTGGGAGAACTTCCAGGAGGGCTGACCACTCGGCGGCCCCGATCCGGGGGTTTCTCCTCCCCCGGTGCAACGGAACCCTGCGCTCGTTCGTGAGAACGGGCATGACACGTCCTGAACTTCGTTCCCGGCGCCGCCCGACCGCGGTCGTCGCCGCGCTCACTGCGTCGGTGCTCCTGCTGGCCGCGTGCGGCGGCGGTGACTCGGCCGCCTCCGACGAGGCCGAGGGCAACCCGAACGATCCCCGCAACAGCCCGCTCGCACAACTGTTCGGATCCGGCACCTCCTCGGCGGATCAGCGCGCCCAGCAACTCGAGATCGAGCAGCAGGTGGCCCAGTGCATGCGCGACGAGGGCTTCGAGTACGAACCCGTCGACTATCAGGCGCAGATGGGCGACATGAACGCCGAGTGGGAGATGCAGCTGAGCGACCCCGAGGGATTCGGTGAGAAGTACGGCTACGGCGTCGTCCGCGGCTACGAGATGCAGGGCGACATGGGCGCGACCACGTTCGAGGATCCGAACCAGGACTACCTGAACTCGCTGACACCCGAGGAGAACGAGGCGTACTACGAGACCCTGTACGGGGGCTCGTTCTTCGGCACGAGCGAGGACGGCGAGATGGAGGAGTACGTCCCGCCGCCGCTCGAGGAGCAGGGCTGCCAGGGCAGGGCGATGCTCGCCGTGTACGGCGAGAACTCGCCCATGACCAATACCGACATGCAGACCCGGATGAACGAGCTCTTCGAGGACATGGAGAGCGATCCCGACGTGGCCCGTGCGATCGACGACTGGGCGAGCTGCATGCGCGAGCAGGACGCCAGCTACGACTGGGAGCGTCCCGAGGATGCCATCAACGAGTTCTACAACCGGCTGAGCGAGCTGCAGTTCGGCCCGATGACGGAGAGCGAGGACGGCGACGGCGTCGTGGTCGCAGGGACCGCGATGGATGGCGGGATGGGCGGGATGCCCGAGGTCGACGAGGCCGACCTCGAGGAGTTGCGCGAGGACGAGCTGCGCACGTGGCGCCACGACTGGGACTGCCAGCAGGAGGTCGACCTCGCCGGCGTGCGACGGGATGCCGAACAGCGTCTGGTCGACGAGCTCCTCGCGGAGTTCCCGGAGCTGCAGGGGTCGTGATGAAGGCTCCCCGCGGCGCCGGCAGTCGCCGGCGCAACCTCGCTCTGCTCGTCGTGGGGGCGGCCGTCGCCTCGGCGACGGCCGGGGTGCTGGTCGGACGCAACCTCCAGTCGCCCGCCGAGGCGGCGGCCAACGCCGCACCTCCCGAGCCGTCACGCATCACGGTGCCGGTGGAGCGCCGGGCGCTGGAGTCCCGGCTCGTCGCGAACGGCGAGCTCCGGTACGAGGAACCGACGCCGGTCCGCCTCGCCGGCAACGTCGGTGCCAGCGCCGGCAGCGCCCAGGTCGTCACGCGAGCGCCCGAGCTGAACGCGCCCCTCGCCGAGGGCGACGTGCTGCTCGAGGTGTCGGGTCGCCCGGTGTTCGTGTTCCAGGGCGACCTGCCCACGTACCGCGGGTTCGAGCCCGGCGTGACCGGCCCCGACGTCCAGCAACTGGAGGAGGCGCTCGCCCGGCTCGGGTTCGACCCCGGCCCGGTCGACACCGCCTACGACGACGCCACCGAGGCAGCGATCGACGCGCTCTACAGCGCCAACGGCTACCAGAGCGAGGGGCCGAGCACCGAGCAGCGCACGCGCCTGCGTACCACCGAGAAGGCCGTCGCCGACGCGCAGACCGAGCTGACCCGGGCGAACACCGAGCTGACGAACGCCGGCAAGCCGCTGTCGGGCGCCGAACTGCTCCGCCAGCAGCAGACGCTGCAGGCCGCGCGTGACGCCGTGCCGGCCGCGGAGGCCGCCGCTGCTCGGCGCACCGCCTCGGCCGCTGCCGACGTCACCGCGGCCACCACGGCGCGGGACGCAGCGGTGCGCGCACGCGACACCGCCCGGGCCGCGCGTGACGCGGCGGCCGCCGCCGGTGCGATCAACCCCGCCACCGGCAACCCGTGGACCCCCGAGGAGCGCAAGCCGCTCGAGGACGATCTGGCGGCGAAGGAGGCGGCGCTCGCCGAGGCCGAGACCGCGTTGCGCCGCGCGACCACCGAACGCGACACCGCCGCCGTGGAGACCGCCGCCGAGGTGAAGCGAGCGAAGGACGGCCTCGTGCTCGCCGAGGCCACGTACGCCGAGGCGATCGCCCCGAAGGACGTCTCGGCCGCGCGGGCGTCGGTCACCTCGGCCCAGGAGCGCCTCGACCAGGCCCGCGCCGATCTGCTGATCGAGCAGTCGCAGGTGGGCACGAAGATGCCGTCGGGCGAGATGGTCTTCCTGCCGGTGCTCCCCACCACGATCACCGAGGTCGCGGCCCAGCGCGGCAAGGCACCATCGGACGCCGTCGCCACGGTGTCGAGCACCAACTCGCAGATCCGCGGACGGATCAGCGCGAGCGACGCGGATCTCGTGCGGGTCGGCACCGAGGTGCAGATCGAGCTGCGCGACGCCGACGTCGCCACCACCGGCGTGGTCAGCAAGATCGAGGAACCCGCTCGCGGCAACGAGGAGGGCGGCGATCAGAACGGCGGCCAGGGCGGCGGCCAGGGCGACGACGAAGGACGTCTGGTCCTGGTGGTCACGCCCGACGACCCGACGGTGCTGCAGGACTTCATCGGGTTCTCGGTGCGGCTCACGATCAGCGTGAGCTCCACCGACGGCGAGGTGCTCGCCGTGCCGGTGGGAGCGCTGTCGGTCGGACCCGATGGCGAGTCGCGGGTGGAGGTGGAGCGCTCCAGCGGCGCCGGTCCGGAGGCCGTCGAGCTGGTGCCGGTGCGGATCGGCCTCACCGCCGACGGCTACGCCGAGATCGCCCCGATCGGTGGTGCCTCCCTCGCCGAGGGCGACCGCATCGTGGTCGGCACCGACACGGGCCGCCGCGACGACGGCGACGACGGCGACGACGGAGACGACGGCGACGAGAACCGTGGGGGCGAGGGATGACCACGATCGAGGTCCTCCCCACCAGCGGTGCGCCGGAGCCGGCCGACGACGGGGTCACGCCGGTCGTGCTGCTCGACGACGTCGGACGGGTGTTCCCGACCGACCCTCCGGTGGAGGCGCTGCGGTCGATCCACCTCCGGGTCGACCCCGGCGAGTACGTCGCGATCATCGGACCCAGCGGCTCGGGCAAGTCGACGCTGCTGAACGTGCTCGGCCTGCTCGACCGCCCCACCTCGGGTACCTATCTGCTCGACGGGATCGACACGGCGAGCCTCGGCGACCGCGCCCGGGCCGCCGAACGCGGACGCCGCATCGGGTTCGTGTTCCAGAGTTTCCACCTGCTCTCGTACCGCACGGTCGAGGAGAACGTGATGCTCTCCGAGCTCTACCTCGCCACGCCGCGCAAGGACCGGCGCCGGCGGGCGATCGAGGCGCTCGAACGCGTCGGCCTCGGTCACCGGCTGGGCTTCGCCCCGATCCGCCTGTCCGGCGGCGAGCGTCAACGCGTCGCGATCGCCCGGGCGCTGCTCGGCGGACCGAGCCTGCTGCTGTGCGACGAGCCGACCGGCAACCTCGACTCGGCCAACACCGACTCGGTGCTCGACCTGTTCGACGAGCTCCGTGAACAGGGCCTCACGATCCTGGTGATCACCCATGACGGCGAGGTCGCCGGGCGAGCCCAGCGCCGGGTGCGGATGGTGGACGGCCGCCTCACCGAGGTGACCTGATGGTCACCCGTGACGACGGCGCGACGCCCGAGTGGACGTCCAGCCCTGCCCCCAGCCCTGCGGTCGTCCCCGAGCCTGCACCCGAGCCTGCACCCGAGCCTGCACCCGAGCCTGCACCCGAGCCTGCACCCGAACTCACCCCCGAACTCACCCCCGGTCCCACCTCCGATCTCCCCCCGGCCTCGGCCCCGGACGGCGACGAGGCGGCAGCCGTGTCGCCCGTGCCGGCGGCCGTGGCGGACGGTGACGCGGCCGGTCTCTCCCACCGGCCGCGTCGCCTGCCCCGCCCGCACCGTCGTCGACGCTCGACATCGCGTCTGAAGTTCGCCGACCTCGTCGACGAGACCCTCGCCGGGGTGTTCGCCCGTCCGGCCCGCGCTGCGCTCACCACGCTCGGCACCGTGCTCGGCATCGCGTCGCTCGTGGCCACCCTCGGCATCTCGCGCACCGCCGGCGGTCAGATCGTCGAGCGCTTCGACGAGCTCGCTGCGACGCAGGTGGTCGTGCAGGCGCGCAGCACGGGGAGTGGCTCCTCGAGTCGAGCGGCGGCGTTGATTCCGTGGGACGTCGAGAGCCGGCTCGACCGGCTGAACGGCGTGGTCGCGTCGGGCGCGCTCGCCGAGGTACCCACGCCGGGCGGGTTGCGCACCGTGCCGCTGCGCGATCCCGAGAACGTCACCGAACGGCTCGCCCCGGTGTACGGCTCGTCGGTGGGTCTGCTCGCGGCCGTGCGCGGCGAGATCTCGATCGGACGGTGGTTCGACCAGGGCCACGTCGATCGGCGCGACCGCGTGGTGGTGCTCGGGTCCGACATCGCCGCGCAGCTGGGCATCGACCGGCTCGACCTGCAACCCGGGGTGTTCATCGGCGAGGAGTTGTTCACGGTCATCGGCATCCTCGACCGGGCCGTGCGAGATCCCGGCCTCACGCGCAGCGTGGTCGTGCCCTACACCGCCGCCCAGGACCGGCTCGACGTGAACCGACCCCAGCGCGTGGTGATCGAGACCGAGGTGGGTGCCGCCGCGCTCATCGCCGAGCAGGCGCCCGTCGCGCTCAACCCCAATGGTGCCGAGGGCCTGCAGGTGAACGCGCCGCGCGACCCGACGAGCACCAGGAACGCCGTGCAGGACGACGTCAACCAGCTGTTCCTGCTGCTCGGCCTCATCTCCCTCATCGTCGGCGCGATCGGCATCGCGAACGTCACGCTGGTGACCGTCATGGAGCGAACCGGCGAGATCGGTCTCCGCCGCGCGCTGGGAGCGTCGCGGCGCCACATCGCCGGGCAGTTCCTGTCGGAGTCGATGGCGATGGGCCTCGTCGGCGGGATCATCGGCGCCACCGTCGGGATCATCACCATCGTGGCGGTGTCGGGCAGCCGTCAGTGGACCCCCGTGCTCGACCTGTGGCTGCCGCTCGCGGCGCCGCTCGCGGGTGCGCTGGTGGGTCTGGTCGCCGGGCTCTACCCCTCCATCCGAGCCGCCCGGATGGAGCCGGTCGACGCCCTGCGCTCGGGGACCTGACCGCCCGCCGGTCCCCGGACGCGACGATGGGCCGGCCCTCACGGGCCGGCCCATCGTCGTCAGGTCTCGTCAGGTCTCGTCAGGTCTCGTCAGGTCTCGTCAGGTCTCGGTCACTCGCCCGCGACCGGCGTCGGCGTGGCCACGTCGGGCAGGGGCGGCTCGCCGAGCTTGCGCTCGCCGGCCTCGATCGCCTCGAGGAGGTGGATGGCGATGTCGGCGACCTTGACCTGGTCGTCGTCGGCGCCGGCTGCCTTCACGCCGTCGTCGAGCATGATGTAGCAGAACGGGCAGGCGGTCGCGACTCGGGTGGCGCCGGTGGAGAGTGCTTCGGCGGCACGTTCGTCGTTGACCTTCGTGCCGATGGACTCCTCCATCCACATGCGGGCGCCGCCGGCGCCGCAGCACATGCCCTTGGTGCCGTTGCGCTGCATCTCGACGATCTCGATGCCCTTGATCGACCCGACCACCTTGCGCGGGGCGAGGTAGACGTCGTTGTGGCGACCGAGGTAGCAGCTGTCGTGGTAGGTGATGCGCTCCTCGAGCGTGGCCTGGCTCACGTCGAGCGTGCCGGAGTCGATGAGCTGTTCGAGCAGCTGGGTGTGGTGGATCACCTCGTAGTTGCCGCCGAGCTGCGGGTACTCGTTGCGCAGCGTGTTGAAGCAGTGCGGGCACTGGGTGATGATCTTCTTGACGCCCATGCCGTCGAGCATCTCGATGTTCGGCATCGCGAGCATCTGGAACAGGTACTCGTTGCCCGACCGGCGGGCCGAGTCACCGGTGCACATCTCCGACGGGCCCAGGATCGCGACGTCGATCCCGGCACGGCCGAGGAGCTTGGCCATGGCCTGGGTGACCTTCTTGTTCTTGTCGTCGAACGACCCGGCGCAGCCCACCCAGTACAGGTACTCGGCGGTGATCGGCTCGCCCGGATCGAGGATCGTGACCTCGTCGAGCCCCTTGGCCCAATCGGCACGCTCACCCTGGTTCATGCCCCACGGGTTGCCCTGGTTCTCCATCGCCCGGTACGCGTTGCCGAGCTCCGCGGGGAAGTTCGACTCCATCAGCGACAGGTACCGCCGCATGTCCAGGATCTTGTCGAGGATCTCGATGTTCACCGGGCAGATCTCGTCACAGGCCTTGCAGCTCGTGCAGCTCCACACCTCCTCGGCGGTGATCCGCTCGAACAACGAGTTCGACGAGATCGTGATCTCCGGCACCACGCCCAACGGCGGGGACACCTTGGCATGCGTCGCCGACGCGGCCATCACCTCGCCGGTCTTCAACACGATCTCGCGCGGATCCAGCGGCTTGCCGGTCGCGTGCGCCGGGCACACGCTCGTGCACCGACCGCACATCGTGCAGGCATCCGTGTCGAGCAACTGCTTCCAGGTGAAGTCCTCCACCACCGACGCACCGAAGGTCTCCAGCGAGGTCTCCGTGAGGTTCGGCATCGCACGCATCGCACCCTTGGGGCGCTCACGATCCTTCAGGTACATGTTGAGCGGCGACGTGAACATGTGCCGCAGCATCGTGACCGGCAGGATCGCCAGGAACGCCAGGAAGCTCACCCAGTGCGCCACCCACCAGATCTGGTGCCACAGCTCGAGGGTCCCCTGATCCAACCCGTCGAACAGCGTCGCGATCGGGTACCCCACGAAGCTGAACTTCTCGTAGTCCGGCATGCCCTCCTCGGCGATCCGGAAGCCCTCCGCGCCGAACCCGGTCAGACCCAGCAGGAAGAACACCCCCAGGATCAGCGCGTGTTCCGGCTTCGACTTGATCCGGATGCGGTACGGACGCTGCACGTATCGACGCACGATCGCCCAGATGACCCCCGTCATGAACACCACACCGAACAGGTCACCCATGAATGCGTACGCGCGGTACACGTCGCCGTGGAGGAACTTCAGGCTCTCCGGCAGCTGGTGGTCCACCTCGAGCGTGGTGGTGATGCCGAGCAGCCCGAGGAAGCCGAAGTAGATGAGCGAGTGCATCAGGCCCGCCGCCGAATCGCGCAGCAGGGTCTGCATGTACACACCGGCGCGGAAGTCGCCCAGCCGGCGCTTCACGTTCTTCGGCGTCGTGCGACGCCGGTCCGACACACCGCGCTCCCAGTTCTTCACCCGATCGGCGAAGACGAACGCGCCCCACACGATCATCGCCGGCATCACGGTGTAGAACGCGATCTTCAGCGGCCCCGGGATGTTCCCGAACACCTCGCGGTGCACGGCGTTGTCGTTGTACCAACCCGTGACGAGCGGCAGCACACCGGAGGCGAGGATGAACACGCCCATGCCGATGCCGATCCCGATGACCAGCTGATGCGGCTTGAGGCGCTTGGGTCCCTGGTCGGTGGCGACCGGGGCGGATGACGAGTGCGTACTCATGGCGTCGCGAACTGTAGTTCGCCGCGGCGGCGGGCTCCTCCTCCGCTGGCGACCTGTGACGACGGTCCGAGCACCACCGCCCGACCCACGGGGAGCCGGAGATCAGCCGGAGATCAGCCGGTCGCGGTGGGCCTCGCTCGCAGGCTCGCTCAGCCGAAGTACTGGCGGTCGAGGTCGCGGATGCGCGTGGCCAGCGAGGCGAGCAGCTTGTGCGCGAGCGCTGGAACGTCGTCGACCACCCCGAGGAACGTGCGCTGGCTGAGCAGCAGGAACGTGCAGTCGGTCTCGCACACCACCGTGGCGGTGCGGGGCCCGTGATCCAGCAGCGACAGCTCGCCCACGATCGTGCCCGGGCCGAGCGTGGCGACCTTCTTGCCGTTGCGCTTCACCAGCACCGTGCCGGACAGCACGACGAAGGCTTCACGGCCGGTCTGGCCCTGGTCGACGATGAGGGATCCCGCCGGCATGGTGACCTCGTCACCGGCCTTGGCGATCTTCTCGAGGTCCTTCTGCGAGCAGCTCGCGAACAGCGGGATGTTGCGCAGGTGGTCGATGTACGCCTTCTTGCTTGCCATGGTGCGGGAGCATAGACCGCTCGTGAACAGCTGCGTGACGACGTGGACACGCGTGGTGGCGGGGGTGTCCGATCCACCCGCAGGCGCCGGAGACCGGACCGGGACCCGCTCGTAGACTGGACACGTGACCGTTCCCCCGGCAGGCGCCTCCGCCCCCGCCCCTGCGCTCGGACTCGAGCCGAACCCGGCCTTCGGCGGCCGTCCCGGACCGCTGCTGCTCGTCATCGCCGACGGCGTCGGCATCGCGCCCCCCGGGCCGTCCAACGCCGTCACCGAGGCGAGCACCCCCACGCTCGACGCCCTCCTCGCGTCACCGCTGTCCACGTCGCTGCTCGCGCACGGCCCTGCGGTGGGGTTGCCGTCCGACGACGACATGGGCAACAGCGAAGTGGGCCACAACGCCCTCGGCGCCGGTCGTGTGTTCGCCCAGGGCGCGAAGCTCGTCAACCGCGCGCTCGCCTCCGGCGCGCTGTACGCCACCGAGGTGTGGCGCACCGCGATCGAACACGGCCGCGAGCACACGCTGCACTTCCTGGGGTTGCACTCCGACGGCAACGTGCACTCGCACAACGACCACCTGTACCAGATGCTCGAACGGGCGGCCGAGGACGGCGTCACCCGCGCCCGCGTGCACGTGCTGCTCGACGGTCGCGACGTGCCGGCGCGGTCCGCGCTCGACTACCTCGCCCAGACGGAGCAGGTGCTGCAGAAGATCAACGAGCACGGCGCGGCGCGCAGCGTGGACTTCCGCATCGCGAGCGGGGGTGGCCGGATGACGATCACCATGGATCGCTACGGCGCCGACTGGCCGATGGTGCAGCGGGGCTACGAGTGCCACACCCACGGCGTGGGGCGCCCGTTCACCTCGGCCGCCGAGGCGGTCGAGACGATGTACGCCGAGAGCGACCTCGGCGACCAGTACCTGGCGTCGTTCGTGATCGTCGACGACGCCGGCGTGCCGGTGGGCACGATGCACGACGGCGACGCGGTGGTGCTCTACAACTTCCGCGGCGACCGGGCGATCGAGATCTCGCAGGCGTACGAGGACCCCGACTTCTCGAGGTTCGACCGCGACGCCGTCGCGCCGCACCCGCAGGTGTTCTTCTGCGGGATGCTGCAGTACGACGGCGACGCCCTCGTGCCGAAGCACTACCTGGTGAACCCACCGGTCATCGAGCGCACGATCAGCGAGTACCTGTGCGCCGAGGGCGTGCGCAGCTTCGCGATCAGCGAGACCCAGAAGTACGGCCACGTCACCTACTTCTGGAACGGCAACCGCTCGGGCTACATCGACCCGTCGCTCGAGACCTACGTCGAGATCCCGAGCGACAACGTCCCGTTCGACACCACCCCGGCGATGAAGGTGCGTGAGATCACCGACCGCACCATCGAGCTGCTGCGCTCGGGCGAGTTCCGCTTCGGCCGGCTCAACTTCCCCTCGGGCGACATGGTGGGCCACACCGGCCACCTGCACGCCACGATCGAGGCGATGGAGGTGATCGACGAGTGCATGGCTCGGCTGATCGCCGTGGTCGACGAGCTCGGCGGGATCCTCGTGTACACCGCCGACCACGGCAACGCCGACATCATGTTCACCGAGACCGACGGCGTCCGCGTGCCGAAGACCTCGCACACGCTCAACCCCGTGCCGTTCGTGGTGCACGACGCCGCCTGGCACGGCGAGTACCGCATCGCCCGACCAGACGGCGCCGGCCTCGCGAACGTGGCGGCCACACTGCTCGAGCTGCTCGGCTTCCGGCCGCCGGCCGACTACGAGCCCGCGGTCATCGCGTTCTGACCTGGTGTCGCGAGCCGTCGGTGTCTCGACGACGACCTGCGACCCGGCGCTGCGGCGCTCGGTAGCGTCGGATCCATGACCTACGGCTTCGACCGGTACCTCCGCCACGACGAGCTCACCCGCTGGCTCCACGACACCGCTGCCGCGCATCCGGCGCTGATGACCGTCGAGTCGTACGGTCGCTCGCACGAGGGCCGCGAGCTCTGGATCGCCACGCTCACCGATGCGTCCACCGGTGCGCACGACACCAAGCCGGCGCACTGGGTGGACGCGAACATCCACTCCGTCGAGGTGACCGCCGGCGTCGCGGCGCTGTGGCTGATCCAGCACCTCGTGTCGGGCTTCGGCACGGACGACACCGTCTCCCGAGCGCTGCGCACCCGCACCTTCTACGTGGTGCCGCGCGTGAACCCCGACGGGGTGGAGTGGGCGCTGGCCGACTCGCCCCGCTACCGCCGCAGCAGCGTGCGCGCGTGGCCGTGGCGCGACGCCCACCGGGCGCCCGGCCTCCACCAGCGCGACATCGACGGCGACGGACGCGTGCTGTCGATGCGCATCGCGGACCCCAACGGCGCCTGGATGGTGAGCGACGCCGACCCGCGCCTGATGGTGCCCGTGCCGGTGGAGGGCACGGCGCCCGGTGTGGCGCGCTACCGGCTCCTCGCCGAGGGCGAGCTGGTGGACCACGACGGCTTCACGGTTCCCACCCCGGCACCGCCCGAAGGGCTGGACATGAACCGCAACTTCCCGGCGGGTTGGGGCACCTCGGTGCGCGGCAGCGGCGACCACCCGCTGAGCGAGCCCGAGATCGACGCGCTGGTGCGGGCGATGGTGGCCCGCCCCAACATCTGCGGCTACAACGCGTTCCACACCAGCGGTGGCGTGCTGCTGCGGCCGTCGAGCGTGGCGAGCGACAGCACGTTGCCGCCGATGGACCTGTGGACCTGGACCCAGCTCGGCGAGCGTGGCGCGGCGCTCACCGGCTACCCGGTGCACTCGGTGTTCGAGGACTTCACCTGGGACAAGAAGGTCACGATGAGCGGTGCCGCCGATGACTGGGTGTACGAACACCTCGGCATCTACGGCTGGACCACCGAGTTCTGGGACGTGATCCACGCCGCGACCGGCACCAAGCAGTCGACGCACTTCTGGTACGTCGGCCCCACGCCCGACGAGGAGCTCGCCGTGCTGCGCTGGTCCGACGAGCACCACCCCGAGATGCACGTCGACTGGTACCCGTACGACCACCCGCAGCTCGGCCCGGTGGAGCTCGGCGGGTGGGACGAGATGTGCACCTGGACCAACCCGCCGCTCGCGCGGCTGGCGCAGGAGGTGCGCCCGCACGCCGAGTTCGCCGTGTTCCAGGCGCTCGCCGCGCCCGAGCTCGAGGTGATCCACACCCGCTGCGTCGCCCTCGGCGGCGACACCTGGCGGATCGAGGTCGGCGTCGCCAACACCGGCTGGCTGCCGACCGACGTCAGCGCCAAGGCGCGGGCCGAGCACCTCGTGCTGCCGGTGGTGGTCACGCTGGAGGGCGCCGAGGTGGTGGGCGGCCCGGCCCGCCTGGAGCTGGGGCAGCTGGAGGGACGCTCGGGCGCCCGGTTCCGGGACCGCGTGGACGGCACCCCCGATCGTGCGCTCGCGACCTGGGTCGTGCGCGCCGCTCCGGGCACCGAGGTGCGCGTGCGTGTCACGCACCAGCGCGCCGGGGCGTCCGACGCCGTGGTGGTGGTCGGCGCCTGACGGGCGCGGGTGGTCAGCGAGGTGCGGGCTGCACGCCGCGCACGAGCGCACCCGGCAGCGCGCCGGTGTGCTCGCCGTCGACGAAGGTCTCCACACCCGACTTGAACGTGTGGCGGTAGCCCGACGCGGTCTGCATCAGCCGGCGCCCGCCTGCGGGCAGGTCGCGCACGATGTGCGGCGGGTGTGCACCGAGGGTCGCCATGTCGATCACGTTGAGGTCGGCGAGGTGACCCGGGGCGACCACCCCGCGGTCGAACCAGCCGACGTGCTGCGCGCCGCGCTGGGTGAGGTGGTGCACCATCAGCTCGACGGGCAGCGGGTCGCGGCGACGGTCGCGGGTCCACAGCGCGAGCGCCGTGGTGGTCATGCTGGCGTCGCTGATCGCTCCGCAGTGCGCCCCGGCGTCGCTGAGCCCGAGCAGCGAGTTCGGCGCGAGCAGCATCTCGCGCACGTCGTCGAGATTGCCCTTCGCAAAGTTGAACAGCGGCATGTAGAGCAGCTGGTTGCCGTCGCGCTCGACGAGCAGGTCGAGCACGACCTCCACCGGGTTGCGGCCGGTGGCGGCGGCGATGCCGGCGATCGACGTCTCCGGTGCCGGCTCGTAGTCGACCGGGTCGCCCATCGGGAACAGCTTGTGGAAGCCGTGGGTGATCTCGAACAGCATCCCGTCGATCTGGCGGGCGGCATGCTCGGCCACGATGCGGGCCCGACGCTCGGGGTCGCGCAGCGCGACCACCTGCTCGGCGAGCGGCAGGCGGGCGATCTCCTGGAAGCTCGCGCACAGCACGAGCGGGTTGAGTGACGCGGTGAGACCCTGCAGCACGCCGATCGGGCGAGCCGACACCTGGGTCTTCATCGGCAGGCCGGCGGCCACGCACTCGTCCACCCACGAGGCCATCTCGCGCCAGCGATCGGGCAGTGGCTCGGGCTGCTGCACGGTCATGCTGAGCGGGCGACCGGTCGCCTCGACGAGGGCCCGCATCGTGGCCATCTCGGCCTTGGTGAAGTCCACGTCGGGCGACTGGTACGCGTCGCTGATGAGCTGCACCACGCCACGACCGGTCTCGGCCATCGCCGTCACCAGCGCGGTGAGCTCGTCGATCGAGCTGTAGCGGGTGCCGAGCGGTGCACCGTCGCGCGTGCGGTGGATGTAGGTGCGGCTCGTGGTGAACCCGAGGGCTCCCGCCTCGATGCCGGCGCGCACCTGGACGGCCATCTCCGCGAGTTCCTCGGCCGTGGGAACCTCGAGCGGGTCGGCCCCGCGCTCGCCCATCACGTAGGCCCGCAGCGGTGCGTGCGCGACCTGGGTGGCGACGTCGATCGCGTAGCGGCGACGGCCCAGCGCGTCGAGGTAGTCGGTGAAGCTCTCCCAGTCCCACGTGAGCCCCTCGGCGAGGGCGGTGCCGGGGATGTCCTCGACGCCCTCCAGCATGCCGATCAGCCAGTCGTGGTGCTCGGGGGTGGGCCGCGCCGGTGCGAACCCGACGCCGCAGTTGCCCATCACGATCGACGTGACACCGTGGATGCTGCTCGGGGCGAGCACCGGATCCCAGGTGGCCTGGCCGTCGAAGTGGGTGTGGACGTCGATGAACCCCGGCGTCACGGTCAGCCCGTCCGCGTCGATCTCGCGGTGGCCGCGGCCGTCGACCACCCCCACCTCGGTGATGCGGTCGCCCGAGACGGCGACGTCGGCCACGCGGGCCGGCGCCCCCGTGCCGTCGACCACCGTGGCGTTGCGGATGACCAGGTCGTGCGTGCTCATGCGCCCATTCTGGCCCAGCGGCCACGCTGCGGGAAGAGCCGTGGCTCCCGTCCACCGGTTGAGGACCGATTGCTCAGGTGCGATCTCGCCGGCCGAGGGACGCTGTGGTCATGAACCTCAGCGACCCGACCCCGACGGAACTCCTCGACCTCAGCACGCTGCTCGACCACCACCACGCAGCGTCAGGCGACATCGACGCACCCCGCTGGTGCGGCCTCGTGCACGAGGAGGTGGCCCGGCGGTTCGCCGCCCTCGAGGAGGGCGGTCGCCTCCAGGACGAGGCTCGCGCCGCGCGAGGCGGGTGACCGCGAGCGGTCCGGCGGCCGGTTCTTCGGTTGTCAAAGGGCCTGCGGTGCGCAGCCACGCTGTGGTGGTGAAGCCCCGGCCGTCGTGGTCGACGGGGTGCGCGCCTGGGTTCGGGCCCGTGCCGGTGTACGGCCGGCTGCGGGCGGGGACGGACGGTGGACTGGCGGGCGGGTCAGGCCCACTGGGTGGTGGGGGGTCCGGTGGTCATGATCACCTCCCCGTTGCGTCGCACGACCAACGATCGATCGGGTGCCATCTGGACGTCCCACTGTTCGGCGTGGAGCCGGTCGTGGTGGTGCTTGCACAACGGCAACAGATTGGACAGGTCGGTGCCGCCACCGTGTTCCCAGAACCGGAGGTGGTGGGGTTCGGTGAGCGACACATGCCGATCACACCCCGGGATCGCACACCTGCGGTACATCGCCCGGAGCGCACGACGCTGCGCGCGGCTCGCGTGGCGGCGGGTGCGGCCGTGATCCAGTTCGACCGGTGTCGACAGCGAGCGGGCGAGCTGTGCGTAGCTCGGCACGGGTCGGCCCTGCGCGATCACGACACCGTCGCGGTCGATGATCACGGGGACGAACCGGGCGCGGCCGGCGAGGTCGTGGATCCAGTCGACCGGGACCTCCAGACCGGGGCAGCCGCAGTCGACACGCGACCCCTCGTGGCGTCCCCGTTCGAACGTGTCCTGATCGATGACCACGATCACCTCGGGCGCACCGGCGGCCGCACCGAGCCCGTTGACGAGATCGGCGAGCGCGTGGGCTCGGAGCCAGTCCTGCGCCAACAACGGATCGTCCGGACAGTCGGCCGGTCGGGCCTGCCGGAAGCGTGCCTCCAACTGGTCGGCGAGACGCTGCTGCAAGCTCAACGCTGTCGCGGGGTCGAACCGGCCGGCGAGGCACCACATCCCGTCCCGGCCCGTCCAGGCGCGCAGTCCGGTCTCACGCTTCTGACGCTCCAACCGTGCGCGACCGTCATCGCCCTCGATCCC
>Ga0315901_10001216_pt1 | contig 37323 bp, 45 predicted proteins | sample LakEriMetagenome_10_FD_203761 | JGI IMG/M metagenome (GOLD analysis project Ga0315901, IMG submission 203761) | Freshwater fungal communities from buoy surface, Lake Erie, Ohio, United States - Buoy 2 MA116 | ecosystem: Environmental > Aquatic > Freshwater > Lake | place: USA: Lake Erie, Ohio...
CTCGGCCATTATCGCCTCGGCTCTTGCTGCAGACTCGGCTGCAGCCTCGGCTATTGCCTCCGACGTTGGAGCACGACCAGTTGCTTTAGCCGGAGAAATTCCAGCCCGCGCTTCTAGAGGGTGCAGTGCTGGCGTGCCAAACGGGATTTCAATCTCTTGACCCTTGTACACCATTATTCTTCCACCGGAACTGGTTGTTGATGCAGTCGGCTCAGGTACTTTTGGCGGAGCGGGTGCTTCGGCCGCTGGCTTCTGTCGTCCGGTTCCACGCGTCGTGGTATCAGAAGGACGTGTGGGCTCAACCGGCGTTGACCTTACAGATGCAGACGGTGCCTCGGGCAGGACGGAAGAAGTCATCTGGCTTTCTGGAATCTGAGTCGCCTCCGTAACGGCCTCTCGTGCAGAAACGACGACTTCCTGGGCGGTCTGGGGAGCAGGGGCGGAAGCGGCTTCTGCGGCACGCTGGGCCTGACGCTCCCTCTTGGCCGTAAACCAAGACGGATTGCTTTGTCCGGCAGCAGCACGTGCCTGTTCAGTCTCTGACAACGCTTCGGTAACGCCAGTAGTTGGTGCCTGTTGAGCCGCCTCATCTGCCGCCTTCTGCGCAGCCTCCTTGGCCGCCTTGCGCTCCTCCGCCTTCTTTGCCCTATCCAGGCGCTTGCGCTCTGCATCCTTGGCACGCGACTCCACCTTGCGGGCTTCGAGTTCCTCGGGCGTCAGATCGGCTCGACGAGTAGGAGTACGAAGTTCGGGATTCTGGCGAGCGGCCCTGCTGTTTGGCGAACGCTCCGCCGCCCTACGGGCCGCATCGTCCGCTGCCTGACGGCGGGCCTGGAACTCAGGGCCGAACAAACTGCCAAGGTCGCCCTCGGGTGCCGCCGCCGCCGGGGGCCTGGGCGTCGGAGTGGGAATCTGAGCGGTCGCCTCTTGAATGCCCTCGCTGACGTCCTGGAACAGGGCTTTCAGCGACCTGCCAACCTCGGTGGTCGGCTCCGGGCGATCAGGACCCAACTGCAAGACAGGCCTCGACGACGCTGCAGGGGGGGCAGTGGGGGGCGGGGTGGTCTGTGCCGGAGGCGGCGTGGTCCGCTGGGTCTGCGGCTCGGGCGCACGAGGAGCACGTGCCTCGGGGATTACCTGCGTGGTCTGGGCCGGAGGAGGAGTTGTCTGTGCCGGTGGCAGAGTCTCATCCCCCCAACGAGACGCTGTTGGCTTGGGCGCATCGCGCATCCAATCACTGATGTCGGCGGCTTCCTCCAACTCCTCTGTCGTGACATCCGCCGAGTACCTCGGAGCCTCGACCGTCTCCTCAATGTCAAAGCCCGTACGCGTGAAGGCGTCGTCGCCAGCCTCGTTCACGACGTTGCCGACACGGCCGGGGCCGAACAGATCGGTGACGTCCTCGGGCTCAAAGTCAAGAATGTCCTCGGCGTCGATCTGCTCAGTAGCGCGGATGCGATCGGTCCTGGTTCCTTGCCATGTATGGCTCCTGCCACCGGCCTTGGGTGGCTTGACAGTTGCTACGCCTTCACGCAGTTGCCGGTACTGGAACGGCGTAACCATCTCGTCGATCTTCGACGCCACAGCCTTGATCTTCTGGCCGCCAGGGATTCTGTCGACGACGCGCTGACCAACCTGCGAAGCAATCCGGCTTCCGCCAGAGGCGATCTGGCCACCGACGGCGCGCCCACTGATGCCCGCGATTCCAGCACCACGTACGGTTGTTCGAGCAGCGGTTTCGCCCACCAAGGCACCGATGGTTCGCGTGATGCCCGGGGTTGAAGCGCGTAGTCCGGTGGTGGCTGCCCGTGACGCGCCAGCCGTAAAAATGTCGGCAATCGTGAGAACGGTATTGGTCGCTGCCTCCATCGGTCCGGCAACCCGAAGGTTCGGGTTCTGCCCAAACAACCTGCCAACCTCGTTGACAAGCGGGTTGGTGAACGTCGCAGCCATGCTCTCCGCCGACTGATACGCAATGTTGTGAGCGCCCTTCACAACCTTCGTGGCGGCCCTATCAATCTTGTCGATTGCGCCAGCAATCTGCTTATTTGGCCACGATTCCTGCCAAGGCGTAATCTTCTCAGGTTCCTTTGTCGCTGCCAACTTTGTTGGTGTCGGAACCAGCGACTGCGTTCCCGGTCCGATCCTTGTTGAAACTCCGCGGATCATGGCATTATCGCCCAGGGGGCCGGTCTCGGGGGCAGTTACCCCTGTAGCCGGAGGATTACCTGTCGAGCCCGTACCAGTCTCACCGGTGCGGGTTGCGTTCAGCGCGGCGCGGCGGCGTGCTCCGGCCTGAATATCGCCAGGGGTATAGAACCCGACGCGTGTGACTCCACCCGTCTGGAACTTTTGACGGAGAGCCTTGCGGTCTACCGTCTTACCCTGCGCCTCTAGTTCGGCTGCTCGGGTCTGGACGTAGTACCTGGTGCGCGCTTCTTCCGGAGCAAGGTCCGGGTTTGCTTGAACGAACGCAATGCGCTCGTCAATCCGTCTTTGTTCCTCCGGAGTGCGTGGTTTCTTCGCCATCCCCGTCCTGCGCTTAGGTTGCGCGCAGAAAGTAGCACATCACGATGCTAACCACGACGGTCGCCACATGCGCGGGGGTGCGTGCGTGGGTCTCAACTGCGGCATGTGCAGTTCCGCGAACCAGTGCGCCATGACCAAGTCGGTGCCGTTCTTCTTTCCACGGGTCCACGTAGCCATCTCGTCGATGAAGGCGAGCGTCTTCCAGTTGTCACGCATCGTCGGCAACCGGACTTGACCGGTGCGCCACAGCGGGGGAAGCAGAGCCTCGATTCCCAGGTTCTCGTCCAACTTGTTCCTGCCCGTGTGGTGGGCGATCACATTCACGCCACGCTTTGCCTGCCACCTACGGACGAAGTCGTGGGCTAGTAGAAACCGCTGGGCTGCGTTGACCTCGACCACCCAGTGGGTGATCTTGCAGCCCATGTCGTCGGACCGGGTCTGCCAGTCCTCCATCAGACCCCAGTACGAACCGGTGCCCGTGTCGTACCCAAGAAGTTCCTCGGCGGTCAACTTGCACCGCTCGACGTCAATTAGGTACCGCAGGTTCGTCTCCGGTTGATACACCCACCACTGGACGGCCCAGAACATTGTCGGGGAGGGGTCGACCGTGGCAATGGAGATCAGTGGCTGCGCCAGACCCGGCGGCAGATAGCCAGGACGGCGATGCTGGTCAATGCACCCAGGGTAAAGAACGCCGTCGTTGCCCATTCCCCCAGTTGCCCACGTCCTCTCAATGAGGTAGTGACCATCCGCCATGTCCTGCTGCTGATAGACCACCTCGAACTTCGACGGCGAGTTGTGCCGGATGTAGGAAAGGTCCTTCCAAGAGAGTCGAAACGGTTCCAAGAGGGGGCCGTTTGGCCACGGAGCCGCATCTTGTCTTCGTGATTTGGGTCCATCATCCAACTCCTCGTAGTAGGCCTTGTACACCATGTGGTGGTACTTACTGTGTTTGATCGGCTCGACGTTCTCGGAGATATCCAGGACATCGTTTCCGTCGTACTCCTCGACTTCTTCGTAGGAGATCTTGGAAAGGCAGTGGGCATACAGGTCGCCCGGTCCGAGGCGCTGACCAATGACGGCGAGTAGGCCGCCCGGATCAACGCGGGCCTCGGCCATGGAGTCCCAGCGCTCGATCAACTTGTCGCGGGCTACCGATTCCTTGGAGTTCTCCGGACCGGCGACGTCGTCAAAGAGACACAGTTCTGCACGGTGTCCGATGAACTCGGACTCGATGCCGTAGGCCGAAACGGTGGGCTCCTTGTTGTCGAGCCCCATGTTCCCCTGCTGCTCGACGATGAACTCCTCGGCGCGCCACAGGGCTCCCTGGTTCTGCGGCTTGAACCTTCCGTAGTCCAGCGACAGGCAGGCTTCGGCGTTGATGGCCAGTCCACGAGCCACCATCTCCGGGTCCGGGTGCATAGGGACGGTGCGCTCAAGGGTGTCCCTGATTCGACGGCTGTACATCTTCGCCAAAGTCTGGCTGATCGATCCGATCATCACGCGGATAGCCCGGTTGCGGACAATGCACCACACGGCTACGTCGTGGAAGAGGGTGGACTTGCCCACGCCAGGCGGGCAGTTGAGAACGAGGAACTGCTTCTCTGGATGCTCCAACCATTCGACGATCTTGTAGGCGGCATCAACCTGCCAGGGAGAGGGGACTCTTCCTAGGTAGACAGTCCTGAAGTAGTCAAAGTCTTCAAGTCCTCGTTGTGCTCGCGCCGACAGGCGCGAAGTTGGTATTACGGGGGGCATGTCCGGCGAAAGTGCGCGGTCCCTCGCAACCTTCGACGAGCCACCCCCATCCAGGATGGCGGCCTTTGCCCCGAGGACTTTGGCTGCCTCGATCTCGGCGCTGGTCTGGTCTGCCCGTGCGCGCCACTTCAGCGCTGTGTTGTACGCAATGCCACCCATACGGGCGGCTTCTCTCAGCGTTGTGCCCGACTGCAGCGCCTGCCAGAACAGTGCGCGGTCTTCTGCGGAAACCGTACGTCTTCCCTTTGGCATGTGCGTTGAAATCGTACACGCGTGCTGCTATCCTGCGCGCACAACGAAGTTGTGACCGTCGGGATGACGGGCACCGGCCGCGCTGGACCCCGGATGAAATGACAATGGGCCGGGAATGCGCTACGTGACCGGAAACGGGGTTCGTTCCCCATTGTCAAACAGAGCCGCTCTTGGGCAGAGCGATACTCACGGGGAACAACAACAGCAATGACGGGTGTCGGCTAGAAGACTGGCTACGGCCACCCGCTACTTCGGGTAGCAAAGCGTGGGGGGAGGCCCACATATCCCTTTTTCTGGTGGCCGAATGCCATCTTGAGTCACATTTGTACGTGTGTCTTATACACACATGTCGAGGAACGCTAGTTACTGTAGATCGGTGCCGGTGCCGCGGCAGACCCCCGTCCGTTAGGACGGGGGTAGTGGGCTAGGTCGCTCCGTGGCTCACTCAACCTAGCCCACTTGCCCGCTTTCCTGTCTCCGGCTGCCTAGCCCTGTTCTGCTGCGAGAACTGCTGCTAGGTACGCCTGCTGCAACTTCACTGTCTTCGTCGTGTCCTTCACGGCTTCGGTCTTCCAAAGGTTACGCACCTTCGGTTCTCCGTCGTCGGTCTGGTAGTGCTGGGTTCCGACGATCTCTACGAGTAGGTGGGTGGAGTAGGTCACTCCACGACCCCTATCTGCGGTAATCGCCAAAACCTCGTCACCGGCCTCGGCGACTCCAGCACCGACGGCGAGTGCGTAGGCTTTCTGGGTGATTGTCTCACCGTCTGCCGTCTTGCCACTCTTCGTACCGTGCTGTTGCCACCGGAACCCTCTACCGAGGATCAGTGCCATTGCTGTCTCCGTTTCTGCCACGGAGTAGCCGTCGGGGACTGTCCCCAACGGCGTCCCCCCACCATAAGCCGTCCGAAGCCGTCCGTCAAACGAACACCTGTTCGGCGAACACCTGTTCGCCACTTAGCCCCTGAGGGCCCAGAGTAGCCCTGATAGCGGTCGCGGCGGTAGCCCTTAGTAGCACCTTTGGCGGTAGCACCGGTAGGGGTTGCTAGCCCCCACCGGTGCCATTACTCACCAGAAGTGAACGATGAGCCAGACGATGGCGATCCATATGCCGATGGTCGCCATAGTTCCGCTACTCACTGAGCAACGCTTCACGGTCGATGCCCAGCGCCTCCATAAACTCATCGTCTTCGGCAATCTCTTGGAGCATGGCACGGTAGAGGTGCTTGTGCTGCTTGCTGCCGATGACTGGCATCATGTACGCCTTGAGTAGGGCGATGATGAGTTCGCCTTCCTCCTCTGACTTGGGCTCTGGTGGGTCTTGCGAGTAGTCACAGCGCCTGAACCCGTCAGCGTCGCTGATGCTCAAGCCGTCGTTGTCTACCCAGCCGTGCCACAGAGTGCCATCGGAGAGTGTCGTACGGATGATGTACCCAGTGGGCTCTAGCAACTTGTGGAACGCAGTGGTAGCCCGTGGGTCGCCAAGCATCTCCATCAGTAGTTCGTGCCGGTCAGGAGTAGCCAGAGGGCGTACGGTCGCTGGGGACAGTGACTCGTCTGCGTGGTCTCTGGGCTCAAACAGAGCAACCCTGTTCTCGCCCTCTTCTGGGTGTCCCTTGATCACTACCCACAGAGAGTGGGCGTACTCATCGTGCCTGCCGAACTCCTCAATGAGAGACCCGAATACACCCTTGTGGTGCTCTGCCGCCTCGTCCTTGAGTTGCTGGTGTGCGCCGTCAAGCACATCACGCAGCGAGTCCATTAGTTCCTTGTCTGTGTCCATGTTGTCCTCCATGTTGGTTACCGTGTCTTTCCCTGTAGGCGCTTGACCAGCCTGATGGCTGATGGCGCGTCTTCCGCCACAAGTACGCCGTACTTCTGGCAGATTTGCTTGACCTCACGGCGCAGTTCTGCGCTTGATGAGTCGTACTTGCCCGTCACTTGTCCGTCAGAAACCCAGATGACTGGGCTGCTGCTGGAGTAGCGCAGGTTCCTGATTGCCCACATAAGGGCTGGCCCGTCTACGCCGTTACCGCCTGGGAAGTCAGGTAGGTGCCTGACTCGCTGGTTGCGCTTGGCTACCACCCAAGCATTGGGCGTAGTGGGGCTGCGGTCTGACGAGTAAGCGAAGACTGTGGCACCAGCACACACGCTGATGAGTTGGTCTAGTTGCTCGTCGTCCCAGCCCATTGAGCCTGAGCAGTCCAGCACCACGACGGCACCAAGCGACCTAGTTCGGCGCGTAAACATACGCCTCTCTGGGTCAGTCACGAGCCTGTCGATGTAGCGTGGATGCTTGCCCTCGTTAGAGCGCACTGTACGCCTACCCAACTTGCCGGTATGGCTTACCGTCAGTTGAGGCTTGGCAACAATGAGCGTCTCCCATCTATCGCTGTGAACGATGCTGGCTACACGCTGTGGTACCTCTGGCTTCTCCTTGCGCTCCTGCTCAGTGCGCCGTTCGTCGGCGTACCTAGCAGCCCAAGAAGCCAGACTCTCTGAGTACATATCTAGTTCACGGGCTAGCCTGTTGAACTCCTTGATGCCCTCTCTGCGCTCCCATCTGTGCTTGGGCTTGTTCATATGCTCCAAGCGCTTGATGTTGTCGATGCCCAGCCTGTAACCAGTCAGCCGCTCTGAGTGCCTGCTCAGAATGCTGGTCAAGCGCTCTGCGACAGTCTCGTACTCAGTACCTTTGTGGTGCTGTCTTACTGCCTCAAGCACGCTGGATACGAACTCCTCATCAGTGGACATAGACAGTAGGTCGACCATCGCCGCCTTGCTGCCACTGCCCGTAGTGATAAAGGCGTTCAGGGCATTGGTGAACTGGACACCTGAGAGCACATCAGTAGTCAGCCCATCGCCGAATGCGTGCCGGTAAGCACCAGCAGCAGCAGCCCTAGAAGCAGCCCTGATTGTGGTGGCTGGTAGCCCCAACTTACGCGCCTTGTCGCCCACATCTGGTAGTGCGAACCTAGACAGAGACAAGCCGAAGCGACGCAACTTGCGTGCCAACGGTGTGTTCTCCGTAGGAGCGTTGATGGTGTGGCTGCCCTTGCTTGAGTAAGCAATAGATACGCCAAACAGGTCGTAAGCAGGCTCGCCGTGCTTGTACTTAGCGTGAGCCAAGTCAGCGCGTGAACCTATGAGTTCCGGCATAGCGTGGCTCTTCCCAGAGCCACGCTTGCCAGCCTTGTTCGTTGGTGCCATAACTAGGCTCCGACGACCTGCTTGAGGGCGACACTGTCCACCAACTGCTCTACCAGAGAGGGCAGAGTGACCATCGCTGAGCGAGTAGCGTCCTTGCTGTGCTCGTAGAGCCTTGCGAACTCTACGAACGACCGGATGCTGTACCTGTCCTCGTCAGTACGGGCAGTCACGGTTGTTGCGAGTTCACGCAGGTACTCAGGCAGCGCCTTGATGGCGTCAGCGTGGGGCTCCGTGATGTTGACTCGCACCACAAGGCGGTCAAGGATCGCTTGACCGAGGTCCTCAGGTTCACCGTTCATTGTCGCAACCACTGAGAAGTTGGCGTGTGGCTTGACTACTTCGCCAGTGTATTGGTTCTCCCACGACGACGACTCAGTGCTGTCGATGAGTGCCATCAGTCTGGACTCAACGTCGCTGTTGACGCGGTTGATTTCGTCAACAACCAGCCTTGCGCCTTGACGCCAAGCCTTGATGCCAACGCCCTCACGGAAGCGCCAGATGCCGTCGTTGCTCTGAGTCATACCGCCAATGAGGTCGGTGTCCGTCATCTCCTCCGTACAGATCAGCCGGTAAGCAGCCTGTCCGTCAGTGTGGTAGTTCATTCCGAAGTAAGTCTTTCCGGTGCCAGGAGGCCCGTAAAGAAGTACCCTGCCCAGTTTGTTGGAAAGGGCGAACGACGCCATATCCCAACCGGTCATAGTGACCGGCTCGTTGCTGATTGTGATGCTGTCCATTGTCTTGTCCTCCATTGTTTGTTTGGTTGGTTGCTTACTTGCCCGTGCTACTGGCTACGAACCTGATGACCTCTACTTGACCTCCTTGACGCCTACCTCGTGGATGTCGTCAGCAGCGATGCCAATAGCGCTGAGTTGGTTGACCAGCGCCTGCTGTGCCTCAGTAGCGAGGACAACAAGCGAGCATTCGTGCTTACGAAGCATCTCTGGTTCGTCGTCTCCAGCCTCTGGCATTACCTCAGTCCTGATGACTTGGGTCACCACATAGGCGACCTCCCAGTGCTTGTACTTCTTCTCCATTGTGTTTCCTCCGTTGTTGTTGTTGTTGTTGTCCCCCACCCCAGCCGCAGGGGGATACGGCTGGGGTGGGAAGCCTTGCTGGGTTAGTGCTTGCGGTCTGCCTTGAGAAAGTCATCTTCCCAGATGCGCTCAAAGCCCTTGTCACGAAGAGTCTCGCAACTCTCGCACAGGCACTTCTGGCTGTGGCAGTAAGCCCACTGCGAAGTGGTCGTCCACCACCAGCCAAGCCACGAACGCTGGCGTATGGCACTTGGCACGACGCAAGCGATGCGCCAAGCCGCCCTCGTGGCAGGGTTGCCGATGTAGCGAACCCTCGCTCGGTGTGTTGTCTTGATAGCCCCCTCCTTAGTCGGGTTGGTTGAGGCGATGCTCCATCGCCGACCACCACCATCGCCCGTCCGACCGCCGTCCGTCAAGCGAACACCTGTTCGCCCGTCCGGCGTCCGCCGCCGCCCCGCCCCGCTTAGCCCTTGTGGCGGTGGCGGTAGCGGTAGCGGCGGTAGGAGTACCTACTTCACGTGCTTGATGATCTCCGCATAGAGATCAGGCTTGTTCTGCTTCAGCAGCGGTGGCACCACGTAAGAGAGGATCATCTGATCCGCCAGTTTGCCCATGCCACTGAGGCCATCGACACTGTCGTCGTCCATCCTCCTGTCGTAGATGTGGTCGAGGCGCTCCGACGAGCGGACAATCTCGTCCTTGTCGATGAGCCTGGTCACCGCGAAGATCCCAGTGCCGCAGACCAAGACGCTGAGTGCAACGTTGTCGCCTTCTGCTTCCAGGTTGTCTTTGTCCTTGGCCTTGCCCCCACAACGGAGAATCAAACCAAGTGTGTTGTTCTCGGCGATCTCTTTGCAGAGAGCCGGGTCTTTGAGCATGGTGTAGACGTTTTCCCCAATCGTCCCGAACGGGGTGATGACAAGGCCTGCAGTGTCCGTGCTATCGACCATCTCGTAGACCACGTAGAGTTGGGCGTCCCCGTCGGGGTCTCCCTCTGACTCCCACATAGTGGCTTCGATCTTTTCGAAGTCCTGTCCAATCTGGTCGTATGCCTCTTTAGTGATGCCAGACTCAGCCGACTTCATGATCGAGGTGAGATCGGGATGGATTTCGTCCAGCCCTCTGAACCTATCTGCTTCCATGTTTTTTCTCCTGTGTTATGGCGGCGGTCGCCGCTCCCACACCATCGCCCGTCCGGCGTCCGTCCGTCAAACCGTCCGCCCGTCCGCCCTCCCCCGCGCGCACGCGCGTGCGCACAGAGGCGGTAGCAGCGGCGGTAGCAGCGGCGGTAGCGGTTACTGGTTCTTGAATCTGTACGTGGCGTACTCTTTGGCACGCATCACGTTGTCACCCGGCAAGGCGTTGGCAATGCCGACTGCAATCTCCGTGATCCATGTAGAGATGTGCGGCGGGCACTTCATTGCCAGCACGAGCACCTCAACGAGCACGTTCTCCAGCGTCTCTCTGTCCTTGTCTGTCAGTAGTTCATGCATTGACCCATTCCTCTCTCATTGTCTCCGGATTTGTGTGTCCACCGCTGCATGTGCAACGGCTGACCTGTCGATAGACGGTGCCGTACTGCTCCAGCGGGGCGACATACACCCAGCCTGACAGACACTTGCCGCAGCCACCATCGGGGACACGGCTTGCCTGCCACTGTCTGAGCACCTGCTTGACGCGCGCAAGGTTAGGGAACTTGGCGTCGTTCTGCAAGACGTTGAGTGCCAGGTGACCATCGTGCTCACTGGCATCCAGCAGTACATCTTCTTTGCACCACGCTGCCTTGACTGTGTTCCTCGCAATCGAGTCAGTCGGGAAGAACCCGCACAGTCGGTCGACGAACAGTTCGATATTGGTTGGTGTCATTGCATTTCCTCCCTAATGATGATGCCTCTGCTGCGTGCCACGATACGGCGCTCACGCTCTGACTTGCCACCCCAGATCCCATGAGTGACGTGGTTGTTGATTGCCCAGTCAAGGCATCGCTTCTTGACAGGACATGTGTTGCACACCGCAACTGCGGCTGCTTTCCTTTGCGGTGATCCACCGATTGGCAAGAAGAAGGTATCCGATGGGAGACCTTTGCATGCCGCTTCGTCGTGCCACTGGAAGTCATTGTCCTCCAGTCGCATCAGTTCCTTTAGTTCCTCCAAGGCCTGCGCCCTCCTTTGTTCTTCCCTGTTGAATACGCGATTGCGCCTTACTTCTCCCGCTTTATGGGCGTCCATGGCGACCACCCTGCGACGTCGTATAGCAGTTTGCCTGCCTTGAGATTGATGAGTGGGTCAAGGAGTTCCTCCTGTGTGCAGACACCCATCTTTTTGCAGACGAGTCCTACGTATTCGGGGTGGTCTTGCTTCCAATGTACGCCGTTGATCTGCAGCAACCCGGTATCACTGCGGTGGTACCAGACGACCACCTTTCTGAGGCTGCAGTCGGGGTTGACCCTGTCGCCACCAATCCTGCCCGGGCAACCACCTGACTCACGCAAGATGATGTGAGCCAACTTCTCCCACGTATCTTCTGGCCAGCCAGCCTCGGCTGCAAGTGTCGGCAGCCACGAGATGTCGCCGTGCTTGAACACGATCGCCGTCTCCGCCACGACTGTCTCCGGACCCGTGCGTGGTGGATAACTGGGCGTCGTTGAATAGACCCCCGTATTTGGTGCTGATACGGATTCGGTTAGGAACACCGTTCCAATCAAGCCCATCGTAAGTGCGGCAATAGACCGCAGTGCTACGAGCATTTGCTACCTCCAGTGTAGTTGTTGACCCAGGGTTTCGCCCCCGCCCACAGCCATCACAATGTGGGTGGGGGACGACCGGTCCGCAGAAATGGAGAACTGCGGCACCCTGGTCCGGTCGTTACGCCTGTGACTCCATGACGATGGTAACGAGTTCGGCGAACTCTTCCAAATCCATCAGCACAATTCCTCGATTTGTTCCGTCAGGCATGGCGACCATTACGAATGGACGAATGTCACCCGCCGCTTTCGCCGCATCACTCTGTGCTTTTGCGTCTTCGAATCGTGTGCGAATCGGACCGACTTGCGCGCCTGCTTTGATCTCGGTACGAAAAGCGCCACCCCAGTTTTCCTCGTGACGGGTAAGGTAACCACCCAGCCCAAGTTTCTTACGGGCTCGACGCGCCTTCGAGTCACCTTTGGCCCGGTTCCTCTTGCCACGAGCCGCAGGGTCACCGCAACCTCGAACGCGACGGCGACCGTCACGGCTTGGACGTCCGAGGAGTCCGAACTTGGGGCAACCTTCCACGTTGCACTTCTCTTGGTTTCCTTCACACTCGCCCTTTCTTTCGTCAGCCACGTTTGACTCCTGCCCTGACCACCACAACTCTGCCCTTCAGGTTGTCGGGCAGGTTTGTAGTGAGTTCGTCGCACACCTCGGTTGGTGTATCTAGCGGAACGTTGATCACGAGCACGTCCTCGGGACGCAGGGCAAACGACCCTGCAGTGTGGTCACTCACCTGGAATCCCCAGGATGTCGTGGATCATCTCCATGCACCCGAGGTATCCGCAAGCATCGACTGCGCTGTCTCGGTGAAGGATGCCCTTCTCTAGGTTGGTGCGTAGCCGTGCCATCTTCACGGACACCATGAACAAGAGCGCCTGGTCGAGCGTCAACCGGACGCCGGTCAGTGCCTTGAATATCTCGATGACCTTGGTGTAGTCATCAAGCGGGTGCGAGTACGCCTTCTGCCGTGCACCTGTAATAAGGCGCTGCGCTTCCTGGAGGATGCTCTCCCTCATAGCGCGAACACCTGACCCAGGAAGAACATGGCAAACATGCCCATCACGATGCCAACAAGCAGACCGCCCACGAATACGGATACGAGTTCGTCGTCGATGTTCATGACGAGTAGTACCCATTGTCGGCAAGAGCGTCCTCGATGAACTCACGGATGAGAACGGAGCGTGTTGACTTGCGATCCTTGGCCATCCTCCCCAACGACTTGATGATGCCGTTAGGTAGGCGCAAAGTGATGACCGTCATCGCCTTCTTTTCGCTCATGACTTCAACGCCGTAATGACAGCCGACGCCTCGCCCTTGTTCATCTCGTCAAACTTGCTGATCTCTCTGCCGATGATGCCGATCACTGCGTTGAGTTGAGCCTCCTTGGTGGTGGCACCATCCTGCGCCAGCAGTGCACGGATCATGCCGAACTGCTTGACCGACGCCGGTTCGCTGGGGTTCTTGATCTCCATGCTGCCCGACTGACGTGGTGCCTGCTGCACCGTGCCGTTGAACTGGTCGGCAAGAACCTCTGCCAACTCCTGTGGCGTGGGCTCGTCATCCCAGCCCTGGTTCTGGGCGACCGGGCGCTGTGGTTGCGGAGTCATGCGCTGCACCTTCTGCATCTCTTGCGCAGACGGACGAGCACCTGGCTTGTGCACTCCGAGCGGGCTATTGGCAATCATCCTGCCGATGGCCGACGTCTCACAGTTCTCGACGAACGACGTCTTGTTCACTGGGCTAGACCCAAGCACCTCTTCGGCGTAGCCGGTGGCAATGATCTTGCCGTCGACCAAACCTTCGGCGCGGAACACTACGGTCTTGGCGTCGTAGTGCACCATCGTCGTGGTGATCTGTGCGTTCGGATACTGCTCCCACCAGCGGACAAGGCGCTCCTCGACCGTCTCGTAGTTCTCTGGGTTGAAGAACCCCATGGCTACTTCCTCCTTGCGTGCTTCATCACGCGGTAAGACCCCGTCTTCTGGTACTTCTCGTACAGGGCGGGGTGCTGCTCCCTGAACGAATCCTTGTCGAACGACTTGCGTTCTTGCGTCTTCCATGTCATGAGCGTCTCGCCGCCCATGTCCACGACCGTATCGGCGTCGCCCATCAGGCGTCCAATCATGCCCTTGATCTCGGACTCCTCTTTCTCCAGGCGGGCAATCTGGCTGCGAACCTCGTGTAGGTGGTCGACCAACTGAACGTCTTCCTCGTTGAACGCCACGGACACGGCCTGTGACTGCGGGTGCATGCGCTGCACATGGTCATAGTCAAACGACACGATCTCCGGCAGTTCCCCGTTCTCCACTTCGCGCAGGAACTGGGCACAGGCTGCGATGTGCAACTGCTTCTCGTCGCTGCTGACGTACTGACTGTAACGGTGCAGAGTCAGGTCACTGTCAAAGATCGCCCACTCGATGCGACTGGCACCAGCGCAGATGGCCTGCTGCACGCCCTGCCAGTACCAGTGGCGGGGGAGTTCCCCGGTCCACCGCTTGCGGGTGGTCTTCACCTCGTACGGGATTCCGTCCGGCGAGATAGCGTCGAGCGTGGCGATGAGATGAGCGTCGCCGTCGACGTGCACATACATTACGTCTGGCGTGGCGAGGTCGACCCCGTCGCGGTCTGCCGCCCACTGGATAAGGACGGGTTCGAGGCGGTTGCCCCGGTCCATGTCGGCGGTGGATTCCATCGGGACCGGCGGCTGGTCCGCCGCAAGTTCGGCGTACAGATCGGCAGCCGAGATGTATGGGTGCTCGGCGTAGACCGCCGCCGCTGCGGATGCACTGATCCTGCGGTTACCCTCTTCGTCTGCCCAACGGGCAGTAAGCCAATCCTGAGAGCCGTGCTCCGGCTTCTGGATAGTCGACCAGTTCTTCATTCCAACCTCCTGTGTTGTGATACGAATGTATCACACCCAGGTCGGTTCGACAACTTTCCCAGGAAAGAAATCTGGCTGGTCAAGCGTGACCATTCTTTCCACCATCCCGACAGGAATGTGGACGGGCATCCCCACGGTGTCGATCGACGGGAGTTCGTCGGGGAAGTAGGAGTTGACGACGGTGACGTAGCCGTCGAGGCAGTCGGGCCACAGCCACCCAACGGTGGCTACCATCGCCGGGGAGGGGTGGTACTCGGACGTATCTGTCCACCCATTCTCCCCGTCGAAGGCGTCTTTCCAGTACACAACTACAAGGGCCCACTGCATAGGCCGGGAGGTTAGTCCAGCCAGATGGTGTACTCGGCTGTGACCCGCCCCTTCTCAGGATCGATGTAATGCAGCCGCTGCGACGGCTTGCCCACGGCAGCGACGAACACACGGGCGTACTCGTTGTGCGACTCGGGAGAGCCGGACACGAAGACGCGACCGCCATTCGCCATGGTCAGTGTCATCGGTGTGTGGAAGTGACCCATGTACACGTCTTGGAAGTCGTCGACCACGCCGGTTGCCCAGGCGTTGCACTTGCGCAGGATGCCGAAGGCCGGGACGTTGCCGCCGTACGAGTTGATCTCGTCACCGTGGACGAGCATCGCCTTGTAGTTTCCGATCGTAAAGATCTGGTGCCAGTCACCCGACTGCTGCCAAGTCACGTTCTTCATCTCGGACAAACGCTCCGATGCAATCCGGTACGCAAACCTGTCGATGTTGTCGCCGCCGGGCATGTCACCCTTGCGACCCAACCGACCGTGATTACCGAACTCACACACGACGTGGACCTTGTCAAAGTACAGGGCGAGGCGAGCGATTGCTTCCTGGATCACGGACACGACGGTGAAGAGTTGCTCAAACAGGTGAGCCTCCACCTCGTATGCCTGACCCGGGAAGATGCCGATGCCCTCGACCATGTCTCCACCCAGCAGTACAACGCACTCCCTGACAGGATGGTGTGCGCGCTGGATGTCGGTCAGGGTCATGACCTTGTCGATCATCTTCCTGATCCGCTCAGCGAGCGTCTCCATGCCGTAGGACACGGTCTTCTTGCCAGCCTGCCAGTCGGTTAGGTGAACGAGCGCCACCTCTGACTTCGCCTTGCGTGTGTCCTTAGCCGGGGGCTTCAGGATGATGCGAGGTGCAGCCAACTGTGCGTCACGCGCAGCCTGATACACAGCCTCGACGAGGTCTTCGGTCTTGCGCTTGGCCCTGGCTTCACCAGCCAGGGCACGCTTTAGTGCAGACCTGTACTCCTCGATAGCCGTCTCGGTGTTGATTGCGTCAGAAAAGTTCATTGTTCTCCTGGTACTCCTCACGCTTGCGGTGAATGGTCATCACCGACAAGTCCACGTCGAACTGCTTCAGCGCACGCATGATTGCGGCGGTACTGACGCTCTTGTCTGCCATTGCCTTCTCGAAGGCGGCGAAAGACTCGGGGTCCATCGCTGCCCTGATACGGTCGAGTGCACCCTTGCGATGCGACTGTCCGAGCGCCCTCTCAAAGACGCTCACTTCCCCCGCTGGGGACTCCGGCTTGAACTGCTTCGTTGCCATGTTTCCTCCTCTGCGGTACTTCCGCGACACAGACGATACACCCTGGGTCCGGTAGTTGCAACCATCCGGTCGGGCGTGTATCGTGACCCGCACAACCGGTCAGTAACCACGAGGTCGTACCCCTGTCGCACGGGGCGGGACATGAACACCTGGGAACAGGGGTAGATCGTGCTGTCATGGCACGAGGCGGGCAGCGGCAACGCGCTTACGAAATCAGGGTGTTCGGGTGAGGCAACCGGACGGGCGGGCATTCAGGGTTCTGCCCGTGAACAACTTCAGTGCTTGTGTGTACGCACCTCGTCACGCAGCGAGTCGACTTCCCCGGAGATCCTGTCCAACTTCGTCTCGTTGCGCTGGAGCCCCTTGTAGACGAGGGTCAGCATGGCACTCACATACTGGTGGTCTTGCTTGTTTTCTTTCTTTACCTTGCTCAGCAAGGCGACGATGACTCCACCTACGGCTGTAACCAACGACGCAAGGAGGACTGCCCACGCCTGAGACACATCAGTGTCCGTTCTCCATGAAGACCAAGTTCACCTGGAGCGGCTTCTTCTTGCCGTCCACCTCAATGTGAATCCAGTCCCCGACGCCGCCCATCTCCACGGTCGGCTTGTCGTACACAACCCAGGAGTTGCGATCGCAGCGCCAGGCACGACCGTACGGCTTGTAGCCGTAGTCGATAATCATCTCCATCCCGAGGTCGTCGGCGTTCGCCACGAGGAAGTCCATGGCCCGGACAGCCTGACGACGCCCGCCAAAGCGGACGCCCTTCGTCTTCATAAAGCGGTACGACAGGTCAGCCGCCGTGCCCTTGGCGTGGACAGACGTCTCCTTCTTGCCGCGCTTGTTACGGATTCCCCATGTGCCGTTGTCCCACAGGGCGGGGAACATCATGCACAGGTTATCCACAAGTGCGCGGAGGTGTGGGGTCTCCTTGCGCGCAACTGGCCTGGAGTCCCCCGTGTAGGGGCGAGTCACTTGGACTTCTTGAACTTGCCGAACCGCAGGTCGTTGGGGTCGAGCCACGTATAGACGAGGGGCAGGACGCTGATAGCGGCAGACCAGAGCAGGGCAACTACGTCACGCTCGCCCGCTGCGTACAGGGACAGGACGGAGGCCACGAAGACCTTGCACCAGGACTTCAGCATTTCCTTCTGTTCAGTGGTCATAGCGTGAACCATATCAGAGGTGCGGAAGTACCTAATCCGGTCTTAGAGCGCCACTATTACGATGTTGCGGTTTTGGAAAGACGCAGTGCCAGCACTGACCTTGTACTTCATCGTAAATACGTTGCTACCAGCAGTAAGCCCAGTGATAACCACAGCGCGACTGTAGGTTCCGAACGGGTCGGAAGTGCTGATAGCAGCACCAGAAGCAACCAACGCCTCGTTGTCAGAAGCCGCTCGGGTCGTGGCACCAGAGACAGCAAACGACGCACGGATAAACCCAGCCGTGTTTGCTGGATCACCCAAGTCCGCAGTAATCAACACGATCACAGACGTTCCAGTTGTAATCGTGACTGCTGGCCCGGCAGTCGCCAGGTCGGTGTAACTGGCGCTTGTGGTCGTCTGATTGGTCAGCACCTCAGCCCCGCCGACAGCCGTAACCGCTTGTGTTGCAGAAGCCCACTTCAACCCGGTAGCCGTTGAAGAGTCAGCAGTGAGCACCGTGTTATTGGCACCCACGGCAAGACGGGCCACCGTGTCTGCCGCAGTAGCAGCGATCAAGTCGCCCTTCGCATCGACGATGGTCGGCGGTATGGCAGCAGCAGCGTCCAACTTGGCAGCGGTTACGGCACCGTTCTGGATCTTGACCGTCGTGACCGCATCGGTGGCGATCTTGTCGGCAGTCACCGCACTGCTTGCCAGATCGTCGGCAACGATTGTTCCGTTGGCAATCTTGGCGGAAGTTACAGCGGAGTCCTCGATACCTGCCGTAGCAACCTGACCCCACTTGACGCCGTTAGTCGCCGTAGAATCCGCAATAAGAGCAAGGGCATTGGTTCCGACTCCGAGGCGGTTGATATCCGACCCGTTCGTCGTCAGCAGGTCGCCCTTGGTCGTCATCTTCGACGCAATCAGGTTTGCCTCGTCCGCGTCGTCCGCTGTGAACACCGGGTAGATCGTCGAGCCCGAGGCGTGGGTCTGGGCGGTCGTGTCGTCCTGGGCCCTGGTCAGGGTCAGGCTCGTTCCAGAGATAGTTGCTAGGCACTTTTCCTCATTGGAGGTACCAGGTGAAATCACCACGTAGAAAGGAACACCCGCAGCCGCTGGCCACCCCGTATTGGAAGCAATCGTAACGGCGGTGTCGGCGGTGAGAAGGTTGATCGTCGTCGTCGTGGATACGGACGAGCCCTTGTACTGACGCCTTGTAGGGAGGGGCATACGTTTTACCTTACACTACGCATGATTACGGTACAGGTGCCGTCCCAGTCCCACGGCTTGTGCAAGTCGTACGGTCGGAACGGAGCCCACCGGACATCTTCGACGATGACGGAGTACGACCGCTCGCCTTCCTGATACTGGACGACACGCGGGTTCAACACCAGGTCATCCAGCAGGACGCGCTCGCTTTCCACGTCAACCCAGTAATCCCTGCCATTAGATGGCGTGACCACGTGGTGCAGGAGCAAAGGCACGCTAAAGATCTGGGAGCGCAAAGGTGCTGCGTATGCGCGGGCCATCCACCTTGTAAGGGTTGGTCCAAGCGCTGAGTTGATCGCTGACCTGGTCATGGTCAGTCGTGCCTCGACCTCGAAGACCTTGAGTTCGGCACCGTCAAATGTTGCCTCCAAGGATGACGGGGACGTCATGGTTCCGATGACGTTGAAACTTGAGTCCGAAGCGTCGTCACCAGTGTTGTATGCAGCGGATACGGTCAACGTTCCGTTGAGGGGCTCAGTGCGTATGTCCCACTTGGGTACGAACTTAGCGTCCGGAACACCCCACCGGTAAACGCCTGAATCCAGATAGCCGCTTGGAACCACGTCGGTTGCGTGCTGGCGGTATGCCCCCAACCCAGACACGGTAAACACCGGGGTGCCTTGGTATTCGTGAATGTCCAGAATGGTTCCCTGGCCTGTTGCCATCAAGTCAGAGGCATACGCAGGTTGATTGGTAGCCACCTGATCGGCAACGCTGATCCGACCTAGCCCGGTCGAGGTCCCGTCAAAGTTGGTCCAGCCAAAGTAGATGTACGGCCCAATACCAGCAAACGCAGTTGTGGAAGTGCCGAGGTCAATGAGGGGCCCAACTACAAGGTTGCCGTCGTTGTCTGACGAGCAAAAGCGCCAGCCCGTCGTCAAGCCAATCAGCACAAAGCCCAGATATCCGTCGATTGTTGTGACGATCTCACCCAACGGCAACTCAGCGGCGACGGTAGGAATGTCTAGCGCCGTACCGTCTGCCTTGATCTGTGTCTTGTAGACCAAGGACTTGTTGCCAGAGTATCCGGCACAGTAGATATGGTTTTGACCAGCAGCGAACCCAACCCACTGGAAGTTGGTATTCGGATGCGTGTAAAGCGCGGGCGGGTTATTCGCAGACGAACCAGCGGTCGTCGTAATGTTCCAAATCTTCCGCTGATCCACGCCCTGTCCGGCGACCATAAGGCGTCCCTTGACGTAGCGAAGAATGCCAGCCTCAATACCGGTGATGTACGCAGACGACGTGGAGATGCCAGCGTTGGTCTGGTCAATCTCGCCATTCGCATACGAGTAAAAGACGTTGAACCCGTCAGAAGCAATCGAGTAAAGATTGGATGCCTGTGTCCCAGTCACCGTTGGGAACGAAACAAAGTCCGTTGTGTATTTGAGGCTCTGCCCATCAGTCCCATACAGGCGGCCGTCAGCAGTGGTCATGTACAGGTTTGTGTTGGCCGACGAGTAGGACTGGGTCGTGTCCGGGAGCATGGTCAACTGTCCGCGGTCCCAGACGTTTATGCCCTTGGATTTGTGGAACCTGTAGGGCTCGGCGTCAGCAGTGTCAGAGAACGTTTGCCCAGCCCCATAGTGCCACGACGACTGGCTGCGACGCCAAAGGCCCTGTGGGTTGATGGCAGACTCGCCTGGCTCAGCCGACTGGTCTACCGAGTCACGTACGCGGGCATCAAACTGGCGGACAAAGTCGCCGGACTTGGTGTCCAGCATGTACGGGCGTCCATTGATGGCAACGGGAAAGACGTGTGGGACGAGTTCAGTGGAACCCGTGCCGCTATAGAAGACGGCTTCGCCGTCAAACCTCGTAGTGAAATCAATCAGCGTGGCCACTTAGGTCCTGATTGTCAGCGGGTACTGCCTCGCAAGTTTCGCCTTCTCAGCAATGATCCTGTCCCGGCGCAGACGCATGATGTTTGCCATGGAGCCAAGCACAGCGCCAGGAGGTACTTCCTCCGCACGCCTCGTGTCGCCCTGAACGTCAGTAAAGTTGCGCTTGATCTCACGCGGTCCGACCATCCGGATCATGACACCCATCTCCAGGATGTCTTCCATTTCCAAAGGGATTTTGCACAAGGACTGGATGTCGGAAGAAAGAGACGCAGCGCGGGTGAATGGCGTCTTGTACCGGACGACCAAGTTTCCAGCCATGCAGTCCTCGTCAAACACAATCGCGTAGCCAGACGGGAAGTCGGCGACCGGCAGGTCCCGCTGCAGGCGGGTCTGGTGAATCACCGGGTAATCGTCGGCCGTGTACCTCAGGCGCACATCAAGCAGGTCGACAACATTGGTTGCCCCGGTTAGGTTGACCTGTCTGTCGGAGCCGTTGTAGGTGACGTCAGCAACTACTACCTGGAACAATCCGTTGGCAGGTGACGATAGATCGTCAATGTCCGCATTCAAGGCATCAAGCATGGTCTGCTTCGGGAACCTTGGATTGATAGTCATGATTGCGCCAGAAGAGTGCGACGCCGGGGTTGTCCCCAAGTACCCGCGTTCTACAACAAGGGTCTTGGTCCCCGACGTCGCCTCCCAGACGTACATGAGTTCCGAGTCAACCTCAATGACGATGCCAGCACGAAAGCCACCCAGTTCATAGGTGGTAACCACGGACGTGGCCGTGTCATTGACGGTGGAGGCCAACTTGTTCCGTTCCTCCACTGTCCCGGAAAGCAGTTGGCGCGACACCCGATTGAGGAGCGCGCCAGCGGTTGACATCTACTTCTTCGTCTTGCCCTTCTTCATCACCTTCTTGCCAGCACGCTTACCGGCAGGCTGGGCGGAGGCGGGCATCTTCGCGTCCTGGATCTTGCCCATGGACTTGTAACCCTGCTTCTTCATCACTTCTTCTTCGCCTTCTTCGCTGCTGCCTTCTTCATCGGCTTACCCTTCTTCTTGGCCTCTTCCTTGGCCATCTCCATCCCCTTCTTGGTGTAGGGGAACTCCTTCTTTCCAACCTTGGGCATATTGACTCCTTCCGTCAGGCGGAGATTACCACTTGACCTTGTCCGCCCAGTACGCCGCTGACATCTTGCCCTTGGCGATGTTCTTGGCGTGGCGCGCTTTGAAAGACTCACGGCGCTTGCGGTACGCCTCAGACTCCCCGGACTTCTTTGGGGAGCCTGATACGCCCTGCTGGCCGAACCGAATCAACTTGACCTCAGAGCCAACCTTTGCCAGAACGGCATGGGACTTCTTGGCACCAGGCGTCTTCTTTGGCTTGTTGTATCCGGCGAACTTCTCGCCCCTGTACTCGATGCTCACTTGCCCTTCCTCGCTTCCTTCCCGGCCTTCTTGGCCGCCGGGGTATTAGCCACGAACTGCTTTCCCTTGCGGGAACCCTCCTGCTTCTTCTTGTTTGTCGCTGCCTTCTCTGCTGGACTCAACTTGTCCCATGCCTTCTTGGGCAAGTAGCGGGTGGTGCCGCCCTTGCGCTCTGCAGGCTTCTTGTCAGAGGTCTGCCACTTCTCCTTGGACCACTTCGACAGGCTCTTCTGCGACGGGGTCTTTTCACCCTCGTACCCGCCGCCGGACTTCTCGTACTGCTGGGCAAGCAACTGAGCCTTACGCGCAGACCACTGACCTGGCTTGCCGCCTTTGGAGCCAGCCATAATGCGGTCTTTGATCCGCTCTCTGAGTTCAGGTTTTGTGTAAGCCATCAGCGCTCCAAGTACCCGGCTTCAGCCAGGATGTCGAGGGTGTTTTCGGTAACAGAGTAATCTGTGTTTGGCAGGAACTGCTGTGCCTTTGCGTTCACCTCAACGGTGCAGGACTCTTTTACCCGGCAAACAAACGTCCCCGATGGTTCTTCTAGCGGTCCGGACTCCAGCAAGCGCCCTTCCGGTAGCGCATTGGCAAGGGCTTCCGCAGCCTTTGCCCACGAGAACTCCTCGCCAGCCAAGTGAGCACGACTCTGCGCGATCCGGTCAGCCTTGTCGCGGTTCTCGTAGACCCACAGCATTTGCTGCGCCAAGTAATCCACATCCGCTTCATCCCAGTATCCAACCTGTGTTGCCGCTTTGTGATGAGGGGTAACCGCTAAGGCCAGATGAGCAAACTCAGCCTGCCCGGATGTGTCGGTCAGAATGGTCGGTATCCCCAGGGAGATGTTCTGAAGGGGAATCAACCCAAACCCTTCGCCACGGGCTGGGGCAACAAAGCAGTTGGAACTGGAGTAAAACAAACGCTCTGTTTCTGGGTCCATCCATGACCTGAACATGCGTACGTTCTTGGCGTTGAAATCCTTTGGCACGTCCTGGGCATGTGGCGCTGCCTTGATCCACAACTGGGCGTCTGGGAGCCGGAGACGGGTGAATGCCTCGACCGCAATGTCCAGTCCCTTCCTCTTCCACAGCGACCCACCGCAGGTAAAGATGAACATGCCGCGGTCTTTGCGCGGCTGCGGTGTCCAGAATGCCGCGTCCACACCAAGCGGCACGACGGTCACGTCCCTGTGATGCGGGCTGAACACCTCATAGTTGTGCTGGCACGGAACAAGAACCTGGTCGTATTGGGACATCCAACGTGAGAACCGTGACGGCAACGTATCGGTTTCCCACATAGTGAAGGACACCCTGTGCGTTCCATGCAACCAGCCTTTGATGGCGAATGGAACCGTCATGTTCACATCAACCGATGCGTCCTCGGAAATCTGGACTCCGTCCGGAACTGCTGACAGGAAACCGTTCAGCATCGAGCCGTAGCCAAATCGGCCGTCTGTAAAACCGTGCCAGTTCTGATAGTTCATAGCGACACGTTCACGAAGTTCCAGCGCATGGCGCTCAATACATTGATTTTCGGCAGTTTGTGATGGGCCATAAGCGCCTTCAGGTACTCATCGATGACCTTGTTGAAGAACCCGAACACATTGGTGTGGACATGCCCGACCGTGATCGTCGGGTGCGGCATGACCTTGACGGTCTCGCAACCAAGCCCGGCCCAGAACAACGGGTACTTGGTGTCAACTTTCTCCAGTCCCAGGGGAATGTTCATTACGGCTCTGCGCCAAACGTTGGCGGTTATGAGCGTCGAGGCAACAAGAATCGACTTGTCATCAAGGCTTTGGATGTAGTCGGACATTTGCCCATGGAATCCCGGGTTGGTTTCCAAGGAGTTAGGAGACCAGTGGATAACCCGATCGACCCCATCGAGCATTGGGATCAACGCCTTGATGGTTCCGGGCAGCATGGTGTCGTCGTCGCCAAACACCCATACATATTCCCCTGACCCGCAGGCCAACCCTCGGACTACGTTCGGATCACCTTCGATATTGAAATACCGACGCGTGTACTTTGCCCTGGGGTATTTGGAGGCAATCTCTTTGGCAAATCCGTCCGGGTCATTGTCGCTGATGATGACCTCAACACCTTCAACCAACTGAGGGATTATTGATTCCAGACAGGCTTCAAGTTCTACACGCCTAAACGTGGGAATGTAGATAGTGAGTTTCACTTGATGCCGAGACCGGTTTCAACCTGCCAGGCATATTCGGCGCGCTTCTCTACTTCGGCAGAACCGTCAATCGCCTTGGGCTGGAGACCCTCGGTTCTCAGACGCTTGTACGCGTCGAGATCCTTCTCCAACTTCTTGTCCTTCTGGTTGATCGTCGCAGCCCTCGACCCACCACGGCGACTCGGGGTCGCGGAGGCCGCAATCGACAGGCCGGAAACCTTGCACCCGAAGCAACCCTCTACATCCAGGTGTGGATGAACCCTCCGGTGAATCATTAGGAGATGTAAGCCCCGTATCCAGCGGCAGTAAGAGACGCGACTTCACCAGCGTCCACAGGGTGGATGTGTCCACCCTGATAAATCTTGACAACCTGACCGACATCGCGCTGGTCTACCTCGCTGTAAGTGCCGTCGTTGAGCAGGTACACGTTGCGCCCGCGCGCCTCAGGCTTGTAGAACCGCCATAGTCGGGCTGCTGGTCCATAGGCAAGACCATCTCCGTACCGGACGAAGTCGTCAGTGGGTGGTGAAAAAACAGACATCGAGAGTAGGTGGGGGACGGCGGTGGAGGTAGCCGCCGCCCCCCTTCCTACTGTAGCAATCGGCTAGTTCGAGCCGATGCTGGACGACGACTCGATGCGTCCGAGCGACTCCTCACGGAATCGACCGTAGCCACCAAGCCAGTGCCAACCGGTCGGGTTGAACCGACGCAGCACGTCGACGACTGGGCCCTCGATGACGCGCGGGAACGGACCGTTTCCGTCCACCATCGAGTAGGCCTTTGCCAGCGACTGGCGACCCATCACGTGGGTGCAGTAGACGTCAACCGTGGCGGTCGAACCGGTCGACGAACCCGAGCCGTTCGAGGCATCCTCGAACACCTTGGCGCGCGGCGTCTCAATGAAGCGAACCGACTCGAACGTGCCGATCTCGCCCATGTAGATGTTCGCGGTGTCGACGGCTACGTGCGGGGCGTTCCACGACGCGTTGCCGGTCTCGCGGCGCAGGTCGTAGGAAACGTCCGGGTGGATGAACCCGATGTAGTAGCCGTTGAACGTGACCACGTTCTTCTTGCGCAGCGAGGCCGTCATCTTGCGGATGTCGTTCGCCGTGATGATGTCGTCCGAACCCACCGTCGCCCGGGTCGTCGGCAGCGAAGCGCCACCCGAACCGTAGAAGATGTTCTGGGTACCGGCAGCGAGTACGTCACGGATGATCTTGTCGACCGAGTCACCAGCGTTGTAGCCAATGATGTTCGCCGCTGCCATGTCAACGTCAAGGAACGACGTGCCACGCAACTTTGCGGTCGTGTTGATCGCGTTACCGTACTCAGCCAAGGTCACCGTGACCTGCGAGTCGCTCATCGCAACCGGGGTTACGTCGAGGATCTCGTTGAGCGGCGTCGTTGCAGCGTCAAGGTCCGCGTACTTCGTGAAGATGACCGATGAACCGGGCATCGACTGAGCCGTGGGCTGGACGTCAGCAACCTGATCGAAGAGCAGTTCCGAGCGGAGTGCGAAGTACGCAACCTGCTCGTATGCAGCCTGACTTACGTCAAGCGAACTGACCTGTGTATATGCCATGTCTTACTTTCCTTCCGGATATCCCGGAGGGCTTACCCGCCGGGGTTAGAGGTGTTCTGCTTCTTGCCTGGCCTGGGCCAGCAGTTGCATAACCTCGTCCGGAGACTTGGCTTTCTTGATCCGTTCCACGTAGTCGACGGGTGCTTCACTCGTCTCGTTAGCCGTCACCGCTGCACCAATCCGAGACCAGGCATTCCGTTCCTGGCTTACGACCTGCTGCACCTGCTGTGTCTGCTGCTGGATGAGATTCGCTTCTTGCGCCGCCTTACGAATAGCCTCGGTTTCCAACTCCCCGTCATAGGCCTTGATGAAGTACTTAGCCATCGGGTTCTCGGAGTTGACTCCGGCCTTCAGGAAAGCAAGTTCACGTTGGGCCTGGGAAGCCTGCGCAAGGAGTTCGTCCTTCCGCTTGTTCTCGGCCTCCAGTTCACGCATTCTGGCGCGTACCGGATTCTTCGTATGTGGTTGGTCCTCGACTGCCTCGTCTTCGAAATCGAAGTTCGCGTCTGTCATGACCCACTCCTTCTGCCCACATCCAGGGTGGAGGTTCCCTAGATGGCTGCGAATCTCACCCTTGTACACACAGAAGGTCGGGGCTTCTCCTGTGGTGTCCCTCTTGGAACGAGGGGACTATATCAAACTACTGCGCTTTGCCGACGCCAAACCGCAGTGCGCCAGAGGTGTCGCCGGTTGTAGCGGTGAATCCACCACCACCGGTGAACTCCCCTATGCGCGTCTTCTTTCGGCGCTCCAGCGCCTCCTTGGCGGCAACATCGGCACCGAACTGGGCTCGGGCAATGGCCTCATCGCCAATCGCTTCCTCGCCAGAGAACTGCTGACGCAACTCCCCCAAGGCTCCGATCTGGGAAAAGCCGGTTTCGGCTTCTTCGGCGGTTACTCCACGTCTGGCCAGTTCCTCTGCGAGGTTGCCAGTGATCGTCATGCCACCCTGCTCTTGGGCTCGGGCGGCAATCTGTGATGCCCTGGCCTGCCGCTTGTAATCAGCCGCCATGAGAAGTGGCTTAGCCCGTTCTGGGTCAATGAAGTACGCAGCCAACTGGGACTCACTGACCCCGTACAGACGCATCATCTGGTCCTTGACCACCTGGTCGGCGTCCGCCACGACGCGGTACCCGTCCTTCAGGCGATCGTTCAACTCTGCTGCCGACACGTCGCCCTCAATAAACATCTTGAAATCGTCGGTTGAGTCGTAGAACCCGGCGGGCATTCCGTTGCTGCGGAGGGTTAGACGGTATGCGTCTTCCATCTCCAGGTACTCACGTGGGCTCAGTTCCGCCAACCCCTGCGCTATGCGCGCAGAGTTAGCGCCAAACCTCTTTTTGTACGCATCTTCATCTTTGATGGAAAAGATGATGGCGTCTTCATTTGAGAAGTCAAAGTACTGCTCCGTGTACTTGTTCCACAACGGTTCAGCAAGAGAGTCCAACTGGTACTGAGCAAGAACACGGCGAATGGCATCACGGGCGTCACGGTTCTGACGCTCCTGGGTCTGTTGCTGCTGCTGGCGGATGCGGCGCACTTCCTCTTCGAGGAAGGCAATGCGGGGGTCAACCTCTTCTTCCGGCGCGCCTTCTTCCGGAGCGCCGCCCTCGTCACCTGGGCGCTGGCTACCCGGTGCGTAGGACGGGCCACCCCCCTGTGGTGGACCAAATGCGTCTGCGCCACCCGGTGCCGACGGGGCCATGCCACGGATTCTTGCTTCGATCTCTTCCATCGACGGCATACCGGCGAAGAGCGATGGATCAACATTTTCGCCCCAGTTGGGGTTGAAATCCGTCATTACTTGTACCCGCCAAATGCCCTGGCAATTGCCAGTCCTAGGTTCGTCGCCGCCTGGTTGGCAGCCGTTGTGTACTGATATCCGTACCTTGAGTCGCTACGGACCATCCTTGCCCACTCGCCCAGGCTCATCTGCCTGTTGTCGACAGGGGTGAGAGCCGCGCTGTAGAGCGGGTCATCCAGGCTGATCTGCTCAGGCGAACGCTCTAGTGTCCTCGCAGCGATTTCCCTGTACGGCTCAAAGATTTCGTCGAGCGTCAAGCCGGAATCAATCTGCTCTGACAGGTGGTAGTAGCCCGCCTTGGCTATCCGCTTTGCCTTTTCTCTGATGGAGTCAGCGGTAAGGATCGAACCCGTCGGTGCGTAGACGGTGCCTGTCACGGCCGAGATGATCTGGTCGTTCAGGTCCTGCGGCTTATAGTTGTACTGGCGGGCGATCTTCTGGATCTCCGATGCCTCACTCGTAAACAGAAGGTCGTCGCGTCCGCGCTTGCGGGTACCGATGCGCTGGGCCACGTAGTACTGGCGCGCCTTGCCGTCGAGACCAGACCTAGCCAGGTCAGTGGCAAGTGAATCAAGTTCCTTGACGGTCAGGTAGTAGTCGCCATACGCAGCAGCCAACTCAACCCGGGTCTTCTCAATGTTGGCCTGCTTGTCGCCTGCCGTCATCGCGTCAAACGCTTTGCGCTTGCCGTCCACTGTCTGGTAATAGGACGTCGCCATTACCAGCGTGTCGAATGCCTGAACGCCCTCGTCGCTGGTGAAGTCGTACTTGTTGGGATTGGTTGCCAAGTCCCTGATGAGGCTGTATAGGTCATCGCCAAACGTCGTCCTCGCATCCGCCTCTGCTTGGCCGCCCTCAAAGAAGGCGCGGAACTGCGGGAACCTGGCAAGAAAGTACGGCAGCCAGTTCTGGTTCTGCTTTGGGGTAGGGGTTGTTGCCATTACCTACCGCCCAACAATGCCATGATTCTCTGAAGCCCCGTACCAACGGTCTGTGCCGTTGCTTCGTCCGGTGCTGACTGCTCTGCACGCGCCAGAGCCGCAGTCTGAAGTGACGGGGCATCCTGGCTGGAAGAAGCCCGCTGCCGCTGCTGCTGTTGGATGTAGCGGATGGAAGCATCCATCTCCTGTGCGGTTGGCACACGACCCAGGATTCTCAGCGACGCCTGCTTGTACATGCGCCCAGCGTCTTCGGCGGAAACCACGCGCACTCCGGAACCACCAGCACCAAAGGAGAATGATGAGCCGCCGGTCTTGAGAATCTGGAGATATCCACTGGCCGTCTTCCCTATTGATTGAGCAGCGTCCAGGAACCTGTTGATTGCGGCGAGGTCCTCGTTCATAAGCGCGTTTCCGCTCAGGGCCTGATTGCTTGGCTTGTCATTCCCGTACATACCCGAACCGCGGAGGGTGTTCAGAAAGGTTGCCCGCGCGTCAGGGGTCCGATAGTCGCGCCACACCGCGTACGCATCATCTGGTCCGTAACTATCCCTGTTGGAAATATTCCCGTTTTCGTCAACAAGGTTCTTGCCGTAATAGAGAACCGACGCCTGCGATGGATCAGACGTTGGCAGAACCTTTCCAAAGTCACGCTGATCAAAAGACGTCGCCCGGTTCTGAGCAGTGTTAGCAACGACCCGCGCATTGCGAGCGGGTTGATACGGCGGCTGCGGTGCTGAGTTTGTTTTCGTCCCGTCGGCAACAACATCACCAGCCTCGTCTGGCGTAAAGTTGCCAGGGCTGTTTGAGTCCGGGGGCGGCGTCGTATCACGCGGCTTGGACGTTTGCCTGTTCTTGGTTACGCGTCGTGACGCCATTACTCATCCACCTCTTGAACGAGCATTCTATTCCAAATGCGGTCAAACTCTGGACTCTGCGTCGCCAGCCACTGTCCATACTCCTGCAGTGACTGACGTTCGCGCAACTTTGCTTTGCCGGAAAGAGTAGACGTATTGAGTCTTGCCAGCACACTGTCGCGCCTAGTCAAGTAATCAGTCAGCGGCTGAGCAAGGGGCTCGTTGCTGACGCGTCCGCTTGCCAAGAGGTCCTGCAGCGACTGAATATTGTTCTGCAGTTCGTTAGTCGTGAACTGCACGTACCTCGGGAATCCAGGGTATTCCTGATGCAGGTATACGCGGTAGTCGCGGAGGATCTTGGACTGCTCCTCTGTCCGGTAGGGGCCGTACATGCGCCGGGCGTCGGCGTACAAAGCCGACCCAACGCGGTTCTGTGCCGACTCAACGATCTCTGAAAACGTCAGCCGTTCGCGTAGCCCCTTCTTGATCTGAGACGTCCATACGCTGAAGTTCAGTTCCGATCCCTTAGGTCCGAAGTACGCACCGACGTTCTTGTACTGGCCCGTTAGAAGGTCCTCGTTGGCGTCTTGCCAGCGGCCAAACTCCTCCGAACCCTCAAGACCTCCGGCCAGTGCGCGGGTCTTGGAACCCACGTACAGGGTCAGGTCATCGCCCATGATCTCAAGAAAGCGCTGCACCGCTGTCTCGTAGTCCTGCTCCTGCAACTTCTGAAATAGGTTGATGACGACACCAGCAACGGCATCGCCCTGCTTGGTGGGGACGACGAACTCGCTGCGCCCAGCAGTTGGGCCCGTGAACTGGCTGAGTGCGCGCATTGCCGTGATGGCCCTTGCGTCTGCACGGGCATCCTCGACCAGTTGCTGATACTGGGCAGGGTCATTCAAGTCGTACTTGCCAGTCGCCGACTTTGCGCGCAGAGTTTCGACAAACGTCTGGGCAAAGACAGTGCTCGTTGCGTTTACGTCTCCGTCGACTGCCTGCGCCAACTTCTGAATCCAGCCCGGAGTTGGGTTGAAAATCTCCTGGCCCTTGTCGCCGTATGGGAGGAAGAACTCCCGAATCGCGCGGAAGTCGTCGTTGCGCGGGATTACCTCAGACGCCGCGAACTGTGCCATCGGTCCAAGAGCAGGGAAGACCGAGAGTCCCTGCGACAACTGCTTGACCGGGGCATTCATGAACGTATTCACCGGGTCTCCGCCACCAGGAGACATCCTCAGGGCAATGTCCATGATTGAGTGGGAGAACGGAAAGTTGAACATCAGGGTTCCGGTCTGCGGGTCTTCGTAGAAGAACCCGAGCCCGTCTTGGTCCGGGTCTGCTTCTGAAAGGCCCGTGTATACGCGCTGGGCGGAGCGATAGACGCGGGCAGAGTCGGCAGCAAACTGCGTCAGGTACGTGCCAATGACTTCCTTCCATGCGTTAGCAAACGGCATGATGACTCGAACCATGTCAACCAAGTTGTTCCGCTCGGTTGCGTCGTACAACAACGCCTTGGTTCTGGCTACGGCACTGATACGGGCATACGTGTCAATGTCCTCAAGGTCGTATCCGTTTTTGCGTCCAGATGCCGCTGCTTTCTCTAGCCGTGCTTCAATGCTCTTCCTCTTAGTGGCACCAAGGAACTCGTCAACAGATAGTTTTTCCCGTGCTGCGGCTTGGCGCAGGTCAGCAAGAAGCGTCTGGGCTGACTCCGCATTAGCGCGACCAACGGTTTCGTCTATGGCTTCGTAGTAAAACTGCCGCCACGTAGGGTTGCGCTCCAGAGTCTTGGCCCACTTCTTGTCGACAAACTCAGTAAAGAACTTATTGGTCGCCTGGTCATACCCGTCTCTTAGCGACGCCCACAAGCCCTCATCCTTGGAGTCACCGAGAATGATTTCGCGGCGTACCATTGCCGGAAGACCAGGAGCCTGGGTTGCCTCGTCATAGATCGGGGCCTTGTTGATGAGGCGGCTTGCCTCTTTCATGCCAAACAATCCTTCAAAAGCGTCGCCCTCAAGAAGTGGCGTAATGGTCACTTCGCCCGAGTACTCAATCGGCTTACCTTTGCCGCCGGTTACCTTGAGACCTGACGTACTGGAAATAACAACATCAGTTCCGTCGGCCAGTTTTACAACGTCGCCGTGGACCAACTTCTGTCCGGGCCCACGCGGAATCAGGCTGACGTCAATCTCTTTACGGTTAGCCAGATCCGGCACACGGCCATATCCGGCCATGTATGCCATCTCCTCAAGCCCACCAATGTTGACGTCTACGTTGCCCTTGAGGTACGTGTCGTACACGGTTTCCAAGTACTTGTCGAACTGGTCGGCATCCATGTCTTCCAGGTCGAATCCAAGCGTCCGCCCCTTGACTCCCTTGACATCCTTGAACGGAAAACCCTGGAGGGCTTGCACACGCAACTCCGACGCGGCCTCCGGGTTTTTCTGGACATAACCCTTGAACATGTCAAAAATCTCAGAGTCGGTCTTGCCAACTGCGCGACCCCTAGCAATGATTGACTGGAGTGGATCTTGCGAAATCTGACGCAACATCTGGACCACGCCCTGCGTGTGGAGCCCGTCGCCCATGCCCCTGGTTACAGGTGCCCAGTTGTTGGTCGCCCTGTAGTGACCGAGCACGTCTCCAATGTCCATGCCAGCGCGCGTGTAGTCCTGCATGAATAGTTCGCGTTCTTCCTTGCGGAGAGCGTCTAGACCCGCCTGCCCCCTAGCCATGAGGTCCTCGCCAAGAATGGACTTGTTCTTCTTGTTCCCGAGGAGTAGTTGCATGTACTGCCATGGGTGGAACAATCCGGTGTTTGCGCCGAAGTGCATGCGGATCTGAGCGTCGATTGAGTTCCGGATGACATACCCGCCAGTCGCCAGGGCCAAGGGCTTCCAGATGACGTTCTGCGCAAACTCAACGGCCTGTAGATAGCGCTGTTGTTTGCCTGTAAGAACGCGCTTCTTGGACTCAACAAGCAGGGCATTGCGTCGGGCAACCAGATCGTCCAGATCCCTGCCATCCTGGGGCGTCATTCTCGAAGACCCGATGCGCGTCCTAATGTCAACAATCTCGTCAGACAACTGGTTGTACGCCGCCCGGTTTTCCTTAGGCACAACCTTTGTGTCGATCTTCTGGCTGCGCGTGACGAGCGACCTGCCGCCCACGCCCTTGCCCGCTCGAACCAAGCCGTCGTCGTCGGATAGCAACCTACGCATCAAAGGACTGCGAGTAAGACGCCGCAACTGGCGCGGGTCAGGAAGCGACTGCACGCGCCCAAGTAGTTCGACAAGCATCAACGGACGATCAATGGAAACCGCGCCGCTCATCTTGCTGTACTGCTGGTGGAAGTCGGCCCAAAACTGCGGAGGGAAGTCGTCCTTGAACCGGTGATAAAGCGCCTTCATGAACCCATGGTCGACCTCTATGCCAGACCGGTCCATTAGGTACGAACGCATCTTCCCGATACGGGCGTCTCCGCCATTTATAACGGTGCCAATAACCGTTTCATCAACGCGGTTCTTGCGCATTACCGTAGCGATCGTTTCCTTGTAGGCCTCAAGTGCGTTCTTTTCGAGGTCCGATGACAACCCTCCACGCATCATGGGGATGATTTTGTCGCCCAACGCAGCGACCTCGTCCTTGGTGCCGCCTGCAGCGCGCAACGAGTTGAGCATGTTCCGGATTCCGGCAATGCGATCGCGCCTGTCACCAGCAATTACAAGTGATCCGGCTGGCATAGTTGCAAAAGCCCGCGTGCCACGAAGAACCTTGAGTGGTGTGCGCTCTACCGCGCTGGAGACTGCGGCGTTGCGGGCGTAGCGGAACAACTGCGGGTCGGCAATCTGTGACGTATCGCCCACTGTGAATCCGCGGGTCATTACGCTGAGTACTTCTTCAGTGGTTTTCGCTTGAGCCAGGTCGTCCGCAAATGCCGGATCGATCTTGTACTCAAAGATGTCGTCCATGATCTTCGTCGCGCTCGTTTCATTGACGAGACGATCAACGAGTTTTCTAGGAGCCGTGCTCTTGGTCATCAAGTCAACCCACTTGCGACCCTCGATGGATACTCCCTGCAAGCCCTGCGACAAACCACCCTGCACGCGCAGTAGGGCCTTGATCTCTGTTGCGTCAGAGACAGACAACTTGGGGGCGGCAAGACCAGCGCGACCAATGACCCTGGCACCCTTGCTTACCAACTTCGTTGGGTCTGGGGCCATCAAGTTGACGACTGCATCAATGATTCCCGACGCGTTCCGATATGCCTCGGAGTTTGGAGTGAACACCAGGTTCGCGGCACCACGGCCCACCGTCCAACCCTGTCCATTGATCTCGCCACGGAAGTCGCGTGCGCGACGGCCCTGCTCCTCAAGGATGGCGTTATTCACAAGGTAACCAGTGCCCTGCAACTCAGGGTTATCCAGAAGCGTGGCGATGGTCAGCGAGTCCCAGAAGCCACCGAGCGTCATATTCCGGCCATCCTGAGTGTTGAAAAGCATGGCAGCAACGTTGTTGATTGACTCCGGGATTGCCTCAAGTGCGGCAACTCCATACCGAGTGATTGGCTTGATGGCTGGAGCCAGGTAATCGGAGGCTGCTTCGACGGTGTTCTCAGCCAGTTCCAGTGCGCCTGGCACAACACCGAGACCTTGCGCGATGCGATCCTTTGCCCAACCGCCAGCGTCCAGCACGGACTTGATGACGCGCCCGACGCCAGCCATGAATCCGGTTTGATCCGGCGGGTTGTCGGCTGTATCCATCGCCGTCATGCGCGCAACTTCGTAGATTGCTGCTGGCGACGCACCGGCTTGCGCTAGCGACATCTGCGTATTGGCATTCAAATACGGGTAGTTCTGGTTGATGTACTCCAGACTTGCCGCGATCTGAGCGCTTGCCTCGCCTTTGCCCATGCCCGACATCATCTTGCGGTTCTGGGCGAGCATGTCCTCAGACATGAAGTTGCCCATCGAGTTGGCGTCGATGAACTTTTCGAACGACATCAGGAGTTGCCGTACTTGTCGAGTAGATCAAGAATGCCGGAATCTGGGAACATCATTCCCAGTGACCTAAGTTCATCCTTGACTATCGACTGTGGGCCTACGGGCATGATTCCCGCCTGCATTGGACCAGGACCAGCACCAAACGGTGCGCCCGCAGTAAGCGGTTCAGATGGGCGGTCAGTAGAACGAGTGAGTGGAGGCATCGAACCAGGACGGGCAGTTGATGCCTCGACGTCCTTAGCGGCAATAGACCGACGCGCACTGACGTCTGTCGGTGCCTGACCCATGGGAACGGCACGTTGCCGTTGCTTTAGCAACTCTGCCTCGCCGTAATAAGCGGCCTTACCTGCGCTGATGGGCATGCGCCCAGTCGTGTTTTCTGCCATGTCAGCCTCCCAACTGTGCTAGTAGACCCGCGAGCCCCCCACCACCGGGCGGGGCCGCCGGAGTTTCGGCCCCCATTCCTGGGGTAGCAAGGCCCGGCATCGTCTCCGGAGAGCCCATCGGTGCCATTGCGGCTTGCCTATCGCGTGCACGTTGGTCCGTACGCCGCACAGCCTCAAACAATGGAACGTCCTGCTCGACAACCAACTTGGTCAGATAAGCAAGATCTTCTGGCTGGTATGGGCCATTGGGATCGACTGCCTGCTGCTGGATCGAGGACAACAGCGCAGCCTCAATTCCCTCGGCGATGATCCGGTCATGCTCGAAGTCTGGGTCAGAGATCAGCGGATCTGCTTCACGCGCAGACTCCTTGCTGATGAGTCCAGTACCAAGGCGCTGGCCAAGTCCGACAACAAGGCTGTTGACATCGCTTCCAGCCGCCGAGTACGTAACGTAGTGGAAGTCGTTTACCCACAACTGGTTGGGCACATACACAGACTTGCCAGCAGCAGAGCGTCCTGGCATATAGAAGGACTTAGTTACGTCGCCCCAGTACGCCCGCTCAATTGCAATGGCAATCTTGTCTTCCTCTACGAGCGACTGCTCGAAGCACGTCTGCGCTTCCTGCACTCGGTAGTCGATGGTGGCGGACATAATGGCGTCGCCCCGGCGTCCTGTGCGGATGGACGTGGTGGATTCACCGCCGAACTCAGCAGGAATCGCACCCTCCAAGCGCTCCTGACGCTCAAGCCGGTCAAGTGCTGTGTCGGTCTTGTAGCCGGGGTTGACCTGCAACTGCCTAAGGTCTCCGCCCTTGACGATACCGACCACGCCTGACTTGCCGTTTGCAACCTGCAGCACCTCGGGGTTCTCGCCGGGGCGCGCAATCAGGTACTCATCGGGGAAAATACCGCGCTCAATGGCAATCTCGTTCAGAGCCTGAAGGCGTGCGCGCGTGTAGTACATGCCGAGTACACCATCGAACTGGCCACGAGGCTTGTCAAGGGTGATCCGGTTCGCCATAACGGCAAGCGGCATACCTGTTCTGTTGGGAATGGCCTCAAGCATCAGGGTTTCGAGACCGGCACGCTCGGCAGGGCTGTAGTCAGCGCTGTCTTCCGCACCGATAACCACCAACTGAATGGACTCGGGCGAGACGTATTCGAGCAGGGTGTACTTGGAATCCGCTTCAATACGTCCCATGCGCAGCATCGAGGACACCTGGGGTCCATAGTTGCGCAGAAGGTACGAGGCTGTCGTCTTGTACGAGAAGATGCAGTCGTAGGGGACCGGATCGTCCGGGTCTTCAGTCGGTGCCGGATACGTGTCGAGGGGGTTGCGCACCGTCCACTTCGGCGTCAACGTACGGAAATCAGGCTTGAGGACAACGGCAGACTGCGCATAAGCCAGGTAGTGCCTGGCGCGACGGCGCATCTTTAGTCCCATACGGTTGTTGTCCCACATGGAAAGCACCGCGTTCTTGCGTTGCCGTGAGTTGCTCTTACTGCGCTCTGAGCCCTCCTTGGTCGGGGGGAAGTACACGGTCGGCATGGTCGACGCAACACGCATCGACATCTGCTCCAGGCCCTGAATAAGCAGGTTTGCAACCGAAGTCTTGGCGTTCTTGTCTAGTTCATTGAGGGGAACCACCACGTCGCCGTTAGCCAGTTCCCTGACCCTGCGCATCTGCTCCTTGATAGGGCCCATGGTCCTCTTGCGCTGCAAATACAGCGCGACGATTTCTTCAGCAGGAAGCATTAGTAAGAGGGCTCGTCGAACAAGTCGATGTCGTCAGGGTTTACCTCTTGCTCGAAGTCCGGATCTGATGTGCGGCGCTGGGTTCCACGCGACTCGACTGCCTGCAACTCAGATTCAACGTCAGAGGAAAGTCCAGGAAGGCTTTCATCTACAGTCTCGGACACCGGCTTGCCCGCTGCCTTCTGCTTCGCCATGCGCGCAAGACGCGCGTTTTCTGTAGCGCTCATGGGCCTGGCCTTCGGCACAACACTGGCAATGTACTCCTGGTTGAACTCAAGCATGACCCGGCGCGATTCTTCGATTTGCCTCTCCAGGGCGGCAATGTTGGCCGACTCCACTTCGGTACGCGCACCACCACGGAGATCGGTGAGTTCCATCAGGCGCGTGCGCTGATTCTCAAGCGCCCCGATCGTCTTATCAAGTGCGGTTCTTTCCGCGGTAGACGTCGGCTTTACCGGCGGCTCGAAGGTCATCGGACTGCTCAACTCTTCGGGTATGGTCACACCACGACGGTTGAACCTCGTCTGCGTGCCTTCGTTTGACACTGCCTTCATCTGGCCGGGAACCTTGGTTCCCGAGGACGTAGCAGCCTGCTTGACCGGATTCTTCTCAAGGAATGCCTGAATGTTTGGATTTGCCTTGACTGTTGCTACGAAATCCTGGATGGGCATGTCGTTGAGCAACTGACGTCCACCCTGCTTGTTCATAAACTCATCAAAGCGCTCTTGGGTCTTGATGGCGCTCAGGTCCATCGGTTTTCCTGCTGTAGCAGATGCAGGAGCAACCGGTGCACGACCAGTACCGGTATTGCGCGCAGTATTACTTGCTGCAGCCTGGGCTCTTGCTGCACCCTCGGCCATTATCGCCTCGGCTCTTGCTGCAGACTCGGCTGCAGCCTCGGCTATTGCCTCCGACGTTGGAGCACGACCAGTTGCTTTAGCCGGAGAAATTCCAGCCCGCGCTTCTAGAGGGTGCAGTCCTGGCGTGCCAAACGGGATTTCAATCTCTTGACCCTTGTACACCATTATTCTTCCACCGGAACTGGTTGTTGATGCAGTCGGCTCAGGTACTTTTGGCGGAGCGGGTGCTTC
>Ga0315901_10001219_pt1 | contig 37219 bp, 22 predicted proteins | sample LakEriMetagenome_10_FD_203761 | JGI IMG/M metagenome (GOLD analysis project Ga0315901, IMG submission 203761) | Freshwater fungal communities from buoy surface, Lake Erie, Ohio, United States - Buoy 2 MA116 | ecosystem: Environmental > Aquatic > Freshwater > Lake | place: USA: Lake Erie, Ohio...
CCACAGGCGGATCTGAGACAGTTGAGGACAACTGCTTTACGTGGGGACCGTAGAACAGCGCTGTCCTCAGCTGTTCTTACCCTGCGATTGTTATTTCCTGGACGTCCCGATCTTGCCGCGGTACTGGGCGTCATCGGTGCCTCGGTACGGTGGCATTGGATGGCACCGTTTCCTGGTGGTGACGCTGGGCAGGAGCCCGCCACAGGCGGATCTGAGACAGTTGAGGACAACTGCTCTACGGCGGAATTCCTTCATGGAAAATTTCACGTTTCTTTATGGGGAGATGCCGTTGCGACCCTTGGAGTCGAGGATGGATCAATCAAAATAACTCGGTATCCATTGTTCTTCAATCTTCGAGAGTTGTCGCATGAGATGTCCCCTCCTGGCTGTCGTTCTTCTGATCGGTTTGGCGGTCTCTGCCTTTGGGCATCCGCCTGGAGGTGCTCAGCATTCTCCGCCAGCAGATGGCGAGCATCAGCATGCGACTGGCTTTGTCTTCCACGACCAAAACGGCAACCGCAAACGGGATGAGGGTGAACCCGGACTCGCGGGAATGCGAGTCTCGAATGGTCGCGACATCGTTTTGACCGATACCCAGGGGCGGTATGAAATCGATGTCGATGACGACACGATTGTGTTTGTGATCAAACCTCGCGGTTGGATGACTCCGGTGAACGCGGAAAAACTTCCCCAGTTCTATTACATCCATAAGCCGGCAGGTTCACCCAAACAGCAGTTCCCGGGGGTCGCCCCTACCGGTCCCCTCCCCTCCTCGGTCGATTTCCCGCTCACACCCCAGCAAGAGCCGGATCAGTTTCGCGCCCTGCTGTTCGGCGATACCCAGCCGCGGGACAAAAAAGAAGTCGAGTACATGGCGCATGACATTATCGAACAAGTCGTCGCCGAGAAGGCGCACGGCGCTTCGTTGGGGGTTACCCTCGGAGATATCGTCTTTGATGATCTGAGCGTGTTTCAGCCGCACAACCAAGCGATCGCGCTGGTTGGGATCCCGTGGTATAACGTGATCGGCAACCACGACATGAACTTCGACTCTCCCGATGACAAGCACTCCGACGAAACTTTTGAAAGCATTTACGGGCCGAATTACTACTCGTTTGATCACGGTCCGGTCCACTTCATGGTCTTGGACGACGTGACCTGGGTGGGAGCGACCGAAAAGGAGAAAGCTCATTACGTCGGAGGATTCGGGCCGGCGCAAATGGAGTTTATCCGAAACGATTTGGCATTGGTTCCGGAGAGCCAGTTGGTCGTCTTGATGATGCACGTCCCTTTGCTGGCGGTGGAAGATCGCCAGGAATTGTATCGGTTGATCGAGCAGCGACCGTTTGCGTTGTCGATCTCCGCCCACACGCATTTCGTCAAACACCACTTCATCGACGGCGCCGACGGCTGGCGCGGTCCACAGCCCCATCATCACGTGGTCAACGTGACGGTCTGCGGCAGTTGGTGGCGAGGAGCCATCGATGAGTTGGGCATTCCTCACGCGACGATGAGTGACGGTGGAGCGAACGGCTATTCGGTCATCGGATTCGATGGGGCTAAGTACTCGATGGAGTACCGCGCAGCGCGACGACCAGCCGATCATCAGATGAGTATCTACCTGCCCGAAGAGATTTACCCCGCGCAAGCCTTATCGACACCGATGATCGTCAATGTCTTCTTTGGGAGCAAGAAGTCCAAGGTGGAGATGCGTCATCTGCCTGATGGTGCGTGGAAAGAAATGGAACGGGTCGATGGCATCGATCCTTATTACGCTGATATGAAGCTGGCGGAACTCGGACCGACACCCCCCAACGGCATGACCCTACCAGGCCCGTCAGTCACCGATCACCTTTGGCGAACGTTCTTGCCCCCGGTTCTGACTCCGGGTACGCACCTGTTCGAGGTCCGCACCACGGACATGCATGGGCACGAGTACATCGATCGGGAGTCGATTCGCGTACTCCCCTACCCTGCCCCGCCCGCGAAGAAGTAGTCTGGCGCGGCATCCGAAGGTCTGGGGCGATTAGTTCGTGAGCTCGACCGGCTCGTTTTCCATCACGCGCGTTTCGACCGGGCATTGCCCCTTGGCGATCGGATGTGTGTTGTGGATGGCGATGACGACCTGGCGAATGGCCCGATGGACGATGTCCTTGAGGTCGGTTTGTCCGAGACAGATCATCGCCGTGATGGAGGCCGAAAGCACGCAGCCTGCTCCATGCGTATGATGCGTATCGATCCGATTGGAGTGGACAGCAAAGTTCTCCGTGCCCGAGCCGAGAATGTGTTCCGATTGTCCGTCGACGTTCCCCATCTTTGCCAGGACGAAGCGAGCGCCCATGACATGCAAATCGTGGATTGCACGTGCGACGGCATCGGGGCCATCGAGCGAAACGCCGGTCAGTCGTTCCAATTCGAACCGATTCGGAGTAACCAGAAACGCATGCTTGAGCAGCCTGCGGTAGGCATCCACGGCATCGTCTTCGATGAGCGAGTGGCCATGCTTGCTGACCATGACTGGGTCGACGATCAAGGGAAACTGAAACTTCGCAGCTCGCTGGGCGACCGCATCGATGAGTGCGGCGTTGCCGAGGGCTCCGGTCTTGGCGGCGATGGGGTTGAAGTCATCCAGCACGGCATCGATTTGATCGACCACGAGGTCGGGTGCGAGAATTTCGACGCGCCGAACTCCCAACGTATTTTGAACCGTCAGCATCGTTACGGCGCTCGCACCGTAGACACCGAACTGTTGAAAGGTCTTCAAGTCCGCTTGGAGTCCCGCGCCGCCGCTGGGATCCGAGCCGGCGATGGTGAGAGCGACGGCATTGGGAGAAAAAGTTTTCGCTTCAGGCATCAAATATCAGGTTTCGAACTCGGGGAGCGGTTGTTTGGCATCGCCAAAAGAAGGAACGGATACACCCATCTTTTTCATCATGGACATGTAGAGACGGCACATCTGGCGCTCAGGTTGGTCGCGGTAATCGAGTACCCGTCCACCCCGAATGGTGCCTCCCCCCTTCCCAACCATCACGACGGGCAACTGCGAAGCATCATGGCTTCCGGTCATCATGCTCGAGCAGAGCATGATCATGGAGTGATCGAGCGCGGTACCGTCTCCTTCTTGGGTGGCGGCCAATCGTTTGGCGATGTAAGCCATTTGCTCGACAAAGAAGCGATTCACCTTGAGCCAATCCTCGGTGTCCGAGTGTGACAACAGGTGATGGATCATGTAGTCGACACCGAGATGCGGGAATCGGAGAGACGAATGGTCGTTGTTGAGTTTCAGCGTGGTAACTCGGGTCGTATCGGTTTGGAACGCGAGGACCAGGATGTCGCACATGAGGCGCATATGTTCCGAGATATCCTGCGGGATGCCGTCGGCAGGGCGCTGCATGTCGGGTTTCTCCAGGGCAGGACGCCAACCTTGCAGTTCTCCTCGATCGCCGGCCTGGGCGATCCTCTGCTCGACGTCGCGGACCGAATCGAGATATTCGTCGAATTTCCGCTGGTCGCTGGTGCTGATCTTGCGTCTCAGATCCCCCGCATCCTCGAGGATGGAGTCGAGGACGCTTTGATCGCCGCGGTGATTCTCATCTTTGAACAATCGATCGAACGCGAGTGCTGGGTAGAGTTCGAGCGGTGTCGGAGTGGTCGGCGAGGACCAGGAAATGTGCGATGAATAGATCATCGAATAGTTTTTGTGGACCGACGGATTCGATTTTTCGCAACCCAGGACCATGCTCGGGACCTTAGTGCCCCGACCAATCGTCTGTGCGAGAAGTTGGTCGACGCTAGTCCCTGAGCGAATATCGCCACCCGATGCCAAGGGCGCACCCGAGAGCAAGTTGCCTGTTTGTGAACTATGGATATTCCCTTTGAGAGCTTCTGCATTGTAGAGACCGCGGATGAAGAGCGTCGAGTCTTTGAACTCGCTCAGAGGTTGCAGGACGCGGCCGAAAGCCAAACCGTCTTTTTCCTCACGAGCCCACCATTCGCCGCCATGAAAACCGTTGCCAGCGAACAAGATCGCCAATCGCGTCGGTGGCTTGCTCACGTCCGCAGCACTGTTTGCGGCGCCCCACACCGGCAGCGACTCCATCCAGGGGAGAGCCATGCTGACCCCGAGTCCGCGCAGCAGCGTACGCCGTGACAAGTTTGGTTGCGTGAAGGAGTTGCTCATCGTGTTGCTCCTGATCGGGTAGGGAGAGCTTTTTTTGGATGATATTATTGGGATACGGTATCACGTCCACGGATTTGCCGGAACGGAGAACTGAGAACAATCTGGACAATCGTGTCAGAGATCTGGTCTCCCGAGCGGATTTGCCGCTCACGGATGGCGTCCAAAACAGGTTCATCCGACAGTTGAACCGAACGGCCAAGGGCATAGCCCAGGAGCTTGCGGTTGAATTGCCGTGCAAATTCCTCGCTGCGCGTCTTCTGCAGATAGCTTCGCAGTTCCCCCATGCCGGAGACCTGGGTGCCATCGGGTAGTCGTGTCGATGTGTCGACGGTTTTTCCCGAAGCGTCTTGGACTCGGGCTCGGCCGATCGCGTCAAATCCTTCCATCGCGTAGCCGTACGGATCGATCCGAACATGGCATTTGGCACATGCCGGGTCGCTGCTGTGCCGCTCGATCAGTTGCCGTTCGGTCATCCCCTCCGGGGGAGTCTCCGACAGGACGGGAACGTTCTTGGGCGGCTTGGGCAATTTCTCGCCGAGGATGATTTCGCTGATCCATGTTCCTCGCAGGATTGGGCTGGTGCGAGAAGCTCCCGATTGCTTGGCGAGCGTGGCACCTAAACCCAGGATCCCTCCTCGGCTAAAACGCTGGACGCCTTCGATCCTGCGCCATTCCGGCCCCGCGACGTCCGGGATGCCATAAAAGGCAGCCAGCTTGTCGTTGACGAAGGTGTGGTCCGCTGTCAGAAATTCGGAGACGCGTCCCTCGTTTTGGATCATATGCGTGATCCAAAGAATCGCTTCGCGATACAGATCCCCTCGGATCTCTTTGAACTCGGGGAAATGGGTTTCGCTCTTTTCATCGAGCGTATCGAGGTCGCGAATGTGCAGCCACATGGATCCCCACTCGACTGCCATCCGCTGGATGCGAGGGTCCTGAATCATGCGTCGCACGTGCTGTTCCAACACGGCGTCTTCGACAAGCGATCCATCGCGAGCGGCCGCCAGCAGGGGCTCATCCGGCGCCGACGCCCATAGGAAATAGCTGAGCCGATTCGCTAGGTCGATCGGCGCAATATCGCTGGGGCGTGTGCCGGGGCTCGGAATCTCGGTGCGATAGAGGAACTCGGGCGATACCAGGATCCTGGCGATCAGGAATGAAATCGCCTCGGCATGGGGCAATTCTTGCCGCCTCAGATCGGCATAGAGTTTTCGGAGCTTGGCATCATGCTCGGATCGATAGGACCCGCGAAAGGCTTTCCGAGCAAAGTCCAGTACCGACGCGACATGATACGGTTCCGATGCCGTCAGCTCAATTCGAAAGCGTTCCGCTGCCTGTCGAATCGGCCCCTCGAGGGGTTCAAAGGCCTTCGGGTCGGAGTCTTGCGTTGCATATTGCCAAAGTTGTTCGTATGCATCGACCAGCGTCAACGCATCGCGGCTGACGTAATGCAGCTCGCGCCAGAGCCGATCGAGTTCTTCTCGTTCTGCGGTCGATAGCATCAGCCGTTGCAGCGGTTCATCCTCGCGATGAAACAGGGTCAGCGTGACCACTTCGTCGACCGGAACAATTTTGGGGTAGCACAATGCGATCGGGAACCATTGCCGGAACGCATGGAATGAATTTCGAATCCGCTGGACCGCTTCACCGTTCGGCGTGACCAGGATCGGCGCGTTGAAGATCAGTTTGCGGTTGCGAACAGCCCAACTCGGATCGTTGATTGCGACCGAGGTTTCCGGGGCCTTGGGGGCTTCTCCTTGAGGCTTGGCAGCGCTGACCGAAACCTGGACACTTCCTGATTTCCCGAGTTCCGGATGGAGCGCTGCGGTTGCCACGAATTCCGTTCCCGTCGCCAGCGATGACGGGACGCGATACTCCTGCGTGGAGGGAGCGCGCAGGATTTCATCGGCATCCCCCCCCTGCCCTGCCCCATCGGTCTTGGACTCGGCATGCTCGAGAAGAACTGCACCCCAGAAGGGACCGACCGCGGAGTGCATCTGTCGTACCAACGCCGTATCGGGATGATCGGTCGGCAATCCCGGGTCGGCTTTTAAGAGCAATTGTTCGAGCGAAGCAGCAGTCGTCGCCCGTTCGCTCGCGTCCAATGCGTTGAACCACCGAGCGAGCATACTCCCGTCAATCAATCCTCCCGCTTGGAACTTCGGCGCACCTACTTGTTCAGAAAAGAATTCCCAGACACCCGGTCGACCGCGGCTGTCGGCATGGGGATTTCCGTCGAGAATATTCGATGTGATATCTTGAGCGAGGTTCCACGTTTCGCTGGATGAAGCGATGGTCAGGTCGACATTGGTCAGATCGCAGGAATGGTTGCCGTCGCGTGGTTCGACGATCAGAGCGATTTCGTTTCCGGTTCGGATCACGACGTTTTCGATAGGACCGATCACGACATCGTTAGCTCTGTTCGAGACGCCGGATGCCATGACTTGGCTCAGTCCACCGCGATGGAGTTCGAGTCGCCACGCTACGCCATTGCCGCATTCGGCATGAGCATGACGCAGTCGGCCTTGAATCTTCAGCGATTCACTGACGGGTGACTTCCATGCGATGCCGATCGAGCGGGTGGGGGCTGGGTGAACGCCCACGGTTTTGCCGGGCATATTTCCGGGGACGCGCACATGGTCCGACGAGGCATTGGCAATGACGTGCAGCGCGTTGGCGCCGCCCCAACCATCGATGAATTCATGGCCTGAGAGATTCTCTTCTTTTTGGGTGAGCAGGGTTCGCGTGCTGTTTCCGCTTCCTGCGATACCGAGGAACTGCCCCCAGGCTCGCAGGTATCGGCTGTCGAGTCCTCGCTCGTTGGCAATTTGATCCCAATCGATGCTGCTCCCGGCTTGTAGTGGAGTGTCGCGATCGAGAAGGATTCCAATGGCTGCAAGGATCTCATCGATTTGGTGTTTTCGCTTCTCGGTTCGCTGCTCAAAGAGCGAGACGAGGGAGTCGAGGTCTCGCATGAGGATTTCGGGTCGGCCGGGTGCGACCAGTCGAGGTTGCGTGAGCAGTAGGGTATCTCCCTCATTCCCATCTCCGGCGTCTCCGACTTGGACAAAGAAGGAAGCATGGTCCTTGCCCGCTGCTTCGGGGATGGGGAAACGAATCTCCTGTTGCGTTTGGATCGGGTCGACCGGTTCCTGCCAAGCTTTGGGGCCGTTGACTTTGCCGATGTGACCGATACTCGAGAATCGCCAGAGCGCTTTTTGCCAAGTCAGGATTTCGGCCGAAATCGCATCTGCATTTGCGAGCGAGGTCGTGCGCCATCGGCGTCGGAGCGATTCGAGCAACCCTTGGTCTTCGGTCGATGAACTCGGATTGGAAAGCAATTGCCAAAGCGAGGTAAGGTACTTGACGTTCAGTTTGCGCTCGCGAGCAGCGGCCTCGATGACCTGAGATTCGTCCGCCGAAGCATCGCTCGTGTTCGCAAGTTGATCGCGGATGGCGATGGTGGCGGCGATGTAGGCTTCCACCGGCAATCGGCCACCCTGGTTGGTTTCGAAAACAATCCCTTGCAAGTTGACTTTGTCGCCCCCTTGGTTGTCGGTGTAGCGAGCGTAGAACGAACGGATGGAGTCGAGCAGTCGGTTCGTCATGTCGCTGCTCGATGGGTTGGCTTCGAATCGGATGCCATCGGGGAGGAGTACTGCGTACTTCGCAACTTCTTTGCCGGCATCGAGGTACTTTTGGACCATGGCTGGCGACATGGCGAGGGCGGCACCTGCATTCGAGAACCCTTCGCCTGCAGCCCCATCGGCGGGGAACTCTTTGGCCGGGTCGAGGGTTGGGATGCCGGTCAAGTCGCGGAGGGTGTAGGTGTATTCCGCGTTGTTGAGTCGCCGCAGGACCACGGGGCCGGGATCCCCGGCCCGTCGCTGGGCCTCGGTGCGGAGCCAAGCATTCGACCAAGCGAGCAATTTCTGTTTCTCTTCGCTCGCGAGTTGCTTGGACTCGACCGGTGGCATCTGTTGATTCTTGATTTGCTCGAGCGCCCTTTGCAGGACGAGCGCGTTGCTCGGCAGGTTGTTCCACTCGAGAAGTTTTTCGAGATCGACGTCGGCCTCGGCGACTTCGGTACTATGGCATTCGAGGCAGTGGCCTGCGATCAAGTTGGCGAATGAGTCCTTGAACTGGGTCTCGAGTCGCTTGTCGTCGGCGAGGGTGTGCGTACCGACGAGCGAGGTCCATGCGATCATTACCAGCACGGATGAAGAAATTATTTTCATCGTTGGTAGGGTGGGGAGGGTGGTAGGGGCGGGGGCGTCACTGGGCGAGTCAACTGCGTCTCTATTGTAGCAGAAACGCAAGGGGAGCGAGTATTTTGAGGGTTCGATGCCCACGCCCACGCGCAAAGCCTCTGGGCCTGCCACCCGAACGCGGCGGACGCTGGACGGCGGAGGATCCGCTGGCTCTGGAAACCCTTGAGCCTAGAACATGACCCCCATCCCACCTCCCATGCCTCCCATGCCCGCGGCCATGGGAAGCGCTGGGGCGTCCCCGTCCATGATCTTTTGAATCAATGCCGAAATCTCCGGAGAAATCCTTCGCTTGGAGTTCTTCAGAGCGGTCCGATAGTTTTCCAGCAAGGTCAGCACTTCATCCAGATTGGGTTCCGTGTGCGACACGACCATCAAGCCGGATTTTGGAGCATTCGCATCGAATCGTTGGGAGCACGTAGCCACCGCTCGCCAGACGGTGGATGTCCGATGGTGGCGCGACTGACCTGATCATCGCCCCACGTGGACAAGCCACGCGGTGGCGGCGTTGCGTAGGGACCTCTCGTTCTGGTTGCGATCAGGGCTCCACGCGGACGAGCCGCGTGGTGGCCTGGAGGGGAAGAGGATGGATGGGGGGCAGTGTAGCTGCCAGTCTTTGGCTCCCCGACAAGCCACGCGGTGATAGGGGCAAAGACCCCGGCAACCTTGTGTCGCCTGGTGAATCAGCTTCTTCAGATGGGAATGCGTGCGATCCGAGCTTAGTCCATCGTATTAGCCCTTCTCAAGCGACCATCGCAATTCCAAAAGGGCGAGGGCCGAAATGACGACGATCTCCAATGGGAAGTAAATACGGCCCACGAAGGTGAGTTGATCGAGGTGGTGCCACCACAGCACCCCGGAGGCGATGCAAAAATCGATGTTGAGAAATGCCAGGATCCCGAGCGTCGTCAAATGGTGGCTCGAGGTCGCGAACCGATATGCTCCGAATAATCCCAGGCACGCCGCAGCAAGTCCCAGGCAGAGCAATACCAAGACCGGCATTCCGGTCGGCAGGATATTCGTCGCTAAAAACGCCAGGGTGATGAGGCAAGTCAGAAACGCACCAGTGATATCGACCAGGATCAGGATGCGAGGCGTTGGTTTGTCCATCATATGATTCGAAACGCCCCGATCAGCAGCATCGCGCCGATGGTGGCTTCAATGACAAGGCCGAGCAAGTTTTTCCAGGAGCGGCTATTGTCGACGAACAGGGATATCGACCGCGCGATGGCTGCTCCCCACCACGCCGAACCGGCGACCATAAAGACGGTATCGGACTGGGTTGCCAGGCACCCGGCTCCAAGGCACAAAAAGAATCCGCCATAAGTGGCTCGCAATTCCGATTTCCCGAGCGGGCCTTCCCCTCGGATGCCAAGGAGTTCACTGACGCGATCAGGGAACAGCAAGCCGAGACACCCGAGGATCAACGTGATTGTTGCGCCGAGGTTGGGGATGAGGATCATGAGCGATGTTTCTGTTATTCGATCTTGTTCATCGGTTCTGGCGACGGCGGTGCGGTCCGAGGGTACTACCTCAAAGATTCGCAGTACATCCTTCAGGGAATGGAACGACGAAAACAGGCTAGGGCGAACCGTCAGCGGCATCAAGCGGTTCCGGAGATCAATTGCCAAGAAGTCGCACCTTTGGTGTCAAGTTGAGGTCTTGACTATAGTTTGGTGTCAAAGTAATGTAGTTTGATGTCGAATTAATAAGGTAAGGCGTCCAACTAAAATGAGGGTGTCATGACATCGCGTCGTAATGTTCTGAAATTGATTGGGGGGGGATTCGTTGTTGCCGCTGCCGCTGGCGCTGGGTTTGTGGTGACCAGTGGGCCATCTCAGGGTGCCCGCGAGCCGTGGCGTAGGGCCGGGACGTACGGGGAGTTCCGCCGCCGCGCCTTGTCCTACGCATTGTTGGCCCCCAATCCGCACAACCGCCAGCCCTGGATTGTCAGGCTCGACGGCCAGGATTCGCTGACGCTCTACTGTGACCTGGACCGGCGTCTGCCCGCTACGGACCCGTTCGACCGCCAGATCACCATTGGCTGCGGCGCATTCCTCGAGTTGCTGGTGCAGGCGGCGGCGGAGGATGGTTACCAAGCGACGATCACACCTGTTCCGGAAGGCGAAGACATGCAGTCTCTCGATCAGCGGCCGATCGCACACGTTTCCTTCGCCAGCGGCATCGCCTCGCCGGAGCCTTTCTTTGCCCACGTGTTGACGCGGCGGTCGAACAAGGAGATCTATGAGCCCCGCGACGTCCCGGCAGCGGATCTCAAACAGATTGCCGAGGCGGGGCGCATCTTCGGGGTGTCGTCGGAAACGATCGGGAATACCGAAGTCGCTGAGCGCCTGCGCGACCTGACATGGCGTGCCCACGTCAAGGAATGCATGTCCCCGATTGCCATGCAGGAATCGGTCGATTTGATGCGCATTGGGGCCGCGGAGGTCACCGCCAATCCGGATGGGATCGAACTGGAGGGGCCGATGTTTGAGGTTGGGCGATTGATCGGACTCACGACACGCGCGACAATGGCCGATCCAAAGTCGACGGCATTTCAGCAAGGCCTTGCGCTCTTCCGCTCCATGGCCATGTCGGCCCGTGCCTTCGGCTGGATCACGAACGAAAACCAGTCACGCGTCGAGCAAATCAATGCAGGCCGCGCTTATGTGCGGCTGAACTTGATGGCAACCAAACTTGGGCTCGGGATCCACCCATGGAGCCAGTCCCTGCAGGAGTATGTCGAGATGAAGGAACTTTACCGCGAAGTCCATGACCTGATCTCGGATGGCAAACGCATCCAGATGTTATTCCGAATTGGTTATGGGCCGCAGATCCCACCAACACCGCGGCGTGGATTGGAGGCGCACCTTGTCTAAAAATCCAGGTGCTCGGGTCGACACGCCAACGCATGAACAGCTCCTCTTCCGCCTGCTCAACGAGATCGGCATCGTCAATCAATTGGCATCCACGGCGTTTACCCGTTTGCTTCCCCATGGTCTAACGCTGGCTCAGTTCAGCTTGCTGAACCACTGCGTGCGTATGGGCGACAACAAGACGCCAGCGCAGCTTGCCGACATTTTTCAGGTCACGCGAGGAACAATGACGAGCACGCTGGCAAAGCTTGAGGAGAAGGGGTTCATCCGGCTCGCTCCCGATGAAATAGATGGCCGGTCGAAGCGGGTCCTGCTGACTCAAAAGGGCCGGGCCGCGCGCGAAGAGTCTATCCGTGCTGCCCTGCCGCTGCTGGCCGAAGCAACGGGGGCCATCCCGAGGGAAGTGGCGGAGCGTATGCTGCCGCAGATCGAAATTGTCCGCGCTTGGTTGGACAAGAATCGCTTGGAGTAAGATATTGCGATTGCGCGCACGACCTAAATCCGCTTGTTCGCGCCCAACCGCTAAAAAAGACGATGGAACCCACAGTGGGCTCGCGATGCTGTTCCTGATAGACTCTTGTGAGGGCGGCCACAGGTTGTTTCGCTCGCTCGGCTTCGGATTTATCTCTCCAGCAACCCATTCCCCACGTGATCATGACTCAAAAAAATATCTCCTGGCGCTCGATCGATCGGCGCGACTTCTTGGCGACTGCTGCCGCATGCACGGCTACCCTGGCAATGAGCAAGCTCACGCGGGCTGTGTCGGCCAACGATAAGCTCCGCTTGGCCTTCATCGGCGTCGGAGGGCGAGGGGGCGGCAATCTCGAGGAGATGGTCAAGGATCCGGGCGTTCAAGTCGCGGCGATTTGCGATGTCCACCAGGGGACCCTGGATCGTGTGGCGGAGCGATTCCCCAGTGCACGCAAGTACACCGATTTCCGACGACTCGCCGACGCGCTCAAGGACATTGACGCCGTCGTCGTCAGTTCGACCGAACACACGCACGCCTTCGCGACGTTGCCAGCACTGCAACAGCGAAAACCAGTCTATTGCGAAAAGCCGCTGACCTACAATATCCAGGAAGCGAAGCGGATCATGGATGAGGCGGCCGCAGCGGGCGTGCCAACCCAAATGGGGACGCAGATTCATGCTACGGCCAACTATCGTCGCGTGGTGGAACTCATTCAATCGGGCGCGATCGGACCGGTGACCGAAGCCCACGTATGGACGTCGCGCGCTTGGGGGTTGCAGAGCCAGGAAGATGCCAAGAAGAACGGAGATATCGTCTACGTGACCGATCGACCAACCCAGGAGATGGCACCGCCGAAGGAGATCGATTGGGATCTTTGGATCGGCCCCGCGCCGATGCGGCCGTTTCATGAAGTCTACTTGCCGGGCCCCAAATGGTATCGCTGGTGGGATTTCGCCAACGGGACGATGTCGGACCTGGGGAGCCACTTCAATGATTTGCCGTTCTGGGCGCTCCAGCTCGATCATCCTCGAACGGTCGAGGCGTTTGGCCCGCCTCCTCACAAGGAGTTGGCGCCTGCCTCCATGACTGCCGTTTACGAGTACGGCCCACGCGGCGAATCGCCCGCTTGCCGACTGAGTTGGTACCAGGGAGCGGACAAGCCGAAGATATGGAAAGAAAAGGGGATTCCAACCTGGGACAATGGGATCCTGTTCATCGGTCGCGATGGGATGCTGTTGTCCGACTACGGTCGCCATGTCCTGTTGCCGGAGTCCAAATTCGCGAACTACGAAGGCCCCAAGCCTTTTCTGCGAGAGTCTCCCGGTCATCAACAGGAATGGATCGATGCGGTTCGCAACGGCACGCCGACCGGAAGTCCGTTTGATTATGCAGGTTTGCTGACGATCGCCAACCATCTCGGAAACGTCGCCTATCGCGCAGGTCAAAAACTCGAGTGGGACGCAGCTTCGCTACGAGCGAAGAACTGCCCTGATGCGACCCCGTTCATCGAACGGACACCCCGAACTGGCTGGTCGCTGACCTAACGCGGGTTGACTTGTGATCCTCGCCCAAAGCGAGGTGCACGCCCAGAGGTTTCAACCATACAACGGACTTCCAGTCCGTTGAATTATTCCACGACCGACTGGAAGTCCGTCGTACAGAAACAATCGTGCAGAAGCAATCGTACAAACGATTTGAACGCTCTCGCACAATACATCTCAGCGATCATTCCGAACGTGCGACTTGCGATACAAAATCGCTTTCCATGCTACCGACTAAGCACGCATTTTCGCGGACTGCGTTTTCCGCTCGGAGCAATTCCGCTTTCGTTCCCGCAATAATGAATTTTTTCCCGCTGGCTACGGCGATCGGACTGATTTGTCCATCGGCAGTCATGATCCGAGAATACGGAACCAACACTATGTCCGCGCTTTTAGAAACGGCATCCAGGGTATTTTGATCCAGCACATCACCTGGAGGCAGGAGTTGGGCGAGATGCAGGCCGAGAGAGGTATATTTGCGCTGAAAAAATTCCAGCGTTTTTGGAGAGTGAAACACGATAATGCACGGGTCGCGTCGACCCATGTAACCGTTCAAATAGCAAGCCGTGAAAACAGACGGCATGGAATAAGGGCTATGAAGTACCACGACAATCCCTCGGCGCGATTGTTCTTTGAAATTGGTGGAGCGAATATTTTTGATCGCTTCGTCGAGTGTCCGGTAACCCTGTCGCGACAGTTCGTCGGGATCAAGGGGTTGGGTCGGCATGGCTTGATTGTGGCCACGCACAAATTCTGGGTGGGAATTGGAGTGAAACAGGTCAAGCAACACCATGTCGTTTGCATCGTCGCGTGTTTCCGAAATCCTCCATTTGGGCCTGGGCTTCTTGGAGATTTCGATGGTCGGTATCGGTAAATCTTTTCGATTGTCCGCCATGATTTGCGTTGCAACTCGGTCAAAGAGTTGTTCATCTTCCTTTTCCGATACCGTGCCATATCCCTCAGAGCACTTGCGTTTTAGAGTGAAGACGTGGTCCCTGAGATTGGCGATCTCGATGGCGTGGTTGAAGTCCTCTTGGTCGATCGCGATCGTCTCCATTCGATTCAATATCCGTCCTACTTCTCCTGCTGTCATTCCGTACAGCAGTCGATTGGAATGGATCAGATGAGTTCCGACACCTGCGAATGCTTGCAGGTAGCGTATGTCCTCCTCAAGGGATAGGCGGTGAGATTTCCCGAGGATTTCGCCCCCTAGGTCACAAATCGCGAATCCGGATGTCGCGAATCTATCAAATAATTGCGATGTGAAAAAAAGCCCCAACACGTAAGTGCGCAGTTGAGCTTGGCCAACGGGTTTTCCTCGCAACTCAGCTTTCTCCGCAGGAAGCGAATTCGGGAATCGCAGGTCAAACTCCTCGGGCCACGGTTCGTCCGGCGCTCGACATGCCGGTCGGGAGTTTCCGATTTCCAACGCTTCTATCGCTGACGGGTCGATCGGTTCCTTCTGTCCGCGTTGTCGCTGCAACACGATCGCTTTGGCATACAGTGGCAATGCGTTGTCAGGTTCCTGCTCGGCCCAAGCGTCAGCGGCGGTCAGGGCAATCACCGGATCTGCGCTTTCCAACAATATCGCCCAGGCAATGATCATCGTGGGGTCGCTAGACACCAACTTCTGGAAGATGACTTCAAAATCCATGTTTGCGTCGTCGCTGTGCAATTCCTTCAGACGGTCCTCGACTCGCTTGCTGAAATCCTTCGAGAACTCGCGTGCCTCGGAAAGTTTTTGGCGGGTGTTCTGATCCGCGAGGGCGGCTTCTGCGGGATCGGGCTTGGACAATTCATCCGCTATTTCCGCGAACTTACCCAGAAAAGCTCGCTGCCCCGATGCGAACAAACGGAATCGACCTCGCCAGTAGGCGATTTTCGAGGAATGAGGATGGGCTTGGACGGCTTCGTCGAACGCAGTGAGCGGATTACCCGGACGGCCAGATCCCAGGTCGACCAATGACCACATGGCTTCCGCCACCCACTGATCTTCCGATTTGGCCTTCGCCGGTTGGCACCCATCGACTTGCGCAAAAGCCAAATCGCAACAAAGTAGGTACAAGAAAGCGACCGTGATCGAACGTGCGACTCGCATCCCAAGTACTCCATGAAAAAGTTTTTGATCGACGAACCACTTGTTTTAAGGTAACGCACAGCAGAGCGTGATTCAACAGTCCCGTAGCCACCGTTGCCAGACGGTGGAGTCGATCGGATGTCGTGACGGTAGTTTCGGCCCTCCGGGCCTTTCCGCCTTCAAGGGGACAACCCGACCGTGGCTCGGTGAGCCACGGCAATCATTCTATCGGCCCGTCGGGCCTGAGTAGACGAAGGCCGAACAGGCCGCAGCCCAAGGCCCAACAGGCCGACATAGAGAATGCCGGGGCGACGCAGTCCCCCGGTTGCTGAGTCCGCTACGACAAGCGGCAGTTAACTCTTGGCGGCTAATTCATCTGGATTCCACGGAACTAGTTCGCATCGCGAACGTATCGGTTGAACCAGGAGACCATCTCGGCTTGGGTGTGCAGGACCGATTGCCGCCCGCGATATCCATGGCTCTCGTAGGGAAGCATCACCAACCGCGCAATACCTCCGTTCCCTTTGACCGCCTGGAACATGCGCTGCGATTGGATCGGAAACGTTCCTGGGTTGTTGTCGTTCTCGCCGTGGATGAACAGGATCGGGGTCTTGATCTGGTCGGCTACCATGAACGGTGAAATCTTTGCGTAAACCTCCTTGGCCTCCCACAATGGGCGGCGCTCGGACTGAAAGCCAAACGGAGTCAGCGTGCGGTTGTACGCGCCGCTGCGGGCGACGCCTGCCTTGAAGAGCTTGCAGTGCGCGAGGAGATTGGCAGTCATGAATGCGCCGTAACTGTGGCCGCCGACTCCCACCCGATTCCGATCGGCAACGCCGAGTTCCACTGCATGATCGATCGCTGCTTGGGCTGCTCCGACAACCTGCTCGATAAACGTATCGTTCATGGTCTCCGGGTCGCCGATGACTGGCATGGTTGCGTCGTCCATGATCGCATACCCCTGAGTCAGCAACGACAAATGGCTAATTCCCCCGATTCGCGTGAACTCATTCGGATTGGCAGAAACCTGCCCTGCCGTACTCGCGTCGTTGAACTCGAGCGGATACGCCCAGACGATCAAGGGCAAACGCGTCCCCTCCTGGTAATCGGCAGGCAAGTAAAGGGTCGCGGAAAGCGGAACACCGTCATAGCGATGGTACTTGACGATCTTCTTTTTGATTCCGCGCAGTTGCGGAGTGGGGTCGACAAAGTGGGTCAACTGCATTTCGGCGTCACCGAGTAGATCTCGCAAGTAGTAATTCGGAGGCTGCGTGGTGCTCTCGCGCCGCGTGATGACTCGCAGTTTGCCTTCATCGAACTCGACCAGCCCGGCTACATTTTCCGACACATCCGGTCCACAACGCCATAACCGTGACGTCTCCAACGTGGTCAGATTGCGTCGATCGAGAAACGGTCGGTTTCCCTCGGGAGACGCGCCGACGCCCGATAACAAAATGGAATCTCCACTTTGTTTTGCGATCGCGAAACCACTGGAGTCAGGTTTGACGAGAACACGACCAGGATCGCCATAGCGATCGCGGACGCTTCGATCGAAAAATACCCTGGGTCCGTCCATCGCTTCCAAATCATGCAAGAGCGTCGTGGTCCATCGACGATCGCGATCGAGTTCGGTGGTCAGGAATCGCTTGGGATTAGCAAAGTACGTCATGCCTGAAAATCGATGCCGCAGTTTCACAAGCGAATTGGCCGGCGCCTTGAAGGGAGCATCCAAGTACCACAATTGCTCGCGATGTTCGACTTTGTTCTTGGGATCTCCCCCATCGAGGGCTTCCGTCCATACCAATCGCGCCGGATACCCTGGCCACCATTGGATGCTGCGAGGTCCCAGCCGAACGCCTTCGATCGGGATATTTTCACCGAGCGGAACGTCAGCGACGCGATACTTGATCTCTCCTCGCAGGTCGATTACATCGATCGTCTTGGGAAAGAGATCCGCCGGGACCAAATACGAAAATGGTTTCTTGAGTTTCGATACCAGTAAATGTTCGCCGTCGGGTGCGATCGCAGCGGAATCAATCCAACCAGGCTCGCCAATTTGTACGGCTTTCGTATTGGGTCCGAGCACGCTCAACTGCGTTCGCGCATAATGCTCGAACAAGGCTTCGTCATAGGCGTTGCGGAGCAGGTCTTGATAGGTGCGAACCGGAGCTTTGGCTCCATCGGACTCTTGGATGTTCGGTCCCTCGGGAACCGACGGTGCAACCGGTTCCTCGCCCGCGTCCGCGGGAAGAACGCATGCGATCACGCGCTCGCCGTCCGGCATCCAGTCAAGTCCCTGCAATACCGTAACCAAGCGATCGGTCAATCGCCGAGGATGCTCGGGATCAGAGACCGACACCCACCACAGTTCGGTTCCATGGGCTTGGATTTTGGTGTAGACGAATGCCTGAGATCGATGGGACCAGGAGATCGAACCGATCCGGACGTCGGCTTCCATCGGGATACGAACGAGCGACTCGGCATCGCGGCGTCGCAACGATAGCCCGCGATAGAAATCGGTTTGAAATCCTCCACGGGAGACGGGGTCGATCCGAATGCCGGCGAGGGAGAGCATGCGACGACCTAGATCGGCAACGTCGGGTAGGGCATCTCGATCCGCGAAGACGACCCACTCTGTGTCCGGACTCCAAAAGAGACCCGGGTCTGGCTTGGCATCGACAATGTCGACGATCGATTTCGGAGGTAGTTGGTAGCCCGTTTGCGCACAGCAAGGAGTTGGCATCGTACCGCTCATCCCGAGCACCGCGCAGCAGACGAGTAAAATAACAGAAAGTCCGAACCTGACTGAGTCCGGTCGTGCCTTGCGGATGGATGCCATGTTTTGCTCTTCAAGACGGAATGCTTCCAAAGATCCTGGGGATAGTAGCACAAGAATATTTTTGACGAGTTTCGAGGGTGCACGAGGAATGTCAACTTGCGGATCACCGTTTCGATTCACTCGGATGGTAAAGGAGCATAGTAGTCGATCATCCGCTCGATGGCGTGCCGGCAAACGACGCAATATTGGAACTGTTTGCTGAAACTTCCCATAGCGCAATTTATTTGGGGGCGGAACATTCCTTTCTTGACGTAACCTCCACCTTCGAACGCCCCCACGAGCTCGTTGGGGTCAGTGCCGCGAGGCGCTAATGACAAGGTGGTCGGCAGAGGGACCTCTTCGGTCAGCATGCTGCTCCACTTGATCAATTTCCGGTCGAGCGTTCGGGTGATGTTGGGTTCAACCGGTTCCAATCCTTCGGGGTAGATCTCGTTGTAGGGAGACGTTCCGATGTACTCGTCGGCAAGATAGGCGAACGAGTGCCCGAATTCGTGCAAGAACACCTCCGGGCTATGCGATTCGTCGACCGTGCAGATGCAAAAATCCAAGCAGATCGCACCTCCTCCATACCGTGAGGAATTGACCAAGATGACGACGGTATCGTAAGGAACCTGGGCAGCGTACTGGTGGATGGCATGCCCATCTTCAGTCAGCAGATAGCGATCGACGCCTAGGGTCTTAAACGAAGCATTCAGAGCAGTGTTTCGATAACTCCGCTTGTCGGGTTCATCGACGCCGGATTCGGGAGAGGGCCGAAATACACCGCGAATGTTGAAACGTTGCCGATTACTTCGATACGGTTCGTGCTCAAACATGAACCGTGTCATGCGATCGGCATCCGCGCGAAATTTATCCTGCTCGCTTTTTGAATACCCTTCCGCAAGAAAAACCAAATCCACTCGTTCCGCAGGATCGCCTGTGATCATCATCTCCAGCACCGTGTCGCCGAAGTCGTTCGATTCCTGGCGGACTTCCTGGTTCGATGGCCGCAGGCTCTTCTCCCAGACCTTGTCCCAAGTATGATCGGATCGGCGAATCGCCAATTCGACACGAAACCGGGACTTTGGCTTGGGTATCCGAACCGAAAATGGAAAGGATCGCCACTTCCCGTCCGCCGCGGGCTTTGTTGTCGCGTACTCGTTGTAGAGTGTGTCGAAACCGAACGAGTAGATCAGTTGTCCGCTCGCTTGATCATACACTTGAAGAGAGCATCGTCCGTAGGGAAACGGAAACAGAGGCTGTTTTCGGTTCCCTGGCCAGTTAGGCTCTTCAACGATTCGGTGCAGGACCGTTTTCGACTCCGCTTGGCTACCGAACTGAAGCAGTTCAAACCGAAGAGCCTTATCGGTGAAATACGTATCGAAGTCAACGCGCTCGATCGCTTCAGGCGAACCGCTCGGTTCTTGGCAAACGCCTAGCGAGACCATCCCGAGTCCGCAACCCCATAGGGACAGGGAGCAAACGAGAGCCAGACAGCATCGCATTCTTTTTTCCCCTGCTAACGACGGACTATGGGCGGCATGCACTCCTGTCCGAATTGTAGCACAATTGCAATGCACTTGCGGCTATTGCAGTTTCTCAGCGAACCATCACTCGACGACCAATTGCACGCTCTCCGAGTGGCTGTTGAACTCCGGCGCGTACATGCACTGGAGCGTCGCCAATCCCATCGGGTAATCCCCAGCGTGTTGGACCCGCAACGGGTACTCGAATACGTAGTTTCCTTTGGGGAGATAATCGATGAAGAAATGAGTCGCCGTGTCGCGAGTGCTCTCGTAGTATGCCAAACCATCCTGGAAACGGTAGCTGCTCAGGACGTTGACCGGTTCGGTACCGCTGCCCCGGTAATCCTTGAGATGGACATACTCCATGTCTCGATCGGTCCTTAGGATGATGCGGCAGACCAACTCTTCGCCGACCGAAACCGTGCCGTTGACCTCTTCGAGGACAGGTCCGGATTCGGTCAACCGCCGCTTGTAAATCTTCTTTTCGAGTTTGAGCGGTGTATCGGCATGGGCCGTCACTTTGCGGATATCTTCGAGGTACTGCCAGTGGAGACTCCCCCAACTGACCCCGGCGTCCGTCTTGGTGACTTTCACTTTGCCCATGTCGGGCTTGATCTCCGCCCCCGCGAATTTTTGCTCGTAGAACCCGGTCCCGGCTTCGGTCTTGGGAGGCACGATGGCGATGTCGGCGACCTGAACCTTGACCAGGGCATCCGAGGCCAACCAATCGGTCCCTTTTCGCAAGAGGGCATACACCGCATCAGCTGTCGCCTTGGTCGTTTTCCAGTCCTGCGTTTGTTTCTGTTTCAGGAGCCAGACCTGGCAGTCTTCGACAGCCTTGCGATCGGCAGCCACCTCATCAAAGGCTTCGATCATCATGGCTTGGGTTTCGATCGGGGCGTGGTACCACCACCACGAGAATTCGGTATCGCGCCAAAACATTCCCATCTCCTCGTTCGAGACCGAGTTCTCGCGCAGGCTCTTGATGATCGCGCCGGGAACATCACGGTCCCCCATCCGCTTTAGGCCGATCGCGATGTGGGCTTGCGATTGACGGCTCAGCTTCAGCCAATATTTGCGGGCCTGATTCTGCCAAAATCGCAAAGCCACTTGATTCGGTTCGGCGATCGGGCGGTCGGTCAGGAAGAAGCTTCGTCCGTACAGATAAAAGGCTTCAATCGGGGATAAATGACAATGCTCTGCATTTCGAAGCGAATCCGGGATGGCTTGGTACCTTTCCCGCATAAAATCGTCCAAGCGTTCAAGAGCTCGGATGGCGAGCGACTCGTCGACTTGGACTCCCATGTTTCGAAGTCGACCAAAGCCGGTGACGATGTAGAGCGACAGATACTCGTTATCCGGTCCGCCGGGGAACCAGGGCCACATACCGTTCGCGCGTTGTATTTCGGCAAGTTTCTGCATCGCGCGTTGCAATTCCGATTCGAGGCGATTGTTTTCAAACAGGATCCCAACATTGCGCCGTGCGAGCGATTCGTTGTTGGCGTCTCGGAGCCATGGCGTTTCCTCGATCAAAACGGATTTGAGGTCCTCGTTCTTGCTGAGGGGCGATTGAAGGGCATCAGGCTGGAAATCACGCCATACCGAAAAGATCCGCTCAATCTTCGGATCGCTCTTGGCGATGTACCTCGCCAACGCATTGGCATAGAACCGATTGAACGTTTGCTCGCTGCACTCGTAGGGATACTCCATCAGATAAGGGAGCGCGAGCACGGCGTACCATGCAGGTTGCGATGTCATCTGCACTGTCAGGGACTGATGACGAAGCGAGGTCGAGCCTGCGGATTCGATCAGCTTCTTCAGTTCGAATTCTTTCGTTCCCTGGCCCCGGATGGGAAGCGGGATCGACTCGGTGAGCAGAATGCGATTCGACAGAACCGGCAGCATTCCTTCCTCGCCATCGGATAGTTTTTCCGTCGCCGCGACCGCTTTGTAGATGACAGGTCGCGCGCCGTCGGGGACCTTGATCTTCCATCGCAGGCTCTTGGAACTGTTGGGGCCCAGCTCGAATGCGCGTTCGGCTCCCGTGTTCCCGTAGGCCGTATCGAGATCACTCAAGTCGACCGCATCGCTCAGATGCAGTGCGACGGTACCGGTCTGCGGGGCTGTGCTCTGGTTGGTGACCTTGACACTGAACTCGAACACATCTCCTTCGCGCAGGAAACGGGGCGGGTTGGGCTGGACCATCAAGTCCTTGGTGGTCACCACGGAATCGAACAAACTGCCACTGCGCAGTTGCTTGTCGTGGGCGAAGCTCAGGAACCGCCATTGCGTAAGGGCTTCGGGCATCGTGAACTGCATCGTTACCTTTCCCTTGCCGTCGCTGAGCAGATGCGGGAAGAAGAAAGCTGTCTCGTTGAGGTTCTTGCGAGGCGAGATGGAGTCAAGCCGAGGTCCTGCCTTCGGTGCGGCAACCCCTCCTCCACCCTCTCCGGCAGCTCCCTTCAAATTCGCAGCAGCCGCATCGAGCGATGCATTCTTCGCAAAGGACGCATCTCCGAGGGCCGACTCGGCGGCCATGGCTTGCATCATCGGCGCTCCTCCCATTCCACCTCCCATCCCACGAAATCTGATGTGATCGTTGAACGCCAACAAGGGAGCGTATATGGATCGATATCTCCAATCGATAGACTGATGTTGATCCGGGAAGTTGCCAAAAATCCAATTGAATGCGATCGGAAGGTTCTGGAATGAAGCATTCACGTACTGCGTCTCGCGGTAGAAGAAGGAAAAGTTACCGATCCACGAGTGAGGCAGGAACGCATCGAGCGACTGGTCATAAAGTGCGGCGACCATTTCCGCAGCCGCGCCGTCTCCGGCGGGGTCCTCGATCGTCAGGCTCCATGTCTCTTCGGAACCCGGCATCAATTTGGATCGGAAGCGATCCCATCGGACTTTGAGTTGTTTGTTGCTCCACGGGACGTCGATCACTCGCGTTTCGGTATACATGCGGTTCTCGCGAACCATCGTGACATGCACGGTGAATCCACCTCGAAGCGATTCGTCGATCGGTTGTTCGATCGCAACCTGGGTTGCATCCGCAGGAGTCCAATACTTCTTGAGAACCCTGCCTCGTTGCTCGATCTCGATAAAGGCTCTGGCGGGTTGATACCCCGAACCCCAAATCCCCTTCCAAGTTTCCCCCGGTTCGACAGACCCTTTGGGCATGGCGAATACAAACGGCAATCGCAACCCGAGCGACTTCGCTTTTTCATCGAAGACTTTCAAGTTCAGTTCTGCCTTGACCGGCTTGCCGAATGGATCCTGCGATTCCACCACACACCGGTAAACTCCGCGCTTCAGGTTGAACGATAGCTCCTGAGCACCGTCGTCACCGGTATCGAGATCGGCGCTGGCAATTTGCTCACCTAGCTGCCAGTTTGCGATGTCCGACGGATCAGGCTCGACAACGGGCGGAATCGCCTTGCGATTGTTTTGTCCTCGAAGTCCACGGACGGGACGTTGCAATCTTTGGCCGAGGAGATCGGGCCGAATGACTTGCTCCGGCTCTCGCAGGGAGTAAATGCGCAGCTTGCCCTTGCCGGGGATCGGTTTGCCGTTGAGGGTCTGGGTGGTCAGATTGAGTTTGACTTCGCGATCCTGCGTTTGCCAAGTGTCGGCGGCCAGGGTGACCTGCATCGATGAGTAGCCAACAGAAACATTTGCATCGTCGGATCGCGTCTCGCCGGTTCCATCGGTTACATCGGTCGTGATGGTGTAGGTAAAGATCGGATCCTCGGACTCGGGTACAGAGCGATCGGGTCGGGCAACAAAGGTACATGCAAACGAGCCATCGTCACCCGTTTCGGTCCAGCCGTTAGCGATCTCCTGCGATCGACCCCTGAACGGGGCGATTCGCCAACCGTAACAGAACATAAACCAATCCGGCCATCGCACTTGCCGAACAATGCGATAGCGGACTCGGGCGCCTTGAATCGGAGCTCCCGTGTAGGACATCGCCTTGCCCTTGACCGTTACCGAGTCTCCGAGCCGGACTGACTCGGTCGGCACATCGAGATCGACCTTGAACTTGGGTCGCTTGTACTCCTCGACTTGAATATTGGCTGGATTCGCTCCTTCGACCGCGATAAGCATGTTCCCGGTCCCTCGATCGCGCGGGGCGGTAAACGTTCCGGAGAAGGAACCGAAGTCGTTGGATTGAACATCCAGGACGCTCACTTCCTGTTGATTGGTATCGAGCAACCGGACGCGAAATGCTCGGTTCTTGACCAGCTCGTACCGGTTCTCAACGCTATCTACCCTCATCGCCACCCCTTTGAAATGAATGATCTGCCCGGGGCGATAGATGGAGCGATCGGTGAAAAGGGTCGTCTGTAGGGAAACAGCGTTGGGAGGTTGGGATGCTTGCGAGAAAAACTCACTGGCGCTGGAGAGCATCTGATCCTGATGATTCACCACGAGAAAGATGGAGGCACCCGATGGTGGCATCTCAAACTGACCGTTCGCGTCTGTGGTCGTCGATGGTCCGTCGACCATGCGCAGCCCATTATCGTAATTGCGCGACAACGACTTGATCTTGGCGCCCGCGAGGGGAGCTCCGGTACGGTTGTCGAGCACAAAGCCGGAGAGTGGGCCGCCGCGCATCCAGTTTTGGCGGACGATCAGCGCGAGATGGGTAACCCAGGCTTCGCATCCAAAGACCATGTTGTTCTCATTGCTCCCACCGGGTTTCATGCTCGCCACGACAAGGTAGTAGCCGGTCGGCAATCCCTTCGGCGCTGGCACGTCGTGTGTTGCATCGCGATAGTCTTCGGTCGCGGGCAATTCCGTGGTCCATTCGGCAACTGCCGGCAGTCTTAGCAATTGATTTCGGTCCGACTCATTGAACTGGCCGGGATTCCATCGGTCCTGGGAAAATCGCTCGCGCCAATCGGCCCTTACAACTCGAAAGTAAAGTTTGGTGATATTGCGGTACGAGACGCGAATCGAAGGGAGTGGGTCACTCCAAACCCGCTCGGTCTGAAGGGTTGCGGATGGTTGTTCGATACCGACGATGATGTTGTGGCATTCCTTGCCTCCAACGCTCTGGGGAAAGGAGTTCTTGCCCTGCATGGCGATCTCGCGCGCGGTGACCATGTCCTGGTCTTGGGCGAGGAGTTCCGCCCACCGAGCGCGCGCTCGAGACGACAGTTCATGCTTGGCGTTTTGATCTGCGTACCGTTTGAGTGCCGCCTCGTAGCGATCGCGTTTCTCCTCACCGACGCAACTGTTGTAAACGAATTGCAACCGCGAGAGTTCCGCATCGAGAAACGCACTTTGGTCGGGATCGTTGCGATGGAACGACAGCAGGTCTTGATGCAGTCGGATCCCTTTCAGCTTTGGCGACTGCTCGTCCTTCGTATCCGGTTTCCATGCCAGGAACTCGTCGACGCTTCCGAGGGCTGCCGACGATGCGTCGATCTCGAAAGCTTCCTGTCGCATTGTGCCTGTTTGTTCCCCGGAACCGTAGAACTCGATGGCGTGATACGCGAGGAAGTCGAACAACGTGGGGCGGTAGGCGTCGGGTACGTTTCCTGCGTCGAGAATCGCCTCCCATTTTGCGATTTGGATCGACTGGAGGGTTTTCGCATCTTTCAGCGCTTCGGCATAGTGTTTGTCGATCTCTTGAAACAGACGAGCCAGATCCCAGGTTGTGAAATCTTCGCCGGGCGCCGTCGCAGTGGCGGTCCGATTGGCGAACTGCCAGCGATGCTGTTGGAAGTAGGCCCAGTACCACGAGCCTTGCAGTGCATGCATCATCGGCTTCATCTCAGCGGGTGCCGTGTCGATTGCCGTCTGCATGCGTTTGATCCGTTCGGCTGGATTGCCACCCTCGATCTGACCTTCGAGAACGAATTGGTACGCGAGCGCCTTGGTCGCCTCGGGATAGGCTTTCTCGCGCAACGCGGAATCGTAAATGGGTTGGAGTTTTTCGATCGCGGTTTTGGGTAGCCCCTGGGAGACCGATTCCTCGACTTGTTTCCACATGGTTTTTCGTTCTGCGAGAGAGAGGGGTGGAGTGTCCGGCCGCTGGGAGTAAGCCAACGCCGAAGCGAACAACAGTCCAAGGACTCCAAAGGTCGACAAGATGCGATGTTGGGGAGCATGCATGATAGGAAAGTCCGCACGAGGAGAGTGGAGCAGGAACGCGGCCCAAGGCCGATCGAGGAGCGTTCGTAAAAACGAGACCGCACCCACAACGGTTCAACGCAAAGTGAGACCCTTTCTTAGGGTGACCAACGCGGAATTCCCGAGAAATTTCCCGCAGTGTCCCGCCTTGGACATGTCCTGGCGATCGTGTTCTTGCCTCGACACAGGGCAAAAAATGGATGCAACCAGACGTTAGTTTACCAGTTTTTTGTACCGGAATCGCTGGGGTTCATCAGTTGCGATTCCGAGTCGTTCCTTGCGCTGCTGTTCGTAGGTCCCGAAATTCCCTTCGCACCAGTGGACATATCCGTCCCCTTCGAAGGCTAGGATATGGGTGGCAATGCGGTCGAGGAACCAACGATCGTGGGTGATCACGACGACGCAACCCGCGAAATTAAGGATCGCTTCCTCGAGAGCTCGCAAGGTGTCGACATCCAAGTCGTTGGTCGGTTCGTCGAGCAGCAGCACGTTGCATCCGCGGCGCAGTAGCTTGGCGAGATGGACGCGATTCCGCTCGCCACCGGAGAGAACGCCGACTTTCTTCTCTTGGTCGGTCCCCTTGAAGTTGAATTTCGATACATAAGCCCGCGAGTTCAATCGCTTGCCACCCATTTCGAGCCAATCGTTTCCGCCCGAGATTTCTTGATAGATGGTGCTTTCGGCATTGAGCGAATCGCGAGACTGGTCGACGTATCCCAGTTCGACCGTATCGCCGACGCGAATCGTACCCGCATCGGGTTTGTCTTGTCCGGTGATCATCCGGAACAACGTTGTTTTGCCAGCCCCGTTTGGACCGATGACACCGACGATGCCTCCTGCTGGAAGCCGGAACGTGAGGTCATCGATCAAGATCCGATCGCCGTAGCTCTTGCGAACGCCTTTGGCATCCACGACGACCTCGCCGAGGTGTTTGCCGGGTGGGATTTGGATCTCGAGTTCATCGGGTCGATCCTCGAACTGCTGAGCTGCCAATTGTTCGTAGGCGCTGATGCGCGCCTTGTTTTTGGCTTGGCGAGCTCGAGGGGACATGCGAATCCACTCGAGTTCGCGATCAAGGGTCTTTTGCCGCGCTGCGGCCGCCTTCTGTTCGATTTGCAGACGCTTCTGCTTCTGTTCCAGCCACGCGGTGTAGTTCCCTTCGAACGGATAGCCCGATCCGCGGTCGAGTTCGAGAATCCACTGGGCTACGTTGTCGAGGAAGTAGCGGTCGTGCGTCACTGCGACCACGGTACCCGGATACTGAGCCAAGTGCTGTTCGAGCCAGTTGACGGCTTCGGCATCGAGGTGGTTGGTCGGTTCGTCGAGCAACAGCAGGTCCGGTTGCTCGAGCAGCAACTTGCAAAGGGCGACCCGGCGGCGTTCGCCACCGGACAGTTTGGTGACGTCGGCATCCCCCGGGGGCAGATTCATCACCCCCATCGACATCTCGACTTGGCGATCGAGTTCCCAAAGATTCTGCGCGTCGATGGTATCCTGCAGCTTGGCCATCTCGTCGCACAGTTTCTGCATCTGGTTGTCGTCGGTAACCTCGCCGAGCAGATTAGAAATCTCGTTGAATCGCTCGAGGATCTTGCGTTTTGGAGCGACCGCTTCCTCAACGTTTTCTTGGACGTTCTTTTTCGGATCGAGCTGAGGTTCCTGGGGCAGATAGCCGGCGGTAAAGCCGTTGCTCAGCCGAGCCGTTCCTTCGAAGGTTTTGTCGGTTCCGGCCATGATGCGCAGGAGTGTGCTTTTCCCGGCCCCGTTGGATCCGAGCACCCCGATCTTTGCCCCGGGGTAAAACGCGAGCCAAATGTCCTTGAGAACTTCCTTTTGGCCGTGACGCTTGGTCAGGTTTTCAATCTGATAGATGTATTGGCGACTCATCCTTGTTTATTCCCGTGTAGTGTTCATTCCCATTCGATGGTTGCCGGCGGTTTGGAGCTGATGTCGTAGCATACGCGGTTGACGCCTCGAACCTCGTTGATGATCCGGGTCGAGATTTTCGCCAGCAAATCGTATGGCAATCGGCTCCAATCGGCGGTCATGAAATCGTCGGTGTTGACGCATCGAACCGCGACCGCATTTTCGTAGGTGCGGGCATCCCCCATCACTCCAACCGACTGCGATTCGAGGAGCACGACAAACGCCTGCGAGGTGGACCGGTACAAGTCCGCGTTCTTGATCTCGGTGATGACGATCTCGTCGGCTTCACGTAGGACATCGAGCTTGGCCTTGGTGACGTCCCCAAGACATCGTACGGCTAATCCCGGTCCAGGGAAGGGATGACGCCATACCAAATGGTCGGGGAGTCCCAACTCCAAGCCGAGGCGCCGGACCTCGTCCTTGAAGAGATCCCGCAGTGGCTCGACCAACTCAAAGCCCAACTGCTCGGGAAGGCCGCCGACATTGTGGTGCAGTTTGATGGTCGCTGCGGGTCCATCGGGAGCCGCGCCGCTTTCGATGACGTCGGGATACAAGGTTCCTTGAGCCAAGTACTTCGCACCGTTGATCTTGGCGGCCTCTTCTTTGAAGCATTCGATAAACGCATGGCCGATGCGTCGCCGTTTCTCTTGAGGATCGCGAATGCCCGCGAGGACGGACAGAAACCGATCGCTCGCGTCCACGACGCGCAAGTCCGCTTTGAAGTGATTCGTGAATTCTGAGATCACGGCCGATTGCTCATCTTTCCTAAGCAAGCCATTGTCGATCAGGATGCAGGTCAATTGGGGGCCGATGGCTTTGTAGAGGAGAGCCGCAGTGACCGACGAATCGACCCCTCCAGAGAGGCCGCAGATCACGCGATCGCTACCGATCCGCTCCCGCATGCTCTGGATCGTTTGCTGGGCGAAATCGGACAGGTGCCATCGTCCATCGCAGCCCGCGATGTTGTAGAGAAAATTGTGGATCAGGGTGCTGCCGAGCGAGGTGTGCGAGACCTCCGGATGGAATTGCAGGCCATAAATAGGGAGCGACCGGTGCTTTACAGCCGCGATCGGGCAGGTCGAGGTTGCTGCGAGCGGGACGAAGCCGTCGGGCAGGTCGTGCACTTGATCGCCGTGACTCATCCAGACATCGATCTCATGGGGGAATCCCGCAAAGAGCTTTTCCATGTCGCTGATCTGCAATCGAGCCCGACCAAACTCGCGGGCGGGGCACGGTTTGACCGACCCTCCCATCGTGTAGGCTGTCAGTTGCATGCCGTAGCAGATCCCGAGGATCGGGATGCCGAGTTCGAAGATGCGTGGATCGCATTTGGGCGCGTTGGCTTCGTAGACGCTCGAAGGGCCGCCGGACAGGATCAGTGCCGAGGGATTGCGGGCTCGGATCGATTCGATCGCGATGTCATGTCGAACGATTTCGCAGTAGACGTTTTGGTCGCGAACTCGCCTCGCGATCAGTTGCGCGAACTGGGAGCCGAAGTCGAGCACCAGGACCCGTTCACTGTGAAGGCTGTCGGCTTGTGGGGCGGAGGCGTGTTCGGCGGACAAGATATTCATGGATTTTCGATGGCGAACCAATGAAAAACGTGCCAGTATATCGCGTTGCAGCAATCCATCCAGTCTTGCGCTGAAAGCCAGGGGAAACGCAGTCTTTCGCAACTTTTCCGTCCGTCGGCGACTTTTGTCGGCTGTGTCTTTGCAACCCGAATCGTAGTTCAGGGATGGATCGACGAAACGGTTGACACGCGTCGGACCGCCGTGGGCAGCCAAGATGATCCCGAGCTTGAGGTATCTATGTTGGTTTTGCCCTTATGGAATCGGGGGGGCTTGATTACAGTAACACTATTGTTTTCTCCGCTATCCCATCCCTCCTGCTTCGTTGGAGGGTACTGAGGCCTCTGTGTCCATGAAGTTCTCTGATCTCCCCATCATTTCGGAGATCCAGTCCGCGCTCACGGCGCTCGAATACCATACCCCCACCCCGATTCAGGCCGGAGCAATCCCGCCACTCTTGGAGGGCCGGGACTTGTTGGGTTGCGCGCAGACCGGGACGGGGAAAACAGCCGCCTTTGCGATCCCGATCCTGCAGCAGATCCATCAGATCAACAAGTATGCGATTCCCTATCAGCCGATTGGGCTAATTATCGCCCCGACCCGCGAGTTGGTCGTTCAGATCTCTGAGAACATCAGCGCGATCGGCAAGCATCTCCGGGTCCGACACACGACGATCTATGGTGGAGTCGGCCAACGACCGCAAGTTGCAGCGCTGGCCAAAGGGGTTCATGTTGTCGTGGCGACCCCCGGTCGGTTGCTCGACTTGATCGAACAAGAGTACTGCTCTCTCTCGAAATTGCAGTTCTTTGTGTTGGATGAAGCCGATCGCATGCTCGACATGGGCTTCATGCCGGACGTTCAAAAGATCGTGCGACTCCTGCCGCGAAAGCGGCAGTCGATATTCTTGTCCGCAACCATGCCCGCCCCGATCCAGCAGTTGGCGTCGACTTTGTTGCATCAACACGTGACGGTGATGGTCACGCCTCCTGCCAGAACCGCCGACCGAGTCAAGCAGAGTGTGATGTACGTGGATCGTGGCAACAAGCGAAGGCTCCTCGATCGGTTGCTGACAGACCCCTCCCGTTCTCGAGTTTTGGTCTTCATGCGCACCAAGCACGGTGCCGATCGGCTCTACAAATCGTTGATCGCTGCCGGGGTTTCCGCCGAGGGAATTCATGGTGGCCGATCGCAGAATGCCCGTCAAAGGGTCCTTCATGCATTTCGAGATGGCAAGATCCGGGTCCTGATCGCGACGGATGTCGCTGCTCGAGGGATCGACATCGACGACATCAGCCATGTGATCAATTTCGATGTCCCGGTCGAGGCGGAAGCGTACGTGCATCGAATCGGCCGGACGGCTCGCGCGGGGGCGAGCGGGGAGAGCATCACGCTGTGCGATGGCGACGAATACAAATACTTGCAAGAGATCGAAAAAACAATCGGCATGGCTATTCCGGTTGATCGCGATCACCCGTTCCATTCCACGGATGCCGAGGATGTGGAGTTGCATGCCTTCCGCAATACGGCCAACACCAAGCGATCAGGTAGCGGGAAGAGGGCTCGCGGCGGCAAGGGGACTCGCTCGAGCAAGCGAATCGCGGCTCCCGGAGACGGTTCCGCGAAACCTCCACGAAAGAACCCGGCTGGGCCGGTAGGTGAACGCGCCGACGGAGGGTCGGTCACGAAACGACGACGTTCGATCAGCGGCAAGGTCACGAAGGTCAAGCCTCGTCCCACTTCGAGTCCATCGCGCTCGTTCGGAAAGCGATCGCGACCGAAAACGAAACGGCGATGACGCGGCGAGGTACGCAGCTCAATCCGCTCAATCGGTTCGAACGGATCGCCACCGTTGTCGATCAATATTGCGACCCCGATGAGGACGGGCCGCCTCGTGCCATACGCACGGAGTGGTTCTGGGATGATACCAAAACGATCGTCGTTGAAAACGAAAGCCCTGACATTCCCTTCCGCTACAGCATCAATCCCTACCGCGGTTGCGAGCACGGCTGCGCGTACTGCTATGCGAGGCCTTATCACGAGTATCTCGGTTGGAACGCAGGAACCGATTTCGAGACGAAGATCTTGGTGAAATCCAATGCTGACAACCTACTTCGGGATTGGCTCAGTCGCCCTGCGTGGTCCGGCGTCGATCATCTCAATCTCTCGGGGGTCACGGATCCTTACCAACCCATCGAACGGAAGCTCGAGATCACTCGCAGTTTGCTCCGTGTGCTGTGCGAAGCCCGCCAGGCGGTCTCCATCATCACCAAGAACGCGATGATTACCAGAGACATCGATCTGCTCGGGGACTTGGCTCGCGATCGTGCCGCGGCGGTCGTATTGTCGATCACTAGCCTGGATAAATCGTTGGCCATGGCCCTGGAGCCGCGATGCTCGGTTCCGGAAGCTCGGCTTCGCGCCGTTCGCGAACTGTCTGACGCGGGCATTCCGGTCCACGTAAACATCGCGCCCATCATTCCCGGGCTGAACGATCAAGAGCTTCCGTCGCTGATGGCTGCGATCGCAGCTGCAGGGGCAAAAAGCGCGAGTTGGGCACTCGTGAGACTACCTGGTGCGGTGGAGGGAATCTTTGCCGATTGGCTGGAGCGGCATCAGCCCTTGGCCAAAGAAAAAATACTCAACCGTGTGCGCGCGTTGCGAGGGGGCGAGTTGCACGACTCTCAGTTCGGGCGCCGCATGCGAGGAGAAGGCTTCTTTGCCGACCAATGGTCCAAGCTCGCGGATCTCTGCCGCCGCAAACATGGGTTGGCCGACCGGCTCGAGCCCATGAATGTGCACGCATTTCGCACACCGACATCGTCCTCGGGGCAACGATTCCTTTTCTAGCACGATTTCCCGACCGGTTTTTTTAAGCCAGCCCCTCGTCATTTGGCCGTTTTGCGAGTACTCTCCACGGCAGTATTTGCTCTCTCCTTCCTTCCTTTCTTGCCGCGTCGCGATGTTTGAGCACATTCCGGTTGCACCTCCCGATTCGATCCTGGGACTCAACGAAGTCTTCGAAAAAGATCCTCGTCCCGAGAAAATCAATTTGACGGTGGGAGTATTTAAGGATGAGCAAGGACGAACTCCGATTCTCGAATCGGTCCGTCAGGCGGAACGCCGGATTATCGAGCATCAGAAGACCAAGAGCTATCTGCCGATCGAAGGCGGGGCCGATTTCAATCGTCTGGTAGTCGATCTCGTACTGGGCGACTCGGTCGATGCTGCCCGCGTGGCAGCCGCACATACGCCGGGCGGAACCGGTGCGCTGCGGGCTGGTGCCGACACCATTGCCCGTCATTTTCCCAACACTCGCATTTGGCTGAGCAATCCGACCTGGGCCAACCACATCGCGGTCTTCCAAGCCGCAGGGATGCACCCGCATCTGTACACCTACCTGAATCACGATCGGACCGGCCTCGATTTCGACGGCATGATGAGCGATCTGAGGCAACGGGGGACGGCAGGCGATTTCGTCCTCTTGCACGTCTGCTGCCACAATCCGACCGGCATCGATCCGACCCCGGATCAGTGGCATGCGATTTCGGAATTGATGGCGGAGAAGAAAATGATCCCCTGGCTCGACTTCGCCTACCAAGGATTTGGGGACGGATTGACTGAGGATGCGGCAGCGCTCCGAACACTCCTGACCCATCATCCGGAGATGGTCATCTGCGGATCGTTCTCGAAGAATTTCGGTCTGTATTCGGAGCGGGTCGGAGCACTGCTGATGGTCAGCGCCAGCCCTGCGTCGACACCGGCAGTCCTCAGCCAGGTCCGAAGCTCGATCCGGACCAATTACAGCAACCCGCCTCGGCATGGCGAGTCGATCGTCGCTACGATCTTGGGAGACGCGGAACTGACCGCCCTCTGGAAGACCGAGGTCAATGCCATGCGGTCGAGAATCGCGACGATGAGACAGTCGTTTATCGAAGGCATGCGAGGACTGGGGCGTGATTTTTCGTTCCTGGGCACGCAAAAAGGGATGTTCTCGTACACGGGCCTCAATGCGATGCAGGCCGACTGGCTAAAGACGGAGCGGGCGATCTACATCGTCGGGACAGGGCGAATCAACGTCGCCGGCCTTTCGACTTCCACGCTACCACGACTGTGTCAAGCGATCGATGAAGCATGCTCGTTGGCGGGCTGATTCACTTCGATCGCCGTGAAAATGATGGGGCGGCGAGTTATCATAGGAGCGAGAGCTCGAGAATCGCTTCGTCTGAACCCCAACAGGTCGTCCCTTGCTTGCCCACCCTTTGTTTCGTTGGCTGAAACCGCACGACATCTCCCGTGTGTCGCAGCTGCAATGGCTCGCACGCGACGTCGTCGAGGGCCTCAGCGGCGGCATGCATCGCTCGCGGCACATCGGCTCCAGCGTAGATTTCAAGGAGCATCGGCCTTATGTGCATGGAGACGAAATCCGGTCGATCGACTGGAAAGTATACGGCAAGACCGATCGGCTCTACATTCGCCAATTCGAGGATGAAACCAATCTTCGCGCGACGTTGCTCGTCGACCAGAGCAATTCGATGCGTTATGTGGGATCCCGCAGCCAGGGCGCAAGCAAACACGAGTACGCGGTACGGCTAGCCGCCTGTTTGGCTTACTTGTTCACAACCCAGCAAGACGCGGTCGGAGTCGTCACCTTCGACACCCGAGTTCGGATCAACGTCCCGGCTCGTGCGAGCGCCAACCACTTGCGGGTATTGATGGAGTCGCTCGCTAGCTCCCAGTGCCACGGCGAAACCGATTTAGGAGCAACGTTCCAGGAGATCCTCGGCATCTGCCGCCGGCGCGGGTTGGTGATCCTTCTCTCAGATTGCTTTGGGAATATCGAGTCGATCATCCAGAACTTCGGGGTGTTGCGAAGCAACCATCAGGAGGTCGTCGTATTCCAAATTTTGGACGATGACGAAGTCGATTTTCCATTTCAAAACCGCACGATGTTTCGCTCGTTGGAGCAGCCCGACCAGCAGATCCTGATCGATCCTGCCTCGTTGCGAAAAGCGTATCTGCAGAATTTCGAACGCTTTGAGGAAGCATTGCGAACTGGGTGTCAGCGTCACCGAATCGACTTGATCCCGGTCCGGACCTCGGAATCGTTCAGTCAGGTCGTCGCATCGTATGTGGCGCGGCGAGGTGCTGCATGACCTTTCTCAATGCGCTGTTGGCTCTCGGAGCGATGGCGTTCAGTATCCCGCTGATCATTCATTTGCTCAACCGCAGCCGCTACCTCACCGTCGATTGGGGAGCGATGCAGTTCCTGGAGTCGTCGGTGCGCGTCAATGCGCGGCGCATCCAATGGAAGCAATTGCTGCTTCTGCTGATTCGTTGCTTGATTCCAGTCGTACTCGCCTTGGCCATGGCACGTCCCATCATCTTGTCGTGGCGAGACTCCGGTGCGGCCAATGCCATGGCGTTGGCCGTCGTGCTCGACGATTCCATGTCGATGCAAACGATCGACGAGCCCGACGGCAATTCGAGAAGGAATCGCTGGAGAATCGCATGCGATCAACTGACCGAGATCGCGGACCAGTTGCCGACAGGGAGCACCGTTTGTCTGGTCCTGGCAGGCTCTCCCCCGGAGATGTATGGCGATCTGGATACGGATGCTTGCAAGGATCAACTCGAACGTCTCTCCCAGCAAACAACCTTTGCCGGAAAATTCGACCTGGTCACCAGCTTGGAACGCGGGCTCGATTGGCTGCAGCAAGCGTCGCATTCCAAGAGGCACTTGGTAGTGGTCTCGGATTTCGCGAGTTCCGATTGGAGTTCGGGTCCGGAATCTCCAATCGAAGGGGCACAGCAGCGGATTGCGGGCCAATCGGTTCCCGTCCCCTGGTCGTTTCTGAATGTCGCCAAGCGGATGACCGAGGACGAATCTCGATCGGATACCGCCATCAAAACAATGGAGATCGCTCCCCGTGTCGCGACGGTAGGAGCCCCATTGACCGTGACGGCATCGTTGCAGAATTTTTCCTCAACTCCCCAACAAGTTCCCGTTCGTCTGAGCGCTGATGGCGATGAAATCGAAATGCAGTCGCTGACGGTTCCGGCGCGTTCGACACTGACCACCCGATTTCGGTGGATTCCCAAGTCCCAAGGGGATGCCGAACTGAAGGTCGAGTTGGGCAAAGAGGACCGTGCGCCAGCGGATAACTCGATCACGCGCGTGATGCGAGTCATGGATCCGGTCCGTGTGCTGCTGGTCGACGGAGGGAGTCGCGACGAGGCGATGAGGAGCGAGTCGGACTTTTTGCGCTATGCGTTGACTCCCTTTGCCTTGCTCCAAGGGTTGCCTGGCGATGTGTTTTCCACGCGTGTTGTCGATCCGAATGGATGGGACCAAGCGACCCTCCGCGAGCAGGATCTTGTCGTCTGCTGCAATGTACCCGATCTGCCGGTTCCGCAGCGCCAATGGTTGCGGGCATTCGTCGAACGCGGTGGCGGGCTGATGTTCGCGCTCGGAGATCGCGTGCAGGTGGAACGCTACAACACTTGGGAACTGATCTCTGAAAATGGCGTGAGGCCAGGAACATTTTCTAAGCGATCGGAATGGTCTGGCGCGGTTCGCGTATCCGATTCCCCATTCTTCGATTTGGCACCGCAAGTGATCGAGTCCATGGCATCGCTGCAATTCCATCATCGGATCACGATCGAGGAAGTCGATCGCGAGGCGTGGTCTGGATTCCTCTTTGAAGACGGTGCGCCGTGGATTCTGAATTGTCCGATCGGCCGGGGGCGATGCTTGTGGATGTTGTCCAGTTGCGACGATGGCGACGGGAATTTTCCAGCGAGGCCTTCCTACGTGCCTATGATGCAGAAACTGATGCTGTTCGCGGCCGCGACTCCCTCGGGTTGGCGGTTGTCCGACCCGGGCTCGCGATGGCTCGAGCATTGGGAGAGAACAGGATCGGAAACGCCACCCGCGATCGAGTGGATGGCGCGACACAGCGGGCGACCAGACTCGCTGATGTCGACTGCCGAGCTGAAACCGATTTTGGATCAAGCAAGCGAAACATCGCGATTATCCTCCGAAATCGCTTTGCCTCGCTGGTCAGGGATTGTGCAGGCAACACTCGGATCGGACATTCGCAAAATGATGGTCGATGTGCCCCCTGGGGATCGAAGTCGTGAATTGACGCGTGATCTGCTGACCGAAGAGCGATTCGAAGCGGTCGCAGTACAAGCGGGGGCCAGCCCCACGAATTCGGTGGACGGATGGCTCTCGCTCGTGCGAAGTCGTTGGAGCGGACGCGAAATGTGGTTTTGGTGCTGGCTGTTGCTGCTGGCGCTGGTGGTGGCTGAGTTGGCTCTGCAGCAATCGTTCCTGCCGAAACGGTCCCTGCTGTTGCCGGCTTCCACATCGGAATCGGCTCCGGCCGACGCATCGCGAGGTGCGGCATGACACGTATCCACTTCGAAGGGATGCTCTCGCCCTGGATTGGCGGTGCGATTGCGATTCTTGCGGCGGTCGCCATCTGGCGTTGGTATCGCCGAGAAACACGCGGCCTGGCTCGTCCATGGCCGATCGTCTTGCCAACGCTGCGAGCCATCTCCGTCGGCCTGATAATCTCCATGTTGACCGGCCCGATCCTGAGCCGACAATGGCTCAGCGGGGACTTGGCGAATATCGTCGTGCTCGTCGATGAATCGGCAAGCATGCAACTGGACGACCAGAACAAATCGATGCGCCGAAGTGCGCGCGTTGTGAACTGGCTGGTGGGTGAAAAAGATCGTCCGGAGGACAGCGATCGCAAAGGTTGGCTCGCCCAGGCGAGTTCCGCGTTTCATCTGCAAGTACTTGGGTTCGG
>Ga0315901_10001222_pt1 | contig 37143 bp, 44 predicted proteins | sample LakEriMetagenome_10_FD_203761 | JGI IMG/M metagenome (GOLD analysis project Ga0315901, IMG submission 203761) | Freshwater fungal communities from buoy surface, Lake Erie, Ohio, United States - Buoy 2 MA116 | ecosystem: Environmental > Aquatic > Freshwater > Lake | place: USA: Lake Erie, Ohio...
AAGTTCCCCTTGATGGGCGAGGTAGGAAGCCTTCGACGCCACGAGTTCATTAACTTGTTTCGGTGTAAGCATCCCTTGCCCATAAAGTTGTCTGGTTCCGCCACTGCGGTTGTCGTTAGCCGTAAGATAACAAACCGCGTAGCCGATGGCAGTCGTGACGTGTTGATATCTTTTTGAATCGTCTTCTATATAATGGCCGCCGTCCTTGAGTTTGACAAGGCGAAGTCCCTCGTCCACCGTTGGCGCGGTTGAGTACACGGTAAGGCGCGACTCGTCCAAGGCGTTGCGACAGTGCGCATTGACCCGGTTGTGTCTCGTCCTTATCGGGGGGTTCGAGGACGGGACGGCGTAGGTGTGACGGAGCCCCCGCGCCTGGAGATAACTAAGGATTATATCGTAATCTGACCTGTTGGACCGCGTGTCCCGGTTCTTCCCCGAGGCGTCACCACAGACGATATAGTTCCATTCCGACTTGAGAAGACCCCTGTTCTCCAGTTCCTCCATCACCTGACCCGTGTTGGCCCCGTCCAAGATGACTTCCCCGAAGACGTGGAAGTGGCGGCCCACGTACTGGAGAAGACACATCGACATGGGTTTTCCGTACCCAATGTTGAAGTCAAAGGCGAGGACCACAGGGGCCGACGGGTCAACCGTGTAAGGGGCCGTCGAATAGTTCCTCTCACGTGAATACTCGAAGTAGACGACCTCACCTTTGATCTCAACCCAAAGGCCGTCGAGGTAACGCTGGGCCTCCTTCGGCGAGAGGTCTTGACGGAGTTGACGGACGTAGGCCCTGTCGATGAAGGGATTGTCTTCCGTCTTGGAATAAAAGACTCGGCGACTGGCGAACTGGTCCGCCCCCTCGATGAAGTATTTATAAACCCAATTGTCGGGACTTGAGGGGTTAGTTGCGGCTACAAGAAAGTTCTGGCGGACATGGGAGAGACGACGAAGACGGGCCTTTAGTTGACGAAACGCCTCAGCGTCCTCGTCATCATTCTCGACAATCTCTTCGATAATGAGGCCTGAGAGTTTAAGAGAGCGGAACTTCGAGTAGCGTTTATCTGCCCATGACACACAGATAATCTCGGACCCGTTCTTAAAACGGATCATCGGCATGGACCGGTTCAACTCGTAATGGACACCCTCGATAAAGTCTTCGGACATGTGTTCGAGGATCTCATTCCAAATTGTCCTCTTAAGGTCCGGCAAACCACGGCGTCCAAGGGCCACTCTTGACCCCCGGTGTTCGACACAGTGACGGACTGCGACATGTGCCATAAGGGTTGACTTGGACGACCCGTAGGCTCCTGACAAAAGAATTTCAGGAGTTGAAAGTTCGTAGTCCCAATATTTAAGAGTCTTTAAAACTTGACGCTGGAAAGGAATAACATCCGGCGAAAAGGCACAAAATGTAGGCCTCGACGCCGGTGCGGTCATAATTAATCTTCAGTGTCTTTATAAGAAAGTTTAAACTCTGCCTTCTCGTCATCTGTCAAAGGCGGAACGTCTCTTGCCTCTGCCCACCTTTGACGAGTTTTAAGCCAAAACATTGTCATCGCAGGAACTTTACCAGACACTGCAAGTTGATAAGCGGTTTTCATAACATTACCGGCGGCATTCTCGCGACCTTTTGATATGGCTTCAGCAATAGTAGGGTCGCGTTCTATCATGCGGTCTAATGTAACTGATGAAACACCCATAATGGTTGCAATCTGATTAAGGTTACAGCCGATGCCCGCGAGTTTTCCCGCTTGTTCTTTTTGAGCATCGGTCCACGTAATAAGTCCAGAGCCTTTAGGGCGTCCTGCCATGAAAATATCTTCCTTGATTGCCTGCCTTCGACCTTAAAGGCGGCTAAATATTATTTAATCTTCTTTAATGAGAGACCTTGACTTACCTGTGATGATAAGAGACGACGCGAGATCAGGGATAAGGACAGTCTTCCACTTCCCCTTGATCATGATCATCCCCTGTTTCAAGTCGATAGACTGAGGGAACCAGACGCGACGCCAAAAAATCATCCCGGGGGCTTTGTACTTAATCAAAGACGACCTCACTTTGTTTTGCGTTGATACACTCGATAATTTCAGAGCGGACGTATAGACACAAGTCCTTATCCATCTTCGGCCCTGACTTAAGGTCAACACACTTCGTCCAAGTCATGAGTGCGGAAGCTGCACCGATACAAAGAGCGGGGGCCGGCTCTCCCGGGGGTCCGGGTTCTCCAGGTTGACCGGGTACACCCGGTTCTCCGGGACTTCCCGGACTTCCGGGCGTGCCGGGCATCCCGTCGTCACCTTCGTTAGGGGTGAAAAATCCACAACCGGAAATGAGAAGGACCAAACAGACTGCAAACAACTTTTTCACAGGTTACCCCCTGAGATTTTTTCGTAACACGCCGTCAAAGACTTCATAGCCTCACTACAGTGAAGAGGAGGCATGCCTTGACTAATACACCCCTTGAGCGTCTCAAGGTGTTTCATGTTGTCCTTACACTCGACAGGGTCGGAAGGCGGGGCCGAGGATCCACAGTCGAGAGAGACGCCGCACAACTTCACATTCTTGGACGTCTCATAAGACCGCGCAAACGAGATGAACTCAGGATGATTCGTCCGGTTGTAGTAGCTACACCCTCCGCCCCCGCGTGAGTTGACTCCGAGGACTTTAAACTGTGCTGTCTTCTTCCTGTCGTCCGACCACCGGAGAAGACTTCCACCTGAGTCCCCACCTCCGAGATTGGCTGGACCACAGGTGACAATATCTTGACCCTGAACGTTTCGGACGTTAGCCGATCCCCAATGGTGGACCCTTACCGTCGGCGCGCCCAGTCCGTTAATGAGAAGTTTTTCACCTTGAGAAACCCCCGCGACAATATCAAACGACGCCATTTGTGTACCCTGCGGGACAGGGGAGGCGAGTTTACACAGCGCGTAATCATTATAGACGGTCCGGGTGTTATAGGCCGGATGGCGCGTACAGACGGCGGGAATAGCCGTCCCAGACCCCCGGTGGGAAAACGTGATGCGCGACCCGGTCGAGACACAGTGAGAGGCCGTGAAGAGAACTTGGGGGCCGACAAGTGTCCCGGTACAGTTTCCGATCCACCCCATGGGTTCGAATTCCCCGGGGACCGAACGCGTTCCGTTATAAACGAGAGTCGTCGGATTTTCTGCCACGTCCGCCAAAAGGAAAATCGGCGAGTTCGAGACATCATCCCACCCCCTGACTGTCTGACCGAATGCCTTTGACCAAATGTCGCCGAACAAGGCCGCCGTGAAAACGAGGACGAGTAGTGCTACCCTGAACATGAGAGACCCTCAGATATTTTTTGGACTGTTTTTCCTGACTTCAATCATGCCTCGGGAGGATACGGCGTGTCAAAAAAACTGTGGGTTACCCCGGATGAGTATCTAAAGGGTCGCGATAAGACTTGGCCCCTTTCGCCTCAACAACGGGCTAACATGGGCCGCCTCCTTGAGGCCCTCCATAAGGCCCGTGAGGCCTACGGCGGGCCGTTTATCGTGACCTCCGGTTACCGGCCGGAAGGGATCAACCGCGAGATCGGCGGGGCCGTAAACTCCCTCCACATCCAGTGTCTCGCCGTCGATCTTGCCGACGCGTCGGGGGGCATGAAAAGATGGTTCGCGGATAAGAACCGCCTTGAGGAATTCGGGTTCTGGATGGAATCCCCGATCTACACCCCGAAACACTGTCACCTCCAAATTGAACCCCCCAAGTCCGGGGCGAGGATCTTTGTCCCCGGTCGGAAACCTTGGCTTACGGGGGTCTAGAACGTAACCGCCTTGGGTCTCTTTTTCTTAGGTGCCTCCACAGGGGCCTCAAACGCCCCTAGAATCACTTCCCTCCCGTACCGGGCAATCCCGTAGGCGTCGATGGCCCCCTCATGAGGTTTCTTTCCAGCGGGCGTGGTGAGGCGAAATAGAACCCCCTCACGACGCGCCCAATCCATGGCCCTTTCCTTGGGGGTCTCACCTTCCCCGGTGACGACCTTCTGCCAAGTTTGGGGCGGGACTTGAGTGAGGAGACCTTCACAGGCGTGGACGTACCCAAGGATCTCGCCAAAGTTTTTTCCAAAGGAAAATGCCGAGACGACCCCCATCTGTGGGGAGGAATGGACCTTCTCAATGTAAATGGGAACCTCGGACAGGTCAAAGGACACACTGAAATTGTGGAGTGCCGTATACACCCCCACGGCGTCGAACGTGTAAACCCTGACAGGTCTTCCAGTCTTCACGTCAATGACGACGACGGCACCAGACCGCCCGGGGTCAATGCCAGCTACAAATTGAGTGTGGCTCATGACTGAAGATCGTAAGGACACGGGTACGGGGTGGCAAGAAAAACTTTATAAACCCGACCCATTTTTCTGTCTCACACTTGCTGCCTAAGAAATAGGCAGACCCCTTCCGAACCTGCACTGCAAACGCCTTTTCACTTTTACTATAAAAATAAACTCTCTTATCTACTCTTCTTTTTGAGGAGAGAGGATAGTACCCCCCGTGTGTAAGGTTTTGACTAAAAAATAAACAGTTTTATGCAGTTTTAGGCGGTTTATGCACAATTTTGTGCATAAAATGTTCTCATAAACTTTTTTGCAATTGTTCATAGTAGTCTTAACAAAGGGGCTCTTGGGCTATTGTTCAGAACTTGTGAACAATTTCTTCAGGGGGGATATAGTGGTTTTCCACTATAGTGAAATGGTGTAACCAAAAGTACACACCTGTGGATAACTTTGGTTTTGGGGGGGGTCAATGCCTTTAAAATATGTTGACTGCACGGAAGGGTTTTGACATATTTTGAGAGTCCTACTCCGCCTGAACTCAGGTTGAGAAACGACTACCTAACAGGCCCGTGACCGGATTTTTCTGTTCACGGGCCGAATTTTTTGTGGTTTAGTTCGGGTCAGGTAGCCGTATTTTCAAAATCTGAGTTTCCCAAGCGGAGGTTCCCGTGTCCCCTGTCGTTGCTTCATTTTCTGCCAAAATCCTCAAATATCATGGCCCCCAGTTTTCCCTGAGGCTAAACAAACTTCAGTATCAAAAAGCCCCGATCTCTGACCCGGCCAAACTTTTCTTTTTGACCCTCGGCCACCCCAAGCCTGGAGGGGTGACGGACTTGGACCGGTTTGCCGCCGAAGTTGCGACAGACCTGACTCAAAGACTCGTCCAAGCCAAAGCAGATGAAACCGCAGAGGCCGAGGCGGCCATTGTGGACGAGATCCTAGATACCAAAAGTCTATTTGGGGCGGGGGCCGATCTCCCTTTGAGGGAAACCAAGATTTACCGAAACATTCACGGCGACAAATCGATCGTAGTTTGTCGAGGTCAAAAACTGACTCTGTCTTGTGAGGCAGTAAAGTCTTCCCTATCGGCTCTCTTCAAAAAAACGAACTTCGCACATAGTTTTATCGTCGATCATACAGAGATTGCGACAGTCGAGTATAGTGTCCGGTCCCCGTTTATTTCGTCACGGGATGGGATGCTTTACGTGAATGAGTGGGCGCCCCCGCCTTGGACAAGTGACGAAACCGTTAAACCCAAACCGATCGAAGTCGTCCCCGCCTCCTTCAACCTTTATGACGAGTTTATGAAAAAACTTTGTCTGACAGGCGAAGACCGTACCACAATTGAATCATTTATGAGGGACTGCCTTTATCACAAAGCCCAGACGGCCCTTGTCATGATTTCCACCCCGGGGACGGGGAAAACGACACTGGCGCAAATTATCGGGGGGCTGGTCGGCCGAGACAACTGGATGCTTACCACTCAAAAAATGGGCGACACCCGGTTTGATTCAGGCCTGTTTAAAAAGGCCTACCTCTTTTTGGATGAAGTCCCTATCACCGAAGGCGTCGTCGAAAAGATCAAAGCATATCTTAATGATTACGTTGCTGCAGAACAGAAGTTTGTAAACCTTGAAAAGAATATCCGGTCATTTGTTTCGATCATGTCGGCTATCAACCACGTCAAAAAGGTCCATTTCACTTTTAAGGACAGGAGGTTTAATACTCCCCAACTCCGTCGCGACGAAATCACTATCCGAGACATGGATGAAAAACAAATCATAACACTCAAAGACTGGTCAGATGAAAATAGTCAGAGTTACAACCCTCAGTTCCTTAACGCGGTAGCTGACTACCTCCTTAGAAATTACGTCGAAGGTTCTTCGCGCAAGGTTGTCAGAAACGCTGAGTTCAACAGGGTCTGTCTGAACAAGTATAAAAGATACCGCCACGAAAGGTTTCTTAAAGCCTGTCACTTGGGCGAGGAGTTTAACTCGAAGACGTTTAATATGAAGGGAGAGGCGGCGCGGTCGGCTAACATGACTATTGATGAGGTCTCGGATTTTATCACAGACTTTTTTGCCGACTCCAACAAAAACCTAGGTCAAGTATTTGCCAATGCCGCAGGTGGGTGGACGTTTAAACCTGCCAAAGATTTGAACCTTGGGTTCAGACCTGAAGAACTTAATTCCATCGGGTCCTTACCTGTGGCAGAAACCCCCTCCGACGTTTTGACCTGAAACCTTTTGGCGGTGTCTTATGAAGTTTTTGTTTTTGGATTTTGAATTCACGGGCGTAGCCGAACCTGATCTAAAACTTGTCTCATGTGCATGGGGATTAGGCGAAGGCGGGAAGATTGTAGAGAAAGGGACGGCATGGTTACACGGTCAAGGCGATCAAATTTACGAAAACAAACAAGCATTAATTACCAAAATTTATGGCTGTTTAGAACGGGGCTACACTCTTGTTTCCTACGTTTTGGAGGCGGAGATGCGTGCGATTCTGACCTTGGAACCTTATTTAGAACATGGCTCTGACTACAAATTTTTAAAAGAAGGCCCTTTAAAATTAAGCGCGTTTCACAGAGCTCTGGATATTTATCTAGAATACAGAAACATTCTCAACAGCAATCACTTCCTCAGTTATGGCGAGCAGTACATAGGTGGCAAGGTCATCAAGACAACTCCGCCGCCAAATAAGTGGGAAGTGGTAGACGGTGATGATGAAGACACACAACACCACAAGCCAGAGTATTCCCTTGCTGCGGCGTGTTTTAAACTCATCGGCGTCAAAATTGACACGGAGGAGAAAGATAGGATCCGAGGAATTATTATCCGGGGAGACGCCGAAGAAATAGAACGCCACAAAAAGGAAATTCTCAAATATAACGAGTCGGACATTGTCTACCTGTATGACCTTCTCAAGACGATCTCCAGACACTATGAGTTGTGTGGGAAAAGGCGGACTTGGTTTAAGGATGCTTTGAATCGCGGTAATTTCTCCATAGACACGGCCCATATGGTCCGATGTGGTTACCCTGTTAACGTAAGTGAGTTGAGAAAGTTTGCCGCCGCGTCAAAAGAGATCATGTCCGAAGTCGCCAAAGCAGTTAACGACTCCGGCGTTTGGACTTTCCGCGCGGATGGGTCGATGGACCAAAAGGCTGTCAAAACATGGGTTGAAAAGTTTGTCGCGGAAAAAGGTATTAAGACTTGGCGGCGGACACCCAAGGGCGAACTTTCAATTTCTAAGGATGCTTTTGGGGACTTTAAAAAAGCGGTCGAGGAAACCCCTTTCGGTGCGGCCTTCCGAGAGTATCTAAGTACAAAACAATCCCTTAATGGGTTTCTCCCCCCGCGTGAAGGGTCGAAACGCAAAAAGACTTTTTGGGACTTCCTCGGATCAGACGGGAGGGTCCGCCCACACTTCGGAATCTTCGGGTCTCAAACCTCGCGGAGTCAGCCAGCGTCCACGGGGTTCATGTTTCTCAAAGCCAAGTGGATGAGGTATTTTGTCGAACCTCCACCGGGAAGTTTTCTTATCGAGGTGGACTATTCGTCGCAAGAGTTTTTGATCGCGGCCATTATTTCTCAAGACAAGAAAATGATGAACGCCTACGAGTCTGGAGATGTGTACCTTGCGTTTGCCAAGGACGCTGGTCTAGTTCCGAAAAATGGTGAGCGAAAGGATTACGAAGACCAGAGAAAACTCTGTAAAGGTATCGTCCTAGGTGTCTCTTATGACATGTCCGCCAAAGGTCTCGCCCCAAGAATCGGCAAAACTGAAAAGGAAGCCCAATCTTTGATCAACAAATTTTATGAAGCCTACCCCGACTATGCCGCGTGGAAGAAAAAAACAATCGAAGAGTACCGGACGGCCGGTCATCTTGAACTGTCGGATGGTTGGATGTTGGGTCCACACAATGACAACATGAGAAGCGTCGGTAATTTCCCGATCCAGGGACACGGGGCCGTTATCATGAGACATGCCGTAAGGAGCCTTTTTCGGGCAAAGATCCATGTCGCTTTTACTGTTCACGACTCTATAGTTTGCGAGATAAATCAAAGAAGACCAGAAAAGTGTGTTGAAGATATAAAATTTCTTATGAACCTTGCTTTCACGCAAGTTATGTCCGCGTTTGGCGAGACCCGTAAAGTTCGGATGGATGCCAAGGTGTGGGGAGGCGGTAAAAGATACGTCGCCGAAGGGGCCGAAAAACAACTTGCCCGCTACAAAAAGTATTTCTCTTGAATTTTATTTAAGGTAAATATCCTTCACAAACCACTAATAGCCACGAAAGGAAACGGCACGATGTGGAAGAAGATGGGGTCGCGGAAGTATTTTCGGTATGCAGAATGTACAGCTGGAGACGTGTTGGTTGAAGACGGCGTTTTTGTCGGAACGGAACAAGGTAAGTTTGGCGTGATTCACGTCTTCCGTCTTCCGGATCATTCAGAAGTTGTTCTCAACTCGGCGGGGAAACTTAACTACCTCGTCGAAAAATATTTGTCAGAGGGGACACGTTGCCGCGTCGTCTACGGTGGGAAAAATAAACTCACCAAAGGTGCGATGTCCGGTAAGGATGCCCACGACTTTGAACTCTTCATCTCGGAAGACGGGTCCGAACCAAAGTCATCAACCGAGGGAGACGGTTTCGACCCTGATGATGCCTTGTCATCTTTGACGGCAGACGAAATGGACCGCATTGGACTCTGATAGTTACCCGTCCACGGGACCGAGGGGTCTCCTCGGTCCTTTCTTTTTTAAAGGACATTTAAGATGAAACTACCATCGCGCGGTTTGTCACCGTCGTCATTCAAGACTTACATGAGTTGTAACCGGAAATACTTTTATGAGAAGATTGTTGAACTCTCTCCAGACCCAGACGCAGAGACAGACACTGAAGCTTTGAACGTTGGTAAGGCATTCCATCAAGTCTTGGAAGACACGCGTCACAACCTTAAAGGGGTCACCGTCGCGCGAGTTTTCCAGACGTGTCAGGACTACAACCTCCCCGACGAAAACACTGCGGCCATGATATGGGCGATGCTTGCTGCGTACAAAAGAACTCATGAGGCCTCGGGTCTCACAGTTCTTGAGTGTGAAAAGATTATCGAGACGCCTACCTTCTACGGGATCTTTGACGCCGTTATGGCCGGACCGGAGGGATGGTACATTGTCGACATGAAGACGGCCGCGTCATGGTCCCCCGATTCTCTTCTCGGAACACTCCCGACCGACCCACAGATGGCACTTTATGCGGCCCACGCCCCACTTGCGGCCGAGTTTTTCAACCTTTCAATGCGTGAGTTTAAAGGCCTTCTTTATAGGGCCGCGATTAAGATGAGGGTTGTTCGGAAGGCGGATGAGTCTTTAAACGATTACGCCCTACGCCTCTCAAAAATCTCCCGGTGTTACGAAATCGAAATCCCTGCGGCCGCTGTAAAGGCCAGCGTTCTCATGGCGGAACACTCCAAGACGGTGAGAGAGATTCAGACTAAAGTCGAGTCGTCCCTCGGAGACGTCGCGGCCGCCCAAGAAAAATTCCCGAGGAACCGGACGAACTGTATGTCCTATTTTAAGCCGTGTAAGTTTTGGTCACAGTGTCACGGCCAGACGTTTACGGATATGAAGACCCTCGTCAAAGTGTCGGGAGGTTGACGCATGTCAATAATTGAGCCAATGACAAAACTCCAACAAGAGCGGCGACTTTTATACATCGAAACATTTCTTAGGCTGTGCATTGAAGATTTAAAATTGCCGCCAAGTGAATGCATGTTGGTTGAGAAAAGACGAGAAGACCAAACCCTATATTGGGTTGTGCAAAAAAAAAGATGAGGGAAAGGCTAAGCAATATCAGCAGGGGTTGAATGATGCCGACAATCGATGAGTTGATGAAGGGTAAGCAGCCGGGGGAGATTAAGGTCAGGCTTCCTCACTGGGAGCCGGATGAGTGGTTTCAACCTTTTTTTAGAGACAAATATTGGCATGGTCGGCGTCAAATTGGATCGCATGACAGTTATATTGGCGCGGGCGATTGGCAACTCTGGCAAGAGCCTGTCGAGGAAGTCGAGGTTTTTGAGTGGATGTACAGACATCCAGACCAACACAATTGGGGAATTCATGCATTACTAATGACTGAAAGAGAAGCACAGGAAGAATTTATTAAGAAGTATCAATACCGCAAAACCGGACGAAGCTGGAAGGTGTCGAGGTGAGCGACACTAAACCTTTAGTGACAGACCCTGACGCTCTTAGATGGGCAAAAGAATTTTGCGAGCAGTTCCCAAACATGGATCTGTGGACAATGCACGCATGGTTTGCAAACGCCATCATGTGTGGCTGGGACAATGCGCATTGGCGAATGGAAAAGAAAAAGGCAGCAGATGACAACCAAACTCGATCAAATTGAGGCACTAAGCAAAGCCGCGACCCCTGGACCGTGGTCCACATTTAACCGCATCGGTAACCCTGATCTGGCAGGCCCAGATCAAGTTTCCCTGTTGGGTTGCTGTGAGTATGACATGAGTATGATCTCCAAAGAAGACGGGGCTTTGATCGCCACCATGCGCAACAACATCGATGCACTGCTGGAAGTAGCACGGGCGGCGCAGAAACTTAGATGCCGTGAGAATAACAAATATCATTGTCATGAAGTCGGGTTTACTGAACTTGAGGAAGCGTTGGACAAACTAAAATGAAACCAGAACCGACATGTCCCTTTTGTGGCGCGACCCTTTACGGACGTGAACACACCGAGATATCCTCTATGTTTGGCCCGCCTTGTCCACTTGAAGGCTATGCTTTTGACCCCGACGAATGGAGGAGAAGACCCCTTAACGAGGGGACTTTCAGTTTTATGCCTCCAGACAATTCTGAAGTAATGTGGCTTCGGTCTTTGGTCAAAGACTTGGTGGGGAGGTTGAAGTGATTACCACAACCGCCACGCTGAAGTTTAAAACCTGTACAAAGTGTAAGTTGAACCAACCTCAGTCTGAGTTTGGACGCAACGCTCACATGAGAGACGGTCTGAATTATCAGTGTAAAACCTGTATGAAAGAAGTCCGGGACCGCCGCAAACTTTACGTCACAAACGCGCGGAAGAGATGACCCATTGAAAACCCTTTACCCCTTCCAACAAAAGGCCGTTGAGTTCCACCTACGCCACCACTATTCAATGAACTGTTCTGAGATGGGTTGTGGGAAGACGGTCATGGCCCTGGAGACGGCGCGGCGTGTCGGGGTGAAACGTGTCCTCGTCTTCGGGCCTAAGTTTCTTAGTCTTGTCTGGAGAGATGAGGCTGAAGAGTTTGGAATTGACGTGGAGTATATCCCCTACTCCCAAGTCCACAAGGTCAAACCAGAAAGTTTGACCCATCAAAAGTTTTGGATTCTTGAGGAGGCACACGCGATCAAATCCCCCACGACGCGAAGGACGAAGGCCGTCGTCAACCTTCTTAAAAGAAACCTTCCCGAACGTCTCATTCTTTTGACAGGGACACCTATCAAAAACAGAGTCCCTGATATTTGGACCCTGATCGGGATGGTTTCTCTCAACCCCTTCAAGACTTCAGGACTTCCACTCCCGGAAGAGTGTCGAAGGTTCCAGAGTTTCTGTCGTTACTTTTGTGTGACTGAGAGGAAAACTTTCGGAGGCCGGTCTTTTGAAAAGTTCCTTGGACTTAAACCCTCACGCCTCACAGAGTTTAAGGATCTTCTCGCGGGGAAGATGATCCGGTTTAAGGCGAGAGACGTTTTGACAGACCTTCCCGACCTTGTGGAAAAGGGTGTCCGGGTTAACGTCGGGGAAACCCCCGGACTGGAGACAGAGTACCTCCGCTACGTAAACGGTCAAAAGACTGACTCGACGGCCAAGTCCCTGTCGGCCCTTCTCAAGGCCGCGACGACGGCCGAGTATGTGAAAAACATTTTGGAGGAAGAAGGTGGACCCGTCCTCGTCTTTACGGACCACATTAACTCCGCCACCCAAATCGCCACGTCTATCGCGGGTAAAGTCGCCCTTATCACGGGGGCGACCCCTGCGGAAAAACGTCAAGAATGTGTCCGCCACTTTCAAGAGGGACGCCTCAAAGTCATCGTCGCGACTATCGGGTCATTCTCCACCGGGGTGACCCTTCACGCGGCCCGACATGTGGTCTTTAACGACCTCTCTTGGGTACCGTCAGACAACCTTCAGGCCGTCAAAAGGATTCACCGGATCGGTCAGAAGGCAACGGCGATGGCTCATTATATGATAGGTTCTAAGACAGACGCCCATATCGTTAAAACTTTAAGACAAAAGATGAGAGATATCGGGGAGGCCTTGTCATGACCTACATTTTAATGTATTTAGTCGGAGTTTTTAAGTTTCTAAAGGTCGTTAACACCAAGCCAGAGACCGCACCGTACTGGACCTACACTGCCATATCTAAACCCTCGCCCTTTGGAAGACTGGGACACGCCCGGTGTCTTCGAATTGGGCGTATAATCGTAAGGATCATGTGATGAAAAAGAGAAAATCAAAACCTGGCCGCCCCAAGAAAAGGACGAAGATGTTGACCCGTCTGGTCGCCACAAACTTGGACGAGAAGACATTCTCAGAACTGGGCCGTTACTGTAAACGAAACGACACAACCGTGTCCAAATTGTTGCGGAACCTGATTCAGGCGGAAGTCGAGAGATGAATAAAGAGGAACAAATGAAATCTCTTTTTAAAGCAATGGTGGAAAAGTCTAAAACAGACCCCGCCACAGCTTACTTCATGTGGAAAGTCTTGAAACCGGAGTGGTTTCAGAAAGCCCCTAAACCCAAGAAACGGATCAAAAAGAAAAAGAAATCATGACCTACCATGAAAGTCTTTGGGTGATGGCCCTTATCTTTCTCGCCACGGCGTGGGGTCTTCACCTACTGGGGAAACACGTCCCGCCTAAATGAGGTTATCGAGGAAGAGCCACGCCAAAGGTTTTTCCAGTTTGTAGATCAACTTGTGTGGGACGTGGATTCCGTATTCCTCGGTGAAGGCGTGGATCACCTCATGAAAGAACGTGGACAGTCTCTCTTCGGGGGACTGTCCTAGTTTTATGTAGATGATTTTGTCAGTGAAGTGACAAAGGCCTAGGACCTCGGGACCATGGTCCGGAATTCTACGGCAAAAACGGACCCTCCACGTGTTGTCCCCGACAGTGATTTCGCGCGGGTAGTCCCTGAGTCTCATAGGGGTATAAACCTCGGGCCGTGGGAGTCGATCCACCCCAGACCATGAGTCCAAGTCGCAAATGTCCTTTGTTTTGCATAACTCATGTTGGGGGTGTGAGGGTCTGCGAGATGTCCCGCGTTAAGTTCCCAAATCGTCCTTTTACCGTCCCGCATGTAAACCACTCCGCCCCGGTGGGAGTGTCCACAGATGACAGACATCCGGGCATGTGAGGCGTGGTCTCCCAACTTCGACCTCCACCCGTGGGTGAAACACATCCCACCATAAAACCATGTGTCGTCCGTGATGGTCTCCACACCTTCAAATTTGTAGTAGTCAAAAAGACCTAGAAGACTTTCGTTTTCCGGGGCGGACTCCACGATTCTCTTGTGGGGCCTGATGTCGTGGTTTCCCATCAACATGACGACGCGGGCGCGGGGACATGCCTCGCGTAAACTCCCGAAGACTTCTTCGAGACACTTTGTCCCGCGTTTCAACTCTTCCAAGGGTGTGATCACGTTATGAGACCTAGGGAATTTTGCAAAACTGTAAAGGTCCCGCGCGTCCCCGACTTGGACAATCAAGTTAGGTTTTAGTTCCTTGAGGACAGAGATCGCCCGGCGGACACTTTTCCAATGGACCCACGGGGCGTGAAGGTCTCCGAGTACACCGATTCGAACTTCTTTGGGCACCTTGGACCCCCACAAAAGACGAGACGGAAACCTGATATTTTTGAGTGGCGACTCTGTAGAAAATTCTACCACATGTTACGATTAAACTATGGATACACCCCGCGAAGAAATCATCCGCCAAGTATTTATCGCTGCAGTTTCTGGAGCGATTTTATGGTTTGTGTCTTCGGTCAGGGGTGATATCCGCGAGATGACTAATTCAATCTCCAACCTAAACATTCAGATTCATACTCTCGTCGAGAGAACGTCTGGGTACCACAAAAGGGTTGAAGAACATGAACAACGGATACGTGAGCTTGAATCGCGGCGACAGGGACGGTGAACCCTTCGCGGAACTTGTCGAGGTTTCTCTCGTCGAGGATCATTTGGCGTGGCTTCGCGCCCACCTTGAAGGGAAGTACAATATCGATATCGGAGAATTAACAGAATTTATAGAGGAGTCAGTCCATGGGCGCGCTTGCCATTATTTCCTTGATCGTGTCAATCGTTCGGGCAATCCCTGACTTTATCGCTCTCGTCAATTTTATCCTCGCCCTTATCCGTAAAGGCGATAAGGCTAAGATGAAGGAGCGTCGTCAGAGACTTTATGAATTCCTCAAGGAAGCTCGGTCCACTCATGACTACTCCAAACTGGGAACCCGTCTTGAACTGATGAAGCGGGAACTTGAAAAGGAAATGGAGTCAGAACTCTAAAATAAAACGCCCCTTAGGTTACAAGTACAAAACCTAAGGGGCGCGGGATCCAAGTCCAATTATATTACTTCGCCATAATCCCGGCGACAAGTGCAGAAATCACTGCCGTCATCTTGTTGATCAAAGAAGAGATTTCTTCTGACGACAAGTCTTTAAGTTCAGCGGCGACCATGTGAGAACCTTCGATCGCGTTCTTCCCTGCGGCGACCACGGGGGCGAATTTTGGAAGGTCCATCCAGTTGACTTTTCCATCTTCTTTAGCCTTCTGAAGGGCCACTCCCACTTCTTCCAAAAGGGACAGGAGTTCCATCGTTTCCTTGATACCTTTAGCTTCCATCTCTATTCCTCCATGAGATTTAAAACCGGTGTCCAATTGTAGCCTTCGATAACGGCGTGAAGCAAATCCACGGCCGGGGTTTCAAGGTTGGTCTTTCCGTCCGGTGTCTCCCACGACCCGCACCGTTGATGACGGTATTCCCACTCGTTTGGGCGGTAACTTTTTACCCACGCGTCAAGTCCACCTTGTCCACAGTACCAATCGATAAGTGGCATGCCGTAACCCGAGGCGGCGTTACACCAGCGTCCACGTTCGCGTGGAGAGGGTCCGAGACCGAGGTTATCCATCGTCCGGATGGACTGATACCCGAGGTGGATACGGAAACACGCGGCCTTTGAGGCGGCAACCGCGCGCGCCCATCCCTCGAGTTGTAACATAAATGCATCATTTCTAGTGTCTGAGGGTTTGGAATGGAGATCCATCCGCCACGCGAGACCTTCTAAGAGGTAGTTAAATCCGGGCGGGAGGGTCACCCCCGCGCGAGGGTTTAGAGTCCCTGTGTCTGAGACAAGGGCGAGGTGTTCCGCGACCCAGTTTTGCCAGACTTCTTTGGCCCAACTACACCTTGAGAGTTGGGAAGAAATCCCCCGGTAAATACCGATCGCCCCGTCGAGAGAAATCTTGTCGGGTAAAGTAGGGTGACGAAACAAAACGCCCCCGTTTAGAGAATCTCTTAGACCTTCTGCGTAACCCCGGGCCTCGTCGTCACAAGGGAGGGAGGCGAGAAGAATCCCGGACCATATGAGACTATCCCCCGTGTGTTCCAGACGGTCTGGGAAGCGGGAGACGACCCAAGGAGAAGGTTCTAGAAACCGGGGAAGACGAGCGCGGTATTCTTCATAGACGGCGCGGACAGAGTCGTCCGGGTTTGAGGTCTCCGGTTTGACGGCCGGAGACCCACAGGCGGTCAGGAGAAAAATAAGGGCCGAAACTATTCCCCTTGATTTCATAATTACCTCACACGTCTGGCAGTAATTCTACCGATGTAACGGGGTGTATTGGCAACAAATCCCGCCCGAGTGGATAAATAAACCGTTGTCGTGGACGCCAAGGAAAAACGAACTACCGGGGTCGCAATCGAGACATCTGAACGTGTCACGTTGTACAGGACTGTCCCGTTTGCCGCCGTGTAGTTGACATACTGATAGGCTGTAAATGTCGTGACTGACGTACTTAATCCAGCCGCCACGGCGTCAATTGTTGTGTCTGGCGCACCGGGTCCGTCGATTGAAACAATACCTTGAACGTCCCAGTCGCCCGCTGTGAGGCTGATTGAGGTAGCATCGACAACAACAAAATCCGAATAGTTTGTTTGGGTCCCTGTTGCTGTCAGGTACTCACCCACAAACCCTGCCGCCGCACTGTCGTTTGTGTTGGTCCCGAGGAGCTGGCCAGCACGTTGAACAAGTCCCGCCGTGTTTTGTTGGACGAGGCCGAATTGAACTTGACCGCCCGCTCTTTTAGTCACGCGCCAGAAGGCATTAGAAGATGGCCAGTTAACAAGTCCGCCGTCGTCGTTTTCAAACTGCATATACCTTGCAAAAACGGCGTCAACGTCGGTTGTGGACCCACTCACAGCGTTAAGTTGCGCCCCTGCCGCGTCTGAACCTGTTGAAAGAATTCCGGGGACAATCCTAGACCCATTTAGGTAAGCAGTCGCGACACTGTACCAAAGGTTTCTATCGGCGGAGACTTCGAGTTCAACAACGTCTGTCGGTTGGATCGGTGTCTGGAACCTTACCCTCTGAGTCGTGGTTCCTGACAAAGACCCGCCCATAGCCGCACCAGCGGGGCCATAAGCAAAACCACTCGCCGTGTTGCTTGAGGTCCAAGTTCCCGAGTTAAACGCATACTCAACATTGTTCGACCCCACTCCGCTGGCGGAGCCGGCCAATCCAGATATCTGTAAATCAAATTCAACCCAAACTAGTGCAGAAGAGCCTATAAATGTCCCGTTCTGCCTAGTAGCTGGGGCGCCCGCAGTAGTGTAATCATCATTTGCAAAACCGACATACGAGTGCCCATCTGCGGCGATCAGACTGCCTTGTTTTAAAGTGGAGGCCCCGGCGTTGTTTACCCGCCATCTGCCGCAATGTGTAGTAGACCCAGACCTGACAAGAGCAGTCATGTTTGGGGGTAAGTTAAATCTAGCTTCGCTAGCGGTTGCTGTGCCGGTTGTAAACCTCGCGATAACTTTTATTCTGCCGCCGGTTTGCGTGTAAGTTGCATAATCAAAAGAGGGGGTTCCAAACCCTTGACCAGCCCCAGGGGTGTAGCTTATCTCCGGCCCAACCACCGGCCCGCCATAATTTTGTGCAGGACCTATGACGACTTGATCGATCTCCAACGTGTAAGAGGTCGCAACGGTTGTTGCTTGGTGGATGTAAAGCCTGTAACTAGTCGATGCAGTCGAAACAAAAGATGCCCTGTAAACACCTTTCCCACCGACTGGCATGTTGACCAGACTCGGGCTGATCAAGGCAGAGTTGGTCACGTCGAGGATGTAAACGACGACGTCACCATTGGCGATGGTTGAACTACCCCAGTCGTAATTGAATGAGATGAAGTTGACATCGTTTGTCGATCCGGCCGTCATCGTAAATGCGTTTGTTGCAATCCCGTGACCCTGACGGTTGTTGGCAGTCTTGGTCAAAAGGCCTGACACACTCCCGTAAAGGGGTGAAGTTGTCGTCCCTTGGAAAGTCCAATCGGCGTTAGGAGACCCTGCGGCAAAAGTTGTGGGAGGAAGGGCCGCACTGTTCGTGTAGCGCGTCCACCCAACAGGGTTTGCCAAGTTGGCGGTCCCCTCAAAATCCCATTCGATGTTGGAAGTCTGGATAAAGTTAATGCCAGCGCCACCCCCGCCACCGGCTGCCGCAGACCATACGGTATTGGACCCATCCGTCTGAAGATACCGCCCTGCGTTTCCAGACTGAGTGGGTAGTAACGCATTCAACGCCCCGTTGGCAGTCGTTTGTCCGGTCCCACCTTTGGCAACCGTCAAAGTCCCGCCAAGGTTTTGGAGAAGTAAGTTGGCTTCTGTCACGTCCACCGTCGGATTGCCCGCAACACCGTCGCCGTCGGTAACGGAAACTTTAAATGAACCTGCTGTAATCGCCCGAGTTGCGGCGGTCCCGCTTCCTGTACGCGCGATAAGTCCTGTCGTCGAGAGACCAGCAAGAGCCGTCAAGTCAATGTCACTGGCCTCATAGGCGCGTTCAACCCCGGCGTCGTCCTTTGTGTAAAGGATTCCATCGGCCTTGGTGTAGACGTACATAAACCCAGGAGGGGGTGTTGCCGGGGCTGCACCCTCGACAAGTTCAAGACGGGTAGTACTAATAGACGCCCCTGACGGGGCCGTTACAACAATACCTTCTGCGATCTGTAAACTTTTAATTTCACCGAGTGCCATCGCGTAGAACCTCTTTTAAATATCTGTTGCGGATAGTCCTTCGAGAGGAGTTCCGGTTACGTTTATTCCGTCGATACTAAATTCAAGGCCTATGACTTTTAGATCAACTGTCCCGCCCAAAACTTGTTCGGACTGGAGTTCAATATCGTCGCCGATAAGGATCTCGACTGCTTTTGTCGGAGTTGTAAAAGTGTACGTCACAAAAGGACGAGACCGAAGACGTGTTATTTCTTCAAGTCTGTCTGAAATGTCATTAAGGACATGGCGCAACCGAATATCTTTTGAAGACCGGTCTAGGAATTTAGACCTGTCGCTCTCGTCTGTGAGGGAAGAACTTATCAAGGATTTGTATGTAGATCCGGTGTTGACAAGTTCCTGAGGGTCACTCGGGTTGAAAGATATGACGCGGGACGCCAAATCCCTGTACTCGATACTTCGACTCAAGTTTAAAATGTCGGAGTCTGTGTAAATATCCCCGGGGGTGGGGGTGTTAAAAAGATACCCTTGAGCCACACCCGTATTGGAGAGGCGGATATACCCGAGAATAGACCGGAGGATTTTCGCACAAACCTCCCCGTACGTCGGATAGTCTTGTTCGTCAAAATCTGGAATTGAAAACTCACCGTAAACAAGAGGGAGAATGTCGTCAATTTGGGTGTCAAAGGTCGAGTCGGTTGTTAAACCCGCCCCCTCAAGAAGTGTTTGGAGGAGTGTCCCCGGTATGGAGGAAGTTCTACCCACGTACGCACAGTAATAAAGTTTATCCTCGACAGGTTTTAAGGTCGAGGACGCGACGTTGGATTCAAAGTTACTGACAAGGTTTGCCTCGTAGTAAGTGTTACCACCACTCGTCGCAGTTCCTGAGACCGTGTAGTCCCTTTCATACATGAGTTCATAAGTTATCCCGCCTTGAACAAGGTTGAGACAAATCATCGGGAAGTTACTTATGGTGACGGCCGGCGTGTATGTGGGGTTTACCGCAACTCCTGGGGTCCAAAGTCTGATGACAGTGTTTGCCCCGGACTGACTTAACCTGGTGACACGGTAATAATTTGTAGGTTTCGCCGCCTCTGTCAGTTTAAAAGTTACACCTATGTCAATGTTTTCAAGATCCACGTCCGCCGTGGGTATGGTCAGGGTCATGTAGTGGCCCCCACTTTGAACCTGATAGGTGATAGCCGAAAGGTTTGTTTTGTTTATTCCCGCCGTCGTGAGGGTTTCTCGCGTCCTGAAAAGACCCCACTCGCGGTTGACAGAAATTGAAAAGGAATCGTTATAGTTGGTACACACTGCCTCTGGGAGGGACGTGTCATCAAAAACTTGAAACAGAGAAATGAGACCGGGTTTGATTCGAAACCTTGAGGCATTACCAACTATAAAAGGACAGGGTTTATCTTGTTGGTTTGGCATCACGTTAGGGAAACTATCTGACTGTCTGAGAAAGTACGCCTCTTGAGGAATGTCTCCAAAGAAACAGGGTTTAGTTAGGGGTGAGAAGGCGTCATACAAAATAAACGACAAAAAAGAGTCAGAGACACTCAGAGACTGACAGGCCCCGTTAAATACTTTTCTCCGGTTCGTCACGTCGTCGATACAAAACCAGACATCTGTAGGGGCGTCCTTGTAACTATCATCACCCGTTAAAAACTGGTTGAAGTAGTCGTCCGCGTTCGAGACAGAAAATGTCCCGGCCGAAAACGTAAACAAACCCCCATCCAAGACGGAAGATATGGACTGACTCACGGTCGGGGGTTGAGAAATACGGGGTAACCACTCGACCCTGGCGGTCGAGGAAGAGTCGGGGTTGAGGTTCCAATTAAGGGTTTCACCACTGGTCAGAAAGATGTGGTAGTCCAGACAAAGGATCTGAGTTGTCCCGTTAGGGGCGGAGGCCAGTCTTAACGTGACGGCGTTTGTCTCCGGGTTAAACGTGTACTGGTTGTTCCCGGACAGACTCGTCACCAGAGTTAGACTCGTGGAGTTTATCGTCAACCCCGCGACGTACCCGGGGGAGGTTATTCCGTAGTCACTCCCGCCAAGACTTGTGACACGGCGGGAAATGTAACGCCTCACCCGGAGACGGATGAGGAAAAATCTCTTTGTGGCCGCGTTTTCTTTAACGTCAACCAATGCCATAGGTCACCCTCTTTGACACGTAAACACCACACGCGGGACCGAGATACCCTGAACCTGAAAGTTCCAAGGGGAAGTTTAACCCTATCCCGACGTAAAGGGAGTCCCCGTTTCGGGTGTAGTCAATACTTTCCATACTCATGTGATACGTCTCAGACGAGGACAAAGGGATGAGGTCAAAGTCGAAACGGACCATGCCTCTCCATGACCCGGTCAAAGGGATTTCCGTAGACAAGTTTGTCCAGTCGGAGACGGCGAAAGGTCGGGTGAAACCAGAATCATTCCAGACTTTAATCCGGAAGGACTCCCCACCCGAAAAAGTCCCGACTTTAATCATGGGGAGGGTGACGTGTCGGAGGTCTCCTTTGACAGACGAGATGGAGAAAGTACCGATCGGTTCCACTTCCCCGTCATTAATAACCTTCCAAAGTTGAGACTGGGGGAAAGTCATCCAACAACCTCACGAAATGTCAGGTTCAGGGCGTAATAATCTTTAAACAGGTGTGTGAAAGTGGCCCCCGTTTCAAACCTCATGTACTTCGTAAACTCCCCGATACTGGAACTTACTTGTTTCAAGGGGTCGAGAGAGACGAAAAGAGGGACAGACGTCCCGAGTTCGCGAAAGACTCGGCGAAGTTCTGCCAAATCCGTGTCGTCTATGTACTCCGCTGTGAGACTTTCAAACCTCCAGAACTTGGGGAGGACGCGGTAATACTGGACCCCCGAAGTCGAAGACTGAACCAAGGCCGGGTCTTCAAGGATGGCCGAAAACCCGGGGGAAAAGTTCCTTGTGTCGAGGGTGACATAGTCCCCGAGGTAGAGTTGATTTATGGAAATCACGTCTTCGTCGTTTTCACGGTCTGAGATTTCAATTTGCCAATATCTATAGAGGGTGTTCAACCCGTCAAAGAATTTAAAAAAAGACCCGTCGTCTTGTAGTTCCGCCGTAATCGTGATGGCCGGAGAGGAAAAGGAGTTTGTTATGTTCCCCCTCAAGGTCACGGTGGCATTTTGGGTTAGGTATGTGTCTTGATCCACCGGCCCAATCAAACCAAAAAATCTCGGGGTAACGGCCGTTGTGAAATCCACCGTCACCTTTTCCGACGTATGTCTTCGGACGAGAGAGGCAGTCAGACCCGTCCCTGGGTCTGTGTCTGCCACTTGGGTATAGCCCAACATGTCCCACGCGGCGTTTGTCGTTTGGGTGAACCGAAGACTTCTCGTCCCTGAAGATCTCCCGATCGTGAATTTAAAATTCGTCGAGGAGTAGGTACAGGTCCAAAGGGTTGACGAGACGTTAAGTTGAGTTTGGATGTGTGACGCGAGGGCCGACCCTGAAGTGTATGACGCCACCGTCAAGGTAACGGTCTTGTTGGACCCGTCGTTAATATAAACCGTGTTGTTGGAACTCGTTACCTCGAAGTGTCCGTTAGGGATCCACCTCTTGTGTCTTTCGGGGAGGACAGAATTAGCCCCAGCCGCCCCCGATGCCGCCGAAGTGAAAGTCAGCGTTGCGTAGGAGGCGCCCAAAAAGTTGTTTTGGCAGAAACGTACCGCACCTTCGACGGCCATAATTTAAACTCCGAGTCTTGCGTTACGGCGGTTGAGATTAAGGATCGCCGTCGCGAGTTTGTCTGGACCGATATTAATTGAGGTCTCTATAGTTGTCCCACCCTCAAGTAACGCCGCAATCTTGGCGAGAAGGGGGAGGGCGTCGTCACTTCCAATTGTCCCACTGTTAAGTTGACGAAACAGGTTTGACTGTTGACGAGGATTTAGCATCATCTCGTCCGGACGGGTCAGGGCCAGACGTTGGTCAGGTCCCACAACTCCGCCATTAGCGAAACCGGGGACACCTGCGACCCGGAGGACCTCTGAAGCCCCACCGGTCAAAATTCCAACTACACCCCTACGGATTGGGTTGTCGGGATCACTGAATGCACTTTTAGCTTTTTGACCCGTGATTGCTTCCCTGAAACTCTTTACCCAACCGGGTTCTTCTGTCAGAAACGAAAAGGCGCCTTTAAGAATTTTTCCAATTTCGTCAATGGCACCTGTAAAAGCTGTTGCCAGATTGTTCGGAAGTTTACCTACCGCTTCGATAATGTTTCCAAATGCGGCGACAATTCCGGGGACAAATTGGGTAAATATCCCCCTAAACGCGTCCACAGTTCCGCGAAGGATGGTTACAATCACATCAAAAATTTGACGAAAAGGTTCGGCCACTACGGCAAAAAGATTTTGAAGAGACGTTAAAAAACTCGTGAAAAACGTAGTTAAACCGCCGACAAAAGTTCGAAGCGAGTTGATGAATGCTTGGTTTATTCCCGCAAACAGTGTTCGGCCGATGTTGGAAAAAGTCTGGCGCAACACGGTAAGGAACTGATTCAGCCCACGCGCAATCCCGTCACCAATTCCCGCGATAAGACGGGCAATCCCTCGCGCCCCGTCTGCGAAGGCGTCGGAAATAAACTGGGCGACTACGCCTAGACCAGCCGCAATGGCTCCGACAATGTTTTTACCGGTGACAATTTTGTTTAGTTCCACGCCAAACCATCGGCCAATAATCTCGCCAGCAATCCGGAGTGGGGCCTCGTAAAATGCTTTTGCGATGGCAAGACCAATACGGACCGCACCACCTTTATTGACGAGGACATCTATCAAAGTTTCCACAAAAACTGGGATAGATTCAGCGATCGCGTCAATAATTTCTGGGATGGCCTCGACAAAAGCTTTAACGGCCGCCTTTGTTTGTTCAGGACCTTGGGCAAAGAGGTCAAGAAGGGGTTTAACAGCGGAACCAATACCGGGGAGGATGGCGTCAATACCCGCAGAAAGTGTCCCGGTGACAAACCCTGCGGCACCGGCGGCACCTTGAGACAGACCAGAGGCAAGCGGGCTGACAAATTTTGCGATTTCTTCTGTCGTCTTTTTGAAAGCTTCCTTTTGTTTAGCCGCTTCTTCCTCGACGATTTTGGTACGTTCTTTAGCATAAGAAGCGGATAGCCCTGTTATAGCTCTTTGAAACTCGTCAAAATTAATTCGCCCTTCTTTAAAGTACCCTTCCAATTTTAATACATTGTCTTGAAGTTCTTTATCCAGACGATCAAGGGCGGGCAGGCCTTTAGACTCAAGGTCGTTTACAAACTTTAATGCCTCGTCGCGGAGTTTTTTAACTTCTTCGGCTGTTTCTGTAATCCCTTTACGCCCTGCCTGAGGGCCTTCAACAAGGGCTTTACTGAAGTCTGTCGTAACTTCTCCGGCTTTCGCGATGCGGAAGGTTAGACTTTGAAAGTTTTTGGCAAGTTTATCTCTTTCTTGTTCGGCCCGGGTAAACCCATCGGCGAAGTTTGTCACCGTGTCGGCAACGCCTTGGACCTCATTTCCTAATTTCTGAAAAATCCCAAGGGGGATAGCTTTAATCCCCATCGCCACGATGTCGAGATTTACGGCGAGAAGGCGCGGGATCCCCTCGATGGCGCGACTTAGAAAGGTGATGACACTTTCCACGACAGAGGCAAACGTGTCGATAACAGACAAGCCAAAGGTGATTGTCGTGTTAATCGTCGTTTGGACGGCAGACGTGAGAGACGGGCCAGAGAGAAAACCAAAGAGACTGGACAACTCTTTAAGGAGTTGTGTCAGACCTCCGGCATTTAGGACCCCTTGACCGATACTCTTGCCAACGTCTTCAAGAGATCGACTTAAACTTGCGAGGGCCGCGTCAAAGGGTATTACGCCGTCCTCTGCGGCACCTTTAAATCTTTGGGCGACAATTCGAACGGCCTCACCATTGGCGAGTTGTTCTTTTGAAAGTGTCCGAACTTCGGGGATTAACCTCCCGAGTTGTTTAATATTCCCGCTATAGGTGTTGGTTAGTTGAGCGACCGCACCCTCAAGACTGTCACCAGTCGCAGCGGCAAGGTCCAAGGCCGCAGAGGTCAGGGACTTGGCCTCATTATTTGTCAGGCCGAATGCCTTGGCCAAACTAAATGCCCCGGCGATGGCCTCGGCCTCGACAAGAGTTGTCTCCTCCAGACTCTCGGCAAAGGAAAAAATACCTTCCGCAGCTTCGCGCCCACCTGACCCGGTAAGTTTTAATTGGGCGGTAAGGCGCAGGAGAGCTTGTTCCTGCTCGCGGGCAACTTGAACGCCTTCAGTAAAGAACCGGACAAGTTCACGAGAACCAATGGCCGCCACTGCAGCAACGGCCACACCCTTTACGGCGTTGAAGGCGGAAGAAATTTGACTTGTAGACTTCTTTGTCTCGGACTCAATTTTCTTGAGAGCCGCGAGGGCTTCTTTCGTTTCAAAATCTATGTTTAACGAAATGCCTTCAGCCACGGTTTACCCTCGGAGTTTTAGAAGATTTCTTAGCCTCTTCTGCGTCGATCTCGTCCAAGACCCTGTCGATCTCTAAGAACTCGTCGATCCATCGCGCGGGGAGGGTAGCCGCGTCTATCGTTATACCGATTTTAGCAAGTCTCTTACGTTCAATATACCTTAGGACTGCCTCGTTAGCCTCCGTACCCCCGTACTTTAAACCCCGCCCCATACGCGCAATCCGCGCGGCGCGGCGCACGGAGGCTAGGGAGGGGAGCCGACTTCGTTCTTTCCGATGACGCGGGTACAGATTTCCGTAAGGACTGGCATCATCTCCGATTCATATTGAAGGGCGTCAAAGTCTTCGAACTTGTGGCCGTCTTTTTCGCGGACAATCTTGACTTCTGAAACAAAGTCCGGAAGTTTTTTCGCCACGGACTGCATCAAGATCCTCGCGCGGCGGGTATCTTGTTTTGCCTTGGCCTTGATCTCTTCCTCGGTTTGAGGTTCTTCACCCGGTTTCACTAGTCCGGTTTCGTCCATGAGGTCATCAGACAAAAGTTCTAGACGTTCGGCGTATGTGGGAAGGCGAAGGATAATGTGTCCGGTGTAACCCGCGGGCATGGTCGAAGGGACAAACTTAACTTTCATAGGGTCTTTTCCTTTGAGGGTGAGGGTATGAGGGGCCTCGGCAGCGACCCCCTCAAGCTACCGCCGAGGCCTTTCGCTTAGAGAGTCCCGATGTAGAACTCGCCTTGACCAGAGGAGTTGACGAAACAACGTAGGCCAATGTTTGCCACGGCCAGACCGTCTTCGTCCGACACGGAGAATGAGGTCACGCTACAGGTCGGGGAGTAGGCATAACCGACTTTCCCGGGGATCCAGTTACCGCCAGACTTTTGTCCGAAAGTAACTTGGAACTTCGTGTCAGAACCTTCGCGGAACCGACGCCACACGTCCGCGTCGTAGCGACTAAGACGCGCCGTCACTGTGATTTCAACCGTCCGCGACGTGATAAGAGAACCAGAGCGACCGGATTCAGCACACAAAGAACCGAGGACGGCCCTTTCGTTTGTACCGGAAATCGACACGGCCGAGGCGTCGAAACAGACATAATCCGTTGCGTCTCCCATCATGACTTCCATGTTCTTACCGACGGTTGGGTCGATGTTGTCATAGGCTGCCGTGTAGGGGAATGCGAGGTTGAGGGCGTTGTCTGCGACGTAAAACAGAGCTCCCGTGTCGTCTGCGGCGACAAGAAATCCGATTTTCGGGCCGATCGTGTTTGCCGTGTTAGCCCCTGTGTTCCAATCAAGTTCAAGTGTCCCGGTGTCTACTTCAATGCGGAACCGGCCGGTTGTGTCACTATAGGTCACGGTAAAGACTTGACCAGAGTTACCAACAGCGCGGATTGCCGTCTGAAGGGCCGCCGCGAGGTCATGAGGATCGGAGTAGACCTTGACCGCGACGACTGCGGACTTCGCGCCACTACTATCCGTGAAGTCTAGGTAGCGGGTCGATGAGGTGATCTCGATGGGGTTAAAATAGAACTTAATACCCTCGAGACTATAGTTGGCGTTGTTCAGTTCCCCGGCGTTAAAGTCCATGGTCAGACCCGTCACGCGACAACCAGAAACCATCTGAACGGCGCCACCGTTACCGAGGTAGACCGAGGCCGTCAGTGTCGGGTGACCTTCCGTGGCGGGTTTGTAGAGTTGACACTCGCCCAGAAGAACGGCAGAAGCCGGGGCAACCGGGACGTTGAATCCCATGGTCAGGGCGTCAGTAGAAATAGAATCGATGGCGCGGACGCGGTAGCCGTTCACGCCGTCCTTAATGAGAAGGCCTTCCCCGCGTTCGAAGGTAGCCCCCTCACCCGCACCAACGTTGATAACGGAAACAGTTGAACCACTCACCGTGTCATATTCGGTGGACGTAGTGGATTTTGCCCCCATAAAGGCATGGAGGAGGTCGCCGTAGTTCGGCTCCTGACCTTCCACACCCGAAGAACGGAGGTAGTGGGAGAAGGAGACGGTCGGGTTTTCTGCCCCTTGAATGGTCTTGGCAGGGCCGATCGAGTTACGGCGCTCAGCGTTTTCGAGCTCGTCGAAAGCTGGTTCAATCGACAAGTCGTCCTGAAGGGCCACCGCGTCGGTCCCTGCGGTAGGGAGGGCGGGGACGCCTTCGGTCGTTTCGACTTTGAGGGCGAGGACACTGGAACGGGTCGTAATATTAGCCATGGTCTTTTAATCCTTTCAGACGATGATATCTTGATATTCTACACTTACGGTTAACTCGATAGCCAAAAACTTCAGTCGGTCCCCGTCTATGAACTGAATCCCAGAGTCAGACACCACGGCGGCCGTGATACACAGGCCCCCTAGTGTCGTATCTTTGTAGATTTCTTTTCTGAGCGTATCATGACTGATTAACAGTCCGGTTTCAATGAGTTCGCGGGCGTCCATGTTGTTCTGGGTCGTCAGAACTTTCGTAACAAGGGCGATCCCAAAATCCCTTTGATAGGTTGAGTGACAACTTAGGTAACGCGCCGTCTCGTTTCCCGGCCCAATGGCGATGGCGTACCCGTTGTCTAGGTGTAGGAACGTGTTTTCTGTCAGGGCGTAAGGGTTCGGAAGACGGACATAGGCCGTTAGTTGAGTCTCAACCAGTGTCGAAAGGGCCGTGTAAATGTCTTCTATCTTGGTAGGCATTTACCGACTCCAGAAAGTTGTCGAAATTTGACGTTCGATCGGTTCGATTTTCCCGTCAAGGTTACGGTCGATGATGGGATATCCCGTATCGAGGGCCTTTCGGTAGTCGTCCCGCGCCCGTGTGAGTTGGTCGGCGTAGGGTTGACCGAGGGCGCGGTAAATGATTTCCGCGACCTTGTGACAACTTGCCTCTTCAAACTGTTTCCAGTCGAAGATTTGACTACGGGAGATGACAATATTTTTCTTCTTCAGGTCCGACTCGATCATTTCCGCGGCGGCGAAGTGTTGTTCATCCCAGTTGGTTTTCCCTGTCGCGAAAGAAGACCTAATCGTCGTGTTGTTCAGGTCAGGATAGTAACTGTAGAGGACAGAATCGGTCGAAAACTTCTGGCCGATGTAGGAAATAACGGGAGACCCGGTAAAATTCTGGAACCATGAGAACCGAAGCCAATACTTCCAATAGATTTTAAACGAGGAAATCCCTGCCACATCTTCTGAAGTCTGTTCGATGTCCCAACCTTTTAAACGGTCGGTTGACCACGATACACGACCGGAAAGAGTCAAGGCGGTTGTCTCGTCTGTCAGGTCCACAACGTCCACCCAAGAATTTCCCCACCAGTTTTGAATGGAAACGACAGAAGAGGCGTTTGTGTTAAGTCCTGACATCTGGAACCACAGGTTGTTAAATGGCGTCACCGAACCTACGTATAGGTAAGACCCTGCGACGTAGGCAAAAGACTGTGTTCCCGCGCGGAAGTCGTTAACCTTAGGGGAAATATCTATCGAATTGTAGATGGCGCGAAAGTCTTGACTCATGTCCCGTCCCTTGTAACTGTGTCACGTTCACTTCCGACCATCCCCACAGTGAGGCGGTCTTTGGAGTTGGCAACGTCTCTAAAGGTCACTGTGGCCGTGTCTCCAGACCCAGGGGTTATAGTCGTCTTCCCTGCGGCAACGGCGAGAAGAATTCTTAAAACCTCATTTGCAGATAAAGTCCCCTCGATAGTCTCCGTCCAAGGGTTACCAGCAGACCCCGCAGCGTTGACTTTTTCCCCCATAGTTCCTGCCGCGTTGTAGGTCGCAGCAAGAGCGCCCCAAACAGCTTCTGCAAGTTTTGTAGGCGAGAACTCGTTTTCCAAAGACATGTCGGCGGACATGGAGGCGGTTGCAAAATAGTTGGCGTTGGTCAAAGTCAAAGAACCAAGAAGATTTGCAATCATTCCAACAATTGCGCCAAGCTGCGCGTTGGTAATTGTCAGACTCGCGTTAATGTCCGCCACAAGACTTGCAGATGCCGACAATTCCGCATCTGTCAGGCTCAAAGCCGCCGACAGGTTTGCAATCAAATCAGAAATAAGCTGAAGCTGCGGAGGAGTCAGCGTAAGAGCCGCAGACAGACTGGCGTCGAGACCACGTCCAGAGACAAGACTTGCAGAAGTCGTTTCAAGTTCTGCAATTAAAAGCTTGTAACTTGCAATCCCTCCAGCAATTCGGGGCATCATCAAAGAGTATGGGTGAAGATATCCGTTTGGAGTCGCGGATTTCGGGAGAAAACCGTCTCCATAAAAGCGATTAAATTTTCTAGAACCATGCTTCATCGCAGTGTTGTTAAAAGAAAACGAGCCAGCCCCAAAAGAGCCAGCTACATGCGCTAAATTATGGTTCGTTAAAAGCCCCAAGGCTTACCCCCAAGCAACGTCAATATGGCCGAAAAGAGAACTGTTTATCGGGGTGTTGACCCCCGAATAAAGGAGCCACTGCAAATTTGCTCCGTCGTAGATACGGGGCATCGACGGAAGTTGGTTTACAAGGTCGCGCTCTGTCGCCACGCCCAAAGTTGTCAGAGGAATTGTCAAAAGGGGACGACAAAGGCCAATCGAAAACTCACCGGACACGTAAGAGACGGAAATCGTAACAGAGGTTACTTCGGCGATACCAGCATCAGCCCCTTGCATCGGCATAAATGGTCCGTATTTACCGGAACCTGTGCCAGAGTAAAGAATAAGACCGTTGGCAGGTGCAGTCTTACCGATGGGAAGAACCGTAGGCGTTGCACGCCCCGTGTCCTGTGTCGAGTTCCTGTAGGCGATCGACAAGTTGGGAGTTGCCGCACCAAGTGCCGTGGCATTTGTGTTCCACATGAACGCGCGAACACCAGCGCCCGAGGTGTAGCGAGGAAGAAGGGTGTTGATCGTATGCGTCCCCGTCCCGGCGTCTGTGATGTCGATTGCCGTACCCGCGACGGCGTTGGCATAAGACGTTGCAAGCCTGCAAGTCGTATCTGAAACATAAATGACAAAATAATCTGTTGCAGTAGCCAGACCCGCCGGAAGTGTGCCTGACGTGGTAAGTCTTACACGAGTAAACGGAAACAGATTGTAGAACGTATGGGTCAAAAGGTTTGTCGAAGGGTCTGCCGTGAAGTTATTTGTAACACTCAAGGTGTTGGTCAAGGTCTGCGCCGTGGTCGTTGTGACAGACGTCACTCGGTAAAAACCAAGCAAATCCACAAGCATCAAAACGCATGGGTTGACAGTCGCTGCCGCGGAAAAAGCCGATGCGTTAATAATATGCTTGGTCGCGCCCGGGGATTTGTTCCCGTCGTGCTGAAACGTACCGGCGTTGGTTGTTGTATCCGACACTGGCTGAAACGCCAAGTTTGTCCCGGTATTGTAAAGGGCATCGGCGGCTGGAGACCCCCCACCACGAGCAAGACAGTGCCACTCCCCAGCCACAGCCGGCGTTGTGGGTAAAAACAATTTGTTCCAGTCGAGCCTTTGAAAATTACCCGAAGCGGTCTTCGAGACAAGATCGTCCATTGATGTAAACGGCATACTATCCCCAAACTGTTTCTATGGTCCCTTGCAGGTTCTGCCCAGCAAAAGAGACGTTGGCGGTACCTATAAGACTCAAAAAAGCATTGTTGTCTATGGTAGGCATAGCAAAACCACGGTCTGTCAGATAGTCCGTTTCACACGGCGCCGCGGCGGATCTGAACGAAAAAGAGGCCAGAGGCTTTACCAAGACAAGGGTAATCAGACCCACGTCTGAACCACTCGTAAACTGTATCGACTGTATGCTTCTAACTCCAGAATCCCCAGACTGAAGAGCCATAAACGGATTAGCTGTTGACGCCAAACCGCCAGTCTCCGTAGCGTTACTAGTAGAAATAATTCCTGTAAAAAAACTGGCCGAGGTCAAAGTATGAGGCGGAGTCACCCTTCCGCCAACCCCGTTTTGATTGGTGTAGGTCACAACAAAAGGGATGTTACCCGTCGCATGTTGGGCAACAGTTACTGGCATGATTTTAACGCCGTTGCCATTTGCGTACCGGGGAAGAGAGACAGTGTTGACAAGCTCCTGAACGTCGTTTGTGTCTTCTGCAATGAAGGGATAATAGAAAAGAATGTCACACAACATGAAGTAACCGACGCCACTAGCAAACGACGCCGCCATAAAAGAAAAATCTTTTAAATACTTCTTTGCCGGAGCTGGAGCGTTACCATGCCTTATCCCGCCGCGAGACGCATCTACCGGAGCCCCGACAAGCGGTTCACTCGCGTAATAAAATGGGGAGGGGTTGCCGGGGGAGATTGTCGTGTCGATCCATATTCCCGTTGACGTAGTTTGACTCGGGACTTTTCGAAATGAAAAAACAGTCTCTTTTCCAATTTCCTTGGAATCGACAATACTTTTTACACTTCCAAAAGCCATTCCTGCCTCAAATCAGTCGAGAGTAAAGACCAAGGATCCAGCGGCAAATTGTGGCTGAATCCCTGTTGCGACGTTGACCGACGAGTTCAAAGCACCGTAGCAGATGATATCTCCTGCTCCGGAAGCACTGGTCACAATCGAAACATGAGTAACCGTGTTTGTTCCGGACGTACACACGGGAAACTGTTCAAGGTTCGCGTTCTCCACAGTCGCCCCGGAGACGGTCAAATCCGATGCACGGGTAAGAACTACACGGGCGTAACCGCCATAGGTTGCTTCACTTGTTGTGGCAGTCCCAGTTTCACCGGGGTTTGCCGTGTGAAGGGCGAGCCAAAGGTTGGTGTTGCCGTCCCAACCAACGTTTGTTCCTTTAAAGATATAATCGAGAATTGCAGTTTCTGCGGCATTACTGAATGACATTTAATTATCCCCCGTCGCGACTTGTTCGACGTATGCGAATTTAATGATTTGATCTTGGTTAAGAGAAAACCCCTCCAAGATTTGAGACATATAATATTTGTAAAGCCCAACCGGGTCTTCTCTAAGCATTTTATTCTCGTCCATCTACCACCCCGCAGGAAAGTAGGCGTTTGCTTTTATCGTCACAGTGCCCGGTGTTGTTTCGACAACCACTCCGCCTGATGCATCAATAATGACTGCACCAGTTTCTCCGTTTATTGAATCAACTCCACTGCTGCCGCCGCTGCCTCCAGCATCAGTGTAATCTAAATTCCCGGTGAACGGGTTAAAACGCCACGGCATATTAAGTCCTAACGGCCGATGTCAGCCGTTCTTTTGTCGAAGTCGCATAGGTCAAAGTAATCAAGGCGACAGTGTCTCCAGAAAGCTTAAAGTCATACACTTCCGTTGTCGCAGTCGGGTAAGTCACATCCACCCTGTCGTATCTTTCTGGAGCCAGGCCTCCGGAAAGAGCGACCCTTACCGTTGGGCCTTCCGCGCCGTCGATAAACTTCTGATACTCACGGTCGTTTAACGCTGCGGGAAGGGTCATCATTAACCTTTCAACACAAGCGGGAAGGTTCCCCTTCCCGCCCACTCGTTACTACCTAGAACCCTTAGGCCGCCATGTATTTCACGACAATTTCGATTTCGCCAGCGGTCAAAGCTGCCGTACCGATCGTCATGAGGACTTTGGAAGCTGCGGGGAGGCGAACTGGCAAGTCTGCCAGAGCGTCGCGCGACAAGAGGGCGTTAGCCGTCAAGTTGGCAACTGCACCCGCTGTCGTGTTAACGAACAAGTTGGTCGTACCCGTCACACCAAAGATGACCGTCGCCGATCCGCCGGACGTACAGGTAACTTTAACGAGAGCATGGAAGTGGGTCAAAACGACGTCACTTTCTGCCTCGAAAAGGTCGATCGCGCCGATCGCTCCACCATCTGCGGAGAACTTGTACATTTTGCGAACGACGACTTCTTCATTCTTAAACGCTGGACCGATTTTAAGTGATGGCATCTCTTAATTCCTTTTTGGATTTAGTCTGTTTTTTAACGGGCAAGTGGCCTACCACGTAAGCCACCTGCCTTGTCCCGTAACTGGTTACCGCAATGATCTTGATCGGTGTCTTGATCGCCTTGAGCGTCAACACAAGTTCGTCCGGGGAGGCCGCCGTGACGGCCTCCAGAGACTGATAAGGGTTGAGAGAATCAAAGTCCAAGACTTACCCCGATTAAGCAGTGACGGTGATGTGCTTCAAGCCTGCGTCGATTCCGAGTTTTGCGCCGAAGATCATGTCGATCGACATGACGACGCCAAACTTCTTCTGGCTATGAAGGTCCGAGATTTTCACTTGAACCTGTTGCTGGGTAACCATGTGCATGAACGAGGGGTGGAACGCGAGGCCAAAATCTGAAGTGCGACTATTGTCTTCCGCGATAATAAAACCATAACGCTTCAAGCCAACCACTCCGCCAATCAGAGGAGCGTCAGCGGCTCCGAAGTCTGCACTGGTGATGGTCGATGCATTGAGCATATCACTGTAATACTGGGGGTCCAGCATCAGATACCAGCCTGGGACTTGCGGCCACTTGGCTTTAGCAGCCAAGGTGCGGAGGTTTCCGAGTTGGGATGCGTTGAAGTCCGTCACGCCCGTAACCGTGTGGTCAGGAGTCGAGGTCGATGGAGCGACCAAGCTGTAGAGGTAGTCATTGATCTGCTTCGCCATGGCGTAGCGAAGGGATTCCATGATCTCAGGATTTTCGCGGCTAATTTGGGATTGCAGTTCGGTAAGGTCCGCAAATTCGTAGGCAGCAACAGCACGTTTGTCAGCTTTGATATCGACAAACGATGTGCTGACAGCTTCCGTGTTAAACGTATCCGCGTCAGTTCCGACGGTCAGAAGTTGACCTTCGGGAGCGTTGACTTGGCTAACGCGAACGGTATCGCCTTGACGGGCGATGGCACCTTCGTAGGTCTTGTCGATCAGCGAACCAAGCATCAGGCTTTCGCGGAGTTGCTTGGTGAAGATAGGCGACCAGTATTTTTGAATCTGATTCTGAACTTCTGCCAAAGTAGTAACTTGTGACATGTGCTAAAACTCCCTTTTTAGTCTTTAATTTGTTCCATTTTCCATTTTTTCATCTCGGCCGTGGGAAGTTTTAGCCACTCTTGACGCGAGATAAACGCCGCGTTTGCACCCATCGGGGCACCTGCCGGCATACCCGGCGCGGGTTTCTTGAGCATCTCGGGCCAAGATTGTTTCAACTTATCCACAACCTTGGTAACTGACATATCCACAACCGCGCCCGAATCTGGGTCAACGGCTACGTCGTCGATGTAGTTACCGATGACATCAAACCACTTGTCTTCAACCTGAGTACCCAGACCTTTAAGAACTGCAGAAAACTTTTTGGCCGCGACTTGTCTGCGATCGTTTTCGGCAAGTTTGGCGCGGAGGTCTTCCGCTTCCTTCTTCGCCATCTCAGCGATCTTCTGATATTCGCCGCGTGCTTCCAGTTCTTTTTTCTCGCGTTCAGACTTTTCAGACTCAAACGCGCGAAGCTGCTCTTTAAGTTTCTTTTCACGCTCGACGGCCTTTTCATAGGCTTCGCGCGTGACGGTATCGGGTTTAGAGTCTTCCACCGGCGCAACCGGGGGATTCTGAGGCGCAACCTCAGAAGGGGCTTGTTGAGTCATAAGAAAATTATGTCCCTGTTAAGTTGTGGTGTCAAACTTACTTGCGACGATACCCGACGCGGGCGCGTTTCAGCAAGTCCGTAAATGTCTGCCTGTAAAATCGGAACAGTTGGTTAAACTCCAACGTTGTGACAAAAAGGAACGGGCGGCCTTGTTCGGAGACGTACCCCGCTATCTCTTCGTTAGTCTTCTCGTCGTCACGCGCCCCCTTTGGCCCGATGACAACCGCCCCGCGCACGGAACTGATGACGCGGAGGGAGTCAAGCATTTGACCCGTCAAAGTCAGGTTTGACCGTTTAGGTGTTGTTTGACTGTAGAGTTCCGAGAACGTGGAACGGAAGGCGACGTACTTACTGGACAAGGGTTTAAGTCTGGAGCGTTGACCAAAATTTTCTGTCGCCCCATACCCGAGGCGTGTACGGCGACGGACAATCTCGACGGCCTTTTCTCCGACGGCCTTTGTCGCCTTGGCCGACACGGCGTCCACGACGGCGCGTTGAGCCCGTGAGAAGATTTGCCGTATCTGGAGTTCGACGTCTTTAGCCATCTTCAGAGACCCTCCCAATTAACTTATCTAGAACCTTGTCTGGGAGACCGAGGAAGTCGCGGGCCTTCTTACGTGAAGGCGTGTCAGACCCATATGTCCCCCGGATGTTTCCATCGGCGCGGGCGTTTTCATCTGAACCCTTTTCAAACCCGATACGGAGTAGGCCGGGTTTGTCGTTTAAAATGTCGATAGCGGCCAACATGTCCCCCGAAAGAGTCAGGTTAATGTCTCCTTTTGATTTTCCCGCGATCTTGAAATCCAGAGACTTGACGTATTCTGGACTGTACCCGGGAAACTTCTTCCCCTCTTTGTCCAGTCCCCGTTGCGTCCGGTCTACAATGTGTTCAATGACAAGATCAGCGAGTTCCATCCTCTGACTCTTCGTCAGAGTCTTCGGTATCCTCAGGTCCAGAAACTGGTGTTTCGCTGGCATTATCTTCCTCCTCTGTCACAGACCCACGTTCAAGGTCGATCAAGCGGATTTTCTCGTCAATTTGTTCTTTTGTAAGTTCTGGGTTGAGCATCGCCACGGCCTCGCGGCGGCTGATAAACCCAGCGGCGTATTCTTCCTTAACGTCGCGGACAATCTGACCCCGCGACTGTTGGGGAAGTTGGACTGCGAAACGTGTCAGAACCTCTGCTCCCGGCGTAAAGAGGGCCGACACACCTTCAAGTTCACCTTTACCGACCCAGTAGGGGTGCATCGACTCGGTGATAAGTTTCCAAAGATCCTTTTCGGCCTTCAAGTAAGTCGTCACCTGTTTTTGACGTGCCTCAAAGGTGTCCATTTCGTCGATGACTTTGGAAATACCGGAGGCGAAGTTTTCCGCCCCTAACGCCCCCACGGTCGCGGGTCTAATTCCTTTGGTCGCGAGCCATAGAGAGAGTTGTTCCATGATGAGTTTTAAGACCTGATCGTAGTCAACCGTAGGCTTGATCGACCCAACTTCAGGTTTCTTGTCCGTCGTCGCGTCGGACTTGAGGTTCCAAATAGCGTTAGGACTAAACTTCAAGTCCGCGTCGTTAACGTCCACGGTGTAGAGGATGGAGAAACACTGGAACATAGACGCGGCGTTAAGGTCTGAGAGCATAACCGGGAGGAGTTTGACAATCTTTAGGGCGTCAAAGTCCGGGGGCGGGATTAAATTTGCCTTCGACGAGTTGACGTAAACGAAAGGCAACACGCCGACGGGGTTGACGCCTTCGACGTTATCGAATTTTGCCATGAGGTCTCGGCGGATCTCTTCGTTAGAGTCGATAACTTGGAACTCGTCTTTGGACCAAACCCAGTAAAGTCTTTTCCCGTCGGTGTCGAAACCAGCCAGAAGGATGATATGGGTCGGGACTTCAGGGTTCATCTGGTCGTCGGAGTAGACGACAAACCGGTCGTTTTGAATGACCCTGTATTTTGGGCGACCGTTAAAGATGTAGGGGTAAACTAATGATGTCCGACACAAGTTATAGAGTTCGTTAGAAAGGTTCATCGACTCATTAAGACCCGAACTATAGAGGCCGAGAAGGTCGGCGTCGGACTCTCTTCCACCGTCAACACGTCGGACGACAGGGGTCTGATAGATGTTCGTCAGTTTGTCGATAACCTTGGGTAGGATATTGATCGGGGAAAGCCTTTTCTTGGCGTACTGAAAAAACTCAAAGGAGACTTGTCCCGCGAACTCCTTGGCGACGTAATCGGAAAGATTCCCCCCGTAAATGTCGAGAAGTTCCCCTTGATGGGCGAGGTAGGAAGCCTTCGACGCCACGAGTTCATTAACTTGTTTCGGTGTAAGCATCCCTTGCCCCTAAAGTTGTCTGGTTCCGCCACTGCGGTTGTCGTTAGCCGTAAGATAACAAACCGCGTAGCCGATGGCAGTCGTGACGTGTTGATATCTTTTTGAATCGTCTTCTATATAATGGCCGCCGTCCTTGA
>Ga0315901_10001223_pt1 | contig 37127 bp, 58 predicted proteins | sample LakEriMetagenome_10_FD_203761 | JGI IMG/M metagenome (GOLD analysis project Ga0315901, IMG submission 203761) | Freshwater fungal communities from buoy surface, Lake Erie, Ohio, United States - Buoy 2 MA116 | ecosystem: Environmental > Aquatic > Freshwater > Lake | place: USA: Lake Erie, Ohio...
CCTTGTGAGCATTGATTATCAGCCCAAACTTGTTTGCCATCTGTTTGAACCATTAGTAGTGTATTGTAATACAGAAACTTGCTCATAATCAATGTGTTTTTGTTTGCTTAGTAATAACAATATACGTGTTACCAGCAATGCCAGAACCGACACCGCTAAAACAACCGAAGTTGTGATTTAAAGTCATTAAAACGCTTTTCTTGTTTCTCATAATATTCTTTGTCTATTTCAAATCCTACAAAATCAAATTTCATTTCCCAACAAGCAACCCTACTGCTTCCACTTCCTAAATGGGTATCTAAAATCAAATCGCCATTTGTGGCATAGTTATTTAATATCCACTTATAAATGTATTTCGGCTTTTGGGTCGGGTGTATTCTTTTTTCACACTTGCTTTTATTCCCTTCACTTATTAAGCCATTAGCTTCTGAACCTTGCAACATTCCATTCCACATAAAATCAACCTTTCTAACTCCTTTATTAAATGATGTCCAAGCCAATTCACAATCTGAAAAATCACTGCATCCATTTACTTTATTCCAAACTATCCAACCGCTTGAATTTGCATTTGGTATTTTTTCTATAAAGTGGTTTGCTCCAAATATTATTTGATTTTTAGATACCCTAATTAACTCTTTAAAATATTCTTCATCAGGTGCTTTTTCATCCCAATTTTTTATGGAATAATCTGCAGTCTTTCTAAAAATAGTTGCTCCATTTCTTTTGTCAATTCCATTTCTTATAGTTCCATCAGTTCGGGTTGTTCTGCCTTTTGATTTTCTTCCATCTTCGCCAATCCCATAAGGAGGGTCAACTATTGCCAAATCAAAATGGTTATCTGCATAGCGTTTTAATGCCGTTGCACAATCTTCTAAATAAACCTCCGACAAAGGCACTGCTGGTAACACGTGCTTTACAAAAGCGGGGGTTTCCGTTTTCAAAGGAACATTCTCGTTAAATATATCATTCATCTTTATAATTAAATTTAGTGGTTAAAAGCCCTGCCTTCGCAAAGCCCCAAAACGTTAGCCGCCATGCGACATACCATTAATCAACTCACATATCTTTCTACCAAACTCGTCTTGCATTGCCTCTGCATCAGCTCCCAACTTTTGTATCCATCCCCAGCCACGTATTTCACATATCATCTTGCCATCTTGGTCAAGTATGAACCCGCTTCCCTCATCGAAATAACAGGGAAATTTCACCTTTGAAAGCACGGCGGCTAACAAGCCGTTTTGTGCTATGGAGGCTGACGAATTACTATTTGACATTTGAATGTATTTTAACTGTTAATCAATATTGAACTGTTGTGCTGCATTTGCCGCCACAGCACAAAGCGGGCTGAACGTTATGTGCAAGGCTCTGACTGTGCTAACTCAAAAAGTTCTGACATTATTTCGTCATAATCCATAGAATCAAATTCTTCATCTGAAATAAATTTGTTAAACTTTTTGTCTTTCATCCATTCAGGTTTTTCAAATGGGTAACCACTTAAACCAATAGACATATTAAATCTAATAAAACTACCACATACAGACATTTCATCAAATGTTGAGTTTTTAAGCCATTCATTTAGTCTTCTTTTTGCTTCTTGCTTAATCTTTTCTTTTCTTTTGGTATTCATTTGTTAAGTTTTAAATTCAGTGCTGATAAACCGCCTAGCACATAACAGCGGTTTGGCAAAAGCTGCCATTGAAATTTGTGCGAAAATTGAGCATCCGTTAGGCAGCCTTCGCCAAGCCACAAAACGTTGGCAGCAATTAGGAGTACCCTAAGATTTGCACCTTCCTTACTGTACCAACGGTGTCTCCGACTTCATTTGAGTGAAGTAAAAGACTTCCATCACCTGCCAACACTTCTGTTTCAAACCACTCTCTTTCTTCATCATCGGCATGAAGTATATAACCATCTTCAAGTTCTACTTCAATAGTTAATTTGACTTTCATAAAAGATAACTGCTGCCAACATTTGTATTGCTAAAAGCGGGGCAGACGTAACCGCTATCAACAATGGTTCGCAAATCAACTTTATCTATTAAGCTACTGGGCGGACGAACCGTGAATATCCCGCCTTCAGCAATACTTTTACGTTATGCGCAATTTGTTTTAATTTTTTTTTGCCCACCCTCTAATGATTTAATGATTAAATTTTTTATACTTTTCATCTAATATCATAGGGCTTGTTTTACGTTGTATTACTCTATGATGAAGTCTATTTTCTGTAAATCCCATCATCGCCACAAATACACTACTTGGTTGAAACATTACAGTTGTAAAACTTTTCACAAATGTTCCATATTTTAAATAGGCATCAGTCATACCGCCTTTTGTTTTTTGTGTTGCTTTCTGTTCAAGTCCTATAAATGGGATTGTTAAAAATAAATGCCCTTTTGCACTTAATGAAACATAAGTATTTACATCTTCATTTAATTGACCGACAAACCAAAATCTTCTATCCGTGCTACAAAAAAAACTATTCATACACTTTTTGCTATTATACAAATAATTCTTTAAAAGTCCGCATCCTTCACCGCCTATAAAATCGCCACCTTGCGCAAACGCTATTGATGTAAAATTACATTTTTCATAATAATTAAATGTTTTCAAAAATAATTCATCTAAATTTTGAACATAACCTTTTGTTATGTATTTATCTATGTACCTATACCTGAAAACTGTGTAATCATCATCTAAAACTAAAAAATACTTAAACCCAAGATTATAAGCTAAATCAAAACAGGCGTTTCTTGCGTGTGTAGTGGTTCTTCTATTGTCGAAATTATTGCCTTCATCTGTCAAATCAGCAATTTGTTTTTTATCAAAAACCAATATATTGTTGTATTTTTTTTTATACTGCTCAATAGTTTTATCTTCATCATCCAATACAATATAAAACGAACCTGTGTAATTATATTTTTTTAATGTATCAACTGTGTATAAATCGTTTGGTCTTCCGTGCGATATAACAAATACGCAAAAATCTTTATTCTCCATATTCAGTAAGGTATTGAGTTTTTATTTCTTCTGATAATTTTACAAATCCATATTGAATAGCCTTTTCAAAGTCTATAATTACTAATCCACTGCGTTCCATTAATTGTTGCATTTCGTGTGTAGCGTGAGCATAGTAATCAGCTATTTTTTCATAGTTAAAAACATTGTGCCTCCTTGCTGCATCCATTAAAAAGTTCTTTTCTTCAATAGGCAAATTAGACATATCAATTTCTCTTATTAATCTATGAGTTTTGCTTTTATCGCAAAGTTCCATTAAGTGTGGTTTTGCGTTTTTAGGCTCATAAATAGGTGCTTCAATCTTTGATGAATACTTTTGTTCATCTTGATTTGGTGCAAACTCTTGACCAAATAAATTTACTTGTTTCATATTTTTAATTCTTTATAATTTACCGTACTGCACATGACAAACAGTTTTGCAATATGTGGGCAGACGTGGTTAATTCATCTTTTGTAATCCTATTTGGCAGTAGTGCAAGTGTTGACCATTGGTATTCCAAAGCCCACACATCGCAAAGCTGCAAACGTTACTTCGCACACTCCCAAAACCAAACCGCTTCGCAAAACTCCATCCTATCATGTTCACAAAATATTTTTGATTCGTCCCACAGTTTTAATTTAGTTTCATAGGGTGCGGATTGAATAGGCTTTTCGTTTTTAATTACCTGATAACCTTTTGCCAGCATTTCTCTTATAACTCCTGAATTACCGATGCAGCGTTTAACGGCTTCAATACCTGCTTTACTTTCAATTTGATTCATCCAGCCTACTGCTGGGATGGTGAGCGATTCAATGAAGTTCATCGCTGCCATTTTTTTAACTCCACCCCTACAAAGGCTCTAAACTCTTTAACCCTGCTTTTTGGTACTCTTATAACTACGGGAGTAGTAGGCTCACCGTATTTTAACTTAGCTCCTGAACCTTTGCGGTGGCCTCCGTGTTTAGTTTTCATTTTCTAATGATTTTTTTACTCTGTCAATTATTTCTTGGGTAGTCCATCCGCTTAAGTTAAAATCAAATATGCTTGGAACTACATCAAGCAAATCACCTATAAAATAATAGTACCCTGATAAATCCCTAACTATTTGACCGTTAATATTCAGCTTCTTTAATTCTTTGTTTACTTTGGCGGGGGTTGTCATGTTGTTTTGCTTTTGTTACACAAATATACAAAACCTTACCAATACTGCAATACTTTTTCAAGATTTATTTTTGCAATTCTGTTGCAATTATTCCACTACTCTCATAAATTCAGGTTGCCAATTCATTACATTTAACTCACCTATTGAACCATGTCTGTTCTTTGCTACCTTAACCAATATTTTACCCTTTGTTGATATTTCACCGCCTTTTGTCATAATAGTTTCAATGTCGTAATATTCAGGCCGCATTAAAAATATTATCCTGTCTGCATCCTGTTCTATTTGCCCCGATTCTTTTAAGTCGCTCATTTGCGGCATCTTGTCGCTCCGCTTTTCTACTTCCCTGCTCAACTGTGCTAAAGCCACAAAACACACGTTAAATTCCTTTGCAATAGCCTTTAAACCCATCGAAACCTCCGAAACTCGCTCGTAAGCCTCTTTTCTGCCTGTTCCAGCCACTAACTGCAAATAGTCAAGGAAAACTACCTCCACATCATACTTAGCCTTAAACAGGCTTATTTTGGCTCTAATCGTATTTATATCAACTCTTGGCATATCGGATAAATAAATTGGGCTGTTTCCTATTTCTTCGTGTGCCAGTAAAATTTTATCTTGTTCCTGTGGTGATAAATTGTTTTGGGTAAGTTTAGCGTGTTCAATTCCTGTATAAACTGATTCCATACGTTCTAAAAGCTGCTCCCATGTCATTTCTAAAGAAAGGAAAGCAGATGGTACTTTGCGTTTTACGGCAAGATTGACAAGTAAATTAATTGCAAAAGCGGTTTTACCTTGACCTGGCCTACCTGCTAAAATCACTAAGTCAGTTTTCATAAACCCGCTCAAAGTCATATCTAAAGAAAAATAACCCGATGGTATGCCTCTCATTCCTTGTTTTCTTTCGCTTCTTTCGATAACTAATTTGGACAAAAGCTGTCCAATATGTAAATCCCTTTGTATCTCGTGGCTGATGCCGTATAATTCACCGTTATGTTCTGCAATCAATTCTTTAGCTGATGCGGTTTCATTGGCTGCATTTGACATTGTTTTTGAGCTTAAGCGTATCAACTCTCTTTTTACCCATTTGTCTTTAACCAAAGAAACATGGTAATCAAAGTGAATGTTGGAAATTACGTTCTTATCAAATTCAACCAGTTCAGCCATGTTAAACGGGTTGAGCTTCTTGGTTACTTCGTTAAAAACTGTAATTAAATCAACCCCTATACCCTTTTGGAAAAGTTCAACCATTGCTTCGTAAATAATACGGTGTTCATTACGGTAAAAATATTCAGGCTTTAACTCTTGAATAGCAAGTGGTAAAACATTAGGGGTTCTTAATACTGTTCCTATTACTGTTTTTTCGGCTTCTATTGAAAATGGGGGTGTCATTTGTAAATAAAGGTTTTTTGGGTTTTTAATTCTTGGGGGTCTTTTTTCTTCCAACGGGCAAAGTGTGTTTTGTAATCAATCGGTGTTTTGTAGTTAACTCCTTCGGTCATTAGTTTTTCATTGAATATTTCTAATTCAGGTTTTGAGGTTTTGTTTAGTCTTAACCATCTTTCATCTTTTAAGGCTATTTCTAAGCAATTTTCTAAAGAAATTTCACCTTCTTGTATTATTGTATTTATAGTATTATTTATATTTCTATTTTCATTTTCCATATGACCTGTCATATGTGAGGTCATATGACCACTTTTTGTGTATTGATTCTTACCTTCTTTATTTTTACGCCTTGATTCAGTATATGCAGCCCTCTTTTCTTTTTCCTCCTGAAGTCTTATGTTATAGTAAAAACCGTTTTCATCCTGTACAAACTTGTTTTTAAATGATTGCCAAAGATTTCCAACTACTTTTAAAATCATATCTTCGCTCATATGACCTCTATTAAACTGCATCATAAGAATTTCCATATAAGCCCCTTTTTCTTCAAAGCTCATACCTAAAGTGCCTCCAATGTAATCATTAGGGTAAAATAAAAGTGCAGGGTCTTTAGCCATTTTTTCTATGTCTTTTAGCCATTAAAATATTTTCATCAAGGTCGGATAATGGAAGAAAGCAAGAAAGATGGTAATAAAATCCATCAATTAAATAATGACCACGATAAGTTTCTGTGGGTGTGTACGTTTCCAGTTCCTTTAAACCGCAAACGCTGTTGATACATAAAACCTTCATAAAAAAGATTTGCCCCTAAGAGTAAAAGGCCGTTGCACAAGCCGATTACCCGTTGGGGCAGTAAATTAATAAGTGGTGCAACTCACTTTTTACAAATATAAATAATTTTCCATTAAGCACAAAAAATAATATCATCCATCATAAGTTCCCATGTAAACAGTTCACCCGTTGCACACGTTTCAATTCGTGGCGTGCGGCTAAACTTCTTTTTGTAGGGGATGTGAAATTTGTCCAAGTAACTCCTTACCGTTGTAACTTTTTTACCTAATGCTTGTGCAATTTGGATTGAAGTCATTTCTTTAGTGTTAAGCTGCCTGATTTTTTCTTTCATGTCGTTTGTATTTAACGTATTTCGCACCTTGTAAGGGTAGATTAACTGTTATTGATTTACAAGAGTATAAGTAATATCCAATCGTGGTGTGGTTGGTTCTTTTTTTTCCTATCAAAAGGGCTATATCACCCAGTACCAAATGTGGATATTTTACTTTAATTTCTCTACAAACATCGCATCTTGCAGAACTGATTTTTTCTTTACCTACCCTGTAACCCGTTTGCCTGAAAAAGTCTTTGTAAGTAGTTCCGTGTATTTCACAATACTTGTTAATCAACCCATTAACTTCTTCTTCTGATGGTCTTACTTTTGGCCTCCCAGTAATGTAGATGTGCTTTTGTTCAATACGTGCTTTTGTAATCCGTTCAATTAATTTGTCCAGTTTAGCCTCACCTTCTTTGGTTAGGTTGAGATTAAAAGTCCAAAACAGTTCTTTTTTAAATTCGTCTGCTGTCATAATGTGTAAATTGCGTATTGTTTATTTTTCTTTTTTACGATTTGGGTTTGAATGTTATGCCCTTGCCTTCTAAGTTGATGGATAAGGCCACCTAATCGAACGGTGTTGTACTTGGTAAATCCGTCAAGTGCTGATACTTTGCGACCTGCTTTGAGGTCGGTTAAGATTTTTTCAGTTGCTGATTTCATGTTTTGTATTTTTTAATGATAAATTCTAATTCTTCCCTGCTCCATTTTTTAACCCTTGTTTCAATAGCTTGCCGTTCCATTTGTTCTACCATTAACTCACCGTACCGATTAACTAAGCCACGCCTGTAATAAATTAAGTTCCCGTGTTTGTAGCAATTACAGCCAACACATTGGCCGTTTACGTTCATTTCATCAAATCGAAGTGCAGAATGTGAACCTGCTGCAAAGTAGTGGCCAGCGTGGTTAATATCTGAACCACAACTTATGCAGCCTCTTTCTTTATCTCTTTCACGGATAAACCTGTTAAATACTTCCTGTGCTTTCTTGGTTAATTTAGGGAGCGTGGTTTTCTTCATAGATTAAAATGGAAGGTCAGTTGCTACTTTTGCAGCTTTGTTTTCTTTGTTGTAAGGCTCTGAAATTTTAAGACTAAGGAAAGTTCCGTTCTTGCCTTGTTTCTTCCATCCAGCTAAATCGTAGTCAGTACCGTTAAGATTAATTTTCCCTTTGTAATCGGGGGCTTTGTCGTTGCCTTTTTTGTCATTGGTGAACAGCGCACCAGTGTTTGTGTAGTCTGCCATGTTATTTGTTTAATTGATTAAAAATATACTGATTGCATAATTCAAGTTTGTTGTAAAGCTGGTCAATTTTTTCCTGTGAATATTGTACTTCAAAACGGATTACTCTTTCATTAATAGGTACTTGTTTAAATATCATATTGTTTCTTATTTCTTCTTGTATTTCTTCGGGAACTTCTAACATACCTAATTTCCAACTTAATCTTCTTATTTCATCTTCAATCATAGTATCTGGTGTATCTACAAGAACATGAATAACCTCTGCTTTGCGTAATCCTGTAAGTTCCATGTAACCCAATACTTGCCATTCATATTTAGGGTTAATTTTTTTGTTTTTTAAATGACTAAATAAATCCCATGAACTTTTTATGTCAATTATTTTATCTTCATGTATTATGTCAGGTTCGCCAGTCAGTACACCATTATCAAACCTTTCTTCGTTTTTTGAGTAGATAATATTATCTACTGATAAAAGCAACCCTATTGAATCCATTTCCATCAAAATCCCTTTCTCTAAATACTTAGATTCAATATTTTTTTTGATGCCGTACTTTTTAAAAATAATAATTTCATCTAAGTATGCTTTGCAGGTTTCACCTAATGGGTCGCTTTTATCCCTGCTGCCTGTCATAATATCGCCTAATCTTGAACATCTGTATCTCATTTTAACTGTGATTTACGGGTTGAAAATACTTTTAAAATGGATGTATCGTTACCGATTTCTGACTTATTTACTTCGTATAATTCAGATAACTCTTTAGCAGTTCCACAATTACTTACTAATTTCACCCATTTTGTAGTATCTGTATTATCTTCGTGTGTGTTGGTGCTGTCAGCATCTTTGGTATCATCAATTAAAAACAAACCGTTTAAAGCGTATTTACGGGCGTAACTGGAGGATGAACCGAAACACTGCGCTATATCCATTCCCTTTCTGTTTGGGTCAATACCTGCCTGTGCGTTTACTTTTATAGCTTCTTCCCCGTTGCTTATAGTCGCTGATGCCTCTACAAACGTAATAGAGCCTGAAATTTTGATTTCATCGGAAATGGTAAGGAAACACCCGTACTTTTTTAAAAGCGGTTTAAGAGCCTCTAAAATGTCTTCCTGTGAACGGTACTTGTACTTCCCGAAAGAATTGAACTGGTTTTTGGGAGCTTTCAGTTCGTTTTGAATTTCAATTAATTGTTTCATGTTATAAATTTTGATGTTTAAAAAAGGGGCGGCTGTTAGAAACCATTTTTAATAACCTTACTAACTGTTTTTAAATTTGATTAACCGCCCCTAATAATTTTAAAAGCCCTCTGCTGTTGACAATCTTTCGGTTAAAAAGTAGGCAAAGGGCTTACTATGCTACTTCATATAACCTCCTGTTTTTTTAAAGTAGTACCCGATAAGAATAAAGGGTACGTTAACTAAACCTAAACTACTGTATGAGAAAAATTTAATCTTTAAATAGGTTGTAACTCATTCCAATACCGTAGCTGATGAACTTAGGGGAATAAATACCAGTTACATAAAATGTTCCCCTGTCATAGTAAGCAAAATGCCATTGCCCACCCACCTGCCAAGTGTAGTAGTTTTGTTCTTTGTAGTCGGTTGACTTCAATACACGAACCCCACCTGCATAAATCAAATACTTATTGTTGCCGTTCTTATTCAATACCACTCCTGTTCTTGCGTTAAATAGTGCTGGCTGTGATGCGTTAAGCATTGCCACATAGCCAACTGATGTAAAAAAATCCCCTACCCTTACACCAACCTGCAATTCCATTCCCAATCTTCCATTGGTAAGAGTAGGGGCTAACTCCACAAATTGACCATAAGAACTAACTGATAAAACCAACCCAACCACAAAGGCTTTAAATTTTCTTTTCTCTTGCTGATACTTTTTAAACTCCTGTTGAGGTTGAATAACGCCTTTATAGAAGCACCAAATAAAGATAACAATTATTATCGTGGCAATGCCAAATATTCCTGTAATCATTCTTCCCCCCTTTCTTTTTGGTTAACGCCTACTCTGTCCAGTAAGTACATAAAATTATCATTCAGCCCGTCCATTACCCTTTCGTGTACGGCTTTGTTTACTTCTTCTAAAATGTCAAGGATTGCAGTAGGGCGAAGCTGTAACATAATTTCAGGGGTTAAAGAAACGTATTCGATAAAATACTTTTCCTCTTGAAATTGGTAATCCACGATAACGGTAGGTTCTAAAACGAAGTTCCAGTTGCGGAAATGTGAGCGTGAGATAATTAGCTCAAATTGTTCATGTTTCATTTGTTTAGGTTTTAAGTTTAAGTTTTAATGACATAGCAAATATAAAGCACATTTTTTAATTGTGCAATACTTTTTCAATATTTTTTTTATTTTATTATTTCAGAAATATTTGAAAGTTGATAAATTATGCTTATATTTGACTTCGTGGATAGTTTAACACGCTTTGAACTATGTAATATAGCTGCTGAAATCATCAGTAAGGAGTTCAACACTCCTAAATTTACAGAACAAGGCGAAAGTAAAGACTATGACAGGTCAAGATACCTTTACACATGGTTTTGCTTTAACGACTTAAACGCACCACAAAGACTTATAAGACATACAATGCCTTGCCACAAATACCCTAAAACGGTGTATCAGGTAATCAGGCGAATGTATCTAAGAAGAAAAGACCAAGATTTAAAAACAGATTTAGCATACATTAAAAGCCGTTTCAACGTGGAAATGCAAAAGTTTGAAAGTCAAGATATTAAACCACGAAAAGATGGGAAACAGTTAAAAATATTTGCATGAGGCCGCCAATGTACAATACACCCGAAGAACTGGAAGCAGCTATTCAAGATTACTTTGAAAACGGGATAAAGGAAAGAACCGTAATCATAGGCAAAGCACCCAATCAACAAGCCGTTACATTACCCGTTCCAACTATCACAGGGCTTGTGCTTCACTTAGGATTTGAAAGCCGTCAATCCTTTTACGACTACGAAGCAAAGGAAGGGTTTACTTACACTATTAAAAAAGCAAGAACTTTAATCGAAAAGGAATACGAAGAAATGCTGCAAACAGCTATGAGTCCAACAGGTGCAATCTTCGCATTAAAGAACTTAGGATGGTCGGACAAACAAACAATAGAGCATGAAGGCAGTCAGGACAAGCCCGTAATATTCAAACTGGATGAACGTTTCAGAACCAAAGGAAATTAACACAACCCCTGTATTTCAATCCAATTACGCAGCCTATTTAGACGGCTGTTCAATCATTTGTAACGAAGGAGGAAGTCGAAGCGGTAAAACCTACTCAATCATCCAACTACTTTGCGGACTTGCTAAATCAACTCCAAACACACGTATTTCAATAGTATCTCACTCTTTACCACACATTAAACGGGGTGCATATCGTGATTTTAAACTAATAATGGAAGATTGCGGATGGTGGAACGATAATAATTTCAGATACACTGACTTTGTTTATGAGTTTACCAACGGTTCTTATATTGAGTTATTTGGTTTAGAAGATGAAGGCAAGGCAAGAGGGCCTGCAAGGGATATTCTTTTTGTAAACGAAGCAAACCTAATATCTAAACTGTTATTTGACCAGTTAGCCATGCGTACCACAGGAACTATTTTCATGGACTGGAATCCAGCCGAATTTAATTCATGGGTGTATGACATAGCCGACAATCCAAAGAATAAGAAAATACATTCTACTTACTTAGACAACATACATAACCTCTCCCTTGTTCAGGTTGAATACATTGAATCCTACAAAGAATTACCCGATGATTTCATGTGGAAGGTGTACGGGTTAGGTGAACGTGGTGCAAGTAAAGAATTAATTTACACCGCTTGGAAGATAGTAAAAGAACTGCCAAACAAAGGACAAATCTTTTACGGTTTGGACTTTGGTTATACTGCACCCACTGCGTTAGTAAAAGTTGAATATTACGAAGGTGCAATCTATGTTGAGGAAATGCTGTATCAAAGCAAGTTGACAGTAAGCGACTTAGTAAACAAGTTAAAGGTGTTAAATTTGTCGAGGAGTGATGAATTGTTTTGTGATTCAGCAGAACCAAAAACAATAGAGGAATTAACAAGATGCGGTTTTAACGCAAAGCCAAGTGAAAAAGATGTGTGGGGCGGTATTATGAAATTAAAGTCTTATCCTTTATTTGTTACTCACAACAGCGAAAACATTAAAAGAGAATTGCAATCATACAAGTGGAAAACAGACAAAGACGGGAATATAGCAGCAGATGAAGCACCCGTTAAAGAAAATGACCACAGTTTAGATGCTTTAAGATACGCTGTGTTTACGAAATTAACAACTAAAAGCCCAACATGGGTAGCAATGTAAATGAGTTGGTTCACTAATTTATTCAGGAAGAAAGGCATGACATTTCAAGGGGTGCAGATAGGTGCAGCCCCTACTTATTTTAAATGGGATAAGAACAGTGATGCTTTTGTAAATAATGACACTGTTTTTACAGTCGTTAAGAAGATAGCAAGAAAAGCGGCTGGTGTTCCGATGTATGTTTACAAACAGAAAGGCGAAAAGTTTAAAGCCTATTGGTACACACCCAACTTAAAAAAGATGCTGCTGGACAAAATAAAGTCAGTAGATGAAGTAATTGAAGATAGCGACTTCGCTAAATTGATAATGCGACCAAACCCCGTACAAGGGGCTGATTCATTTTGGGAAGGTGTGTTTGCTTTTTACGTTTTAAGAGGCGAATGTTTTATATGGCTTAATCGTGGCGGCTTTGAGAAAGGTCGGGTGTTGGAAATGTATATTATCCCACCCGACAAAATAGAGTTAGTTCCTGACCCGCAGGATTTGTACGGCATTTTAGGTTACATATTCGATGCTAACGGAACACAAATATCAATCCCTAAAGAAGACGTAATTCATTGGAAAACATTCAACCCAGAATTTGATGCTTACGAAAGAACGCACATGAGAGGGTTTGACCCGTTAAGCCCACTTAAAAGAAGGTTACAACAGGATAACGATGCAATGGAAGCGGCTGTGGCTATGTTTCAAAACGGAGGCGCAAAGGGTGTTCTTTATAACGAAACATACACCGACTTAACCCCTGAACAAGCTACGCAAATAAAAGGGGTTATTGACAGGAAGATTAACAATAAGGATATGAAAGCTGCTGTGGCTTCCTTACAGGGCAAATGGGGTTATTTAGACATTGGAAAGGACAGCGTAGATATGGAGTTATTAAAGAGCCAGCAAGTAACCTTAGAACGTATATCCTTAGCTTTAGGAATAGACCCTGACGTATTAATACCAGGTCAAAGTTTTAGCAACAAAGAGTGGGCGCAAAAGAAATTCGTAACGGATTTAGTGATGCCGATGTGTAACTCATTAAGGGATGAATTAAACAGAGTTTTAGCACCTTCATTTAAAAACGGTGTGGTTGATTTTGACTTTAGTTCGATTCCTGAATTACAAGAGGACTTGAGTAAGATGTGGACTGTATGGAGTGGTATGTTTGACCGTGGGGCTATCAATGCAAAAGAATTGAGAATGCTTACAGGATTTGAGGAAAGCGGAAAGGCAGAACATGAGCAGTTTCTTATTACTGGCAATTACGGACTATTGGAAGATGTAAACGCACCCATTGAGCAAGATGTACAACCAACAAAGGATTATTTGGACGAGTTATAACGGGTTTGAACTGATGGAAGTTCATTTGCCCATGACCTTAGTAGCGAATTTAGATGCTATGGTTTTCTATCAAATGTGTGTTATTCATTTAGAGAATGGAAATTAAGAAACTTACCGACATGATAAGTAAACGGGTTTACCCCGAAACAGAGAAAGAAAAGAACTGCATTAATGAGTTTGGTAAGATGATAATAAAAAGAGGCAAGTTAAGCAAACAACTAATTGAAGTGATAAATGAATGCAAGAGAAAGGAGGATATACTGGAACAGGGAAAGGAACAAAGCAGCCCGTTACATAGCCAAGTACAGGACTAAGTTTTTTAACGCTTTACAGTCCGATGCAAGAAGGTTTTTAAATGCCTACGAAGAATCCCCACAAGCGGCACGAAGATTTACCAATGACCTTTTAACCAGTCCACAAATTACAAATACACTCACTCAAATAGTTAGGGAAGTCGGTGTTCCCTATGCCCGTCAAAACTTCAACGAGTTAAGAACGCAAAAAGGTTTAGGAAGTTCTTTAGAGTGGATTCAGGAAATCATGCAGTATTTAGGGTTAAACTTTTACGACAAAGGAGTTTTTAGAATAGTACAAACCTCACGGGAGTTATTTGTCGCAGCCTTAAATAAAGCAGTAGAGCAAGGTTGGGGTTATTACGACATGGCACGTTACATAGAAACTACACTCACAGGAATAAACCGAAACAGAGCCGAACTTATAGCACGAACCGAAGTAGGCAGAGCAATACATTCAGGTTCATTTGTAGGTGCAAGAAAAAGCCCGTTTGCAAAACAAAAGCAATGGATAGCTGCTAAAGATAACCGTACTCGTGGTAATCCCGTTAGTGGGCAGAAAGACAAAGCCGACCATTGGCATTTAGATGGGCAGGTAGTTGATTTTGAAGCTAAGTTTATTGATAGCCGTTCAGGTAGTGAATTAGAACATCCACACGACCCCGAAGGTAAAGCGGTTGATGTTATTCGTTGTCGCTGCACTTTCGCAATTACAAATAAAAGAGATGAACAGGGAAGATTAGTTAGGAGGCAGTTGACAGCATTTACATAAAGTACAAAAGTTTCAATCAATTTTGAAAATATTATAACTATGTTTTACCAAGTAAAGAATATCAAAGCAGAAATAAAGGATGTTGACCAAAAAAGCGGAACGGTAACAGGTTACTTTTCTGTTTTCGGTAACATTGATTCAGACGGTGATGTGATTACTAAAGGTGCTTTTGAAAGGTCGCTGAATAACAACGGTGCAAGAATTAAACACCTTTGGCAGCATGATGTTCGTTACCCTTTAGGTAAGCCGACTTTAAAAGAAGATAACTACGGGTTATACTTTGAATCTACCATCAGCAAAACAAGCTACGGTAAAGACGTTTTAAAGTTATACGAAGATGGTGTAGTGGATGAGCATTCTATTGGTTTCCGTACAGTTCAGCAAGGCAAGAAAGAAGGTTATAATGAAATCACAGAGGTTAAGTTATGGGAAGGTTCAACTGTAACCTTCGGGGCTAATGAAATGGCACGTTTTACAGGTATGAAAGGACTTACCAAAGAGGATGTAATGAGCAAGATGGATGCTGTGCTAAAATCCATCAAAACAGGAACATTTGAGAACGAGGAAATGTTCGAGAATTTAGAAATTTACTTCAATCAGCTAAAACAATATTTAACCGAAATCACTCGACCCGTTGAAGAAACACTCGACCCGAATAAGGAAGATTTGAAGAAGCTGAAAGAAGCAATCACATTAATAACAATCAAAAATTTATAATCATGTCATTAGAAATTAAAGACATTCAAGATGCACTGAACCCAATGGTTGCAGGTGTAAAATCAGAAATCAGCAGCGAAATCAAAGCTATTGAAGCTAAACACGCTGCACAAGTTGAGCAAATGAACGAAGATGCCAAAAAGAAAGGGCAAACTTTGGAAGAACTCAAATCACAAGTAGATGCAATGGCAGCTAAAGCTAATGCCATGAAATCTAACATCGTTAAAGAGTATTCAAGCCGTTCTGCTGTATTGGAAGATTCAGTTAAAGAAATGGTTGCAGAAAACTTTGATAAAATTAAAAGCGAAACACCTTTTAGTTCTACAAAGTTAGGCACTATGACTTTGGGCGGTGAACTGACTGGCACAAGCCAAATCAGCTACGTTCCAAATTCACAAATGCGTTCTATTCAATCAAACCCACGTTTGTATGAATTGTTCCGCATTATCCCAACTGCTACTGGCAACGTAACATTCCCACGTGGAAACAGCCCCGTTGGTGAAGGTTCTTTCGGCGCGCAAACTGAAGGTAACGCAAAAGCGCAACTGGATTATGATGTAACAATGGTAAACGTTTCTGTTCCATTTATTGCAGGTTACGTAAAAGTAAGCCGTCAAATGTTACAAGACCTTCCTTTCCTTCAAGCGTATCTTTCTCAATCACTTGTTGAAGATTTTAACCAAGCTGTTAACACACGTTTCCTGAATACTATTGCAAGTGGTTCTACTGCTTTGTCAAGTTCAGAAACTTATACTTCAACTAAAATGGTTGATGGTATTACTCAACACGCTGCACTTGGTTTAGGTAATGCAAACCTTATCCTTACTACACATAAGGCATGGGGTGATGTATTAAAAACTAAGCCTTCTGACTTTAGCGTTCCAGGCGGTACAGTTATTGCACCTGATGGAAGTGTACGTGTAGCAGGTATTGCGGTTGTACCTCATATCCAAGTTACCACAGGCCGTTTCTATGTGTTGAATACTGATGCTTTCGCTATTGCACAAGCAAGCGGTTTCACAGTAAGAAGCACAGAAACAGACCAGGATGATTTCATTAAGAACATCGTTACATATCGTGGTGAAGCAAGAATTGAACTTCTTTCTTTCCAACCAAAAGCGGCTGTATACGGAACAATCGGTGCATAATCAGGTTTTCATGTTGTAGGATTCGGGGTGGGTATTTTTACCTGCCCCTTTTTAGTTTATAAAATATTACATAACTTTACATTTAGCATGAAAGCCATTTGTTTAAATTTAGACAAAAGACCTGACCGTTGGTTATTAGCCCAAAAGGAATTTGCAGAGCAAGGCTTAACAGTAGAACGCTTTGCAGCTATCAACCATGAAATACCGATGATGAGTTTTAACCTGTCTCAACAGGCAATGTTAAGAACGGTTACAGAGCCAACAATGATTTTTGAAGATGATGTAAAGTTTGTAAGTGATAAACTTAATACAGTTCTTTCAACTGCCCCCGATGATTGGGATGTTCTCTATTTAGGTGCAAACGTAATGGATAACCTCAAACATCATTCGGGGCATTGGTGGCGTTTAAAAGAGGCATGGACAACACACGCAGTAATCTACACACCTAAAGCGGCTGAATATATTTTAAACAGGTTTTATCCTGAATGCTCACAACCTTATGATGATTTTTTAAGGGAGTATGTACAATCAAATTTGAACTGTTATATCTGCAAGCCTTACATCTGTACCCAACGACCTGACTTTAGCGACCTGTGGAACACACACGCTGATTACGGTATTCATCACACAGAATCCAAATTAACATGATATACGGTATTACTTACACAGATGAAAATATGACTATTTCGGCTGAACTATGCAAAAAATCAATGCTGAAAAACGGAGTTGATAAATCATACATTTATAGACCATCAGAATTGCCTGAATGGTTTATAGATATGAACAGAAATGTATTCTCTAATAAGAGGGGTTGTGGTTATTGGATTTGGAAAGCGTTTAATATATTCGATTTATTAGAGCAAATAGAGGAAAACGATATTTTAATTTATGCGGATGCAGGTGTTGAGTTCATAAACAATGTTTCCCACATCATAGACCGAATGGATGAAGATATATTTTTCTTCGGGAATAACTGGAATCATGTAGATTGGTGTAAAATGGATGTTATAATGGCTATCAATCGGGGTGACGTATCAATACTTGCTAAACAAGTACAAGCATCAGTTATATTTTTTCGTAATACTCAAAAGGTAAGAGACTTTGTTAAGGAATGGTTACTGTACTGCCAAATGCCAAATTTTATAGATGATTCACCAAGCAAGTTACTCAATGTTTTTACATTCCAAGAACACAGGCACGACCAAGCTATCTTAACCTCCTTACAAATTAAACACAGTTATAAACTTCATTGGTGGCCAGCCTCGTATTCATACGGGCAGTTTACATACGATAAAATTGAACAATACCAAAACGATAATTACCCTGTAATTTTTAACCACCACAGAAAAAGAAATGATGAATAAATATTCACAAAACGGAGAAGAATCCATATTACAAGATGTATTCCAAAAGTTACAAATCACAAACGGCAAATGCTGTGAGTTTGGAAGCCATGACGGTTATTTTTGTTCAAATACAAGGTTATTAGTTGAGCAAGGCTGGCAAGGTGTTTTCATGGATGCTATACATGGTGATTTTATTACACCTGAAAATGTAAACGACAAAGTACCACAGGATTTGGATTTGTTAAGCATAGACATTGATGGTAACGACCATGCAGTTTGGTTAGCTTATAACGGAAACGCTAAAGTAGTGGTAATAGAAATCAACAGTAGCTTAGACCCTGAAAAGGATTTTTTCAGCAAAGATAAAGGCTGCAATTTTTCCTTAATGAATAAGCTGGCAGAAACTAAAGGTTACTTTTTACTATGCCACACAGGGAATTGTATCTATATCAAAAACGAATACAAAAAGTTATTCAATCCAAATACAACATTTAACAGGTCATGGTTACAAGTTTAAGCATAGGAACAGGCGGTCTTGGAAGATATGGGAATCAATTATTTACCATTGCAGGTGTAATAGGGTTAGCCACGAAGAACGGTTTGCCTTTTGCATTTCCGCAATGGAAAAATTTTGATAACGCTTTATTTGGTGGTGAAGTAACAGACTATGAACAATACTTTGTAAATCCTTTACCAAGAATACCTGAAGGCATTGAATGGACTAAAATTGATTACTTTTGGGGTTACCAAGATTTAAAACTACATGACAGGAACTGGGATATTTTCGCACACTTACAATCTCCTAAATACTTTGAACATTGTTTAGATTTAGTTCGTTTCTATTTCACAATGAAAGATGAACCACCGCAAAATGATTGGGTTGCTATTCATTATCGTGCAGGAGATTACACAGAGGGCGGTTATCATCCACGATGTTCAAAAGAGTATTACAGGGAGGCTATTAAATTAATGCCCGCTAATTCTAAATACGTTGTTTTCACCGATGACATAGAAGATGCGAAAAATAAGATTGAATTGAATTGTGAGTATGTAAGCGGTCATTATTTGGAAGATTTTAAACTAATGAAACGCTGCAGAAATTTCATCATTGCAAACAGTTCATTTAGTGCAATGGCGGCTTTATTAGGTGAGCATCCTGAAAAGAAAGTAGTTGCTCCCTCCCGTTGGTTTGGCGAAGGTGTAGATTTAGAAACTAAAGACATTTATCACGAAAACTGGATAAAACTATGAACCTACTATTCTCAATCCATTTATACTATCCTAAACATTCAGCAGGTGCAGAAAGCTATGTTCGCAGCATGGCAAAAGAAATGATTGCAAGAGGGCACGAAGTTAAAATAATACTGCACCAAGCAAATCAACACAAGATAACTGAAATGTATGATTTCGAAGGTGTGATGGTATTCCCTCCCGACCCTTATATTATAGAAAAGTTATTTGATTGGGCTGATGTGGTTTTATCTCATTTAGACTATAACAAATGGACTTCATGGGAATGTGCAAAGAGGAATAAAAAGTTTGTCCATATTGTTCACAACGATATTCCTTATCCGTCTGTAAGTGATAGCCCCTGCCCTGTTAAAGTAATTTACAACGCTGAATGGTGTAAAAAGAATTTAAACTATACATGGCCTTCGATTACTTTTCCGCCTCCAGTTAATACCGATACCATAGCACCCAACAGGCAAAAGAAATACATTGCAATGGTTAACCTCAATCACAACAAAGGGGCTTCACATTTTTACTCTATTGCTAAGAAGATGCCTGACTATGAATTTTTAGCTATTAAAGGAAGTTATGATAATCAAATACTAACCACTTTACCGAATGTTAAGACCGTACCACCGACCCCGTACATAAGAGAGTATTACAAAGATGTTGCTGTGATATGTATGCTATCACATTATGAGTCGTGGGGCTTAGTCGCAACCGAAGCTATGTTAAACGGCATACCAGTAATTGCAAACCCTACGGAAGGGCTAAAAGAGAATTTAGGAAGTGCAGGGATATTCATGGACAGAAAAGATACCGCAGGGATAGCAAAAGAGTTGAGGAAGTTAATGACTGATGATGAATATTATAATAAGTGGTCAAAGAAAGGACTTAAAAGAGCAAAGGAATTAGCCCCTAAATGGGATGAGTTAGAGCAGTTTTTATTAAAATAAAGTAGCATTCTTTTTATTTATACTGCCCTGTTATTCTTAACGGGGCTTTTTTATGAGTTGACAAAACTAAAATCTACCCTTTGCCTTAGTAGTAATTTTAGGCATGAACGAAATTTGGGAACTTAAAGTAACAGACGGCAGCGAGCCTGTTTCCCTTCAAACGGCTAAAGATTGGCTACGTGTAACATCGGAAGATGATGATACTATCATTTCAGACTTAATCACCGTAGCAAGAAAGAAAATAGAAAGATACGCAACCCGTTCTTTAGTGAATAAAACCATTGTTTTAACAGGTTTAATTGAGGAATATTTTTTATTACCCTACTCTCCTATTAATGCAGTTTCACAAGTTCGAGTTTTACAAGGTCAAGATACAGGAACAGGCGAAAACGACTGGGAAACTTTAGATGCAGACGAATATCAGTTAGTGGGTTACTTTCAGAAGCATTTTAAGCCGTCTTATTGGGGGACTTATGAAATTACCTATACAACATTGGGCGATACGGATAACGGGCTTCTTACGGACTTAAAACGGGTTTTATTGTGGTTGTATGAAAACCGTGGAGATGATTCAGACAGTATGCCGATGGAGTTAATGAGCAATGCAAAATATCTAAAAGATTTATCTTATTTATAATGGGAGTTGGCGTAGCAAGAAAAGTTAATATAGTTGTGGCTTCCTATTCAACGGGTGTTGATGGTGTAGAACCGCAATCAACACAAATTGGACAAGTGTGGGCGCAAATAAACACTATTAGCCAAACGAAGTCTTTTGATGCGAATAAAGCAGCTTTTAAAACCTCTTATGAGTTTTTAATACGGTATGATTCAGCGTTGGATATTTCAATAAGGGCAATGATTGAGTATAACAATCGGACATACATAATTCAAAGTATAGATAGAGTTGATAGAGTAAGAGCAGAAGATAAGTTTGCAAGTCAGTTACAGAATAACCCAGAGGGGAAATATTGGCGAATAGTAGCAACCTCACAAGATATAAGTTAATGTCAAGTGCAATAAGTTTTAAAGTAACAGGATTGGATAAGCTGATAAAGGCTTGTGATAATTTCCCTGTAACCTTAGCCAAAGACATAGATGCAGAAATTGAAGATACCTGTGAAAACGTAATCGCCAAAGCTAAACAACGTGCGCCTAAAGACTTTGGAGCGTTGCAGCAAATGACTAATTATAAAAAAGAAGCCAACGGCAATTTTGTAATGTTTTCTAATGCAAGATATGCGCCATTTGTTGAGTTTGGTACAAGAGGGAAAGTAAGAGTGCCGCCTGAATTAAGTTCTTATGCTCAACAGTTTAAGGGCATGAAGTGGGGTGATTATTACGACTTTTTAAATTCTATTTTGGACTGGGTAAAAAGAAAAGGATTAGCACGAATTACCAATTCTTATACTGGCAGAAGCAGAACAAAGAAAGCTGATTTGTTGATGGTGGCAAATGCGGTGGCATGGTCAATTTTAAAGAAAGGTATTAAACCTCAACCGTTCTTTTTTAATAGTTGGTTTGAGGAAAGACCAAAATTAGGGCAAAGAATTAAAAACATACTTAAAAACAGAGGCTTTCGATGAAAGACGGCATAAAATTTATACGGGATTCTTATTTTGACCTTTTACAAGGTGCTGTGAGTTACAACGGTACTATTATTCCCGTTTACGATGAGGAAGCAGACGAAACAGGTTCAGACTTTTATATTATAGTTTCTTCTTTAACCGATGCAAATATAGCCGTAAAAACAAAGTTCCACAATGAAATAACAATACTGATTGATGTGGTTACAACTTTCAATACAAAGATGTACAGCAACAGCGACCCGCAACCAAAGATGAAAGAGGTTTGTGATGTGATTACAGGCAAGATTTTAAACTTAGTGAAACCCACAAGAGATACAACAGGAATAGCAGACGATTCAGATTTTCAGGTAGTGGATGTGAAAAAGGAAAGTTCACAGCATTTCCCTGTTTTAGATACCGATACTAAGAAAATAATCAGAAGGCTCACAAGGTTTTCACAGATAGTAATAGAAAAGTAAGTTGACAGAATAAGGAACAAAGGAACGATTAAACAATATTTTTGATAATAAAAATTAAACAATGGCAGCTATTTTAGGTTCATCCGTTACGTTACAATTGAGGGAGAACGGCTCTACTGGAGCTTACTCAAATGTAATTTGCGAAACATCATCTTCTTACGATGGTACGGCTTCTGTTACGACCACCGTAACCAAGTGTAACACCGTTACAGCAGTAAGTTCACCTACTGGCACTTTTTCAGTAGATGGTATTTTTGAAACATCACCATCAGCAGGTCAAGTAAGTGCAGAGCAAATGAATGCGTGGTTTCATGCAAACACCCTTTTAGACATCAAATACGAAGACCCTGAAAGTACAGGTACTAACTTTTACATTCAGGGAACAGGTTACATGACAGCGTTTAACATCACAAGTCCAGCAGAAGGAAACGTAACTTTTACAGCAGCGTTTCAAATGACTGGAACTATTGATGTAACTCCTTAAAATTAAATTTACAATATGAAAATTAACGGAAAAGAAATTAACCTTTTACCGAAAAGATTAGCTGTTGAATTATACTGGACAAAGAAAGCCGAAGATGTTATTTCTTTCGGCTCTCTTTATTATGAAGCGTTTGACTTAGCGTTGATGGTGTGGGCAAGTGCAGCTAACTGGAGCAAGGTTAATCTAAAACCCAAACAAGTAGAATTTGAAGAAGTATTAGACTATGTCGAAGGAACATTAACAGATGAACAGGCTAAAGAGTTAAAAGACTTTTGTCAGGAGTTTGTAGATGGTAACTTCTTTAAAGAAAAAACAGAAAAGTTGCAAGCGGCTGTTGATGAAGAAATAAAAAAAAAGAATTTGATTGGAGTGAGTTCAGAGTTAAGTGTTACAAGTGTGGAATAGACCCTGAACAATACGACAGGTTTAGTTTGGTTGAATGTGTGAACATGGTGGAGGCTTACAACGAAAGACTTTTAGACAGTTACGAGTTAGCAAGAGTTCAGAGTTATTTCGTTGTAAGTACCCAAAGTACGAAGCCGCTAAACTTCAATCAGTTCAAGCGATACTTCCCTTTGCCACAGGATTTAAAAGAGGAAGAAGAAAAGAAAAAACGGTTATTAGAAAAGTTAAAAGCAGTTAAGCATGAACGAAGTGTTGAAGATAGAAGTACAGGCGCAGGTAGCACAAGCACAGGCGGCATTGAGGCAGCTTCAGACTTCGTTAAAGGGAACTGAACAGGCGGCTAAGGGTACTACTCAACAGATGCCCAAATTAGGGCAGAGTACTAACCAAGCTACATTTGCGTTAACTAATTTAGGAAGGGTTGCATCTGATGCCCCTTTTGGGCTTATTGGTATTGCTAACAACATTGAGCCGCTAATACAATCATTTGTACAATTAAAGGCAAGCAGCGCATCCACAGGGGGCGCATTAAAAGCATTAGGTTCATCATTATTAGGTGGTGGTGGTTTAGTACTTGCTATTTCCTTATTAACTTCTGCTGCTCAATTTGCGGTATTAGGTTTTGATAGATGGACAGGCTCAACTAAGAAACTAAAAGAGGAAAAAGAAGATTTAAAAACCATTGAGCAAGAGTATGCTAATATTTTAGCAAGAGAAAAAGTTGATTTAGAGAATCTTTATAAGACAGCTATAAATACTGCACAATCTTACACAATAAGAAAGCAAGCAGCAGACCAGTTAATAAAACTTTATCCTGAATATCTTAAAGGATTAGATTCAGAGGCTATTGTAGCAGGTAAAGCGGCAAACGCTTATAAATTACTGGCAGATGCAATACAAAAATCAGCATTAGCAAGAGCAGCCGCAAATATTCAAACGCAGAACCAAGAAAAAATAATAGCTGCTCAATTTGAAATTGATAAATTAAGAGAGCAACGTGAATCGAAAATAAACGATATTAAAAGAAAGTTTATTGAATATCGTAAAACAGAAACAAGAGAGAATAAAATATCTTTATCGTTTTCTGCTGAATTACAAGAGATTGAGAATGCAAGATTAGAGTTTCAGAATAAAATAATTGAGAAGCAAAAAGAGATAAATAGTATTTCTGCTGATAATAATAAATTAAGTTTATTAATTCAGCAAAACCAAACACAGCAATTCAAATTAACAGGCGGCTTAGGTGATAAGCAAAAAGAGAAAACTAAAGATACACAGGCTGAACTTTCATTAATAGTTGGCATTGGTTCTTTCTATGATGAACTAAACAAAAAAGAACAAGAAAGAATACAGGCTCAAAAAGATTTAAACCTATTAATTGAAGCTGAAAACAAGTTAAGAAAGACAGGCGAAAAGCCGCCTGAATTAACAGCCCAGCAACAGTTAGCTATTGTTGGCAGTGATGCAAGCAGAGGTGAAACAGGGTTAAATGGTTTGCCGCAAAAGATTGAGCAAGCTAAACAATTAAATGAAACTTTACAACTTAGCGACCAACTAATAAACTCAATAGCAGGTGAATTTGCCGACTTGTTTACAAACTTATCCAAAGACGGTGTAAAAGCCTTTGAAGATATAGCTAAGAGTATTGCACAAACAACACAACGTATTTTAATTCAGTATGCAGTTACACAGGCATTGAAAGCGTTGTTAAATAGCATTGCTCCTGGTTCGGGAGAGCTTGCAGGCGTTGCAGTAAATAAAGTAAGTAACTTAGACATAAAAAACCTTAGAATTTTAGGAGGCATTTAATGGCATTTGTACCAAAATACATATTACGTTTTAATGATGCAGACGGCAAGGATATAAAAATAGAAATACAAGAAGATGACTTTGTATTTGGAGGCACTGCAACAAATGTAATTTGTACAGAGGCTCATTTAGAATGGCAGCAATTTGATAGAGTAAAAGATTTTGGAATTAAGCAAAGCAGATTAAGATTTAAAATATTATGTAACGATTCTTTGCCGCCTGAAAGTTTTATTGCCGAAACAGCTATACAATACAGAGTAGTTTTATTTTGTAACGGCGTTGTAAATTGGTATGGTTTTTTAGATAGCACAGATTTACAGTTTCCTTTTCAGGATGGCAATATTCAAATAGAATTATTTGCAAGGGATGGGCTACATTTATTAAATGCAGCTAAATTAGAAATTAGCGGCAGTGAGCCTTTTTTGTTTTATAGAGGTACTGAATTAATTTACAGATGGCTTCAATTAACAAACCTATCTTTAAACTTTTGGACATGGATAAATATTTATCCTGACGGCACAACTGCAAGAACAGTAGGCAATCCCGAAAGAGACCCCTTTTATTATTCGTTTATTTCTTATAAAACATTCTCACAAGATGACCCTTTTACAGCATTAAACAAACTTATTACAAGTTTTGGCTGTCAAATGTTTCAAGCGAGGGGTAAATGGCATATTGTTTACGTTGAAGATTGGATAAGAGATTTGGGTTTATATGGTACAGAATGGAACAGTTCAGGAGTGGCGCAAGGTATAGCAGAGGCGCAAAGGTTTAATTTTACAATAGGGCTTAACAATAATTGGAAGTTTATAAATGAAGATGCTATTTGTAGTTACCAACCACCAGCAAAAGCAGTAAGACTAAATTATAATTTTGAAGTTCCTAAACTATTAAGAAACCAAGATTTAAACGAAGGAGATTTTTCAGCTTTTATTTCACCAAGCAAACAGGTTATTTATAATTTAGACCATTGGACAAAATCTGGAAGTGCTAATTTAGATGCGAAAATACTTTCTCAATTAGATATAACAGATGATTCTACTTCTGAAATATCAAGAAGGGTAACATTTAGAACAACTGGCTCAACTGCGTTTGGCAGTTTATGTGTATTAACATCATCTCCAATAACTTGTAATAGTGGTGATTATTTCAGGTTTACTTACAATCATGGCGCAGAAACAACTTTATACAATAGGGTTTTATTTTGTCAGATTAAATTAACAAGAACAAGCCCATTAGCTGACTTGTACATGAAAGCAGATGGCAAATGGACAACAACACCAACTTTTATTGGAGCACAAGCATCTTCAGGGTCAATAGGCACACCAACAAACCCGTTATTTGAAACAATAGAAAATGTTGACCCTATACCTGCAAGCGTTACTGGTATGGAAGTAATTTTTACTTTAGAAACACAAGGCAACCCAACACCATCAGGAACTTATTTATATTTTATTTCTGACTTAAATTTTGACTATGAAGGCTATGTAAATACAAACATAACATTCAGGGCTCAGTTTAATAAAGTTGAAAATACTAATACATTAAAAAACTACATAGAAGAACAGGTATTTATAAGCGATTCTGAAAATATAGTTTTTAAAGGTGCTTTAATTGATTCTAATTCTAATAAGTTAAAATACTGGTATCACAACGGAATCACAGAGGAAGAAAGGTTTTCTAAAATTATAACCTATGCTTATTACAGGTTGTATTCAAGAAACTTTTTACGGATGGAGGGTACTTTTAAAAATTCAATCAGTAATACTTCTAATTATTTATTATCACCTTTAGACACAGCTTTTATAAGTGAATTGCCTGACAAAGAATTTTTACTTTGTACGTTGACAATAAATTTAGCACTTAGTCAATGTGGTTTTACCTTTAATGAGTTACATGATGGCACAGGGAATGATTTTAGCGTTACGGGTAATTATTTATATGGCTTAGTAGATAGGTCAGAAAGGAGAATTACAAACCCAGAAGTCGAACAGTATAAAAAGCCTAATGTTTGGTTAATGGCTATTTTCGGGCAAACAATTTATAATCTTTTTAAGAAAAAGAAAAGATGAGTGTAGTTACAGGCAAAAATATAAACATTTACGTTAGCGGTGGAACGGATAATTCACTCTATTTAATAGGGTGCGAAGAAACCTGTACAATTACAATCAATTCAGAGATTATCAATACAACCACAAGAGGAAGCGGACGGGCAAGAGGCAGAGAGTACGGGCTTTATGATGTAACCGTTCAAAGCAATGGTGTTATGTTTATCAACTCTTTTGCAACTCCCGATTCACAAGCCGACCCGATGTTTTTCGGTTCTTCTATTTTAGAAGGTAAAAAATGTGTGGTTAAATACCAAGTTACAGACGGAACTAATACAAGATACTACATTGGTAGTTTTGTAGTTCAAACAGCAGTTTATACAGGTTCAGCTACTGGATTCGGAACGTATGATGTAACCTTAATCAATGACGGTGAACTATACAAAACAGATGATTTAAAGATTAATGCAGAGCCTTCGACATTTATATTCGAGAGTACGAGCACAGTAGATGGATTTACAAATTCAGCTTTAATAAATGTTGATATTTTTTACATCTATCGTTACGGGGTTACAAGAACACAGTTATTTGAGAGTATTCAGACTTTGGCATTGAGTACAGATATGCCAACAGGAACAAACACCGTTGGTTATCATGCAGCAAGTGGAACACTGAATTTTGAGAACGCTTTAGTTGATGGTGATTTTATTGTAGTAACTTATATTTAATGGAAGAAGTTAAAATCATATACGTTGATTCTTTAACAGGTTTAGAGCCTGAAAGGAATTTTATTATAGAAGATACAGTAGAGGGAAAAAAGTACATCGGAAACGGTAGTTCTATACCTGCTGAAATCGTAACCAGTGCAACACCTGTTTATCAAAATATGTTCATGTTAATGGGAAGCTAATGGAAATAAAAAAAATATTGGGGCAAGCTGCTCCAGCAGCAACAACAGAAACGGATTTGTATGTAGTGCCTGACGCAAAGGGTGCTGTCATTTCTTTTATTTCTGTATGCAATAGAAATGCAAGTGCTGGCACATACAGGGTAAGTGTATCTTATGGAGGTGCTGCAACTGGAAATAAAGATTATACGCATTATGATGAAGCTATTGCAGCTAAAACTCATGCAAGAATAGACATGGGAATTACGCTTAGTAATTTAGATGAAATAAGAGTTTACGCATCTAATGCGGATATGAGCTTTCAATGCTTCGGTGCGGAGTTTGACCAAGTCAATGTAACTGTGCTATAAGTTGACAACTTACAAGCCTTTAAAAGAGGCTTTTTTTATTTTAGCATAATGAAAAAAATACTTTTATTCATAGCTATTTTATTTTCTATTTCTTCCTACGGGCAGAATCGTTTTCCTTCGATTGATTCAGCAAAGAACTACACATTACGATATGTAAAAAATTCAGCCGTTGAAAGTTTTACCAATTTAAGGATGCAGAATGTAACTTATGGAACGCTTCAATTATTAGACAGTTTAGCGGGTGCAGGGGTTATAGATACTATTTTCAAGTCAGGCGATACCCTTAAATATAAAATCGGTTCAACTACTTTTATTGTAGGTACATTTGGTGGTTCAAGTGATTCCACCATTTACGCAACCAAATGGTTTGTAGGGCAAAATTATGTTCCTTATACAGGTGCAACATCTGATGTAGATTTAAATGGCAACTCACTTAATGCCAAAAGTTTATCAATTACAGGAACGGGAGGAAACGGGCATTTGCACATGAGGTTTCAAAGTTCAACACCGAGTGGAATAGGCAATCATACAACTATTTACGCTGATGCAACTGGTATTCCTTATTACAAAATAGATGGAGCAAGTCCAGTTCAGTTTCAAAGGCAAATCAGTTTAACAACTACTGGAAGTAGTGGGGCTGCTACTTTTAATGGCACTACATTAAATATTCCGCAATATTCTGGCGGCGGTGATAGCTCATGGGTTTCAACTGAAACAGGAGTTATGCCGTCTAATTACGTTGGCTATAAAGTAAACAGCACATTAACTTCTTTACCAAGTGGATGGGTTGATAATACACCCGATGCAACTGTAACTTTTAGCGGGAAGATGATTGTAAGCGGTGGGAATAAAAATTCAGTAGGTGTAGGTGGAACGAATGTTTATAGAAACAGATTAACAACGTCTTTTTACAATTACGACAAATTAAAATTTTCGACTACTCTAATACCGCAAGATAAAACAAGTACATCGTTTGGGTTTGCTATACATTTTGAAAGTAATAATGGTTCAATAGCAGGTCAATCAAACTTTGTTTTTGACATGAGTACAACTGCTGATAGTGGGCGAATTATTCTTTATAATCAGTTATCAACTGAACTTACACGTTCTGTAATGTCTTTAGCCTTTAACTCATTAGATACGCTTGACTTTTTTTTGATAAGAGATAATGCTTATGCGGAGGCAAGAGTTTATAATAGAAGAACGGGCAACTCTGTTGATTTAAGGCTACCTAATCAAAACGGTTTTGGTATTGGCGGCAAAATGGCTTTTGGCTTTTTAGGCGGTGAGCAGCATTACACTAAGTTTCAAGTTTATTCATGGAATAGAAAAAATCATGGTTATACTATTTTTGGCGATAGTCAAAGTGCTGGTACTGGCTCAACTTCTGAAAGTAAATCATTTACATACTTATTGTTAAGGGGTGATAAAACAAAGTTTAACAATATATCTTCCCCGTCATTAGGTATGCAAGATGCCTTAACTTCTCATTTACCTATTGCGATTGAATTAGAAAGCCCTGTAATATTCACATTAGGGTACAATAACAGAACAATAGATACAAACACATTCAGACAGTATGCAGATAGCTTATTACAGCCAATGCGTAGAGCAGGTGTAAGAATTGCTGCTATTGCAACAATGGTTACACAGGCATCAGGGTTAAATAACTTACCAAATACAACGCTTATTAATTTAGCAAATACTTACGGCATACCTATTGTTAGAATTGATACAGCAATAAAAATAAGGCATTTATCAAATGACGGGGTTCACTTATCTGATAGCGGTCAAATATTATTTGCAAGAGAAATAGAAAAAGTAATAGGTAGCGAAATTGCCGCATTGTTCACTAATGATACAAGTTCATTCGCAAAGCTGTATGATTTGCCCGTTGGTAATGAAAACATGGAACGTGTGGTAGTTGATAAAGAAGGTAACTTATTCAAACAGCCTGTAAAAAATTACAATATTATTGAGAATAAATACGATGTTTTAAATACTGATTTTTTAGTATCACAAAAAAATGCCACACTATACACAGATGGATTAGTAATGACTGATAGCGGTTTTGTTCAATCTAATGAAAGAGGCTTATATATTAGTTTTGCACCGATAAGAGAAGCGGTAAATTACGGGACTACATGGAAGTCAAATATACAAATCCATAATTCAATATTTGGTTCAACAAGGGCAAAAAACACCATATCGGGGAATAATAATATATTATTTCATACTTCTTATGGTAATTCAAGAGGCTCTATTACAGGTAATACAAACGTATTAATAAATACAGCCCCTGCAGATGCTTCAACTGTTTCAGGCTCAAAAAACATATCTATTAACGGTGCTATTGGTTTAACATCAGGCTCAAATAATATCGGTATTGGAGAAAATTCGTTATTAGGTATAACAACAGGAAGCAGAAATATTCATTTAATTATGAATAACGGCAACGGCAATGCAGGTGCTAACATTTCAAACTCCATGATATTTGGAGAATTTGCAACTGAATCAGACAATCAATGGCAAACAAATGATGTATCTTTTTCATCGGGCGGTTTATTCGCAGCAACTAATATATGGCTTGGCGGCAGGTCTGTAGGAGAAAGAGACTTGAGTTTCAATGTAGCTTCTGTAACCAATGTTTCAAATTACAAAGGGAATGATTTTGATTTCAATTTGTCAAGAGGCAGAGGAACGGGCAGAAGTGGTAATTTAAGGTTCTATTCTTACAATTCAACAACAAGTGGAACAACATTGCATTCGGTTAAAAATTTAGAATTAACCATTGCAAATGATTCTGTAACAGTTGATGCTCGGTTAAGGGTTAACGCAGCTACTTTTATCAACAAAGATTCACTGCCTATTACCACAGGTAAACTTTGGCATATAGTTGTTGATACACCTACCAATCAGTTAATGAGGCAGCAGGTAACAGCAGCACCAGCTACACGAATGGATACTACGTTTGCTGCAACTCAAATAGCTTACATAGACAGGTTTAACATATCAGACGCATCACGAACTGGTTTTATTGGGAACATTTCAACTTTTTCGGGTACTGGCTCTGGTCTTGCTTTTCAAACATTTACCCACAGCGAAGATGTGTTAAATTGGCTTGCTTTAAGTAGTGGCACTCAATCAGTAGCTGGTAATTCAAGAAGCTCAATAAAAAACTTAAATACTTTTATTGCAGCAGGCACAACCCCAACAATTATAGAATGGAGAGTTAATTTAAGTTCTTTAGGTAGTGCTTCAGATGCGGTTATTTGTAAAGTGGGGTTGTTCTTTCAAGCTGTAAATACTGATGAAACCAATGGGGCTTTTTTCTTATTCGATACCACAGGCACAAGTACAGGAAGTGCAGCCGTTGGAAGGTGGCAAACCGTTACTGCTTTATCATCTGTAAGAACATATACAACAACATCTGTTCCTGTAACAACAAACTGGACAAAATTAAAAATAAGAATTACATCTACAAGATATGAATTTTTTATAAACGATGTTTTGGTTTCTGTTCATACAACCAATTTACCTACACCCGAAGCACCAAATTTATTTATCAGAAAACAAACAGGCTCAACTGCTGTTCGATTATGGCCTGATTATTTCGCAATTTATAAAACACACGCAACCGTAAAATAATATGAAATATTTATTATCACTTTTATTAATTATCAGCTTATCGGCATCAGCGCAAAATAAAGTAATTCAGATACGTGATTATTTATACAGGTACGATTCAACACAGGTTTCAACAACGCCAAATGCAGTAAATGATACGAAATGGGTTGAATTAAAATTAGGCTCAACATTGCTGGCAAGTATTTATAATGATGGTCTTGTGTTGTGGAACTCAACCTTAGTAGCTGGAAATGTTAGCGATACACTTTCATCCACAGGAATTACAGGAATGTGCAGAATTACAGTACCAACAACAGTAAACACGCAAAGAGTTATTCAATACGGTGATTGGGCTATTATTTACTCAACCGCTACTTATACGGCTTTTTTTGCTGATAACTATTCAAGACTTCCGATAACAGTAAGAAGAAACAGCGACAATGTAGTAATGTGTACTATTTATAACGGATGGGCAGTTGAATGGAATGTTACACCGCAATGGTCGTGGGTGGGCAGAGTTGGAACAACACGAATCAAAAGAATCACGCTGCCTTGAAATTTATCATAATCATATTACTTTTTATCCCATTTGCGGTTAAGTCGCAAAAATTAAGTCCGTTCAAGTGGCTACCTGAAGATAAGTTGTATCACATCATGGCAGGTAGTGCAATAGGAACAGTAAGCGGCTTTGCAGCAAACAAACCTATCCTTTGGGCAACTATTAACGGTACTGTTTTAGGAGTAGGAAAAGAGGTATATGATTCAAAGTTCGATGTTAAAGATGCAGCAGCTACGATTGTAAGTTCAGTTGTTTGCGGTGTAATTGTTAAACTGATTAAAAAGAAAAAATGAGATTACTGATACTCGTATTATTTTTTGCTTCATCAGCTAATGCTCAACCGTTTATCCGTTTTGCGTTTTCTGTGCCTGTTAATCCTGTATCACATGGAACTGAAATTGGTGGCGGTTATAAATTAAGACTTTCAAAGCAAGTGCAACCCTTTGTTGAAATTTCAATGATAAACAGATGGGATAAATACAAAGAAAACTTATGGATTAAGCGTGGCGGTTTGTTGTTGTTTCAAACGGTATCTATTACAGCAGGGCAATCAACTATTGTAACCAAACCAATTAATGAACGCTGGGCAAAAGTTCACAGAGAATATTCGTGGATGTATGGTGTGGATGTTCACTTTTGGCAAGTAGATGAAACGAGTAAAATGTTTGTGGGGTTTGTAAATGCAGGGGGAAACAAATATTTATCATTCGGGTATAAAGGAAATTTTTATAAAGTAAGAAACAATGGAACAGTACCTAAGTATTGAAGACAGGCAAAAGTTTTGGGCAGCGATTGACCAAATGAATGAAGCCAATGAGAAAATAGACCGTATTTATGTTTTGTTGGCGGGCGATAAAGACTTGCATCAAACGGGGTTAATTGAACGATTGATGAAATTGGAAGTTGAAGTCAATGAGATGAACAAACAGATGGAAAAAGCTAAAGGATGGCTGGCAGGTGCTTTATTTGTTGGTTCTGTTGTAGGTAGTGGATTGACATTATTTATTAAATATTTAATCGGTAAAATATGAAGTTCACATTTTTAGAAAACGAAGGCGAGCAAAGCAGCAAGAGGCTGTTTTCATTTATTTTGGTTTGTTTGTTTACCATCGTGGTATTAACAAACTTATTCACAGGGAAGGCTTTAGTACCTGCCTTACAGGATGAACTCATGTATTTAATGATGTTCTTTTATGTAGGTGTTGCAGGTGAAAAAGCAATCAACCGATTAGGAACTAAAAAAACTCCCGATGGTAAAGAAAATTAATATAGACCCGAAATGGGTTATGTTATTGGTTTGGGCTTTGCTTGTGCTGCTTATCTGTTGGATAAGTTCTTGTACCACAGCAAAGAAAGTAAACAAGTTTGTTACTAAGAATCCTGTTTACACAGCGAATCTATGTGATAGCCTTTACCCTATCAAAACCTCAACTGATACCCAGTATATAACTGATTCAGGTTTATTACAAGAGTATGAAAGGGAGTTTGCTGTATTGTATGCCATGATTGATTCCATGACCTTAGACAGTGCGAAGATATTTTTTAGAACTATCGTAAAAGAAAGATTTGTTACTAAAGAAAGAATAATAACCATAACCAAAGAATCAACGGCTAAACTGGACAAGGCAAAGTTTGAGTGGAACGAAAAAGAGAAAGGCCATATTTTAGAAAAAGAAGAACTAAGGGCTAAAATAAACGCATTAGAGGCGCAAAAAGAAAAGTTAATAGAAGATAAGGACAAAGCCGTTAAAGCCCGTAAAACAGCAAATAATTGGGCTATGCGGTGGCTTATTGGGTTTTGGTTGTTAGTAGTTTGGATATTCCGTAAGCCGATTTGGAAATTCGTGTACAAGATTATTTCACCTATAAAATTTTAATTATGTTTTTAGCATTAACATTTGACTTTTGGTTGGCACTTATCCTTTGTATAGGATGTGCTTTTATTTGGTTGGGTTTTGCAATCGCTCAAAGTGCTGGCGGTTCTTATGTGTGGGAGAAAGGTGCAAGAGGCGAAAGAATCCGAAAAATTTATGATGGCAAGAAAATTCCTTTAGTAGAAACTTCCATGTTTAAAATGTTTTTACTGCACTTAGTATTTGGAGGTATTATGTTTTATTTAATAGCTGCTGACTTTTGGGATGTTTGGTTTTGATTATTTATAACATCATAGCAAGTTTAACAGCCGCAGGGATTGAGGCATGGCGCATTGATGCAGCGCATGGCAAAGTAAAGAACATTAATAAGTGGGTTACTTACTTTATTGCCTTAGTCTTAATGATACCCTGCTTTTATAATGAAGGTGTGTTGAATTATGTATTTATTCGTGGCGTTGTTTACGAACCTGTTTTAAATATTTTACGGCACAAACATCCGTTGTATTATTCGTTGACAACTAACAGTAAGATAGATATTTTGATGAATAAATTTGGCATCAGGCCGCTACATAAGATTATTGTTTGTTTAATTCTTTCAATTATAACCGCATGATTACCCCAAAAGATTGTTTTAACAAGTACGGAGAACCCGCATCATCAAAGGCAAACGCTTCAATGATTTTATGGGATGTACCCGATGTTATCAATAAGAAGATACCAACTATTCCAAATAAGATTTACTGTAATAAAGATTTGGTAGCCCCATTAGAGGCTGCTTTTTGGAATCTTATTAACAGGGGCTTGTATTTGGATTTAGTAACATGGGATGGTTGTTTTAACATCCGCAAACAAAGAGGAAGTTTATTATCCATGAGTTTACATTCATGGGGTGTTGCAATAGATGTAAATGCAGCATGGAACGGTTTAGGTAAAACCCCACAGCTTACGCCTGCTTTTGTAAAGGCGTTTAAAGATGCTGGATTTGATTGGGGTGGAGACTGGAAGCGCAAAGACGGTATGCACTTTCAGTTAGCTAAGATTTAACCAAAAATACATACATGAATACACTTGGAAAAACTAATATCGTAAGAGATTACGTTGAACGCTTCCCTGAATTATCCAAACGTGCAATAGCCGTTAAAATTCACTCCGACAACCCACTGATATTTAAAGACGCTGAAGATGTAAGAAGTTTTGTAAGATACATTACAGGAAGTTTTGGAAAAGACAAAAGAGACTTAGCAACTCACAAGGGCTTTTGTATTCCGAAATCACAGGCAAAGAAAACAGCCCCTTATAATTTACCGCAGCAATACAATAACATTCTTTGGCTTAGTGATATTCACGCACCTAATCATCATCATGAGGCTTTAGAATTAGCGATTGAATACGGAAAGACTAATAAAATCAACTGTATTGTTTTAGGTGGTGATGTGATTGATAACTTCCCTTTTACAAGATTTGATAAGAAACCTGACAGAGGCGAAGCAAAGAAGATGTTTGAGATTACTCAACAGATTTTAATGCACATCCGTTTAAGTTTCCCTGAAGCTAAAGTAATTTGGTTGGAAGGTAATCATGATAGGTGGTATGAAAAATGGTTAGCTAAAAATGCTCCTATGGTTTGGGATGATAATTACTATTCTTTACAAAGCAGATTGAAACTGGATGAATTGGAAATTGAATATCTGACTGAAAAGCAAGTATTGAAGATTGACGGGTTACATTGTTTGCATGGTCATACGTTAATTAAAGGGGTTTTTAGTCCTGTAAATCCTGCAAGGGGAATATTTTTAAGAGCCAAAGCAAGTACCATTATAGGGCATTGCCATCAATCCAGTAAACACACGGAAAGCAATCTGAAAGGAAATATTATAAGCTGTTTTTCCACTGGATGCCTTTGTGAGTTGAACCCTGACTATGACCCGCACAATACAAAACATAATTTAGGGTTTGCACATATCACAAGAGCAAACGGAAATTTCCATGTGAGGAATTTAGAAATCTATAACAATCAAATACTATGAAAGTACCAAAGAAATTTGAGAAAATGAGTAACGAAGAAAAACGCAAATGGGTTGCGGATAGGCTAAAAATAGTTCGTGCAGAAGAAGAAGCATTAACCAAACTTTACCGCCTTTTAGTAAGGGATGAGAAATTTACACCACTTGAAGTGATGGGAGGTTTAGACTATGAAAAAGAAGCCGATTAAAGTTTTGTATTCTCATTTAGGGCAGTATAAAGCCGTTGGTTTGGCGTGGAAAGAAGATAGGGTAATTGCTATTGATAAGAGGTTAAAGGGAATACAAAAAATAGACACTACCCTTCATGAGTTGCTTCATGTAATGTTCCCCGAATTAACAGAATCACAAGTAACAAAATCAGCTTCTGAAATGGCAAAAGTTTTATGGGATTTAGGTGTTAGGTTCGTTGATAATGGTTAAAATGATTTATTTTCAAAATCTATTTTAGTAGCCTCCTGAAACCTTACTTCATCCTCTTTTAACCAAAGATATTTATCAGCAACGAATAAAATCTGAATCTGATAATCTACTCCATTTATACTAATTTCTGCCATTGCATTAGCAATATCGTGTTTCTTTTTATTGTTTTCAGCAGATTCGCAAAGTTGTTGTAATGTTTGGTTTACTGTTTTTTGGTCTATCATTTTTTTATTTTTTATTTATTAATACTTTGGGATTTAAAGTTCAGAAAAGTAGATATTTAGTGAACCATGAACGCCAACTCATTTTGAACATTAAAAAGGCAGCGTTTCTTTCTCCATCCGTACTAAATACCGTTGATTAAACACCTGTTTACGGCTGTACATCTTGCCTCTTATCTTGTAATAAATTTCTGCCCTGTCTTTTGGGATAAAACCTTGTGAGCATTGATTATCAGCCCAAACTTGTTTGCCATCTGTTTGAACCATTAGTAGTGTATTGTAATACAGAAACTTGCTCATAATCAATGTGTTTTTGTTTGCTTAGTAATAACAATATACGT
>Ga0315901_10001224_pt1 | contig 37111 bp, 28 predicted proteins | sample LakEriMetagenome_10_FD_203761 | JGI IMG/M metagenome (GOLD analysis project Ga0315901, IMG submission 203761) | Freshwater fungal communities from buoy surface, Lake Erie, Ohio, United States - Buoy 2 MA116 | ecosystem: Environmental > Aquatic > Freshwater > Lake | place: USA: Lake Erie, Ohio...
ATGCTGCGGATGATTATATTGCAGACAACGCGACGACCGATGATCTTGTGGTGACCGACGATATTCCCTTGGCTCATCGCTGTGTCAGCAAAGATGTCGCGACCATCAGCCGTCGCGGGGTTGAATTTGATTCCGGCAATATTGGTGAAAGACTTGCGACGCGCGACCTGATGGAGGGTTTGCGAGGAGCAGGAGTCATGACAGGTGGTCCTGCATCGTACAATGCGGTCGACAAAAAGAAATTCGCGGAGACATTCGATCGGGTGCTGACCCGATTGATGCTCCGCGCAAAGAAGAAATAAAAGATTAGAACCAGAATTCACAACCTGTTTGGGTGGTGAACGAAGTCTTGGTGGGCGTACCCGAGGGAGTGAGTCGAGCCTTTGATTCGTAAATGCCGTAGGTCACCGACGTATAAATTTGCGGTGTTGCAAGAGCATTTTTGTTAGTGGCATAGCGCAGAATAGGAGTCACAAAGGTCATGTTTGGCTTTGCATTTTCATCACCCACTTTGTTTGTCAGTGTATGATTGAGATCCAAAGCGACGTGCACTTGAGGAGTTATATAATAAACGGGCTGAAGACCGAGGGCGACCACTGTACCGGACTTGGATGTTGAGTCGCCGTCTTTTTTGAAATTTTCGTCTTCAAGGGCAAATTTTGGCTGAGCGTATTTGTATTGTGTGAGTTGGATCATGGCGCCGTAAGTTAAGCCGACATCGCTCGAGCTCCAGCCTTCATAGTCTCCTGAGCTGGCCAATCCCCAGACGATATCTTTATCGGAACTGCTTCGTTTCCCTGCCGCTGCGCGCTGCTCGGCCCAGACAAAGTGATTACCCCATCCGGCATTTCCCCAGTGGGAGAGCACGGCACCGACTTTTCCCGAGGTGAATGTTTTGGGTGTTTCCAAGCGCACGATGGCTTTGTCCTGATTAACAGAATCATAGGATTCAAAGGGTGTATTGTTGCGCTTGTATTGTCCGCTGCGGTTGATGATGAGCGTCGGGCGCAGTGCCAGACCTTCCGAGAGCGCGAGGTCGTAACGAACAAAGAGTGACGCATCGCGCTTTTGTGCTTTGACCTCGATGTTACCTTTCGTTGGGTCTTGAGAATCTGCCGCGACGAACAGCGGGGGCGTATCAAGATCTTTGGCTCCCAAAGCAATCGTCATTGCTGAACCAGCGATGGGTGTGGTGGTGCCCACGCCGTAAAATGTGCTGTCACTCAACGGAAACTGATCAAAGAGTCGGACATCTTCAAACTCAAGGCGCCGAGCACCGACCCATGCTGTTGCATCTGAGGTGACTGGAATCTCAAAATAGGCATTACGCAGGCTAATATTTGAGTCGCCCCACTTATTCGTCTGATGGGCAAGATTTCCAAGCTCTGCTTCAATGTTAAACAAACTATCTTGAGCAGCCCTGCCTTGAAATTGAATGCGCAGATAGTTGAGATCGCGCACATGACGACTGGTGGGGAGACCAAATTTGCTATCTTTTTGATCCCCTTGATTGGTCGTGCCTTCGACAAGATTTGCGTTGGTTGAAATTCCGAGTCGGCCGTATGCATGAAATTCGAATGGCGGATTTTTTGACGGCGTTGGCGACTCAGCCAATGCTGCTGTCGCATGAAGAAGCGTACAGAAAGAAATGCATGCAGCAGAATAATTTCTTTGCAGTCTCATGTGCGATGTCCCTTCCTAAAAATCGGTGAACTTTAAAAATCCGCAACAGGTTTATTTGGTTGTAAGAATTTGTCGTGTTAACATTTAAACCGAACCCACCAACAAGGAGAATGGTTCATGATGCACAAACGTTTTCTTTTTGTGTCCCTTCTTGCTCCCAGCCTCTCTTTTGCCTCAACGGCAACCGACTCACTCTCGAACGCTACCCGTGACGTGTTCGACAACTTGGATGAGAACCCCGCTTTTGTAAACACTGAAGCTGGAAAGAACTACCTGAGAATCGGCAAAGGCGGTGGTGTTCAGGCGATCTCCCAAGAGATGGGATTAGGTCTTGGCCTTCAAATTAATACGATTGAATCAGCTCCTGTCGATCCACTATCCAGTAATGCGAGCGAACTCACTGCTGCAGCCACGAAGCTCACAGGGGCTGGGCTTCCTATTCGCCTGAGCGTGGGTGATGGCGCTGGCGATATGAAGTGGGGTGTCGGTCTAACCTATCAGAATGCAAAAGCGAGTGGTCTTGTTCCTGTTGTCGTTGATAACAAAGAGACTCAGATTTTTGATCCCAGCTTTCTAAAAATGGGCGGATCTTTGGGTGTGATCTCTGGCGATACAGAAGCGTCTCTGGCTTACGGCCGCGACAAGTGGGCCGTTGCAAAGAAAGGCACTGCAAAGACCGTGGCCGGTGATGCAACGTTAACTCTGACAGACGGAATGTCTGAGCAAACAACCGACGATTTAAGTGCACTGGTCCGTCATAAAGTCGGTGACATTCAGTTTTTTGTTGCCGGTGGTCAGAGCAAGACGAAGGCCACGATCGTCACCGCAGGAGAGACGTCGTCTAACGATGATTTCAGCAAAACAGTTGCTGTGAATGTGGGTGCCGAGAGCTCCAAGAAGCTCACGGATGGCATCATGCTGTTTGGAAAGAGCTGGCTGGGTTGGAGCAAAGTTACAAAGAGCGATTCAGCGGCGAAAAAGAATGAAACCGCCAAAGCAGAAGCGACTGATCTGTCTGTGAACAGCGCCTATGGTGTGGAAGTGTCGGCTGCTTCTTGGGCCACTCTCCGCGCTGGCTTTCAGGCTGCTTTTTACGGAAATCGCAAAACAACCCAAACAAAGTACTCGGAAGACAAACAAGCTGGCACATCCGCTTCCAACACGATGACCTCAACATACTTGATGCGCGGAATTGCCAAGCCAACCATGGGTATTGGATTCAAATTCGGCAACTATATGGTTGACGCAACTCTGGCTCAGGATGGCACAAGCGAAATGGGCTTCTCTGATAAAATCCTCGGCAAGGTTGAAGTCACGGGACAATTCTAATAGTCTCTTGCAATCGGCTGCATAGGATGTGCGGCGTGGCAGCACTCTCAAAAGGAGTGCTGCTTTTTTTTGTGACATTTTCGGAAGGCGCTGCGCTGCTTGGTGGACGGTGTCCCGCCTAAATTTGACATCGTATTGTGAAAGTATTGTTTCATTTGTCGCACACTTTTATGAAGCACCATTATTTATGGCGACTTCACGCGTCTGTCACAGATTCGCAATCACAAACTTCTGTTTAAAAAAATGTAGGCTCCGAAGAAAGATCTGCGGAGTGCAAACTGGCAAATGATTTTAAAGGCAATTCAATGGGCCTTGAAGATAACCAACAAACGTTGGCTGCTCCCCTATGTGCGCAGCATAGAGTGGATTGGCAAGCCAGCAGGTGTGATTGGCTCTTCAGCGCTCATGGACCAGGCCCTTTGGGTTTTGTTCTCTGGCGCCAACAATATGTTGGCAGTTCATACCAACCGCAACTGGGTTTGGCCTTTGTGGATTGAAGAGCAATGGCAGCCACGATCAACCGCCTTCATTCCGACGGGAGCAGGATTGTTGGGGGCCAATTTATCGCGCCGCAATTGGACATCACTTGGCCATTCAGAATCAACACAGGAATGCATGGTTGATCCGGTTGGCATGATCACCGTTCAACCGCACAGCTGGTCACTCCTTCCTTACGTCCGCATTCAAGGGCTGCTTCAAGCACCACCTTACATGCACAACCAGGCACAACAGTCACTCAGTGATGAAGTGCTGCCTGTGATCAAAACTGAGTATCCCAATGTGGAAAAAGTATCTTGGTCCTCCCGAGCGGCGACAACATACATTGATGGGGCATTGAGAATCACTTGCACAATTGAGATTGTGAATAACTCTAAGACCGTCGAAAATGTTACATTTGGATTTGGAATCCGGCCGTATAACGTTTTGTCGATAGGTCACCTCAACATCATTGAAAACTTGGGCACGGGCCTAAAAATTAATAAGCGTTGGGACGTTGAATTTTTAGCTGAGCCTACCATCGTTTTATTGGGTGATCGGGGGACCGGTGACCCAATGAAAAATCTTCCGAAGTCTTCGGAGTTGCCATACCGCAGAATGATCAGGGCACGATCGGGAATTGCCGCGGCATCCATCGAGTATCAGCGAGAGCTGCAGCCTGGTGAAAGAGTATCTATAGGGGTCGTTGTTTGGAGTGACGAAATCGTCAGTGAGACGAAAACTCCGCGACAAAAGAGACCGGGTCACTTCCAGATTAGAGTGACCGGAGACGAATTGATTCGTGCGCGCGAAGAAGAACTGCGGCTGGCAGATTTGAAGGCAGTGAGAATAAAACTTCCAGATGAAAAACTCGAACAGCAGCTCAATGCAATCAAGCTGCGTTTGCCTGCTTTTGATGATGTGACCCACTTTAGCCCCGGTACATTTCTTTATCATACGCATTGGTATCGTGATTCATTTTTTATCTCCGAGGCGTTTACGAACCTTGGATACTTGAAAGAGGTCAAGAAGAAGATAGAGCTTTATCCATCGCGCCAGCAGTCATCTGGTGCATTTGTTGATCATCCTGGAGAGCTCGATTCTCATGCCATTGCCTTGGTTTCGATGCTTACCTTTCCTCTTAAATCTGGCGATAAGATCCTCCTGCAGCAGTTGTTCGACAGTATTTTTCGTGGCCTGTTGTGGATCGACAAGCAGAGAGTTGTAGGAAAAAAATCTCTGCAGCTGCACGAGGGTTTGCTGCCAGCAAGCTTTTCCGCAGAGCATTTTGGCGGTTGCGATTATTATTTTTGGGATAATTTCTGGTCATTGCAAGCAATGATTCTTGGACGCAAGGCAGCTCACCTTTTAGGCAAAGAGCGTGAAGCAGCGCTTCTGGAGAAGATGTCCGAGAATTTCGAACGATGTCTTCGAGGTGCCATTCAAGCGACTCTGGAGAGAGTTGGAGGTTCCGTTCTACCTGTTTCACCGTATCGTTGGCCAGATGCGGCTTCAATCGGAAATCTTGTCGCCGCAGATCCGCTAGAGTTAGAAAGCTTGTGCGGAAACTGGCTCAAGCCGACACTCGAATATCTTATCGGTTCACATTTCTATAATGGGATGTTTTTTCAAAGTGTCTTTCATACGGGATTAAATCCATACCTCACTGCGCAGGTTATCCGTGTTTTGATTCGGCAAGAAGACGAACGAGCTCTTTCATTGATACGGGCATTGTCAAACGCAGCAACAGCAACTGTCACATGGCCTGAAGCGATCAATCCACGCACTCTTGGAGGATGCATGGGAGATGGCGATCATGGCTGGGCTGCCGCAGAGTTCTGCAACGTCATCCGTCAACTGCTTATTTCCGAGAGCACACAAAGAATGACCTTGTTTGGCGGAATTCCTGCAGAGTGGATGCAGGCCGGACAAATGACATCCATTCACGGTGCGCCCACTCTCCGTGGGCGATTGACTGCCACTCTCGAGAGTACTGTGCGCGGGGTTTGGGTGCGTTGGAATTTAGAACCGTGGTCTTTTGGGGAAGACATCGAAATTCGCTTGTCGCTCCCTGCGGGACTAACAGACGCCGAAAGTGCAGCCGATGCCCAATTAAATCCGCAGCATACACGCGTTCATCTTCGTGGATCTCTGCGCGGAGAGCGCTTTTTTTCTTATAAAAAGAGGTCTTTGATATGAAAAATGGAGAAGATTTTCAGTTATTTCTTAAGCAGGCGCTCGAGCAACAACTGACCGAGGCTGCAGACAACCTTGGTGCAGGAACGCTCAAGATCGATTTACATTGCCATGATCATAACAGCAATGTTCCTGATGAAACACTCGGACGAATTCTTGGTGTTCCCGAGACTTGGCTTCCAACTTCACGTCTTCTGGACATCTTAAAAACTGCGGGAATGAGTGTTCAAACAGTGACAAATCACAACAATGCCCGCAGTTGTTGGGAGCTGATGGAGCGAGGGTGTGATGTTCTCCCGGCTGCTGAGTTCTCCTGCACAGTTCCTGACTTGGATATTGGTGTGCATGTACTGACTTATGGTTTTTCCCCGGACCAGGAATCGCGCTTACAGGAACTGAGGAAAGATCTCTACGATTTTCTTGAGTACACAAGTGATCATAATCTTCCCACAGTGTTGGCTCACCCACTTGATTTTTATGCACCTCGCATGATGCCAGAGCTAGAAAAGTACGAGAAGATTTTATTGCTTTTTAATAATTTTGAAGTACTCAATGGTCAGCGTGATACCTATTCAAACCTTTTAACCTGGAAATGGATTAACTCAGCCAACGAGGAAAAAGTTTTTGATCTTGAGAAAAAGTTCAGCTTCAAAGCTTCGACATTTTGTAGAGAGCCGCTTCGGAAGAGGGCTGTTGGAGGTTCGGATGATCACTTTGGAGTTTTTGCAGGACGTACCGGCACTCTTATAGGAACAGGACATTTAACTCGACAGCAGTTACTGACACTCAAGCCCAGCGAAATCGCTTTGTCTGCTTTGCGTGAGGGCAACATTGCCCCATTTGGTGAATGGAACGATGGCCGGAAGTTGAATCTTGCTCTTCTGGATTATTTTGCGGGTCTTGTCCTCAATATGAAAGATCCCGGTTTAGGGCGGATCCTTCTCCATAAGGGAACACATTGGCAAAAAATTTCGGCATTGGCGATTTGCAACAGCATTCATGAAATGCGCAGGCATCGATATACGATGCGCTTTATTAAGACCTTTCATGAAGCTGTGCGAGGACAACAGCCGCGTGTAATGACAAGATTTCTGATGCGTCGTTATCAACCACAGCTTCTCAGCGTTGTGCAGACCATTGCTCGAGCTTCGCAGGATGGAATTGCCCATTTGGAAACGCCTATTGCGGAGGAGCTGTTCACGATTTTTGCACGTATGCTTTGTGAACGGGTGCAACGTAAGGCCGAGATGGTCGGTCAAAACCCGGCACTGCAGTTTTCTTCGCTCGATGAATTTGTTGAAAAGTTTGAGTTGCCAAGCGTGATGCGATTGCTTGTCGCACCAGCTGAGCGCAGCAAAAGGTCCTTTCCTGCGCTCGGTGAGGTGTTTGACGGATTATCGTTTCCCTTTCTTGCAGCAACATTGGTCGCTGGTTCGATGTTTGCTTCTGCCCGTATACTTCACGGTAAACGTTCCTTCAGCGAAGAGTTGGCAGAAAGATTTCCGAACCTGCAGCGTCCTCAGCGGATTCTTTGGCTAACGGATACCTTTGCCGATAAAAATGGGGTTTCGAGTGTTCTTCAATTGGTGCAAAAGTTTGCCTTGGAACGACAATTGCCTTTTGATTTTCTGGTCTGTCATGAGTCGTTGAGTTCAGACAGCAATTTGAAAGTTGTGCGGCCTTTGTCGAGCTTTTCTCTTCCTTTTTACAAGCAGCAGCCCTTCAGAATTCCAAACCTTGCAGAAATCCAGAGTTTTGTTGAAGCGGGAGGATACTCAGCGGTCATTTGTTCGACAGAAGGACCAATGACAACTGCAGCGCTGTATTTAAAGCACGCATTGAATCTGCCCACATATTTTTATGTTCATACTGATTGGCTCTCATTCGCCCAGCAAAATCACGTGCTCAAGGATGTAAACATTGCTCGTGTTCGACGAATGATGCGTGCATTGTATTCACAGTTTGATGGTTTATTTGTCCTCAATTCGGAACAGAAGCGACTCTTTGAGGGGGATAGCTTTCAAATGAAGCGGGTGCACCAAACAGCTCATTGGGCTGCTCAAGATTTTCGACGTATGCCTCAACTTCGTCGGTCATCTGTCGCTGGACTCAAGCGAGAAGACGTCGTGTTGTTGTATGCGGGGCGATTGAGTGAAGAAAAGGGTGTGTTTGAAATTCCAGCGATCGCCGAAGCTGCACTACATGCAAATAAAAATGTTAGAATTGTTTTTGCAGGAACTGGACCTGCTGAAGACGCATTGCGGAGATTATTGCCGCATGCAATTTTCCTTGGCTGGCAACCTCAGAACAAGCTAGCTGAACTTTATAACCGCGCTGATCTTCTGTTGCTGCCGTCAACTTTTGATACATTTGGATGTGTGGTGCTTGAAGCAATGAGTTGCGGTTTGCCGGTGTGTGCCTATGCAGTCAAAGGACCCGCCGATATCATTGATCATGGTGTCAACGGATTTTTGGCGAGGAATCGCCAGGAATTCTGTGGAGCAGTTGCTCTGTTTGCGGCAGAGCCAAATGAGTATGAGTCAATGCGCAAACAGGCATATCTTCGTTCACAACACTACTGTGCGGAAAGGATCATGAAGACGATGATGCGCGATATGGGTGTTGCTACGAATTCATTAGGTCTCTCAGACGCTCTTAATTCTGACAAAGTTCCCGTGCATCAGGGGGCAAATGAAACGGCACAGAGTCCTGAGAAAGTTCGCGATTATATTCCCAAGTTTTCGGATTCGTTAGGAATTTATTATCCCGAACAGGGCTGACGATAATTTTCACATTTTATTCGCTTTATTTTGTCTCTTCCGCTCCGACACGACAGTGGAACTTGGGGGGGTCTATGGTGAGACGTGTACGCTTCATTGGCTTGGCGTTGACTTTTACAATGGCATTGACAACGGTTTCCTGCAAAAAATCAGCCGACGAGAATACTGACTCGTCTGACTCTGATGCTCAGTTTATTCCCGCTCTAGCGGGAGCTGCTGCTTTTGGCGTTGGGCTTTCCACTGCGGAGGCTGTAGGTGCTACGTTGGTTGCCTCCAGTGCGATTTATGCTGTCGATTGTTCCCGCCCGATTGCTGCGGGAGAGATAAGATTCTTTTGCGATGGACCCGTCAAGCTAGGTCAGGCTGCCATCAATTTGGTCGTAGGCTCGACGCGCAATTTGGCAGGAGTGTTGCGCTGGTCTCATGCAAATGTGGTGTCCCACCTTGCAGGACTTGCCAAGTTTTCCTCTATAACGCATTTAAAATCAGCACTCATTGGCACATCGTCTGCGCAGGGGCTTGAAAATGCGAAAGTCTCACCACGCATTGAGAACGCGAGTGGCCGGCGGAACTTTATTGATGAATTGAAAAAATCGGTTGCAATTTTGGACAGGAATAATTCGACATGCAACTACGTCGCGCAATACGAGGCTAAGCTTGTTCCTATGGGATTTAAGGGCGGATACATGGGCGGAACTATGACACGCTTTTTTGCCCGAGCTCCGTCTCCTGCGACTGCGGAAGCGATGGCATTGTCAGCATGCGAGTGGTTCACAGATACGATCTATCGGCCCGCGGCCGGATTTGCAGGCTATTCGAAATCGAACAATAATTGTCGAAAGCCAATGAGAATGTCGGACTATAAAGATAAATATTCTACAGACGATATTGCCTGTCCGGCCGTTCGAATATGCGTGAGTGAAGCTCACTGTGCTGATTATTCTGCAAAGTAGCGAAAGGTTGCGACAAACCCAGTAAAAAATTCTTACCGGGCTCGTCATTTTGCGCAGAGCTAGAGTGACGGCTTGTTCGGATAAACTTTCTCGCACTCATTTTTTGCAGGCTGCCATTTGCCGGCAGCACCTTCGTTTTTGAGGTAATCAAAAATTCCCCAGCCAACATTGATCGCTGCCTTATCGGCCCAAGCCTCCAATGCAACCGCATTGACAGGTTTGTCGGTCGTCGGATCATACTGCAATTGAGGGTCCGTAGGCTTGCCGTTGTTAAAAAAGCAGACGTCGCGGAATGCTAGATAGTCCTTCATGCGATCGGTGGCTTTCTGTGGTGCACTGGCAATAAAATTCTTACAGCGCTCACGCAGTTGGTTCAGCATCTGCGCTTTGTGACGGCCCACAAATGGCTCCATTTCCGGCGGGAAGGTTACCCGAGTGCCTTCCATAGCCATCCAAATGAGGTAATTGCCAGTTAGATTTCGCGTTTTGCCAAAGCGCCCCTCGATATCGAATTGTGCACTGTTTCCTGCTCCAAAAAGACCATCTTTTAAATTAGCGACGCGGATAGATCCTCCCGATAGAGTCAGTAGATTCGTTGCAAGACCAGAGCGGCCATCGGCGACACTGCCATGACATTTCGCGCATGTTGTGTTGTAAAAATGCGCGCCTGGTGTGACCATGTAGAGTTCGCTGGCGGGCTGCTTCATTTGTCCTCTGGAGTCCAGCATCCAAGCTGCAGGCTTACGTGGAGTGGGGCGCGGTGGAAAATCACATTTTGCAACTGGTTGTCCCCCTGGATTGCTCGCGCGGTCCCAAAAGTCGACCGCTACGGGAGTGCTCAGCAAGCGACTGAGGCGAGGATCTTGAACGAGGTCGACAAACTTCTTGGGCATGCCATTTAAAGGATCTTTCCAATCAGACCTGCGCGGAGTGAAAGTCTTCGAATTAGGCCACGTCAAATCAAGATCAACCCAATGGAAATCATCATTCGCTTGACAGGTGACCGGTTCACTGTGTGCCTTTGCTGCAACGGCAGGATCATCTGACAATGAATAAATCCATTGAGCCGTTAAGTTAAGAAGCTTGCAATTGGCGTCGCCCGGGGTGTGCATGGGCATAGGCAGATAGCTTCCGCCATCGCCGATTTTGCTCGCGGCCACGCGCAAGTAAATTTGACTCTGATCAGGGCTTCCCGATTTTACAAAATACTTAGGACTGCTGCGGCTCGAGTCACGGGTAATCCGGCGTGAGTCAAAATCAAACAATTGGCCTTCGCGTAAATCCAAGGTGACCTTATTGTCCTTCATGGCAAAACCCTGAGGATTATGACAATGGGCACAGTTGCCAACCATGTAGCCTTGCAAGCGAGTCTCGTGGATATTACGTGACGTCCGCGGACCAGAGTTTTCAAGAACAGGCAGTTGTTCTGAACTTTGTACGTTGTTGAGAATGCCAGCATCAATAAAGCGCTGGATTTGAGTCAGTTCGTCAAGTCCAACATCACGTTCGCGGCCTGCGGCTCCCAAGGGTCTTCGATTGAGCTGAAGTGGGGTAAAACCCAACACAAAATCATCGTTCCCTTTGTGGCACTCTACACAGCGTTGTTTTCCGGGAATCGCATATTTGCGTGTCTTGCCACTGATTTCATCGATGACAATTCGGAAAACATCGTCTTTGAAAGGTGTGCCGTCACGATAGGGAGTTGAGACAAGAAATGCCTCTGATTCATTGTCATTCCACTTATAGCTACCCAATAAATGTTCCTGCGGCGCCTTGCGCACAACAATGATCCGAGTCTCTACCTTGCGAAAGACAGTGGCTCCACTTTTATTTTTGACTGCTTTGTAGAAAGTCTTATAGAAGCGCGTGTTGGGTGGAATATCGAGCTGTTTGGTGTTTGGATTGAATGTAGCTCCTGCGGATTTCCATTTCTCTTTGGCTGTATCAAAAATGGCGGGAAAATGAACGTAGCGACCCTTTTCGGCGTTATCAGCCCATAAAGGATACTCAACGTTATATGAGATTGTTCCGCGACGTGCCAGTTCGAGTGAATCGAGGCTGACAAGATCTGTTTGAGAGAGCTTTTCGGGAAGTTGAGTCGCCGAGGCAAAGAGTTTGTCTTTGTCAAGATCGACACCAATTTGATCCGCGCGAGGAATACAGCTTCCTAAATCGGATTGAACCTGACGAGGCGTAGTTGAACCCGGTGCTTGTCCCATGCGCAAATTAAAACGCCCTGCTGGTTTTCCTGCTGCTATCCAATCTTCGAGACGACTCTGCAGCTGTTGATATTTTTGCGGAGCGGCATGACGAATACTTTGAGGAGGCATGCGGCCGTCAGCGAGGACTTTTTGAATGACGCCAGCGGCTTCTGCAAGACCGTCAACTGTAATTTTCTGACCGTTAAACCTGATCTCACTTCGATTAAGACTGGACACATACCAAAATCCACCTGTTTTTGATGCAGGTGCTAGGTGGCATCCGCCGCACGAAGAGTCGATGTCCTGTCGTAAATCTTCAAACGTGGAACTCGGTTGTGCTGGAATTTCGTTTTCAATGATGGGCGGAAGAACTGAAGATGTCCGCGGTTCCGTGCACTCTGTTTGAGCTGACAATCCTCCGCTCGGAGGCGGCAAGGTGCCCCCAATACCACCGGAATCCGGTGTCATAGTGTCCGGGGAATTGCCCAAATCACGGGGATTCGGATGAGGAGTGTCTGGCCGAGCAGTGACTGGAATGATGACGTCGGATGACGTTGGAGAATTTCCTCCATCGCATCCGACAATCAACAGAACAGCCGCGCTACATGTAAGGAAACGCAGATGTATCTTCATAACTCATTAGTCCAATGTGACGAAGTCATTTTGCTGAACAATTGGATCAAGGAACGAACGGTCGAGTAATTGCGGCAACAAGCGTGATTCCGCATCATTTAACTTGTAGTTTCCGGTGGCTTCGTAAACATAAAGAGTACGGGACAGTGGATAGAGACTCTTGCGAATGTTGTGCACAGTCGGCAAATAGGCTCCCGACTTTTCGTCTTTTGAAACGGCGACTGCACGGTTTTGTGGACGAGTTGCGGACTCGCCAGCATAGCCGATTGCATTGGGGTTTGAAGAGGTCTCAGCCGCAATATCTGTAGTCTCTTTCACCACCTTAACGCACGCGCCGAATTCTTTGACACCAACAATGTGCTTGAATGTATCCGTCGTTCCCGAAGCATCGTCACGGCGAAACACTTCAATTGTGCCTGAGCGAGAAGAACCTTGTACTTTCGTCCAGTCGGTCACTTGGCATGTGAAGATGCTCTTGATGAGAGCGAGGCTCATGCGTCCGACGGCGTTTGTGCCGTTAACGAAAATCCCGATACCGTCGAGCGCTATGGGATGAGCGACAGGTGTAATGCCTGCAGCCGCTGCCTTAGCAGCAGCATCCTTTTTCATTTCTCGAGACAACGGTGCAATGCCTTGCTGGCCTGAAATAATCGCTTCTTCTCCTTTGCCAGATCCACCACCCACATATTGGATTTCGTCAGACAGACCTGCCGCTTGAATGGCATCTGTCATCACGCCGGCAAGGGTATCTGAACCTTTGAATGTGAACGGCGCAGCGAACGCTGAAGAGCCTAATGCTGAAATGCAAACTGTTGTTAAAAGACGCATGGGTGACCTCCTGTTAAGTCTTCTTTGAAGACGTGGGGCTCATAGCGTCTCATGAACGGAGTCAGCAAGTGAGACACAATCGTTTCACAAACAAATGTATGAATGCCATATTTGTCAATTTTGTGAGTTCACAATGGACATTATTAATTCACGGACTTGTCATTACGAGTTCTTCTCTCACGAAGATTTTTTTGAAAAAATTTCAGTCAGGAATTTAGTAGGAGATGAACTATGACAAAAATTCTTGGTATTGATGATTTGGCTACAAAACAACATCCCATTGCTCAGAGTGTGCAAAGAAAATCGCTGTCAGAATCAACTGCAGAAGTTCGTCTAGCCCTTGCTCACGAGCTCGATGAAGTTTTTTCGCTTCGATATGATGTATTTCTTGCAGGAAAAGAGCTTCATTCAGAAACAATGCTAGACGTCGATGAATTTGATCAATATGCCGATCACTTGATTGTGCGTGTGGGTGGAAGAATCGTTGCGACATACAGAGTCATTCCTTCCGAGCGTGTTCTTGAAGCAGGCTTGGGTTTATATGCAAGTCACGAGTTTGATGTGACTCCTCTCATTGAACGCCTCGATCCAAAGTCGATGATTGAACTCGGGCGCAGCTGTGTGCATCCGGCCCATCGGAATGGCGCAATTCCAAAGCTTCTGTGGAGCGCTCTGGCGAAATATATGATGAGTCGCGGAAAAACCGAAGCAGTTGGATGTGTGAGCGTCTTTAACTGTTCCCATGAAGAAGCACAGGCGATGGTCGGGTACTTTAGAGAGACAGGAGCCTGGACGTCGATGGCACAATGTTCATCAAAAAATTTCATACCATCTCAATTTAACTCTCCTGATTCGATTATCGACGGCAATTCGGAGTCGAACCGGCACTTCGAACATTCGCATCTTAAAGCGCGCGTGCCTCCACTGCTCCGTTCTTACCTTATGCTGGGAGCAAAAATTTTCGGAGGACCTGCCTACGATCCGCACTTTCATTGTCATGACTTTTTGATGCATTTTTCAACGAAAACAATGTCTGAACGTTGCCGTCAGTCTCTTTTCAGCTGATGATCTCTAATTAAAGAACTTCTCAGAATTTGCGCAGACACTGACTAGAAAATCAAGAAAAGTTGTATGTCTTCTGCAGGCTCGGTTGACTCTGTGCGGAGCAACCGGGTGAAACCAACCGGTCCTTGTAAAAACGCGCCACGGCGCTTTTTTCAACCAATTCCAGCTGCCCATTTCAAGTGTGAGAGGCATAAACAGCGGCCCGTTGCTGTTCTGGTTTTCAAGGAGCAGAAAATCCCACAAATCGCCGTTGGTTTGATAGCTCTGTGATTGCCGCTCGAAGTGATAAATATGATCCGGGAAGGACTCATTGAAGGCCTTTTCAATTGCGACATAGTTATCCCAATGGGGTGGCAGCGCAGACGACATGGACCACGGTGTCCAAATTCGATCCCTTGCACCAAAACCGCTGTGCAGATCCAATGCAATCAAACCGGTAGAGGTCTGGAGCAACTTCGAAACAGCTCCTATCAGCGCACGACTCTCGAGCGCCAGTTCACCATTGCCAGAGTAATAGGGGAGCATCGGAGTGAGTGTTTGTCCGCCTAGTAGCGGAACCGGTGATTCCGCATAAACGGGGGCATTTCTCATCAAATCGATGCCTTGGGCTGTTGCTCGGCGATTCTGAGAAATTCCTGTTGGGTTGAGAGCGGGAATGGCAACAAGCCTAACTCTACGAAGTGATTCGCGGACAGCATCATTCCAACGAGCATGTTCTATCACATGAGTGAGGTAGTGGAGGAGAACGGTTATGCCGATGGTTTCCAAACCATGGACACCAGCGACAATGAGCAGTGTAAATCGCTTCTGGAAAGGCCGGACTGGTGGTTTAACTTCAAGCATTTGAATCTCGAAGCAGCGATCTTCTGTTTGTATGTGTTCAAGGGGAGTTTGGGCCAGATGTTCGGCATAGTGGTTAATAAAATTGCGAACGTCCTCAAGTGCATTCATAACTCACCGCCATACAGAGTTGTTGATGGGTGGTGATAGCTAACTCCGCTGGATGTGCGAAGGCTGAAACGGGTACCCAAGCACCAGTCATCGTCACTCGAATCTTTGGTCTTCGCAGCGTTTTCAAAAGATGTGGAACAAGGCTCATGTCATCGGTCCAGGCAATCTCATCCTGATTTTCATAAACAAGTCCTAGGCAGAGAATGGAATCCGCACCAGACTTTTGAGCGAGCCAAGCATGTCCCTTTGCCCACGACTTGAGTTCGGGCAGTCGCGCTGCAGTTGTTGTCCCTTCTGGAAACAAAGCAATGTCAGAAGTCAGAAAAAGTCGCAAGCAGTTTCGTAAAGCGTTTGCCCGCGCCATCAGTGACTCTCGCTGAACGAAGACGCATCCTAGCAAACGTGCAACCCAACCAAAGAGAGGCCATTGGGCAACTTCTTTTTTTGCAAGGAACAGGCAAGGCCTAAGCGAACTGATAATGAGAACGTCAAAATAGCTGACGTGATTGGAAACAATAATTATCTTCTTGTTGGACTGAAGTTCTGCCAGAGGAAATTTGCATCTGACGTCGATACCACAGATTTTAAGGATGTTCTGAAAGAAAATCGACGCTATCCGATTGCGGACTTTTGGCTTGGCTGGAATAACTACGAGCACACAGTTCAGCACTAATGCTATTAAAAAAATACAAATCAGTCGGATGAAAACAGTGATGATCGACAGCACGCGAATCAACTCCTCTCCTCTGAACATTTTCGATGATTTACTGTTGTTAGGGATTGACAGGCACTGAACGTTTATCTCGACACACGGGGATCGACATTTGCAAACTTAAAAATTTGAACTTCTATACATATTTTCGAGTGTCTCAAAAAAGTCATAGATAGTTGTTGGGTTGGTCTGGTTAGAACTGAGTCCCTGGTGAATTAAGTATGTGCTCATTTCGCTGATGAGTTGATTTTCATCATCGAGCGTGGAACCTTGAAATTCGATTTCAAGTTCAAAACTCTTCGGGTGAGCTGTCGTTAAAACATCCGAATCCCTGCCAAGCTGCAAAGTCACAGTCTTTCCTGAGTTGAGACTCACAGCATGCGTCCACCGTTCTTTGTGAACCAATGCGGCCGGTCTAAGTGGACCTGCATAACTCTGTGTTCCAAGATCGTAGGAGGCAAGACGCGGCCATCGTTGCCGCAACCATGTGTTGATGAGTGAAAGTTCATCATCTTCGGAAAGGTAACCAGAGTTTGCAGTCCTGACCAAGAGTGAGGTTGATGCGCCCCAGTATGAATAGATGTCGTCAGTTTTAGAATATTTATCCGTCGCAGAAGTCCGTGTTGTGACATTCCAATGAAACCCATCGAATTGTATCTCTCGTCTTTGCTCGATCCATGACTTTTGAACGACAAGTTGATCGCTTCGATTTTGAATTCTAAGTTTTGCCCGGGTTTCTCCCCGACGGATTAAAAAATTTTCACCTTTGAAAACATCAAAATAAAGGTCGATCCGCGTGCTTCTTTTCAATTTTGGGCCCCATGAGCTCCAAAGTTGGTAAAATCCTTGTTCGCTCAGACGAAGACGAATTTCGGTTTCGGTGCGGATCTTATTGCTTGTTTGGTGTGATGCGGGATCTGCGCTTTTCGCTTGAGCAGATAAAGAAACGATGAGGATAAGGAATAATGAAAAGGCCGACATCCCAGCTAGCCGTGCTACCCAATTTCTTAATGATTCTCTATTTGGAAGCTTCACGCAAAGTCTCCTTTAAAGAAAAACTGAATTGAACAGCATCTTTCCTATTCATCCACCTTTAACACTTGTCACTTTAGCGCGTTCTTGTTCAAGAACTTTGCGAGGAAGCGCAATATATCCATTCTTGACGACTGCCTCTTGTCCTTCTGCGGAAAGAACATAGAGAAGAAATTCACGCCGTGCTGGTTCCAAGGCCTGATGAGGAGTCTTGTTGATGTAAATCAGAAGGTAACGCCCTAGCGGATAGTTTCCGGCAAGTGCAGATTCTTCAGTCACCGGCACTGCTTCTTTTCCTGGTTTAATTGAAAGAGGGACTGCCTTGACAGCATCCGTCTTGTATCCAATACCGCTGTATCCAATTCCGAACTTATCAGCAGCGACGCTCTGAACAACAGCTGCAGAACCTGGCTGCTCCTTAACCGAATCTTTAAAGTCGCCCTTCGCGAGAGCATGCTCCTTGAAGTAACCATAGGTGCCCGAAGCGCTATTTCGGCCGTAGATCTGAATAGGTTTATTCGCCCATTCGCCTGTCAGCCCCAAATCTCCCCAGGTCACAATGTCTTTCACCGCACCGCTTTTGCGGGTCTTGGAAAAAATTGCATCCACATCTTGAAGACTGAGAGACTTGATAGGGTTATCTCGGTGAACGTAGACCGCCAACACGTCAAGCGACGTCTTGATGGGCGTTGGCTCGTAGCCGAATTTAGCTTTGAACGCACTGATTTCTTCATTTTTCATCGGTCTGCTCATTGGTCCAAACTGCGCTGTTCCTTCGATAAGAGCAGTGGGCGCGGTTGCGGAACCTTTACCTTCTACTTCCACTTTGATTCCTGGATAGAATTTGCGAAAGGCCTCTGACCAGAGAGCCATTTCATTGTTCATGGAGTCAGAGCCAATGGACTTGAGGGTGCCTGAAACTCCAGAGGTTGGCTTGTAAACCGGAAGTGTTTCTTTGGCGGTTTTTTTGGCCGAGGCCATGGCGCCGATTGACACAAGCGAGACGGCAGCGACAAGTGGAACAATTGTTTTGCGAAAAAGCATAAAGTTTCTCCTCTTAGGAAAAGCGCAAGAGTGCCCGGCGGGCTTGACGATTCATTTGGAATATCCTGCTGGATTGCGTAAATGCAAAGAATGTGTTGTGAAGGCTCTGTGACAAAGTTGTGATTTCGAGATAAATTTTTTTTATAAAATTTCACAAAAATGAGTCATGAAAAAAGCGACCTCGTGTTAGGTGAGCGTCCTACTTTCGTCGAGCGGACACTGAACCATAGTGCTGGAAATTTTTATGACAAAACTCTCAATTCTTGATCGATATTTAACGCTGTTGATCTTTTTAGCGATGATTGTTGGCGTCTATTTTGGAAGCGCCTTGCCTGATATCGCAAATCAATTGAATAGCATGAGTTCAGGGGCTATTTCTTGGCCGCTCGCTTTGGGCCTCATTTTGATGATGTATCCCCCATTAGCCAAGGTTAAATACGAAGAGCTTCCAGCAGTCTTTTTGGATCGAAAAATTCTCTTCTTATCGCTTATTCAGAATTGGCTTATCGGACCAATTGTGATGTTTGCCCTAGCGGTCATTTTTTTGAGGGACAAGCCGGAGTACATGGCAGGCTTGATTTTGATTGGTCTTGCCCGATGCATCGCAATGGTGATTGTTTGGAATGACATGGCAAAGGGAAACAGAGAATATTGCGCTGGCCTCGTTGCATTTAATTCTATTTTCCAGGTTTTATTCTTCCCGATTTATGCTTGGCTCCTTGTCACTTGGCTGCCCGGAATTCTTGGACTGCAGAGCATGAAGGTTGACATATCTATCGCTGAGGTTGCACAGGCGGTCGGTCTCTACTTAGGAATTCCATTTTTGGCTGGCTTTTTAACGAGATACTGCTTGATTAAGGCAAAAGGGCTTCAGTGGTATCAAGAGTATTTTATTCCGAGAATCAATCCAATCACACTTGTTGCTTTGCTTTTCACCATTGTGGTCATGTTCTCTTTAAAAGGAAACCTAATCCTTCAGATTCCGCTGGATGTTGTTCGAATTGCGATCCCTTTGACTCTCTATTTTGTAATCATGTTCTTTGTCTCTTATGCTCTGAGTCGAAAGGCAGGGGCGGATCATGCTCGCAGTACGAGCCTCTCATTAACGGCGGCATCCAATAATTTTGAACTGGCTATTGCTGTGGCTATTGTGACCTTTGGAATAGGTTCAGATCAGGCGTTTGCCGCCGTGATTGGCCCGCTGATTGAAGTGCCGGTGTTGCTCTTACTGGTACGAGCTGCTCTTTACCTTGGTGAGCGAAGAATAATTGATACAAAAGCAATACGATCCTGAAGTCATGAGGTGATGTGTGAAAATTGTCTTTCTTTGTGTTGCAAATTCTGCGCGCAGCCAAATGGCCGAGGGTCTTGCTCGCGCACTCGTGCCTCCTTCGATTGAAGTATTGAGCGCGGGGTCGCAACCGACTCAAGTAAACCCGCATGCAATTCAAGCTATGAGAGAGATTGGGATAGATATTTCTGGACATGTGTCAAAGAGTATTGATCAGCTTGATTTGAGCGACGTGGACTTTGTGATCACCCTCTGTGCTGATGAAGTTTGTCCTGCATTTATTGGCTCTGCTCAAAAACTTCATTGGCCTTTCCCTGACCCAGCAAGCCAAGGGAGCTCAGATCTTGAAAGACTTCAGGCGTTTCGAACCGTGAGAGATCAAATCAAGGAACAGCTCATTCGCTGGAATTCAAACAAGTGAGTTCATTTAAAAGTGACTTCACTATAAAAAAAGTTTGTAAAATGCATTCGCCAATCATCAGAACTTAAAATTCATCATCTTTTTTGTGGTGCTGCAGACGAGAGATGTTGTTCCAGGGGACCCTGTTGCTTCATTTGAGCAGCAACGCTCAACCTCAAGGGTGAAGTTTTGTCCTCGCTGTGCAGACGGGATGAGGAGCTGGCCATTGCTATCCAGATGACCAATATCAGTTCCATTCGAGCTGCGGGCAACACCTTTGGCGAGTGTGCAAGAACGACTTGGAACAAATTCTTCGACAAATTCCTTGAGCATAATGGATTCAGTAAATGGAAATTCGAACCCGCGCCCGGGTAGCCTGATATTTTGTGCGAAGCTGGTCATTTGCTTGCGGGCAGCAAAATCAGTGCTGTTTATCACAGATGAGCAGTCAGACCGAACGCTAGGAGTGCAGATGGGTGTCTGGGCTGCCGAGGAGTGATAAAATTTCATCCGCTCCTTGATATTAATCGGGATACTTGAGAACACTGCTTCCAATTGTGTCGTTGAAAGGTCGCTGTGATTATTATTGAGCGCATAACTCACGGCGTCGCCAATAAATAGAATGACCTTGCTCGCATTTTGTCGACTGGGTGTTGATTGAAAATCCTGACGAATGAGTTGAACCGCATAAGCCAAAGCTGATTGACCGGCCTCTTGCGGGTCATCACCGCCAATGGCAGCCCAACTTCGAATGCCCATGGCCAGTGATTTTTCGTTAGTAAAAGGGACGGTTGCCACAATGCTGTCTCTGAAGCCGATCGCAGCAAATCGAGCATCCCAGCCTCGGTCCAGCCTGAGCTTTGAAGCCAATTGCTCGACTCCGTTTTTGACTGTGGTTAGGCTCTTTTCCATGCTGCCGGTCACATCAATCACAAAGACGATGTCTGTCGGTTTTTTTTCGGCCGAGGAATCAGAGACGCAGATCTTGGGGACGAAAATATGGGTGACATCCTTCCGTCCAATTTGAACTGTTTGAGCCTTTTCTTGATCGCAGGATATTGACAATCCTGTTGGGGAGGCAGTGTCTGAGACCGCCTGCGGAGAGCCCGACATCGCGGGTGTGTTGTTGTATTGAGACTTATTGGCGGGGCCTGCAGGGGCGGTGATTTTCTTTTGCGCTGAACTTGGCTTTTGAAGGGATGTAAATTCTGTTTCCTTACAACCAAGTAGAAAACCGAGAGTCAAAAATATGGATTTAAGACGAGTTCTGTTTATTCGCCGCATAAGGCGCGTCCCTTCACTGACTGGTTAACTTTTTGATCATATCGTCGATGACGTCTGAGCGGGCATTGAGCTGATAGTATTTTTGACTGTCTTCAATCTGAGTCCAAGGTGATTGTTTTTTGAATCCCGGAAAGGCTAGGAATGATCGCCGGATTCACACGGCGGTCGGGTTCCATCATTTTTTCTCGAGACGTGATTACAGTGTCGAATCTTCCTGCCCGGGAGAAGGGGCTGCTCTCCGTCGCCACTGTCCTTTACGAACAAAGGAGGTTTCCTGTCCGCCGATCGGTGGTTGGCGTGCCGGTATGTAGCCAGCTTTGGCGAGATGATCGTGGAGAGACGTTGAAGAGAGTTTTGAGGCGATGAATGTGACTTCAATGATCTTAACGTGTAAATTTATTCTTGTGTTGATTTTTTCACGTAACTCTCCAAGCATCTTTTTTTCTGCCGATAGTATTAACTCATCAATTTTTTCCTGTGCAATAAAGCTTGTGATTTTTTCTAAAATCTCTGCCGAAAATCGCCTGGCAATTTCGTGCTGATGTCTGCTCAGATGGTCATCAAAACCGTGCATGGTTTGGGCGAGACCTCGTAATCCGACGTGGTAGGAGAATCGCTGTCCCCCGGATAAGGATTCATTGCGCTGATTCTGCCACCAGATGTTTGGAATCTCTTCGGTGAAATGTAATTCGGGGCTCCATTGTTCTTTTGGTCTTTCGGCCCTGCGGAGGACATAAAATCGGGCTTTGGCCTGGTCAATCGACACAACCGCGATATTTTTCACTCATCACCTCCCGGTAGTCTTTAAGATGCAAGCTATTTTTATTTGAAAAATTTCGAATGCACCAAATCCTCCTGTCGCCATTCACTTTCAGAATAGCGTGCTTAGACTGCGCCGGCAGTGGATGAGTCTTTGGATACGGAAAGCATCGCTCTTGCACTGTTCATTTTTCTGACTCCGAACGGTCAATCACATCGGATAATATTTGTTCGATGAAGTCCGAATCTTGTTGCCACAGCCTGTTCGTTCGTTTGGGAGGTCATCGACCATGTTTCTCTCTTCCGAAGAAAATATATCCCTCAGACAGGCTACACATAGGCTTCTCTTTGTGCTTTTTTGCAGCTATTTCCTGATTCTCAGTTCCGGATGCAAAAGTCGGACATTTAATTCCGGATCTAAAACTCAAGGAGTCACCCAACAGCAATTTGAAAATGTGACACAATGGGGCTGCTCAGGAAATCGCCGTAAGGCAATGAATCAGCGGCTGGAAGTGCATCCGGGCGGCTGGCTCAATCAGGAAGAGTATTGTGAGTGGGATCGCAATGGAATCCCTCCATCTCAGGTGTCTGCAAACTTAACAAAACCTTCACAACTGAGCTGCACCTTCCGAACATCTTTCGACCAAGACCGAGCTTATTTCCTTCAACAGCGCTTGTACAAACCACGGACTGATCCGCAGCATGCTGAGGGATTTGCGAGCCTCGGCGAATTCAAAAGCAGCTTTTACGATACGAAGTTCAATGGCTACGCCTTTTTGGTGGGCGGCCGGGAAGGGTATCACGTTTGGGACACACGTGTCTGGAAAAAGATGGGGGAGAGAGGTGATCCTCGAGATGCCTACATCTCTGATACGCGCAAAGGAATTATAGGTCATTGTATGCAGTTTACCTGCTCTCAACCGGACGAAATAGGATACACTGGAAACTGTGTCAAAGGCCGTCAAAGTGACCCGCTCATTTGCTCGGTTGTTAATAAGATTTACTGTATCGGGGATGAACAGAGGAATTGCGCTCAAACGCAAGAGTTGAATCTGACAAAGCGGCCGATCGTTCATGCCGATGCCAATCATGTACAAAATGCTGCCGCTTTAGATCCAGTCATCACGCCGCATTTGAAATTACCTCGCGCTCCTTTGGATGCACTTAATCCAGCCCCCGTCTTTCGTGAGGATGTTCTTTTTCGAAGTGACTACACTCCACCCACGCGATTGGGGGACACTCCGATCAAGCTGGATCTCATCATACCCGTAGGACTCAACGAGTGTCAGTATGCTGTTGACCCCACTCTCCTGAAGGCAGGGCGTGTAAAGGACCAGGCTGCCTTTCTTGCGTCCGACAAAACGCTGGTACAATGTCGGTTTTCCAATAACCGAAGATTTAACAACTGTGACGAAGTTGCGTCTCAAATTCAGGTGCGCCTTTCTCTTGAGACACAGCCCAAACGCTGAAGGTTTCTCTGCATGACTAGCTGGACGGCGGCATCGACCTTCATTCTTCTGACGGCTCCTCAAACACCGTCTGCTCAAGCGATACCTGCGATTGGAGCTGAAAGTCATAATCTGTTCTCGCTTCGCGCATTTGATCATCTTTGGAGGTCATTTTTTGGCACCTCTTTGTCCGATTCATCATGCGGATTGCCTCAGAGGATTGATGCAGATGACGCAAAAATTATTTCGAATGATGAATTTTTGGTTCACCTGCGAGGCTTTAGAAAATCTATCTGTAAGTCTTCGGCCTGGCATGTTGCGTCGATGCGAATAGATCCTTGTCGGATTCGGCAAAAAACTGAAAATAAAAATGTTGTCGATATTAAAAAATGTTCGCTCAATGGCAAATTTAGCGAAGTGCGCTTTGTTCTTCAACCGGTTGAAGAAACAGATCGCGGGCCAATATATCCTGATGCAGCGATGCACGTTGCATTCAGCTTGCATGATATAATGAAATTCAAAGAAATTTGGACTCAAAAAAGGAAAAAGCCTCAGGAACTGATTGCGGCAGTCAAAAAATATGGTCGTCTCAATGATGTCTCTCTCTTTATATCCGGTGGTGGGTTGGAGCGCTGGAGTTTTGCGCGCGTCGTTTTTTCAAATGGGCATTGGACGCAGGACAAACTTGCACATGGGGGTTTTTTCGAATCACTTTCGGATGCCGATGGGAAGTTGTCATTGGTGCGGACGCCACCGCGCTCTGCAGATTCGAGATTCACTCAGGATGATTTTCTCAATCCCTTGCGCGTGTCTCCACTCAACGGCAGTTGTTTATCGTGCCATCTGACCGATTCAGACAAAGGCTTGAGGCAGTTTCGGCAGTTAGGATGGGGATTAAGCGGAGAACCCGTGGCCTCTCGCAGGCTGTTGGCCGAAGCTGAAGAGGCTGCCAAGGAACTCAACATCTTGGATAAACAACAGCCCTGAAGGTTCGACTCTGGGAAAATTCAAGAAAGTCAAAACACGCAACCATAAAACAGCCGAGCTTAATGAGCGCGGCCATCGTGCATGGAAGAAGCAAGATACTCAGCGAATCCACCTTCGTAAATCTGCATTTCACCTTGATCAATACGAAATACACGGTTGGTGATCTGCGAGAGGAAATGACGGTCGTGACTGACAATGATCAAGGTTCCTTCAAAATCTTTGAGAGCATCTGTCAGAATTTCACGGGAGCGGATATCCAAATGGTTCGTCGGCTCATCAAGAATGATAAAGTTTACGGGGCGAATCAGAATACACGCCAAAACAACACGACTTTTTTCGCCGCCAGACAAGACAGCAATTTTTTTGTTAACTTCATCGTCAGAAAATAAAAAGGAACCCAGAAGTGTTTTGAGAGTTCCCATGGACGCATGAGGAGCGATTGATTGGAGTTGCTCGAGAATTGTCCACTGAGGATTTAAAACATCTAACGCGTGCTGGCTAAAGTAGCCAACATCAAGACTTGCCCCCAGAGCACATGTTCCTTCGGTTGCTTCCGTTTGACCCGCGATGATTTTTAATAAGGTACTCTTACCCGCGCCATTGATTCCGACCAATGCAATCTTATCGAGTCGTTTGATGAGCCCGCTCACGCCAGAAAAGACTTTCTTGCTTCGACCATCAGCTGAGGCCCACACTTTTCCTAGAGATGCCATACGAACAACATCATCGCCGCTGCGCGGGGGCTTGTTGAACTGAAAGCGAATTGATTTTTCTTCCTGAGGTATTTCAATGCGATCAATTTTTTCAAGCTTTTTGACTCGACTTTGAACCTGTGCAGCGTGGCTGGCGCGTGCTGCAAACTTCGCAATAAATTCTTCTTCCTTGGCAAGCATGTCTTGTTGCCGTCGGAAGGATGCAAGAAGCTGCTCTTTGCGAATTTCTCTTTCTTTTTCGTAGAAATCGTAATTTCCGGTATAGGTTGTGATGTTCCCATTTGCTATCTCGACTATTTTTGTCACCACACGGTTCATGAACGTTCGATCGTGACTCGTCATGATCAAAATGCCTTCGTAGTCGTGCAGCCATTGCTCAAGCCACATGATCGACTCAAGATCGAGGTGGTTGGTTGGTTCATCCATCAGTAACGCATCTGGTTTGAGAAGAAGAATACGCGCTAATGCGATCCGCATTTTCCAACCGCCGCTAAAATGTTCGACAGAGCGTTGAAAATCATCGTGTGTAAAGCCAAGGCCACTCAGTATTTCCTGTGCCCGTACGTCAAGGTCATAGCCACCGCGGGCCTCAAAGATGGCCTGCGCCTCGCCGTAGTCCTCCAGGACTTGAGCCATTGTCTCGTCATCCATTGGTTCGCTCAGCCGTTGTTCCAAATCAGCGATTTTGACTCTAAGAAGAGTGAGATCCTCAACACCTGCCATGGTTTCTTCAAGCACGCTGCGGCCCTTCATTTCGCCGACATCCTGCGAAAAGTAACCAAGCGACAAAGAGCCGGCACGCACGATCTGTCCATTGTCGACACTTTCTTCTCCCATCAGGAGTCTGAAAATTGTCGTCTTGCCCGCGCCATTGGGCCCCACGAGTCCCACTTTGTCGCCGGCCTGCGCCTGAAAATGAGCATTTGAATAAAGAGTACGACCGCCTTGATTTTTTGTGACATTCGAGAGACCGATCACCGCACAATTCTCCGGATTATAAGAGGAACGTCTTTATTGAATTTTTTTCTTGATCGGTCAATCACTCTTAGAGCTTGCCAATATATTCAGGAACTTTTTCACTCGCAGGACCAAGGATGTGCTCATGAAAAGAGTGTGCATTTTCGGGCGATTCCAGATTGATACACACCGTATGTGCTCCTGCTTTGCGGGCAACAGCCGCAAAGCCCGCTGCCGGAAAGACATTGCCGCTCGTGCCAATTGCGACAAAGAGGTCGCAGTGGGTGAGGTGCTCGATGGCTTTCTCGACGCCCAGCGGCTTTTCACCAAACCAAACAATGTCGGGGCGCAACAAGTCGGAACAGCACGGTGACAGGGGTAATCCTAATGAGTTTCTGCGTGGCATCGTCAGCAGCGTCTGTAAGATGGCGTTTGACCACAGATGATCAGCATGATCTTCAATTATTTTTCCTTCGCCATCAAAATACGCCCACCGATCTGAAAAAAGTTTGTTGCATTTTGTGCACCGTGATCGTGAAAGCGTTCCATGGATGTCGATGAAGTGCTTTGAAGGCAAGGCACCAAAGGCCCGCTCATGGAGAGTGTCGACGTTCTGAGTGATTAACGCGGCCTGCAAATTGTTTTTCTCATAGATATGCAACAGATCAGCCAGCGCGGTATGAGCGTTATTCGTTTGAACTGAGTTTGCTTGCAGCCGGCGCTGTGAATAAAAGGTCCAAACGAGAACGGGATTGCGGCTGAATCCCTGAGGGCTCGCGACTTCGTCGACCTTGTGGTTTTCCCAAAGGCCTTGTGCGTCTCGAAATGTTTTCACACCACTTTCTGCAGAGATTCCTGCCCCTGTCAGAAAGACGATGCGTTTGTATCTGAATTGCATGGGTACACTTCCTCCTGCAGGGGTCTTCAGATAGTTTCACAGGTGCGATGAATTTCAACTCAACCATCGCTCCTCTGACAAGTTAAAGGGTGTTTTGTGACACGTTTCAATAATGGGTGAGGTTCCGACATGAATCCCGCATTGACTTCAACGGTGTTACTTGCATTGAGTAGTAGCGTCATGACCATTGCTTGGTATGCTCATCTGCGTTTTAAAGAGTTGCCAATTTGGATTGCAATTTTTGCAAGTTGGTTTATTGCGCTTTTTGAATACGCTCTTCAGGTGCCGGCTAATCGAATTGGTCATTCTGTAATGTCTGCTGCACAGCTCAGAATCATCGCTGAGTTTTTTACACTCGTCGCATTTATTGTGTTTTCTGTCTTTTATCTCCGAGAGCCGATGAATTTGAACTACATCGTCAGCTTTGCCTTTATTTTCGCTGCCGTTTATTTTGCTTTTTGGGGGCCATTTAAATGAGCCTCCCTCTTTGTCTCTTTGTGTTTTTGACGTAAGTTTTTCTTTTGAAGTGCGTTCAAAATCTGAAAGGGGTTCTGTTGTGAGTGAGCCGCGGTTGAATTTGTCACTGACTTCGATTTCTGCGCAATTTGGGCGGGTGGTCGTTGTGTCTCCTCATATGGATGACGCCATTCTCAGTTGTGGTGGCCTTTTGAGTCGTCTGTTGCCTGTTATTGATTGTTTGACCGTGACAGTCTGCACTGCGGATCCAGCCGGTGTGAACTCTGACCATCCGCCTCATGGCATTGCACTGCCCTCTTTACGTAGGAACGAGGAAGTGCGTGCACTGCGCGCTCTGGGATGTCCTTTGATGCAATTAGATTTATTGGATGCGATCTATCGCGAGAACACCCATACAAAGAGTCCTTTGTATCCGACCATGCAGTCGCTTTGGACTATGCCTGTGGACGCAGATAGTGTTCATCGGCAGGAGCTCAGAAATAGGCTTTTGCCAATCTCAAAACCTGTTGGTGATCGTCCAACATTGTTTGTCACACCTATGGGGATTGGCCATCACGTGGATCACATTTTATGCACACAGGTTGTGCTCTCAATTGTGTCATCAACTGATCACGTTTTGCTCTACGAAGATTTTCCTTACGTTGTCGATCAAGGTGCGCACGTTGGCCTTGCCGACAATGCGCAGAATGCCCTTCGTCGTTTGAATGTGCGTGGAGTTGAATGCCTGACTCAGGAATGTGATCTTGAGTCGAAGGTGAGTTGGATTTCCTGCTATGAATCTCAAATTGATTCTATTTTTGGAAGTGCTGAGCATGTGAGGCCGATGTTGATGAAAAATTCAATGAATGGTCACACTGTCGAGCGTTTTTGGAAAATACAAAAGATTTAGTGGCTGCCAGCGAGATTGATGAATAAGACAATATTTTCCTGACACACGTCTTCGCATGAGATCTTCACTTCAGGGACTCGATATGAAACATTCTTTTATGCACAATGAAATCAATCAGCAGCCGGGTATCATTTGCGAGCAGGCAGCCGGGTGGACTCAGCGCGGACAAATGTTAAGGGCGTTGTTGCTCTCTCGTCGTCAAGTGATTCTTGTCGGTCGTGGAAGTTCTGGTAATGCCGCTCTCTATTTTACCTATCTTTGGTCTACATCCTCGGGCCGGCAGCCGATGGATTTTCGCCTTTGGATAGCACAGGACGATAATGACATCGGTGATTATGCTGATTGTGCTGTCGTTGCTTATTCTGCATCTGGGCAAAGCACTGATGTCGTCAAAGCCTGTCAATGGCTCAAAAAGAGAGGTGCGCTGGTCCTCGGTGTGACAGCTGCTGAGGATTCAAACTGTCGTCTCGGCAGCGTCTGTGATGAGCTTTTTTTGCTTAATTGCGGAATCGAAAAAGCGGTGCCAGCAACTAAAAGTTTTACAAGCCAGATGGCCGCCTCTGCGGTTCTATCCGGATTCCCTTTTGCAACGCGAGCCCCTTTGATTGCGCAAACGATGGAGAGAGTCATTGCGGGAGCACTGGCCGAACAACTTGCAACTTTTATTTCAGGTGCCCGCACTGTCATTATGTTGGGACGGGGCCACGTGTTGGGTGCTGTTCATGATGCAGCACTTAAGCTGCAGGAAACAACAGCGTTGGCGTCCTTTGCTTATTCAACGGCAGAGTTTTTTCATGGCCCGATGGGATGCGTGGTGCCTGAAGATAGAATCATCATATTCTCTTCTGGAGACTCATCAGACCTTGAGGGTCGGTTGCTTGTCAGCCTTGCTCAAAGAGGGGTTCCTGTGCGTTTGGTTGCGGGCGAACATACTATTCCCTCTTCGCTCGCCGAATTGATCACTCACTTAACGAAATCAGTGAGCAATACACAATTTCAATTCATTGAGCGTCCAGCGACGGGTGAAGATTGGTCGGATGCTTTTGTGTTGATTGCATTGATTCAGATGACTTGTGTTGCGCTTTGTGAGCGCATGGGACGAAGTCCTGATGCACCGCCTGCTCTCAAAAAAGTCACTGAAACCTGAGCAATCGTCAGCTTTAAGGTGATAGATTTTTTGTAAGACATCGATATTAAGAGGATAAAGCGTTAGAGGGGTGATTTCGGCCGGTCGCTTTAGCCATGATCGCGATCATGTCGCGGTCATGTATGATGCGTCTGTCTTGTGGAATGTATCTTTCACTCTTATTGTGCGGAAGGTGAGTGCTGCTATTCAGGGCGTTGGAGTTGAATAAGTCATTTGCGGAGATGGATATGATGACAAAAAACACGCTAAATTTTCCGAATGATGTGCAAAGTGCCGAAGTCAAGTCATGGATTCAATCAATAGTTGAACTCTGCGAACCAAAAGACGTCCATTTTTGTGACGGAAGTTCCGAAGAATATAACGTTCTGTGTTCTGAATTGGTTAAACAAGGCACGTTCAAACCACTCAATCCGAAGTTAAGACCTAACAGTTTTCTTGCTCTTTCTGATCCCAGCGATGTGGCGCGGGTCGAAGATCGGACCTTTATTTGCAGCCTGAGAAAGCAGGACGCGGGACCTACCAACAATTGGGTCGCGCCTGCGGAAATGAAAAAGACGCTCGCAGGTCTGTTCAAAGGTTGCATGAAAGGACGAACTCTTTATGTAGTTCCTTTCAGCATGGGACCTGTTGGCTCTCCGTTAAGTAAAATTGGTATTGAACTGTCCGATTCACCCTACGTAGCCGTGAGCATGCGCACGATGACCCGCATGGGGCGTGCAGTGTGGAAGGTCTTGGGAACAAACGGTGAATTCGTTAAGTGTGTTCACAGCGTCGGCGCTCCGCTGAGCCAAGGCCAAAAAGATGTTCCGTGGCCTTGTAACAAAGACACCAAATACATTGTCCATTACCCTGAAGAGAGAGCGATTTGGTCATTCGGCAGTGGATACGGTGGCAATGCGCTTCTTGGAAAAAAATGCTTTGCGCTGCGCATTGCCTCAGCGATGGGCCGCGATCAGGGTTGGCTGGCCGAGCATATGCTGATTCTCCGCGTGGAGGCTCCCAACGGCGAAAAAACATACTTAACAGCTGCATTCCCGAGTGCATGTGGAAAAACAAATTTGGCCATGCTGATTCCACCCCAGGAGTTTGCGGGCTGGAAAATCACTACACTAGGTGACGACATTGCGTGGCTCAATCCGGGAGCCGATGGTCGTTTGTATGCCATCAATCCCGAGGCTGGCTTTTTTGGTGTAGCTCCGGGTACATCGATGAAGACAAACCCCAATGCAATGAAGACTATCGAATCCAACACGATCTTCACCAACGTGGCGCTAACGCCTGAGGGTGATATTTGGTGGGAAGGTATGACCGATGTTCCTCCGCCGCAACTCACAGATTGGCAAGGACAGCCGTGGACTCCCGATTGCGGGCGCAAGGCTGCGCATCCAAATGCTCGTTTCACCGCGCCAGCAAACCAATGTCCGGTGATTGATGAGGACTGGGAAAATCCTGCGGGAGTTCCCATCAGTGCAATTGTATTTGGTGGTCGTCGTGCGACGACATTGCCGCTCGTTGTGCAGTCGTTCAATTGGAATTTTGGCGTTTATCTGGCGGCGACGATTGGCTCTGAGACTACTGCAGCAGCGACGGGCAAAGTGGGTGAAGTCCGACGCGATCCGTTCGCGATGCTGCCGTTCTGTGGGTACGATATGGGGCAATATTTTAACCATTGGCTTCAAGTCGGGCGCGGCTTGTCAAATCCCCCGCGGATTTTTTGCGTTAACTGGTTCCGAAAGGATGAAAACGGAAAATTTCTGTGGCCAGGTTTTAGCGAAAACATGCGTGTGCTGAAGTGGGTTGTTGAGCGGGTGCAGGGGCAAACTTCAGCGGTGGAAAGTCCATTGGGCTGGATGCCGCAGTACTCGGACCTCGATTGGCGTGGTCTGGATTTTACCGCAAAGCAGTTTAACAACATCATGGCAATTGACCGCGAAGAGTGGAAACAGGAGCTCCTTGGTCATGAGGAGTTTTTCCATAAGCTCTATGATCACTTGCCACGCGAATTTGGATATATGCGCGAATTGCTGCTTTCGAGTTTATGGCGCTCCCCTGAGCGATGGGAAATGCTCACCGAACGACATGCCGAGGAAAACTAATTGCTTGTTGACCAAACCCCTTGTTTCTGAAAGCTCAGTTTTTTAAAACTGGGGCTTCTATCAAAAGAGGGTTGTTTGGATGACCATGTGTAGTGTTCTGGGTTCAGTGCTTTCAGTCTCCTTGTTCGCCTTGGCTTCCTGCGGTCAGCGCCCGCAGGGGGACTCTGCCGTGCGTCACGACTGGGGGCAAACACACCGCGGACAAATTCCCTTCGGTGGTGCCACTCCATGTCCATCGGCTCCTGCGAGTTCTGTGCTCCCCATAGGTTCTTCCATTGATTTTTCGCCGTCTGCGGCAAGCACATTGTTTGCGACCGAATCAGCACGGCTGCGCTCGTTGGCAGAACGAATCGCACGAGCCAATCCAAATACCTTTAAAAACGTGCTGGACATCGACAAACTGTGCATAGGTGTCGACGCACAGCTCAAAGGACTGACGGCACGCACTCTCCCCAGTTCTTTTCGAATAATGTTCTCTCCAGAGCTATACTTATTGGCGCAAAGTGATGATCAATTGGCAGCCGTTTTGAGCCATGAACTTGCTCATGTGACCATGCAGCATCAAGGGTTTGGGGAAACACCACCGCGCATGGACAGTGTTCCCGAGTTTCGTCAGTTAAAGGCTGAAGCAAAAAAAATACAGGAAAAAATTGTTGAATTGGCAACGACCAATGCACCGTCGGCACAAATCTTTGCTCTGAGCGAAGAGTATGGTCGGCTTGCTGCGAAGATGAATACTCTCATTGACGCTGCCTATGGAGAGGAGAATGCGCATCTCAATTGGCTTGAGCAAGAAGCAGATGAGGTGGGTGCGGAGCTGTTTCTCCGTGCCGGATTTGCCAAGGAAGGATTTATCGATATTTTGTGGTCAAGTGTGCGCGCCTCGTCTGAAGATATCAGAGCCTGCTCGGCTCTCATTTCTGCGGGCCTCAGTGATCCTTTTCAACCGAATCGACCCAAGCGTGGGCCGAAGAGTCATCCATCGGTATGCTGGCGCGTCTATCATTTACTCGTAGACGAATGGGCTCATACACATGCGCAAGACATTTGTGGTTTGGGCTTACAAGGGAAGACTGAATGCAAGTCGCGGTGATTGGCGGTGGTTTTACTGGGCTGGCGTGTGCAACGGTTTTGGCACAGCGCGGCATCGACGTTGTTCTTTACGAGAAAAATGAAAAGTTGGGCGGATTGGCGGCTGGTTTTCAGGAGCCGGCATGGAATTCAAGTCTTGAAACCTACTACCATCACTGGTTCCGCAGTGATTCGCACGTTTTCAAATTTGCTAAGATTTGGAATGCACAGGATGGCATTTTCTTTCGCAGGCCGTCGACGGTCATTCAAACAGATGAATATGGTTTTGTTCCGCTCGATTCCGCAAAGACTCTTCTTCAGTATCCCGAGCTCGGAGTGACCAGCAAAATACGTTTGGGTGCGACTCTTGCATTTTTGAAACTCTCTCGTCATTGGCGCGCGCTCGAGCGCCTGACGGCTGAAGAGTGGTGCCTCAAGTATATGGGAGAGGACGCATTCCAGAAAATTTGGAAACCATTGCTGGTTGGTAAATTTGGAGAAAAACACGCGCAAGAGATCAACATGGCCTGGTTGTGGGCGCGGTTAAAATGCCGGAGCGCGGAATTGGGAAGTTATCAGGGTGGCTTTGATCAATTTATTCAGCGTGCCGAGGAGTCTTTGCAAGGTTTTGGTGTCCGCATCTTTAAGAATGTTCAGAAAATTCATGTGGACAGAACCCGTGATTATTGGACAGTGGCAGCCTTAAATCATGGTATTCAAGAGCATCATGCGTTGGTGGTGGCTACTTCTCCACGTGCATTTTCTGTGCTTGTGGGTCAGCACGCACCCGAACACGTCCGGATGACACTCGGTCAGCCGGCCCTTGGGGTTCAAGTGATTATTCTGGTCTTGAAGCGAAAACTAGGAGATCATTATTGGTATAGTTTGAAGCGGTCGATCGCGCAGCCATTTTTGGCTGCAATTGAGCACACGAACTTTGTTGACGCCTCTCATTATAATAACGAAACAATTCTCTACTTTGCAAAATATGTAAAAAGTGGAACTGACGAATGGAAACAAACCGACGAGCATTTGGTCGATTTGGCACTCATTGCCTGTCGAGCGATTAATCCTGATTTTTCAGATGACTGGTTGATTCGATCAAGGGTGTTCCGCGAGGAATACGCGCAACCGATTGCCGGAGTGAATGGCTCGAGATTTGTTCCGTCGATTCATGTGCACGGTGTATCCCGCTTGTTTCATGCCAGTATGGCGCACGTCTATCCATGGGATCGTGGAACCAATTATGCGTTGGAATTGGGTGAACGAACGGCTCATGAGGTTCTTAAGAGTTTGCCTGCACGTTCACCCAAGCGCGGTGCGTAGTCACATGGCCGGCGTGCCCGCTTCAAAAATTCTCGCTGCAGTTGCTGACATATTTTTGATCAATGTAACCGCTCGAAACTTTAAGAAACGATGTTCCTTCCACCTTGGCCAAAACGGTCGCAGGCCATCCGAGACGGTAGAACGATGCAATGCGATTGTCAGAATTCGTTCCTGGCACATTTAAATACACAGGAGCAACTCCGGATGATGGATCGACAGATAAGATTTTGCAGCTCATCTGACTGGGAATAAGCACTGGAGTTGGCACGGGCTTCACAGCTGTGTTGTCAGAGGTCGGGGTCGAAGGAATTGGCTGAACGACGGGTTCAACCTTCGGCTGTGCAGTTGGAATAATGACTGGATCCGGTTTTTGTGAAGGTTTGGCCGTCGCTGCTGGCGTTGGTGGAACAGGCGCTCCACCCATCTGGGAACCGACAGCGGGGTCAAAAGACCAGTGGCCGACCACAACTCTCATGTTGAGTGATGAGACTTTCTTGGTCAGGGTCCAGCGATTATTCAATCCGCGTGCTTCCATCGAGGTGACTTGCGAAGAGAAAGCATCGAGTGAATCAAAGGTATTCAAAACGGTGTGGAAGACACTCTGGATCTTAGCATTTGGGTTGCGGACGCAGCCTCCCGAGACGCGACGATCATTGGGATTTTGAAAATTCAAAATGGCTTCATTTGAATTGCCATGCATGCCGTAGGCGCCATTAAACCAAAGTGCATATCTGCCCAGAGGATTTTTTGAACCGCAAGGACCGTAGGTCTGCGGATTCTCGGCAAACACTCTTTGTCTTTCTTGCTCGCTGCTGACAACCCGACCAGTTCTTGGATTCACGGGATCACGGGGAAACCAGCCCGGGCATATTTCCATGTCTTCGATGTTGAAGACACCCGTGGGCGTATACTGAGGTTCACCGTTGTGCCATGCTCCGCTGACGTCTCCTGTCGCAATATTCCATTGATCGACTGCAACACCATTTTTATACATCGTAGCTCTGTTTGTTTTGAGATTCAGGCGGAAGGCAATCTTTGCCCTCAGTGCGGATTGAACCTCATCACTGGAAGAACCGCTCACGGCCCACATGACATCGGATTCCGCTTCACCGCCTTTCTTCACGCAGGCAGCTGGGGATGCAATGACAGCAAGAGTCAGAAGAGTTGGAATGAGCTTGAAAGAAGTTTTCATCGACATATCGGACTCCCCCTTGAGCAACCAATTAAAAATCGTGGCGAGCGCTGCTTCTCCGGGAGCAAATCTTGTTCCAAGCCAAGGTTGTCTGGCTTTTCACCGTCCATTCGGGGGGTTGATGAGTTATTGGAACAATCGGGACCTGACAAAAAATTAGACAGTTGTCTTTTTAGAAAAATTTTGACGGGGATGAAAAAAAGTTTACCGTGGATCGAGTTTTTCGGTCGCACCCTGAGTGATGTTTACATTTTGTGTATCTCCATCTTCTCTGAGGGGGGGAACCCTCACTGAAGGCGAGAAAATGCGAATCAATTTTTCAAAAATTGGAGGTTCTGTGCGTTCCATATTTTTTTCAATGATTGTTGCGTTGGCGTTGAATGCTTGTACTCAAAGAAAGTTCAATGGAGAATTCAAGTCAGCCACAACGCCCGTTGGTACTCTTGCCATTGTCACGGTTGAGAATTCTCAGGTGAAGCAATTAAAGCGTGTGATTGGAATCGAGCGTGATCCTGTCACCGGCGCCGAAAGTGCAAATTGCACAGGTAGCAATCCAAAATTTGTCGCGGGTGTCCAAGGGGATTTAGCAACGTCACTCAAAGTGCCGGTGTCGGTTGTAAAAATTGGTTTGTGCAGCGAAGAAGCACAGGCAGGAATGAACGATGTCTATCTAAATGTACAGCTCAAGGCTGGTCATACGACGATGATCCGCAACGACAAAGTTGTTGATACCGTCGAAAGCGGAACTGCGACAATCAAAGTTATTTCGACAAGTGTCAGACAACTCATGCTTGTGATTGGTTCAGAAAACCTTGAGAAGTCCTCCTGCTGGGGAGGTGATCGAAAGTTTTCTGTTGGAGTTCCTCAGGGACAGCGGGCGCCGGAACTCGTTGTGCCCATTACGGTCAGTAAAATCGGGCTCTGTGGACAAGCGATGCCTGTTGGTCAGGATATTCTCCATCTCGATGTGAATCTCAAGAAGGGTGATGTTGTTGAAATTCGTGATGACAAAGTCTACACCACCAACCCCTCAAGTCAGACGGCGACTGTCAGGGTTGTATCGACAAGCGTGAGACAGCTCATTCGCGTCATTGGTTCTGAAACACTGGAAGCTGCATCCTGTTATGGTGGCAATCCAAAATATTTTGTCGATGTTGCGCCTGGTAAGCCGGCTCCAGATCTTGTTGTGCCCGTTTCGGTCAAGAAAATTGGCTTATGTGGACAAGCGACACCCACCGGCCGGGATGTCAAGCAACTGGATGTGCAATTGAAGGCAGGCGAAGTTTTCGAAATTCGCGACTGAACGCAGGGGAGATGCTCATTCTCCCTTTTTTAACCAGTCTATCTTGTTCAAGCTGGTCCGATAATCTCATCAAATTTATTGAGCTATTTTATCTTGTTGTTGGGCTGGCTTGTGATCCATTCCTCTCCTGAATCTCAAGTTTTAATTGTCGCAGCCGATCTTCTACAGATGGGGAATTTGTGGGTCCAGTGTTTGGGCTTGGCAAAAATTATTTGAAAAGCGATTTGCGTTTCGTGTTCAGAAGCTGAGCCTGCCAGAGAGGAGTGGAGGATGTCATTTCCTGCGAGGAATCGACACCGACCAACGTTGAGCGGCGCGTGTAAACCGTCGCTCCTCCTCGCGTTTGCTCTGGTGAATATTCTCAGCTTGGCGCTTCTCTCCTCCTGTGCGCAAAAAGGATTCATTACCAGCCTGAAACTGTCCCGTTCAAAGGCAACGGTTGTACCACCAACTCCAGTGACTGGCGGCTTTTTAACGACAGCTCTTTTTCGTAAAGATGGGTCCCCCTTGGGCCGTGTCAAAGTTATCATTGAGGGGGCGAATTTTGAAACGCAAACCAATGAGCAGGGCGAAATTGAGATACCCGTTGAGTATCTCACCTCAAAAAACATTGCGATCAAGATATTTGACGGCGATAAAATTATTCGCGCCAACGTCGAGATTCCTCCCGATCTTCTGAAAGCTGTGAATCAATCCCGTGTTGATTCTGGTCAGGAGCCATTGCCGGACGTAGAACCCACAGCCCCATCTCAACCATTGCCGGATGGGACCCAAGCCGTCGCAACAATCGATCGAAAACTCGGTTTGCAGTTGCCTGAGAATGTTAGCGCATCATCAGAGAGCAACGGCCAAGTGGATAAACAAACGATTTTGGCGTCATCGTTGCCTAAGTCAGTAACAGATGCTCAGGGGCAACCTGCGCAAAGCGTGAAATTGTGGACGCAGGTTGAAAATAGAAACAGCTCGTCGATGGCCGGATTTTTTTGGAG
>Ga0315901_10001230_pt1 | contig 37009 bp, 31 predicted proteins | sample LakEriMetagenome_10_FD_203761 | JGI IMG/M metagenome (GOLD analysis project Ga0315901, IMG submission 203761) | Freshwater fungal communities from buoy surface, Lake Erie, Ohio, United States - Buoy 2 MA116 | ecosystem: Environmental > Aquatic > Freshwater > Lake | place: USA: Lake Erie, Ohio...
TCGCCCACCGCACCCTGCGCGGCCTCGACGTGCGGTTTCCGCTGGGGGTGCTGGCGGCGGTCACGGGCCCCAGCGGCAGCGGCAAGACGTCGCTGGTGCTCGAGGTGCTGTGGCGGGCGGCGGCCCGGAGGCTGCACGCGGCCCGCGAGCAGCCGGGGCGGCACGAGGCCGTGAAGGGGCTGGAGGCGATCGATCGGGTGATCCTCGTGGACCAGGAGGCGATCGGCTCCACGCCGGGCTCCACGCCGGCCACCTACACCGGCGTCTTCGATCACATTCGTCAACTGTACGCCAAGGTGCCCGAGGCCCGGACCCGCGGGTTCATGCCGCGGACGTTTTCCTTCAACGTCGCCGGCGGCCGCTGCGAGGCCTGCGAGGGACTCGGGCAACGGCGGGTGGAGATGCACTTCCTCCCGGACGTGTGGGTGGAGTGCGAGGCCTGCAAGGGCCGCCGCTATTCCGCCGAAACGCTCCACGCGAAGTGGCACGGAAAGAGCATCGCCGACGTGCTGGAGATGAGCGTCGCCGACGCGGCGGCGTTCTTCGCGCCGGTGCCGCCGATCGCGCGGATCCTGTCCACGCTGGTGGACGTCGGCCTCGGCTACGTGACGCTCGGCCAGCCGGCCCCCCAGCTCTCCGGCGGCGAGGCCCAGCGGGTGAAACTGTCCCGCGAGCTCGCCAAGCCGGGCACCGGCAGCACCCTCTACATCCTCGACGAGCCGACGACGGGTCTCCACTTCGCCGACATCGAGAAGCTCCTCCACGTGCTCGAGCGGCTCGTGGACGCGGGCAACACGGTGCTCGTGGTGGAGCACAACCTGGAGGTCATCGAGGCGGCCGACTGGGTGCTCGACATGGGCCCCGAGGCGGGGGCCGGCGGCGGTCGGATCGTGGTCGAGGGGCCCCCGGAGGATCTCGTGATCCACGCCCGCCGCTGGCGGCAGCAGGAGGCCGGCGGCGGCACCGGCGACCTGCTGCGGAGTCACACCGGCGAGGCGCTCGAGGCGTTCCGCGCCGCGGCGGCGGCTACCAGCGGGCCTCCAGGCCCGTCGTCACGCCGTGCAGGAGCACGCTCCCGTTCGTGTTGATCGTGGCCGTGGTCGGCACCGCCGCGAGGTTCGTCGTCGAGAGCTGGTTGGCGGGCACTGCCACCCCGCTCAGCCAGAACAGCGAGTAGCCCAGCCGCCAGGAGAGCCAGTCGGTGAGCCGCAAGTTCCCGTTGACGCCGAGCTCGCCGAAGAACGCGATGCGATCCGCCGACGCGGCGGCCGCCGAGGTGAAGGCCGGGTCTGTGTACGAGGTCCGCTGATAGGCGTTGTTGTAGAACGCCCCTGCCTTACCGATGCCGTTGACTGTAAACGGCCCGCCGGCGTTCCAAAGGCCGAGTTCCATGCCCCCCTGCCCACCATACAGGTCATTGCCGGTTTCGGAGAAGAACGAGCCGGCGGGCCCGCCCGAGTGCTCGGTGATCCGCATCTGTTGCTTCCACTCCACCCAACGGAAGCCGGCCAGCCAGGTCACCGGGCACCAGCATTCTCGGCGCCGCCAGTTCAGTTCAGCGCTCTGGATGGCACCGTTGGTGAACACCTGGGCCCCGTCGAGGCCTGTCAGGCTGAAGCCGGCGAGACTGCTTGCAGTGAGCGTCTGGCCGGGCAACGCCGTGGCCTCGCCGTCGAACGGTCGGACGTTGAAGTAGTTGCCCTCGATGGCGTGCGTCTTATCGAGAAAGTAGAAGAGGCCGACCCGCGGCCCGGCCGACATCGGCGTTTGGGCCTGGTTGGCGTCGAGCGCCGTGAAACCCGCACCGTTGATGAACAGCGGCCGGCTCGCAATGTTGCCCTGCCAGAGCATCAGGGCGTCGATCTGCACCACCCAGCGCGGCCAGGCGTCGCCGCACAAACGCTGGAAGAGGCCCGTGCCATGGCTGCATTGGCCGCAGCCCTGGCCGCCACACGCGGTGCAGCCGACAGTCAACCAATCCGCCTCTGAGCCGTCGGGATTCACGGTTTCGTCCGTCTCACCCGGTGCCGACACTTGCTCGTCGAGCGACTCGAACGAGCCCGGGCCCACGGGACTGACGAGCACCGATTCGCCGGCGTAGCCTTTGTCGTAGGCCGACGGTGCCCGCAGGCCGCCGTCTTCGATCAGGTAGCCCTCGGCTCTGCCGATCGCCGGGGCGGCGAGGTTTGCGAGGCAGGCGAGGAGGCAGGCGAAGCCCAAGGACGCACGAGCCTCACGATCCAAATAAGCGCTCATCTCGGCAAATCCCTCCCTGTGGAACGTCTCGACTGGGATTTCGACTGCCGGTCGTGCCGGTCGTGACTGGCGCACGTCGAATGTCGGTCACGAAAGCCGGGTGGTCTGGGTAAGCCGCGGCGTCCGTCCGGGCTCCGCGGACCGGTGAAGCCGCCGTCAGGTCGGCAGCGAAATCTCGTGAGCTAGTGCTTGCGGGCGAATCCCCGCGGTTGCCCAGAAGACCGAGCGACGTTATGGCGGCCCGCCGGGATTTATGGCCCATTACCGTAAATCCGCCGGCTTCACACCCTTCCGCGCCCCGTTGAAACTGAACGCCGTCGGCACGAACTCGCCCACCAGATCGACGTTTGCCGCCGCCGGGATCCGCGCCTCGAGCCCCACGGCCCAGTAGCAGCCGTTGACGAGCAGCCGCCGCGTGCCGGCGGCCACCAGGTCGGTCGCCGCCCCCATCGTCGTCGCGAACACGCGGCCGGCCGGACCACCCGCGACCGAGTAGGTGTTCGTCCAGGCCACCGGCATCAGCGGCTCGTTCTTCGGGCCCACGACCGGCGGCGACCCGGGCTGCATGTCGGAGAGCACCTGTCCGAGGACCAACGGCCGCGCGTCGCCGGGCAGCGGCAGCCGCACGGCGTACACGTCGGTCGGCCCCCAGATGTCGCCGTCGTTGATGCCGCGGAGGATCGGATGGTCCCCGGCCCCCGGCGCCACCAGGCCCCGCGTGCTCTCCTTGCCATGGTGGCCGTGGTGCGAAATCCAGGTCTCGCCGAGCACCTGGCGGCCGAAGCCCTGCGGCATCGCCTCGCCCTGGTGGTTCCACGAGTAATGGTGGAAGGCCCGCCCCGCGGGAATGTTGAAGGCATGCGTCGCCGTCCGCATGCCGACCACGGGCCTGCCGGCCCGCAGGTAGGCGTCGATCTCCCGCATCTGCTCGTCGGGGAGGTTGCGGAACCGGGTCGCGATCACCATCAGGTCGGCCGTCCGCAGCGCCTCCAGGCCGGGGATGTTGTCGACGGTGTTGGGGTCGATGGCGCCGGTCGCCGGGTCGATGGCATACAGGACCGTGCAGTCGAAGCCGTGGTGCCGGGCGAGGATCTTGCTGAGTTGCGTGAGCGCCTCCTCGCTGCGGTACTCCTCGTCGCCGCTGACGAGCACGATCTTCTTGCCCTGGCCCGGCCCTTCCCCGCCGGGCAAGGCGAGCCAGGGATCCGCGGCCGCGGCCATGGAGGTGACCAGCCACAGGATCGGCACGAGGATGCGGGCGACGGGCGGCATGGGTTTCTCCGATACGGGGCCACGGGCGGTGCCGAGAAGATATCGCGCCCGCCGCGGTCCCGCATGGCGCCGCCGTTGAAGACGCGATTCGACGGACCGCCGGCGCGAGGGTAGTCTCGCGTCCATGGCCGATTTCCCGCCCTTTCCCCGCCGTCCATCCCTCCCCCCCGGCGGCTTCTCCCTGCCCTGGGTGGCCGCGGCCGCCCTCGCCGCGCTGCTCGTCGCCGGCCTGGCCCGTGGCATCTACACCGTGGGCACGGAGAGCGTGGGCGTGGTGCAGCGGTTCGGGCGGTTCGTCGGCATCACCGGCCCGGGCCTGCATCTCAAGCTGCCCTTCGGCATCGACCGGGTGACGATCCTGCCGGTGAAGCGGCAGTTGAAGATGGAGTTCGGCTTCGGCTCGTCGGGGGCCACGAACCCCGACCAGGTCTCGCAGGAGGGCCGCCGCGAGAGCGACATGGTCACGGGCGACCTCAACGCCGCCCATGTCGAGTGGGTCGTGCAGTACGAGATCTCCGATCCCGAGGCGTATCTGTTCAACATGCGCGAGCCGGGCCCCACGCTCCGCGACCTCGCCGAAAGCGTGATGCGGGAGGTGGTCGGCGACCGCACCGTCGACGAGGTGCTGACGATCGGCCGCCAGGGAATCGAGAACGATGCCATCGCCAAGCTCACGGCGCTCGTGCAGGAGCTGCGGATGGGGCTCCGCGTCCAGCAGGTGCAGCTCAAGAACGTGCATCCGCCGGCGCCGGTGCAGCGGTCGTTCGACGAGGTCAACCGCGCCCAGCAGGAGCGGGAGCAGATGATCAACCAGGCCAACGGCGAATACAACAAGGTGGTGCCGCGGGCCAGCGGCGAGGCGGCCAAGGAGATCAGCGCCGCCGAGGGCTACGCGCTCAAGCGGGTCAACGAGGCGGAGGGCGACGTGGCTCGCTTCCGCTCCCTGCTCGAGCAGTACGAGAAGGCCCCCGAGGTCACGCGGCAGCGGCTGTACCTGGAGACGATGGCCGACGTGATTCCGCGGCTCGGCGGCAAGATCATCCTCGACGCCGACGCCCGGCAGTTCCTGCCGCTGATGAATCTCCGCCCGCCCGAGCCCGCCCCCGCGAGGGCCCAGCCGTGAGCCCGCTGCCGATCAACCATCCGCTGCTCCAGTTCGCCCGTCGGGTCGGCGACTTCCTCGTGTCGCCGGCAGGCGTCGTCGCCGCCGTGGCCGCGGCGATCGTGATCTTCGGCTGCGCCTACACCGTGGACCAGACGGAGCAGGTCGTGATCACGCAGTTCGGCAGCCCGGTCGGCCAGCCCATCAACTCCAACGCCCCGGACGCCGCGCCCGGGGCCGGCCTGCACTTCAAGATTCCCTTCGTGCAGACGGCCAACCGCTTCGAAAAGCGGATCCTCGAGTGGGACGGGCCGCCGAGCGAGATGACCACGCGCGACAAGCTCTACATCGTCGTCGACACGTTCGCCCGGTGGCGGATCGTCGACCCGCTCGTCTATTTCCAGAGCCTGCGCGACGAGCGCAGCGCCATGTCGCGGATCGACGACATCATCGGCAGCGAGACGCGAAACGTCGTCGCCCGGCACGACCTGGTGGAGCTCGTCCGCTCCGACAAGGGCCGTGCGCCCGAGCAGGACGCGGCCCTCGCCCAGGCCGGGGCGGCGGTGGGCGGCCTGGCGCCGATCCGCTTCGGCCGCAAGGAGCTGGAGCGGGAGATCTTCACGGCCGCCGCCCCGAAGATGCACCTTTGGGGCATCGAGCTGCTCGATGTGCGCGTCAAGCGGCTCAACTACAAGGAGGGCGTGATCGAGAAGATCTACGACCGCATGATCTCCGAGCGGATGCAGATCGCGGAGCGGTTCCGGTCCGAGGGGGCCGGCGAGGCGGCGAAGATCGAGGGCCGCAAGGAGCTCGACCTGCGGCGGATCCAGTCCGACGCCTATCGGAAAGTGCAGCAGATCAAGGGCACGGCCGATGCCCAGGCGTCGGAGATCTACGCCCGCGGCTACATGGCGAGCCCGCGGGCCGCCGACTTCTACGCCTTTCAGAAGACGCTCGACACCTACCGCACGGCGCTGGGGGCCGACAGCACGCTGATCCTCACCACGGACAGCGACTTCTTCCGCCTGCTCAAGCAGGTCGAGCCCGCCGGACCGCCGCGGCAGTCCCGCTGACGTCGCGCGGGCCTGGATGTCAGGGCTCCCCGGCCTTCACGTTGCGGAACTCCACCTTCATCCGCACGTTCTTGTGGACCTGGAGGCCGATCGGCGCCGGCTCCCCATGGGCTGGGGCCGTGTACGTCGACACCTGCTCGCCATTGAGCCACACGGTGAACGTGTCGCCGCGGGCGACGATCCGGAGCCGGTTCCACTCGCCGGGCTTGAGGAGTTCACCGGCCCGCTTCGCCTGCGCCTCCTCTGGGTATTTGCCAACGTAGAACGATCCGGTCATGTCGCGCTTCAGGCTCCGTGAGACGCCGATCTGCACCTGCACCTCCGGCTTTCGCATCATGACGCCGCTGTCCACTTCGCCCCGGAAGCGAAACTCCGCCTCGAAGTCAACGTCGCCGTAGGCCTTGTCGGTGTAGAGCATCGATCCCTTCATGGCGTCGTCACTTTCGCCGACGATCGCGCCGTTTTCCACGCGCCAGTACGGCTCCGCGGGCAGTTTCCAGCCGGTTAAGTCCCGGCCGTTGAAGATCTCCGCGAGCGCGGGCGCATCGGCCCGGTCGGCCGCGGCCATCGTGAAACGATGCGGCACGACGGCCATGCAAGCGACCGAGCCGATCAGGACCAAGTGGCAGGCGAACGAACACCGATGGGTCACGGGATGGTCTCCGGAGGCGGCAGGCCGTGCGGCACACGGACCGTTTACTCCATCGTACCCACCCTGTCGCAGCGGTACAGCCGGCCGGGCCGCACGCCGTGAGTCGCGGTTCCTATACTGCCGTCTTCGGGCCCGTAGCTCAGTGGTTAGAGCAGGGGACTCATAATCCCTTGGTCGTGTGTTCGAATCACACCGGGCCTACTGCGTTTATGCCGGTTGGAGGGAGCGCTGTTGCACGAGGTGTTGCCAAATCACGAGACGATACGCCAGTTGCATGGAATGAAGGGCGGTTATCGGGCCATACGCTTGCATTCCCGAGGAACACGAACACGGCGACCGTTTCCTGTCCGCGCATCGAATCGAGCGCTGACGGTGTGCCCTGTCCTGAAAGCACGCGCACCACAGTCGTCGAGATTGTCCTCGACAGCCGCGCCCGTCATTTGAACGCCGAGCAGATCCAGCGTCAGCATCCGCATCACACGATGGGGCAGATTCACGCCGCCTTGGGTTCAGATCCGGCCCCCGCACCGGTTGTCAGCTCCGTTTGATCCACGGTTCGCCCGGCCGCCCGGCGCAGTCTCTGTTCGAGTGGTGGGATTCACGCGTCACCGCCGGGCCGGCGCGAGCTGGTCCGCCGGCAGCCAGCGGGCGGCGAGTTCCGCCTGCATCTCGTCGGGCGAAACCGCCGGTTGCGACCGGGACGATGGCGCGCCCGCGGCCAGCCGGGCCAGTGTCCGGCGGTCCGGCGGTGCGGTGCGGCTCATTCGCTCGACGAGCCGCTCCACGCCGGCCGGGTTGCGGTGCGCCGCCGCCGCGAACTGCGAGACGAACAGGCAGATCTCGTGGAAGTTCATGGCCGCGGAGCGGATGATGAGCGGCTGCAGCGTGCGGGTCACGATCTCCAGGCCGAGCCCGTCCACGTCGAGGAAGGCGTCGAGCTGCACGGCCTGCTGCGGCCGCCCCTGGGCGTCGCGATCGAGCGTCGCGTGGCGGACGACCACCAGGCAGGAGCCGGTGAGCTGGCGGGGCGCGAGCGGGCCGGTGTAGCCGCCGCGGCCATGGAATACCAGCAAGCCGCCGTGCGGCGTCCGCTCGTGATGGAGCAGCCGCACCGTTCCCGTCGTGCCGTAGCCGTCGGACATGCGCCACTGGCCCGGGCCTGCCGGATCGAGCGCGAGCCGGCTGATGCCCAGCGCCCGCCATAGATCGACCATCACCTCCGGCCTTGCGAGCACGAACTCGAGGAGCGCGGGATCGCAGGTCACGGTTTCGGCCGGCAGGTGGCGGAACAGCGTGGCCGACCGCAGGCTCTGAGCGGCGAGTTTCCGCTGGGGCTCCGGCATGCGGTCGAGCGGGACCCCGTCAGCGGCCCGCCGCCGTGCGTCGCGGCCCGACGCGCCCGCGTCGGCCAGCGCCGCGGCGATGCCGCCCTGCGTCATGTGCGGTGATTCGGCGGCGCGGATCACTCCGGCCACCAGCGCCAGCACCACGGCCAGCGCAGTTGCACGCCCACCCATGCGATTCCCCCCGGATCGACAGGCCCCTCCGGACGGCGGCGGTCCGCCGTCTCCCCGGGGAGTTTTCGGCTTGCGAGGACCGTTCGGCCCAGTGATTTCCCCGCGAATTTCGCAGGGTTTGCCCACCTTGCCGGGGCTGCCGTCGCGGGGCGAATCGGGGCTTGGCCGAGTGCCGCAGGTTCCCTACCATCCCGCCCCCGTTCGTCCGCCGGACCGCGTCGATGCTTCACCTCCACGACCCCGCCGCCGATGCCGCCTCGGGCCCCGAGCCCGCCCATCGGCTCCACCCGCCGAAGAGCCTGCTGGGACGCGGCCTCGTGGCCTGGACGCACGCCTGCCTGCGCTGGCCGCTGGCGATCGTGATCGCCGCCATCCTCTCCGCGGGCCTGGCCGGTTTCTGGACGGCCCGGCACCTCGGCTACAAGGTGAGCCGCGTGGACCTGCTCGACCCGGAGAGCGAATACAACAAACTGTGGATCGATTACATCCACGAGTTCGGCGAGGACGACGACGCGGTGGTCGTGGTCGAGGGCCGCGCCCGGGAGGATGTGATCGCCGTCCTGGAGGAGGTGTCGCGCGAGGTGGCCCGTGAGGGCGACCTCTTCCGCTCGGTGCTCCACGAGGTGGACCTGTCGCGAATCCGTGCCAAGGGCCTGCATTACCTCTCGCCTGCCGACCTCGCCGACATCGACCGGTTCATCGAGCGGACGGAACCGATCCTGGCCGGCGGCTGGGCGCAGTTGAAGGTCGGCACGATGGTCGCCGGGATGGCCGGCCAGATGGTGGCCGGCGGTGTTCCCGGTCTGGCGGAGCCCCCCACGGCCGCGCTCGAGCGGTACAGCGAAGCGCTGCTGGCGGGGATGGAGCCATCGGCCCAGGCGGCCGACCCGCGGCTGGCGGAGTATGTCTCGCCCTGGCCGAGCATGCCGGAGTCGCTCTCCACGCTCCGCGATCTGTCGAGCGAGCACCTCCTCGCGAAGGATGGCCGCCTCGGCTTCGTGCTCCTGCGCATGGTCAAGGCGGAGGGGGGCTTCGCGGGGGCGTCGGCTGCCACCGACGAATTGCGGCGGATCATCGCCGCGGTGGCCGCCAGGCATCCCGACACCACGATCGGCCTCACCGGCCTGCCGGTGATGGAAGACGACGAGATGCGCTCGAGCCAGCAGTCGATGGTGTGGGCCAGCGGCCTGTCGCTGGCGGCCGTGGCGGTCGTCATCATCGCGGGCTTCGGCGGCATTCGGCACGCCCTGATGGCCAACGGCGTGCTCGTGATCGGCATGGCCTGGGCCTTTGGCTGGGCGACAGTGAGCGTCGGCCACCTCAACATTCTCAGCGTGACCTTCACGGTCACGATGATCGGCGTCGGCATCGACTACGGCACCTATTACATCGGCCGCTATTTGGAGCTCCGGCGGGCGGGGCATGCGTGCGACGCGGCGCTGCTGGAAACGAGCGGCTCGGTAGGCCCCGGCATCCTCACCGGCGCGATCACCACGGCCGTCGCCTTTTTCTGTGCGGCGCTGACGAGCTTCGTCGGCGTGGCGGAGCTGGGAATGATCGCCGGCGGGGGCATTCTCCTCTGCTGCGCGGCCGAGCTGCTCGTGCTGCCGGCGGTGGTGGCGATCGTCGATCGCAGCTGGCTCGGGGGCCGGATTCCCGAACCGGTGCCCGTGCATGCCTGGCTGGCGCCGGTCCTGCGGCATCCGCGGTTCGTGGCGCTGGCGGCCATGGCCGGCACGATGGCGCTGGCGGGTGGCCTCCACGAGCTCGAATACGACCACAACCTGCTCAACCTCCAGCCCGACGGCCTGGAGAGCGTGGCCGTCGAGAAAAAACTCCTCGAGGAATGCGACCAGAGCGTGTGGTACGCGCTGTCGATTGCCGACTCCCGCGAGGAGTTGCTCGCGCGAAAGGAGCAGCTCAAGGCGCTGCCGAGCGTGGAGCGGGTGGATGAGATCGCGTCGCTGCTGCCCGTGGACGAGGACCTGAAGCGGCCGATCATCGAGCGGATCCGCGGCCGGCTGGCGAACCTGCCCGAGCGGCCGCCGGAGATTCCGGTCGATCGGCTCGAAGCCCTCGGTGAGACGCTCGGCTGGGCCCAGGGGGAGGCGGTGAAGCGGCCCGGCGGCCTGCGGACCGCATGGCATCTGGAGCGGGCCCGCGAGGCGCTGCGCCGCATGGGGCCCGAGGACTGCTTCCGGACCCTGGCCGTCTTTCAGCAGCGGGCCGCGGGCGATCTGCTCACCCGCCTCCACGCCCTCGCCGGCGTCGCCGATCCCGAGCCGCCGCAACTCGCCGACCTGCCGCCGAGCCTCGTGGAGCGGTTCGTGGGCGCCAGCGGCCGCCACCTGCTGAAGATCTACGGCCGCGGCGACATCTGGAACTTCGACGCGCTGGAGCGGTTCGTGAAGGACGTCCGCGCCGTCGATCCGCGGGCCACCGGCAATCCGCTCCAGGCCTACGAGGCATCGCTGGAGATGAAGCGCAGTTACGAGCAGGCGGCGCTGTACTCCCTGATCGTGATCCTCGCCGTGCTGTGGCTCGACTTCCGCAGCGTCGTGCATGCACTGCTCGCGGCGCTGCCCCTGGCCCTGGGCATGGCGCAGACGCTCGGCCTCATGGGCCTCGTCGGCATCGACCTCAATCCCGCGAACCTGATCGGCATTCCGCTGATTCTCGGCATCGCCGTCGACTACGGCGTGCACATCGTCCATGACGCCCTGGAGCGGCCGGGGCCCTACCGGATCAGCGCCTCCACCGCCAACTCCGTGCTCGTCGACGCGCTGACCACGATCCTCGGCTTCGGCGCGCTGATGGTGGCCAGCCACAAGGGGCTGGAGAGCCTGGGCCGGGTGCTCACCCTGGGCGTCACCACCTGCACGATCACGTCGCTGGTCCTACTGCCGGCGATCCTGGCGCTCGTGCGGCCGGTGGCCGGCGACGCCGACGAGGGCGGCGCTGCGGCCGGGGAGCTTGCCGCGGCGCCGGTGATCGATGCCGAACTCCGGGCCGCGGCCTGAAAGCCGCCTTGCCGGGGCGAGCGCCGGCGCGGTACTTCCCCCCCTCACCCGACCCCTACCGGTGCCCCCATGAAGCAGTCGCGTTCCTCGTGCTTTCGCCGCCTCCGTCCCTGGCTGCCGCTCCTCGTGGCATGCGTCATGCCCGGCGTCGCGCCGGACGCATCGGCCCAGGTGGCCGACCGCGTCGTGGACATCATCCTCGAGGACCAGTTCAAGAATCGCCGCGAGACGGCTCTCCTGCGCGGCGACGTGGTCGTGCTCGTGTACGCCGATCGTCACGGGGCCGAGGCGGCCCTGGAGATGGGCCGCAAGCTGCACGTCCGCTTCCATCCGACTGCGGCGGGTGCGCCGGCGACCGAGTGGTCGCGGCAGCCGGTCGTCGGTCTGCCCGGCTGGCCGGCGAATGCCCGCGTGCCCGACGTGCACGTGATCCCGGTGGCCTGCATCCCGGAGGTGCCCAAGTCGCTGCGGGCGGTGGCCCGGTCGCGGCTACGGAAGGAATCCGAGTTCGTCTCGGTGTGGCTCGACTTCGACGACAGCATGCGGCGGCACTTCGGCATGGTGCCCCAGGCGCCGAACGTCGCGATCCTCGACATCCACGGGCGCACGCACGCCACGCTCTCGGGCCACCTCGACGAGCTGAAGTTCGAGGAGGTGGTGGCGGCGATCACCCGCCTGCGGATGCAGGCCCGGCCCGACGTCCGCACCGCCGCCCTGCCGGCAGCCATGCCGCGGTGACCGCCGCCGGCTGTCCGCAGTCAAAGCCCTTCCAGGCTGTTGCTAACGCGAGCGGTCCTTGAGCTTGCGGCTGGCGCGGGTGAGCGTCGCCCGCTCGGCGGGCGTGAGGCTCGACTCGCCGCTGCGGCTGATCTTGGCGAGGATGCGGTCCACCGTCTCGTGGAGCGACTCCTCGTCCTCTTCCTCGGCCTGGTCGGCGCCGGGACGCACGACCCGCATCCGCGGCCGGCGGCGGAGGAGTTGCTGCGTCCAGGTGCCAAAGTCCTCCAGGGTCCAGCCCCGCCAGGCGTAGAGCAGGCCAAAGGCGGCGCCGGCCAGGTGGGCGACGTGCGCCACCACGAGCTTCGCGTCCTGCGGGACGCCGCGGCCGCCGGTCAGGGCGCCGCCGAAGTCGATGGCGATGTAGAGCACGCCGAGCGCCCACACCGGCACCGGCAGCACGCCCCAGACATAGACGGTCTGCTGTGGAAAGTACCAGATGAAGACGGCGAGCACCGCCATCACGCCACCGCTGGCCCCCACGAGCCGGACGTTGATGCCCGGCTCCTGGAACTGCTCCCCCACCACCCAGAACAGTCCCGCCATCACGATCGCCGTGCAGTAGAAGCGGAGGAACTCGGCCCGCCCCATCGTCGCTTCGACCTCGCGGCCGAAGAAAAAGAGCATGAGCATGTTGCCGAGCAGATGGAACGGCGAGTATGTCTGCGTGCGGCCGATGGCCCGCAGGGTGTCCTGCAGCTCGAGGCTCGGGCCGTCGTGGAGGAAGCCGTAGGTGAGCAGCTGCCAGAAGTTCCAGGGCTGGCTGGTGAGGTTCGAGTGCAGCGAAAAGATGTCGTTGAGGCACAGCCGCAGCGGGAACACCTCGCGGATCAGATCGCCCGAGAGGACGAAGTTCGCCAGCCAGAGGCCGACGTTGAGGGCGATGAGGATCGACACGCCGCTCCATTCGGACGCGAACGATCCGCGTGGTGAACGGGAATAGCCGCGGTCCTGAAAGCCCATGGTGCGCCCGGCGGTGGAGGCGGGCGGACGGCTCTGCCCCGGCCCGTCCGCGCATCGTAGGCTGTCCGCCATGCCCGCGGCAACGGCCCCGCCCCGTGTGGCCGGGCCGGCCGTGTGCTAGAGTCGCCAGCCTCCGGCGGCCGCCATGGGGCGGCGCAGCCGAGGAGCATGCATCGGGAAAGGCAAGGGAAAAGGAGCCGCGCTATGGCGACCAATGGAACGCTGGGCCGCAAACTGCGGATGGGCATCGTGGGCGGCGGACAGGGCTCGTTCATCGGGCGGGTGCATGTCACCGCAGCGGTCCTCGACAACCGGGCCGCCCTCGTGGCCGGGGCCTTCTCCAGCGATGCGGCCCGCTCCAAGGCCAGCGCCGCCGATTACGACGTCGCCCCGGAGAGGGCCTACGGCTCCTATCAGGAGATGTTCGACAAGGAGCGGGCCCTGTCGGCCGGCGAGCGGATCGACTTCGTCTCGATCACGACGCCCAACCACATGCACTTTCCGGTGGCCAAGGCCGCGGTCGAGGCCGGCTTCCACGTCGTCTGCGACAAGCCGCTGACGCTCACGCTCGCCGAGGCGGAGGAACTGGCGAAGGTGGTGGCGAAGTCACGGTCCGTGTTCGCCGTGAGCCACAACTACACCGGCTATCCGCTCGTGCGGCAGGCCCGGGAGATGATCCTCTCCGGTCAACTCGGCGAAATCCAGGCGATCCGGGCGGAGTACATCCAGGGCTGGCTGCGGACCCGGCTCGAGAGCGAGGGGCAGAAGCAGGCCGCCTGGCGGACCGATCCTGCCAAGAGCGGCGCGGCGGGCTGCTTCGGCGACATCGGCACCCACGCCTACAACCTGGGCCGTTACATGACCGGGCTGCTCCCGGAGAAGATCAGCGGCCACCTGAAGATCTTCGTGCCGGGCCGGCCGCTCGACGACTACGGCACCGCCGTGATCCGCTACGAGAATGGCGCCCTCGGCACGGTGACGGCCTCGCAGATCAGCCATGGCCGCGAGAACGACCTGCGGATCCAGATCGACGGCACGCTCGGCAGCCTGGAGTGGCGGCAGGAGGAGCCCAACAAGATGCTCGTGCGGCACAACGGCAAGCCGCACCAGCTCTACACCCGTGACCCCAACGCCCCCTTTATGAACGACTCGGGCCGGGCCGCCTGCCGGCTGCCATCGGGGCATCCGGAGGCGTTCTTCGAGGCCTTCGCCAACGTCTATCGGGCCGCCTTCGACGCCATGGCCGAGGCGGCCGGCGGCGGGGCCGTCGAGCGGACGAACACCGTCTATCCCAACATCCACGACGGGGTCGAGGGGATGTACTTCATCGAGCAGGCGGTGGCCTCGAGCAAGGCCGACGGCGCCTGGCTGCCGCTCAAGCACCCGCTGGCCCGGCGGTGAGCCGCGTCATGGCCGCGACCGACACGAAATACCTCGTCTTCGACATCGAAAGCGTGGCCGATGGCGACCTCGTCTCCCGGCTCCGCTATCCCGGCGCGGGGCTGACGGCTGCTGCGGCCATCGCCCGCTACCGCCAGGAACTGCTCGCGGAGAACGGCAAGGATTTCATCCCCTACACGTTCCAGGTGCCGGTGTCGCTGGTCGTGGCCAAGCTCGGCCGCGACCTCGCCCTGCAGGATCTCGTGGCTCTCGACGAGCAGCAGTCGCGGCCGCACGAGATCACGAAGCAGTTCTGGGCGGGGTGGATGAAGTATCAGCGGCCGCGACTGGTGAGCTTCAACGGCCGGGGCTTCGACATCCCGCTCCTGGAACTGTGCGCCTTCCGTTACGGCCTGCCGATTCCCGACTGGTTCGCCGAGGACGCCCGCAACTTCGACCAGCCCCGCTACCGCTACAACACGGCGGCCCACTTCGATCTCCACGAGTGGCTCACCAACTCGGGCGCCTCGCGGTTCACCGGCGGCCTGTCGCTGGCGGCGAATCTGATCGGCAAGCCGGGCAAGATGGACGTGGCCGGCCACATGGTGCAGGACCTGTGGGACGCGGGGAAGGCGACGGAGATCCACGACTATTGCCGCGGCGACGTGCTCGACACCTATTTCGTGTTTCTGCGGTCGCGGGTGGTGGCCGGTGACATCGACGTCAAGCGGGAGCATGCCCTGATCGAGCAGGCCCGCGGGTGGATCGAGAAGAAGGCCGAGACGAGCCCGGGCCTGGCCCGGTACCTCGCCGCCTGGGGGGACTGGAAAAGCCCTTGGCCGTGAGTGGCCCGAGACCGCCGCTGCCCGCAGTCGCGGGTTTTGATATTGCGCCGTGTGGCTCGACAGAGCGTTGCCGTTGCAGGAATGCGGTTGCGAACGTTGTTTTGCAGATCCTTTGATTTGGGGATCGGTCTTGTCACCCGTCCAAGAAGCCCCGGGTGGAAACCCGGGGACTCCGGTCACGAAAACCACGCCGCCGTCCATGCCGGATGACGGCACGCAATTTTCCGGTTCAAACCCGTATCGCATGGCACCTGGGAAGGCATGCCACCCGGAGTCCCCCGGCTTCCGCCGGGGGCTTTTTGTGTGTCTATGGCGCGCGTGCTCCGAGAAGCCCCGGGTGGAAACCCGGGGACTCCGGTTATGAAAACCACCCCGCCGTCCATGCCGTATGACGGCCCGCCAAGCGAACTGCGGCAGGATGCCGCAGGTTCGCGTACATCATTCTCCCCGGCTTCCGCCGGGGGCTTTTTGTGGGAGCGCAAGGCTCGGAGGGCCGGGTTGCCTGCGTGCGGGCGGCGGTCGGTCACGTCACTCCGAGATCGCTTCCTTGAGGAGCTGGATGAAGTGGTTCGCGCCCAGTTCGGCGGCCTTCTTCTCGGCCGCCTTCTTGTCGGCGTATTCGAACATCGCCAGCCGCTTCATCGCCTGGTTGAACACGCCCCAATAGGCTTTCATGCGGGCCTCCTTGGCGACCTTCTTCCGGCTCGGCTTCTTGGTGGCGGCCTTCTTCGGCTCCTTGGCGGCCTTCTCCTTCTTCTCCTTGGCCGGCTTCTCCTTGGCGGCCTTCTTCGTCTTGCCGCGGGCCTCCGCGGCCTCCGCCTGGGCCCGCAGTTCCTTCCGATTCACCACTTTTCGCGCCATCGTGCCGTCGCCGTCCTTCCCGTGCGTGGCGGCCTGGGGCCGCCGAGACATGTGCCGGGGCGCCGCAGCCGGCCGCTGCCGGCGGGCCCCAGGAGGGCGGCAGTATACCGCACGGCCGCCGGCCGTTCGACGGGCGTATACTGGTGTCGATGACGCCCGCCACACTCGCTCCCGCTCCGCAGCCTTTCGCTCACTACCGCGGCCTCGGCGACGCCGAGCTCGACGCGCGGATCGAGGCCGTCCGCCGCCGCATGGGCCCGCGGCTCGTGATCCTCGGCCACCACTACCAGCAGGATGGCGTCATCGCCCACGCCGACTTCCAGGGCGACAGCTACCAGCTCTCGAAGTCGGCCGCCGGCCGCGACGCCTGCGAGGCGATCGCCTTCTGCGGCGTCCACTTCATGGCCGAGACGGCCGATATCCTCGTGAACACCCCGGAGAAGGTCGCCGCCCGCGGCGGCCGGCGGGTGACGGTCGTGCTCCCCGACATGGCAGCCGGCTGCTCGATGGCCGACATGGCCGCCATCGAGCAGGTGGAAGACGCCTGGGCCGATCTCGGCACCGTGATCGACACCGCCGACGTCACGCCCGTCACCTACATCAACTCGGCCGCCAGCCTCAAGGCCTTCTGCGGCCGCCACGGCGGCATCGTCTGCACGTCGAGCAACGCCCGGGCCGTGCTCGACTGGGCGTTTGCCCGCACCAAGCGGGTGCTCTTCTTTCCCGACCAGCACCTGGGCCGCAACACGGCGCGGAAGATGGGCATCCCGCTCGACGAGATGAGCGTGTGGAACCCGCACGATCCCACGCTCGGCGGCAACGCCCGGGCCCAGCTGGAGAAGAGCCGCGTCATTCTCTGGCAGGGGCATTGCAGCGTGCATGCGATGTTTCGTCCCGAGCACGTAGACGCCTTCCGGGCCAACCTCCCGGGCGTGAAGATCCTCGTCCATCCCGAGTGCGCGATGGAGGTGGTGGACAAGGCCGATCTGACGGGCTCCACGAGCTTCATCCTCAAGACGGTCGCGGCGGCGCCGCCGGGGTCGAAGTGGGCGATCGGCACCGAGCTGCACCTCGTCAAGCGGCTGGAGCAGAACCACCCCGAGCAGACGATCCGCTTCCTCTCCCCCACGATCTGCATGTGCGCGACGATGTATCGCATCGATCTGGCCCACCTCTGCTGGAGCCTGGAGCACCTGGAGGCGGGCAAACCCGTGAACGTGATCCGCGTGGACGACGAGACGGCGAAGTGGGCCGTGACGGCGCTCGAGCGGATGCTCGCGGTGTCGTGACCGCGGGGTGGTTTTCGTGGCGGGAGTCCCCGGGTTTCCACCCGGGGCTTGTTGGGCCACACGCATGAGCCGCGAATATGTGGCAGCCCCACCGGTCACGGCACCGCCGCGACCTCTCCCCCGGCACGGGTGGACAGGGCCATGAACACGGCGTGATCGACGTCGGGGGAAATCACCCGGGCACTGCCATCGGCGAGCGCGAAGTGCGGGCCCGCGGCGTGCCAGCTCCACCAGCGGAGCAGTGCCTCGTCGGCCGTGGCGGCGTTGCCCGAAGGCAGCGGGCGGAAGACGCCGCGGGCGGCGCTCAGATACTGCTCGCACTCCTGCCCGCCGGCGATCACCCAGCCCCAGCTGAGGTCCTCGGGCACGCCCCGCTCGCCGATGGCGAGCGTCTTGGAGAGGCCGTCGGTGACGTCCTTCATCCGCGTGCGGCTGTCGTCGTAGAAGAGGCCCGAGCCCGCATCGATGCCGCGGCTGGTGTAGCACTTGTTGATCGGCTGCGTGGCGTCCACGGCCTCCTCGCGGCCGGCCACGCCGAGGTAGTTGCCCGGATGGACGATGCCGCAGTCGCCCGACGTCGGCAGCGGGCCGGATGGGCCGCTCCGCAGGGGCCGGCCGGCCTGCGGGTCTGACGGACAGGCGAGCACGGCCAGCCGCCGCGCCGCGGGATCGGGCTTGCCGGCGGCCTGCAGCGCCCGCACCTGCCCGCAGGCGCCGCCTTCGTGCAGCACGACGGAGTCGAACAGCACCTGCTCCTCGAGGTAGGGCAGCAGCGGCACCGACAGCCCCCAGGACGTGCCGTCGGCGGCGATCAGGCTGCCGGCGGGAAATCGGCCGCGGGCGTCGTGATGGACGCTGGCGGCGAGGCCGACTTGCCGGACGTTGTTCAAGCACGCCATCCGGCGGCTCGCCTCCCGCGCGCCCTCGATCGTCGGGATGAGCATGGCGGCCATGAGGCCGATGATCGCCATCACGACGAGCAGCTCGACGAGCGTCAGCCCGTGGCGCCCCGGAACGGCGACGGTGCGCGGGCCACGAGCGGTCATGGGGAAGCTCCGCGGTCGATCGTGAAGTCGAGCCGGGGCGGGTCGGTGGCGGGCACCTCGACGTCGAACTCGCGCATGTTTCCCGGAAGTGGAGCGGGGGGCGGAGGCGGCGGCTCGTCGGCACCGGCATCCGGCGCGTTCGGTGTGGCACCGCCGGGGTCGGTCTGGTCGGCGGCGGCCGGATCTTCCGCATCCACGGCAGCCGGCGGCGGGGCCGGTTTCGGCGGTCGTGCCTTGCCGTGTCGCGGCTGGAAGGCGTTCGCCTCGCCGGCATCGCGCAGGAACACGATCACCGCGCGATGCGGGCCCGCAGTCGGGCCGTCGGTGGCGGTGAACGCATACCGGCCGGCGCGGATTTCCGCCGTGGCCACCGGCCCGGTGTGGCCCGCCCGCGGATAAAGGCTCACCGCCCCCGAGAAGGCCGGCGTGCCGTCGACGACGACCGCGCCGACGAGCGGCCGGCGCCGGGGAGCGCGTGCCGATCGGCCGCAGGCCGGAACCAGCGTCATCGCGACGAGCGCGGCGCCGATCAGGAAGACTGGCCCGCGGGCCGCGGGTGTCGGCATGGCTGGTCAGCCGTGGACGGCCGCGTCGAGGTGTTCATGGATCGCCACGAGCCGCTGGTGCCGCGCGAACGCGCGGTCGAGCGCGGCGGCCGCCTGGGGCCGGGGCGTGAACCGTGTCGGCGTGCCCGTGGCGTGGCGTTGCAGGAAGGCCGGCCAGGTCGTCGCCTTGCCGGCCAGCGTTTCAGCACGAAACTTCGCCATCAACGCCGCGCCCCAGGCCGTGCCCTCGTCGGCGCCATCCAGCAGCACGACCGGCGTGTGGAACGCGTCGGCGAGGATCTGGGCGAGGCCGGGGGTCTTTGTGAGGCCTCCGGAGAGGATGATCTCCGTGCGCGGGAAGCCCTGGGCGTCGAGCAGGTCGCTGCCCATCCGCAGGTTGAAGATCGTGGCCAGGAGCATCGCCTTGGCCACGTTGCCCGGCGTGGCGTTCGTGGCGTCGAGGCCGATCAGGCCCGCCGTGCCCCCGCGCGACACGCCGAGCCCCGGCTCGTCGTCGAGGAACGGCACCGCTGCGATACCGCCGCAGTCGTCGGGCGCCGTGAGCACCTGCGGCATAACGGCCGCGAACGCGGCGGCCTGGTCGCCACCGGCCGGCAGCGCCCGGCCGAACATCTCCACCACGGTGTTCATCGCCGTCGTGCCGTTCCGCAGAAACACCATGTTGATCGGCTTGCCGTCGGGGGCGCAGAAGTGGTCGATCGCCCGGGCGATGCCCTGGAACGGCCGATCGCCGACCGCGTTGGCGACCACGCTCGTGCCGAAGCTCATCGACACCTGGCCGGCGTCGCCGATCAGCGAACCGGCCAGCGCCGCCGGCTGGTCTCCCTCCGCGGGCGCCACAGGAATGCCCTGCGGCAGCCCGAGCAGTTTCGCGCCACGGGCGTCGAGCGTGCCGCCGTCCGCGCCCGCCCGTCGCACCTCCGGCAACAGGTCGCCGAGCGGCGGCACCCGCGGGCAGCCGGGCAGCGCGGCGACGAGCGCGTCGAAGTCGGCACGCAGCCGCGCGTCGTAGTCGAGCGACCGCTGATCGATGGGAAACATCCCGGCGGCGTCGCCGATGCCGAGCGTCCAGCCGCCGGTGAGCAGGTGCGCAATCCAGCCGGCGGGCGTGGTGATATGGGCCGTCCGCGCGGCCTTCTCGGGCTGGTTGCGAATCGTCCACAGCCAGCGGGCGGCCGTGATCCGCTTCGGCATCTTCACGCCCAGCCGTTCAGTGAGCTCGTGCCCCTCCGCCTCATTGCGGCCGTCGCACCACAGCCGCGCCGGACCGAGCGGCGCCCCCGCCGCGTCGGCGAGCACCTCGCCGTGCATCTGCCCCGAAATGCCGATGGCGAGCACCTCCATCTCCACCCCGACCGCGGCCAGCTTCCTGCGGAGATCGGCCATGGCGCCGCCGAGCGCCGTCTCCCAGGCGGCCGGCTGCTGCTCGTAGCAGCCCGCGTCGAGGCCGGGAACCATGTCGTAGCCGCCCGCGCCGGCGGCGCGGATCCGCATCTCCTCGTCGGTGAAGATCACCGACAGTCCCTGCGTGCCGGCGTCGATGCCCAGATAGCCGCGTGTCTTGGTCATGCGTGGTGGTCCATTGAGTGGCGAAACTCCCGCCGTGCGGGGTGCGACTATCCTAGCGGCCCTGTGGCTTTGCACTGGAGCGGCGGTCACGGACAACCGCTCGCGAACGTGCCACGGCGCCCGGGGCGTCGCCCGGCCTCATGCATCCCAGCGGACCGCCGCCGCGCCACCCGGGCCGCGGGTGCCGCACATCGAAACCTCGATGCCCAGGGCCCGGGCGCAGGCGGCCTTCGCCAGGGCGGCACGGTCGGCGCCGGCGGCGTCGCGGGCGTAGGCGACCTGCACGTGGTTGGCCTTGTGGCGGGCCATCATCTGGTCGCGGGAGACGCCGTGCGTGACCGCGTGCATGATCGGCCAGCAGGGCGTCGTGGCGTCGAGTCGCCGGCGGGTCTCCGCCTCGGGCAGACGCACCACGTCAGCCCGGCCGATGTCCATGCAAAGTTTCTCCGTGCCGCCCGTGCCGTCGACCCAGATTCGGCTCCACACGATCGCGCCGGGTTTGCTCACGCCGGCCAGCGTGCTGCCGCCGAGGCGGAAGTACATGGGCGGCTGGCGGAAGCCCTGCGCCCCTTTCCAGCCACCGATGAAGTGGGCCGGCGGCGCCGCGCCCGAGATCTCGAACACCCACACCCACTGGTCGGTCGTGCCGGAGCGGTCCCAGTCACCCCAGCGGACGTCGTGGAGCGTGTTCTCCACCGGTTCGCCGAGGGCGGCGTGGATCCGCTGCGTGAGCAGGCCGTCGAGGCCGGCGCACTCGTCCACCTCGTTGAAGTGCACGAGCGGCGCTCCCTTGTAAAGGACGCGGGCGGACCCCGCGGCCGTGACCGGCGGCCGCCGCGCATCGTTGAGCATGCCCTCCACGAGGTCGCTCGCCGGCAGCAGGTCCTTGAGTCCCTGCTGATACTGGATGCCGACGAGGTCGCAGCCGAAACGGTCGGCGATCCGCAGGGCCGCCACGTACATCTTGCACTGCAGCAGCACCTGTCGTCGCGTCAGCGCCGTGGCCTCGTCCTTCCCGAAGTGGAAGGTCATCCCCGCCTTCTCCAGCCAGGCGAGCACGCCCTTGGCCTCCGTGTCCGAGACCTGCATCGTCTCGTAATACAGCCCGCTTTGGCTGAGCCGCTCCTTGAACACGCCGGTGGCGTGCAGCAGTCGATCGGGGACGATGGCGTTGAACATCCCCATGCAGCCCTCGTCGAAGACACCCATCAACGCCTTGCGGCGGACGAGGTCGGCGGCGATCGCCTCTCCCTGCCGGACGAGCGCCGCCGGAATCCGCACGCGGTCCAGCGGCACGACATGGCTGGTGTCGTGATGCACGGCGCCGCGGTCGAGCCAGGCCCGCAGGTGGCGGTCGAAGCTCGGGCTCGCGAAGTCGTCGGCCCACAGGGTGGCGTAGGGCACCCCCGCCTTCGTCAGCGAGCCGTTGAGGTTGAGCATGCCGACGAGGCCCGGCCACTGGCCCGACCAGTTGGCGACGGTGAGGATCGGGCCGGTGTGGGTGGTGAGGCCGGGCAGCACGTGGTTGGAGTACTGCCAGACGGCCTCCGCCACGACGAGGGGCGCGGCGGGGTCGATCGTGGCGAACGCGTCGAGCCCCTCGCGGGCGCTGGCGAGAAAGCCGTGGCCGCGGGAACGCGACACCCCATGGCCGCGGTCGAGCCGCCATCCGGCCCGGGCGAAGGCGGCGGCGAGGTCGGCCTCCATCTGCCGCTGGGCCGGCCAGCAGGTGCGGTTCGCCTCCTCGCGAAGATCACCGCTGGCGATGAGCACGGCGCGGCGGTCCGCGGCGGGTCGGCGGGTCGATGCACGATGGGCAGCGGCCATCGGGGGGCCTCCGGTTGAAATGGATGGAACGGGGACAACTATACTGAAGCCGTTCGGCGGCAGGCCATGCACACAGCGGCCCGGCGCGGCGAAATTCTTGGAGATTCACGATGCGTGCGGCAGGGAGGGGATTTCATGCGGCTGGCTGGTCGGTGGCGCTGGGCGCCGCGCTGCTGGCCGCCGGGGCCGGCCGGGCGGCCGATCCGCCTCCCGCGGCGGCTCCCGCTGCCGCGCCGGCCACGAGCCTCGGCGACTTCAAACGCTGGGTGATCGCCGCCGCCTTCACCCGCGACGGCCAGCAGCTCGTCACCGCCGGCGGCGAGAGCCTGCTCTATCGGCCAGGTGACGTAGTGGTGTGGCGGGCGGCCGACGGCGGCCGCGTGGGCGATCTCGTCGGTCATGGCACGGCCGTCTGGGCTGTCCGCGTGTCGCGGGACGGCGCGCTGGCGGCGACCGCGGGATACGACGGGGTCGTGAAGCTCTGGGACCTGCCTGCCCGCACGCTCAAGCACGATCTCAAGAAGCACAAGGGCTGGGTGCGGGCGCTCGACTTTTCACCCGACGGTGCGCGGCTGGCGACGGCCGGCGAGGACGGCGCCGTCGTGATCTGGGACACGGCCACGGGCACGGAGCAGAAGGCGATCGCGGCCCATGCCGGCGCGGCGACGGCGGTGGCCTTCTCGGTCGACGGGGCCACGCTCGCCAGCGGCGGCAGCGACAAGCTCGTGAAGTTCTGGGAATCGGCCAGCGGCGCGGAGAAGGGCAAACTCGAGGGGCATGGCGACAGCCTCTGGGCGGTGGCCTATTCGCCCGACGGCGGGCGGCTGGCGACGGCGGGGGCCGATCGCACGATCCGGCTGTGGACGACGTCCGACTCCAAGGAGTTCGCCACGCTGACGGGCCACAAGGACTGGGTGACGAGCGTGGCCTTCGCGCCCGATGGCAGGCGGCTGGCCAGCGGCAGTCTCGATGGCGCGGTGAAGCTGTGGGACGTCGTCGCGAAGGGCGAGCAGCAAGGCCCCGAGCCGCAGAAGTCGAGCGTGTGGACCGTGGCCTTCGCTCCCGACGGCAAGACGATCTTCGTCGGCACGCGCGCCGGAGGCAGCCGCGTGCCCACTCCGGCGGCCAAGCTGCTGCCGCCACCGCCTCCTCCTCCCGCTCCACCGCCGTCGGCCGCTGACCCCGAAAAGCCGACGGCTCCCGAGTCTGCCAAGCCGAAGCCCGACGCCCCCGCCAAGCCGGAGGCAGTCGCGCCGCCGCCACCGGCCGCCCCCACCGGCCAGAAGCCGTGACCGCATCCTGGCCTTCGTCTTCCGTTTTTCCTTCAGGAGTGATCCGATGACCGATGCTCGGCAGAGCACTTGCGAACAGACGCGGGTTCCGTACGGCTTCATGGTCCTGCTCGCCGTGGCGGCGGTCGGCCTCGGCGTGGCCGTCGGCGGCTGGCTGCGGGGTGAGCCGCGGCGCGGCCACGCGGCGGCGGCGGCCGTCGAGGACTCCTTCGCGGTCTGCACCACGCCCGTGGGCGACGGCATGGAAGGGCTGTTCATGCTCGACTTCGAGACCGGCGACGTCTCCGGTGGTGTGCTCAACCAGAACACGGCCAAGTTCACCGTCGGCTACCGCTACAACGTGCTCAAGGATCTCGGCTTCAAGGCGGGGAAGGTGAAGAACCCGAAGTTTCTCCTCGTTCCGGGGCAGGTGAACCTCATGGGCCCGCAGGCGAACAAGCTCGCCCAGTCGGTGCTCTACGTCACCGACGTGAGCACGGGCGTGACGGCGGCGTACGGAGTGCCGTGGACGACCTCGGCCGCCACGGCCGCGGGCGCGGGCGTGAATCCCCTGATGCTTCTCGATGTCGTCCGGCCGCGCGGCGGCGGCGACAAGGCGCCGTGACGGCCCCCGGCCCGCGGCGGGAAACCGCCGTCAAGACCCTCGCGCCCGACGGCGCGACGGAGACGATCGTGGTCACGGTCAACGGCGAGCCGCATCGCGTGGCCCGCGGCGCGACGGCCCACGATGTGGTCGCGGCGCTCGGTTTCGCGGGCCGGCCGCTGGCGGTGGAGGTGAACGAGGCGGTCGTGCCGCGGGCGGGTTTGCCAGCCTGTATGCTGACCGCGGGCGATCGGTTGGAGATCGTCACGCTCGTGGGCGGTGGCTGACGACAGCGGGAGCGAGGCAGCGATGGCAGGCGTGCAGGACTCGATGCGGACGGATGCTGTGGCCGAGGCGTGTGCCGACGGGCCGCTGGTGGTCGGCGGCGTCACGCTTGCGAGCCGGCTCGTCGTCGGCACTGGCAAGTATGCCACCTACGCCGAGATGGCCCGCTGTCTGGAGATCTCCGGAGCCGACTGCGTGACCGTGGCCGTGCGTCGCGAGCGGCTCGTGAACGCGGCCGGTGAGAACATCCTCGATCACCTCGACGCCGCCCGCTACACGCTGCTGCCCAACACCGCCGGCTGCTACACGGCCGACGACGCCGTGCGCGTGGCCCGCCTCGGCCGCGAACTCCTCCGCGACCTCGGCAACCCGGGGGCCGAGTGGGTGAAACTCGAAGTGCTCGGCGATCAGAAGACGCTCCTGCCCGATCCCGTGGGCACGCTGGCGGCGACGGAGCGGCTCGTGAACGACGGCTTCACGGTGCTCGTCTACACGAGCGACGATCCCGTGGTGGCGAAGCGGCTCAAGGCCCTCGGGGCCGCCAGCGTGATGCCCGCCGGGAGCCCGATCGGCTCCGGGCAGGGGATCCTCAATGCCAACAACCTGCGGATCTGCATGGAGTATCTCAAGGGCGACGACCCGGACTATCCCGTGATCGTGGACGCCGGCGTGGGCACCGCCAGCGACGTGGCCGCCGCCATGGAGCTCGGTGTCGACGGCGTGCTGCTCAACACCGCGATCGCCCATGCGGCCGACCCGTTGCGGATGGCCGCGGCGATGAGGGCGGCCTGCATCGCGGGGCGGCAGGCCTTCCTCGCCGGCCGGATTCCGCGCCGGCTCTACGCCACGGCCTCGAGCCCCGACGAGGGCACGATCGGCCGCACGAGGCGGCCGGGATGACGCTCGCCAGACGCGTCATTCCCTGCCTCGACGTGGAGCGGGGCCGGGTCGTGAAGGGGACGAAGTTCCTCGACCTCGTCGATGCCGGCGATCCGGTGGCGGTCGCCGCCCGCTACGAGGCCGAGGGGGCCGATGAGCTCGTGTTCCTCGACATCACCGCCAGCCACGAGGGGCGGGCCATCATGCTCGACGTCGTCCGCCGCGTCGCCGAGACGATCTTCATGCCGTTCACCGTCGGCGGCGGGATCGCCACGCTCGACGACGCCGCGCGGCTCGTGCAGGCAGGTGCCGAGAAGGTGAGCATCAATTCCGCGGCGGTCCGTACGCCGGAACTCGTGACGGCCGTGGCCGACCGGCTCGGCAGCTGCGCGACGGTCGTGAACATCGACCCCAAGCGGGTGACCCGCGACGGACGCGAGGTGTGGGAGGTGTTCATCAACGGCGGCCGCGTGCCGACGGGCCTCGAGGCCGTGGCCTGGGCCCGTCGGGTGGAGGAACTGGGCGCCGGCGAGATCGTGCTCACGTGCATGGATCGCGACGGCACCCGGGACGGGTACGACCTGGAGATCACGGCGGCCGTGAGCCGCGCGGTGGGGATTCCGGTCGTGGCCAGCGGCGGCGCCGGCTGCCCCGGGCACCTCGCCGACGCCGTCACCATCGGGGGCGCCGACGCGGCACTGGCCGCTGGCATCTTCCACTTCGGAGAGTGTACGATCCGAGCGGTCAAGGAGGAGTTTGCCCGTCGGGGGATCCCCGTCCGTCCCGCCCCACGCTGATCCACGCCGCCCGCTCCCACGCCGCGCTTCCCCGACTCCCCGCTTTCACGCCCGTCCGCACGATGGCCACCAGCGAATCATCCACCAACGAGGCGACCGCCGGCGTGCGGTCGGCCCAAGGCCCCCGGGCTCCGCTCGAGATCGACCGGCTGTTCGAGGCACTCGTCAAACTGCAGGGCAGTGACCTGCACCTCAAGGTGGGCCAGCCGCCGTTCATGCGGGTGAAGGGCGCGCTCCAGCCGCTGAAGGCCCCGAAGCTCGACGACGAGCAGATGGAACGGCTCTGCCTGCCGATGCTCGACGACCGGCAGCGGAAGATCCTGGAGCACGACGGCGGCGCCGACTTCGCTCATTCCGCCGTCGTGGACGGCGTGAAATGGCGGTTTCGCGTCAACCTGCTCTACCAGCAGGGGTCGCTCGGACTCGTCGCCCGCCGCGTCAACAACACGATTCCCGATTTCAAGGGGCTCTTCCTGCCCCCGGCGATCGAGCGGCTCTGCCAGCTCGACCAGGGGCTCGTGCTGCTCGCCGGCGTGACGGGCTCCGGCAAGAGCACGACGATCGGCTCGATGCTCAACTACATCAACCAAAACTACCGCAAGCACATCCTCACGCTCGAGGATCCGATCGAGTTCGTCTACACGGACGACAAGTGCCTGATCAACCAGCGGGAGATCGGCACCGACGTGCGGAACTTCGAGATCGGGATGAAGCACGCGGTCCGCGAGGATCCCGACATCATCGTGGTTGGCGAGATGCGCGACGTGGAGACCTTCAAGACGGCGATCCACGCCGCCGAGACGGGGCACCTCGTCTTCGGCACGATCCATGCGGCCAACGCCCCGAGCACGGTGACCCGCATCCTCGACCTGTTTCCGCAGGAGGAGCATGCCGCGATCCGCAGCGCCATCGCCTTCAACATGAAGGGGATCGTGGCCCAGAAGCTGCTCAAGTCGATCAAGCCCGGCGTGAGTCGGGTGCCCGTGGTCGAGCTGATGTTTTTCGACGTGCTCGTCAAGAAGTACGTGCTCGAGGGGCTCGACCACCAGCTGGCGGACCACATCAAGAAGTCGTTTCGGGACGGCATGCAGGACTTCACGATGAGCCTCAAGAGCCTCGTCGACCAGGGGCTGATCGACCGCAATGCGGCTCTTGAAATCGCGCCCAATCGCGAGGCGCTGGAGATGGCATTGAAGGGCATCGGGGTGATGGGATGAGGCGGTCGGCGTGGATCGTGGTCGCCGCGGTCGTGCCCGCGTCGGTGGCGGCCGTGGCCCGCGCCGACGGCGGCTGGCCGGCGGAGTTGCCGGTGGAGTTCGCCGTCCGCGGGCCGGGGGGCGGTCTGGCGGTGGTGCCGCTGGTGGCCTGGTGGCTCGTCGTGCTCGGCTGGGCGGCGACCGTCGATGGGATCAACCGCGACGCCCGCAGGCACACGTTCAGCCCGGCGCTGTGGAGCACCGTGGTGGCGCTGCCCTTCGTGGTCGCGGCCTTGCTGGCCTGGTGGATACCTTCGGCGCTCGGTGGCCTCGTGCTCATGCTCCTGGCGTGGCTCGGGCCGGTGGTGGCGTTTGCGGTGCTGCGCAACCGGCAGGTGGCCGAGGGCGAGCGGATCCTGACGGCGGGGCACGCCCGCCGCGTGGCCGCCGGCCTGCTCGCACCGCTGGGCATCGACCTCGGGGTGGCCCGCGACGAGGCGGAGGTGCTGCCCGTCGTGAAGCTCGCGGCGGCCGGCGGCCGCGACGCCGTCGAGAACGCCGATCGTGAGCAGCGGGCCGGAGCCACGCCGGGATGCGAAGAGGCGACCAAGCTGTTGCAAGGCGCCGTCATGGCCCGCGCGGCGACGGTGCTCATCGAGCCCGACCCGCAGGGGATCCTGGTGCGGCACGAGGTCGACGGCGTGTGGGAGAAGCCGCGGGTGCGGAAGCCGCCGCGCACCCGCAAGGAGAAGGAGACCTTCCCCGAGGCGCCGCGGCCCGACCGCACGGCGGCGCTGGCGGTCATCGACACGCTGGCCACGCTGGCCGGCCTGCCGCAGGCCCGCGGCGGCCGCTCGGGAACGTTCGCGCTGCAGGTCGACGGCAAGCCGCGGAACTGCCGGCTGGCCGTCCGCGCCGCGTCCGGTGGCGAGCAGGTGGTGGTGCAGATCGAGCCACCGGCCGTGATCTTCAAGAAGCCGGCCGACGTGGGGATGCCGGCGGCGATCGCCGACCGGCTCGGCGAGCTGCTCGCCCTGGAGCAGGGGCTGATCGTGGTCTCGTCGCCGCCGGGCTCCGGGCTGACGACCACGTTCGACGTCGTCGTGCAGGCGGCCGACAGGCTGCTGCGGGACTTCATCTCCCTGGAGGATGCGGCGCTGCCCCCGCGGGAGATTCAGAATGTCAGACCGGTGAAGTTCGACGCCCGCACCGGCGTCACGCCGCTCGACGCGCTGACGGCGGCGCTGCGGGAGTATCCCCGCGCGATCGTGACCCGCGACCTGCGGGATCGGGCGCTGGCCGTGGAGCTCGTGCGGCTCGCCGCTGATGGCAAGCTCGTGATCGCGAGCATGAAGGCCGCCGACGCCGTGGATGCCGTGGCCCGGCTCGAGGCCTGTGGCGTGGCGCCCGACCAGCTGGCCCGCACGCTGGTCGGCTCGCTCGCCCAGCGGCTCGTCCGCAAGCTCTGCCCCAAGTGCCGCGAGGAATATCCGACCCCGGGCGAGGTGCTCGCGCGGCTGAAGACGACAGCCGAGAAGCTGCCCCACCTCCGCAAGCCCTCGGCCCACGGCTGCCGGCTGTGCCGCGGCACAGGCTACCTCGGCCGCACGGCTGTGTTCGAGCTCGCCTCGGGTTCGACCTTCCGGCAGGCGATCGCGGCCAAGGCCGAACCGAAGATCCTCCGGCAGGCCGCCGTCAAGGACGGCATGCAGCCGATGCGGGAGGCGGGCATGGCGCTGGTGGTGGAGGGCGTCACGTCGCTGGAGGAGATGCAGCGTGTGTTTTCCGCGGCGGCCACGGCCCGCCCCGAGACGGCGGAGGCCCGGGCGAAATGATCCTCACGCTGATCCTGTTGGCGGTGTTCGTGACGGTCATGGCCGCGCTGTGGAAGGAGGGCATCTGGTCGTCCCTCGTGATGCTGCTCAATGTCGTCCTCGCGGCGACCGTGGCCACGGCCTGGTACGAGAAGCTCGTCGCGGTGCTCGAACCGCGGCTGCCGAGCTTCACGTACCTGCTCGACTTCGTCGCCCTGTGGGGCCTGTTCTGCCTGCTGCTGCTCGGCCTGCGGGAGGCGACCGACCGAATCTCCCGGACGCGTGTCAAGCTGCGGCGGCCCGTCGAGCTGTTCGGCGGTCCGCTCGTCGCCGCCCTCGTCGGCTGGGTGATGATTTGCTTCACGGCGGCGACGCTCCACACGGCGCCCGTGCCGCGCGACGTGGTGCAGCCGACGCCCGAGGCGCGGATGTTCTTCGGCCTCGCCCCCGACCGAAAGTGGCTCGCGTGGGTGCGGGGGGCGACGCTCACCGGGCCGTTTGCGGTGCCGGGCTCGGCCTTCGACAAGGACGCCGACTTCATCATCCGCTACGCCGACCGCCGCAAGCAGCTCGAAGGCGAGCCTGGCCTGCGGGTGAATCGGTAACGAGGCTGCGATGGACGACACCGGTGGCGACTACCGGCCGGTGAGCCGGTTGGCGGTGGCGGCGCTCCTGGCGGGGGCGCTGGCGGCTGTGGCGCTGGTGAGCCCGATTTGTTGGGTGATTCCGCTGGTGGCCATCGGGCTGGCCGTCGTGGCGCTGGCCGACGTGAACCGGCCCGGGGCACAGAAGGCGGGCGGCTGGGCGGCGGTCGCGGGGCTGGCACTGGCCGTCGGCTTCGGCGCACAGGCGGTGACGTCGACGGTCGTGTCGCGGTGGCTGGTGGAGCGGCGGGCGGCCGCCGTGGCGCGGCACTGGATCGACGCGGTCCGCGCGGGCCGGCTCGCCGACGCGATGAGCATGTGTGAGCCGCGCTCCCTGCCCGGCGTCGCGCCGCATGCCCATCCGGGCGCGGCGGCTCCGGCGGCGGACAATGACCGGGAGGCCGCCTTTGCGGCGCTGGCCGCGGTGCGTGGGCTGGCGGCCTGCGGCCCGCAGCCGCCGCGGGTGACGGCGATCGAGCCGGCCGCCGAGACCGAGGGGGGCTGGGGCGTCGTCGCTTCGCTCGCCCCCTGCGGCCGGCCGGAGGAGTCGCTGCGGCTGGTCGTCGAGCCGGGCCGTGCGCAGCGGCAGGGCGGATCCGTCGAACGCTGGCTGGTGACGGGCTTCACGCTCGAGCGGTGACCGTCAGGCGTCGGTCGAGGAAAAGCACCGCACCGCGTCGATCGAGTCGGCGCCGGCAGCGAGCATCACAAGGCGGTCGAAGCCCAGCGCCGCGCCCACGCCGTCGGGCATTGCCGCGCCGTGGGCGGCCAGCAGCCGCGCAGGCTCGGGCAGCGCGGGCCGGCCGTCGGCCACGCGGGCGGCGTTGGCCGCGGCGATCCGCGCGGCGACGATCTCGCGCCGCGTTTCCTCCTCCCAGCCATTGGCGAGCTCCACGCCGCCCACGAACAGCTCGAACCGCTGGGCGGTGTGGCCCGTGTCGGGATCGAGGCGGGCGAAGGCCGCCTGCGACACCGGCCAGGCTTCGAGCAGCGTCGGCCGCCCGTGGCCCAGCCGTGGCTGCACGACTTCCGCGAGCAGGATCTCGAACGCCCGGTCCCAGCGGTCTGCCGGCGCGGCCGCTTCCCAGGCCGCCGGCATCGCGATCCCGGCCCGGCCGATCGCCGCGTGCATCTCCTCGAGCGGCGCCGCGAGGGGATCGACGCCTGCATGGGTGAGAAAGGCCTCGCGGCACGACACCCGCTCGATGCCCTGCGTGCCCAGCGCCGCCCCGCAGAGCCGATCGAGCAGGCCTGCCGCGTCGGCGAGCGACGTCTGGGGTGCGTACCACTCCAGGAGCACGAACTCGAGGTCGTGCTGCCGCCCGCGTTCGCCGGCGCGGAACGACCGCGCGAACTGATAGATCGGCCCCGCGCCCGCCGCCAGCAGCCGCTTCATCAAGGCCTCGGGGCTGGCCTGGAGGAACCGAGGCGGCCCGCCGTCGAGCGGCACCGCGATCGGGTCGATGTGCGCCTCGGGCAGGACCTCGCGCGAGAGCACCGGCGTGTCCACCTCGACGAAGCCGAGCCCGTCGAACACGTCGCGAATCCGCTTCCGGACGGACGCCCGCAGTTCGAGGATCGGCCGGGCCGTCATGCGGTGGCTGCGGCCTTCTTGCGGGCGAGCTTTTCGGCCGTCTCCCGGTAGACGAGCACGGGGCAGGGGGCCCGCCGCACGATCGCCTCGGCGACGCTCCCCATCAGGAGCCGCGTCATGCCCGTCCGGCCGTGGGTGCCGAGGATGATCATCTCCGCGTGCTCGTCGGCCGCCATGCGCACGACCTCGCCGGCGGGATCGCCCATCGTGAGCCGGTGGGTGTATGGCACCGACGGATCGGCAGGCCTCACGTCCTCGAGCATCTTCAGGATTCGCTCCGAGTTCGGCTCGGGCAGGCCGTAATAGAGCTCGCCGCCGCCGTAGGCCAGGGGCGGCTCCTCGACGTGGACGATCAGCAGCCGGGCGTTCATCTGCCGGGCCAGCGACTCCGCGTGGACAAGCGCGGCGTCACTGGCGGTGGAAAAGTCGGTCGGGAAGAGAATGGTTTTTTGGGCCATGATCTGGTCTCCGGATGGCCGGCCATTCTACGGCGACGGCCGACCGGTCAGTGGAGCCGCATGCCCGGCAACGCTCCGGAGTCGGGGGCGAGGAGGTAGACACCTGGGCCGCCGGCGCCGCTGGCCGCCACCACCATGCCCTCGCTCAAGCCGAACTTCATCTGCCGCGGCGCGAGGTTGGCCACGACCACGACCAGCCGGCCCACGAGGGCCGCCGGCTCGTGAAAGCCCTTGATGCCCGCGAACACGGTCCGCGTCGCGTCGCCGCCGAGGCTGATCGTGAGCTTGAGCAGCTTCTTCGCCTCGGGCACCTCCTCGGCCGCGAGAATCCGCGCCACGCGGAGATCGACCTTCGCGAAGTCGTCGATCGTGCACTGGGCCGCGAGCGGCTCGGCGGCGAGCGCCGCTCCCGAATCCTGCGTGGCCGTGGTCGGTGGTGTGGCATCCATCTGCGGGGCTCCCTGGGGTGGTGTGTCGTTCGCGGTTTCCGCCCGCGCCGCGGCGAGCAGGGCTGCGAGCTGTGTTTTTTCGACCCGCGTCATGAGCGGCTGAAACGCCGCCACCGGCAGGCTCACGAGCGGCGTCTGCGATTCGTCCCAGGCGCGGATCGGGCCGCCCACGAGCGCCCCCGCCTGCTCGGCCAGCGTCGGCAGCACCGGCGCCAGGTAGACGGCCAGCTGCCGGAAGAGGTTGAGGGCCACGGTGGCCACGTCCCGCAGCTTCGCGGCCGCGTCGGGGCCGGCCTTGGCGAGCTTCCAGGGCTGTTCGGCGTCGACGTAGGCGTTGGCCCGGTCGGCCGCCGCCATGATCGCCCGCATGGCGCGGGCTGTGTCGCAGTCTTCGTAGGCGGCGGCGATCTCGGCCCCGTCGGCCGCCGCGCGGGCGAACAGGCCGCCGTCCTCGGGATAGGCGGCCGCCAGACCGGTCGCCTCCAGCCAGCGCGCCGTGCGACTGGCGAGATTCACGACCTTGCCGACGAGATCGGCGTTCACCTTCGTGGCGAACTCGTCGAGGTCGAGGTCGATGTCGTCGATGCCGCCGGAGAGCTTCGCCGCGTAGAAATACCGCAGCATGCCCGGATCGAGGTGGTCGAGGTACGTCCGCGCGAGCAGGAAGGTGCCGCGGCTTTTCGACATCTTCTCGCCGTTGACGGTGAGGAAGCCGTGGATGCGGACCTTCGTGGGCAGGGCGAGCCCGGCCGCCTCGAGCATCGCCGGCCAGAAGAGCGTGTGGAAGTAGGTGATGTCCTTGCCGATGAAGTGGTGGATCTCGGCGGCGGGGGTGTTCGTGCCGCCGCGGCCCCACCAGTCGTCGAGCGTGCCGCCGTGCGCCGCGCACCACTCGCTGGTGGCGGCGAGGTAGCCGATCGGCGCGTCGAACCACACGTACCAGTAGTGGCCGGGGGCGTCGGGGATCTCGAAGCCGAAGTACGGGGCGGGGCGGGAGACGTCCCAGTCGCGGAGTTCCTCGCCGAGAAAGTGGCCGGCGAGGTAGTTGGCGATCCGCGGGTCGAGAGCCCCCGACTCGCGGGTCCAGGCCGCGAGAAAGCCGTGCATCTGCTCCAGCGTCACGAACAGGTGCTCGGCCGAGCGGATCTCGGGACGGGTTCCTGAAAGCGTGCTCACCGGGTCGCGGAGATCGCCCGGCGCGTAGGCGGCGCCGCACTTCTCGCAGGAGTCGCCGTACTGATCGGCGGCGCCGCACTTCGGGCAGGTGCCCTTTACGAACCGGTCGGCGAGAAACACGCCCGCGGTCGCGTCGTAGAGTTGCTCGACGCCGCGCGACACCACCAGCCCGCGGTCCCGGAGCCGCTGCCAGATCATCCCGCACAGGCGGCGGTTCTCGGCGCTGTCGGTGGAGCCGTAGTGGTCGAAGGCGACGTGGAAGCCGGTGAAGTCGCCGCGGTGCGCCTCGCGCATCGCGGCGATCAGGGCCTGCTCGCTGCGGCCCTCGGCCCGGGCCCGGATCATGATCGCCGTGCCGTGGGTGTCGTCGGCGCAGAGATAGATGCAGCGGTGCCCGCGGAGCTTCTGGAAGCGGACGAAGATATCGGTCTGGATGTACTCGACGAGATGCCCGAGGTGGATGTGGCCGTTGGCGTAGGGCAGGGCCGACGTGACCAGGATGCGGCGGGCGGAGGAAGCGGCCATGCGGCGACGGGCTCGGGCGGGGCGGGACGAACGCGGATTGTAGAAGCGGCCTGCGACCGGGGAAACAGCGGTCGAGGCGGGCGATTAGGCAAGCAAGCGGCTCAGCAAAGTGATCTTGTCGCCGTCTGCCGGCCCCGGCAGTATCCCGCCCCCTTCCGGGCGACGCTGGCCCGCGGGCAGCCTCCGGGCCGCCTGCAGGCCGCCGTGGCCCGGCATCGTTTGGACGCGTGGAGCCTCGAGGATGATCCGATCGTCACGCCTGTACGCCTGCGGCGCCGCCGTCCTCGCCATCGCCGCCTGGGCGGGACCCGCGCGGGCCAATCCCGCCGCCGCCGCCGCCACCGGCGAAGCCATGCTGCTCGACTTCTCCGCCGCCTGGTGCGGGCCGTGCCGCCAGATGGCCCCCCTGATCGACGAGATCGCCGCGGCCGGCTGGGTCGTGCGGCACGTGGACGTCGATCGCGAGCTCGACATCGTCCGCCGCTTCGGCGTCAGCGGCGTGCCCTGCTACGTAATGCTCGTGAAGGGCCACGAGGTCGGCCGCATCAACGGCGCCACGACGCGGGGTGAGCTCGAGCAGTTGCTCGCCAAGGCCGCGGCCCCGCTGGGGGGCGTTGCCCCGGCCGCGACCGCGGCGACAGCGGCCCAGCAGCCGCTGGCCGGCATGCCACTGCCGGGTGGACAGGCCGCCGCACCGCTGGCCACCGAACCGCCCGCGCGGTCGCGCACGCCCGCGGCCACCCTCGCCGCCACGCCGATCGTCACGCCGCCCCCCGCTACCGTGCTGCCGGAACGGTCCACACCCGCTCCCGCCCGCGAGCCTGTCGCCGCCGTGGCCGCCGCCGCGTTGCCCGCCGGTGCACGGGCGGCGCTCGAGCAGCGGCTCCTGGCGGCGACGGCCCGCCTCAAGGTCGAGGACTCGCAGGGCAGTTCGTGGGGCACCGGCACGGTCATCGACTGCCGGCAGGGCGAGGCGCTGATCCTCACCTGCGGCCACATCTTCCGTGACTCCCAGGGCGCCGGCCGGATCGAAGTCGACTGCTTCGCGCCCGGCGGGCCCCGTGGCGTGGCCGGCCAGGTGGTGTCGTGGGATCTGAAGCGCGACCTCGCCCTGGTGAGCATCTTCACCGACGCGGCGCTCGAGCCGGTGCGGGTCGGCGGCACCGATCGCGGCACGACCGCCGGTGAGCCGGTCGTGACCGTCGGCTGCAACGGCGGTGCCGACCCGACGCTCCACCACAGCCGGATCACGGCGGTGGACAAGTACCTCGGACCGGCCAACGTCCAGGTGGCCGGGCAGCCCGTGCAGGGCCGCAGCGGCGGCGGCCTGTTTGCCGTCGACGGCACGCTCATCGGCGTGTGCAACGCGGCCGACCCGGCCGACAACGAGGGGCTGTTCGCCGCCCTGCCCACGATCCACGAGCAGCTCGAGGAGGCGGGGCTGGCCTTCGTCTATCGCAACGTCTACCCCAGCGGCGGCCTCGACGCCGTGGCGGCGACGGGCCCCGGTGGCTCGGCGCACGTGCCGGCGATGCCGGCGGAGATGCCGGCCGTCGCCTTCGACCGCCGCGACCGCGCCGCTGCGCTGCCCACGGCGTCCACCGCCCCGGCGGGTGAACGTGCTCCGTTGCCGGCGGCCGCTGCCCCGGCGGCGCTGTCGTCCGGCGAGCGGGCGCTGCTCGACCACGTGCGGCAGCAGGGAGGCCGGGCGGAGGTGATCTGCATCGTGCGGCCGCACGGGGCCGCGGAGAACGCCAGCGAGGTGTACGTCCTCAAGGACGCCAGCCGCGAGTTCGTCGATCACCTGTCCGCCGCCCACCGCGGGTCGGCTCCGCATGCCGCCGGCCACGGGCAGCAGCATCCGGGCCGCTCCGACGTGGCGGCGCTGCCGCCGGCCAATCCTGTACGCTGACGGCATGCGCCAGTATCTCGTCCGCCACGGGCAGAGCGTTTCCAACTCCGCCGGCCGCGTGCAGGGCCGCGAGGACGTGCCGCTCTCGCCGCTCGGCATGCAGCAGGCCGCGACCATGGCCGCCTGGGCGCGGGAGATCGCCGTCGAGATCGAGGAGCTCTGGTCGAGCCCGCTCGAGCGGGCGCGGGCCACGGCGGAGCCGATCGCCGCGGCGCTGGGGCTGGAGCTGCGGATCTGCGATGAGCTGGCGGAACTGCACGCCGGCATCTTCCAGGGGCACCTGTGGGCCGACCTGGAGACGCGGTTCCCGGAGGAGGTGGCCCGGTGGCGATCGGGCGATGCCGACTACGCGATCCCCGGGGGCGAATCGCGGTCGCAGCTGGCGGCCCGCGGCCGCGCGGCGCTGGAGGCGCTGGCGGCCCGCAACGTTCGCGGGATGATCGTGGTGGCGCACGGCGGCATCCTCACCGCGGCGTTTGGCAGCCTGCTCGGCCGCCGGCATCCGCTGCTCGCAGCGGCAGCCGAGCGGCCGTTCACGAAGCTCCCGGCGCTCGACAACTGCTCGGTGTCGCTCCTCGAGTGGCCGGGCCCCGAGCTGCGGGCCTTCAACGACACGACGCACCTGGCGGCGCCGGCGCCGCCGGAGATCCGCGACGAGCCGGCGTGAGCCGGCGAAAAAACGGAAAATCATGAAGCCGGCACGGATTCGATCTATAGTTTGGGTCCGGAGGCGTGCCACGTGCTGCGAAATCGAGGCATCACTCATCGGATGCCGGTGATCGCGGTTGCGGCAGTCCTGCTCGCCCCCGCCTGGGCCGCGGCCGCGGATGCAGTTCCGTCGTTCACCCGCGACATCAAGGGCATCCTGTCAAACCGCTGCGTGCGCTGCCACGGGCCGGACCCCGAGGGGCGGGCCGGCGGCGGCGAGGGGGGGCTGCGGCTCGATACGTTCGCGGGAGCGACGGCCGACCTCGGTGGCCATGCCGCGATCGTGCCGGGCAAGCCCGACGAGAGCGAACTCATTGCCCGGATCACGTCGACGGATCCCGATCGCGTGATGCCGCCCCCTGAGGCTGGCGAGCGGCTTCCGGCCAAGCAGGTCAATCTCCTGAAACTTTGGATCGCCGGCGGCGCGACCTACGAGCCGCACTGGGCCTACGTGCCCCCGAAGCGGCCGGCGGTGCCGAAGGTGAAGCACACGGCTTGGCTACGAAACGCCATCGATCACTTCATCCTCGCACGGCTGGAGGCCGAGGGGCTCGCGCCGCAGCCCGAGGCCGACCGGGCCACGCTCGCCCGCCGGCTCGCCCTCGATCTCACCGGCCTGCCGCCGACCCCCGCCGAGGTCGATGCGTTCGTGGCCGACACATCAGCCGACGCCGTCGAAAAG
>Ga0315901_10001232_pt1 | contig 37004 bp, 33 predicted proteins | sample LakEriMetagenome_10_FD_203761 | JGI IMG/M metagenome (GOLD analysis project Ga0315901, IMG submission 203761) | Freshwater fungal communities from buoy surface, Lake Erie, Ohio, United States - Buoy 2 MA116 | ecosystem: Environmental > Aquatic > Freshwater > Lake | place: USA: Lake Erie, Ohio...
ATTATCGGAAAGGCGGGGACTGATGTTTCCGGATTGCTGAACAGCTTAAACAATCCTTCAACCCCTTCAACTTCTTCAACTTCTTCAACCCCCTCAACCTCTTCAACCCCCTCTACCTCTTCAACCCCTTCAACCCCTTCACCAGACGGTCGAGTCAAAGCCTCTCCCCTGGCCAAGATGCTGGCGAAAGAGAAAGGAATTGATCTTGCCAGTGTTGCCGGTTCCGGAGATAACGGAAGGATCATCAAGAAAGATGTTGATAGTTTTATAAACAAACCGTCGATAACGTCAGTCGAAGTTGCTCCTGCAGCATCTAAAGTTATGGTAAGCGGTCAGGAAGGATTTACTGATACTCCTCTCACCTCTATGAGGAAAACCATTGCCAGAAGACTGGGGGAAAGCATGTTCACAGCTCCTCATTTCTATCTCACCATGGAGATCTGCATGGACAATGCCATTCAGGCCAGGGCACAAATGAATGAGGTGAGCCCTACAAAAATCTCCTTCCAGGATATGTTGATAAAGGCCAGTGCGCTTGCACTCAAGAAACATCCTGCCGTCAACAGCAGCTGGATGGGTGATTTCATCAGAACCTATGATCATGTTCATATTGGATCTGCCATTGCACTTCCTGAGGGACTGATAGTTCCCGTTCTGAGATTTGCGGATCAGAAAAGTTTATCTCAGATCTCTGCCGAATCAAAAGAATTGTATGACAAGGCAAGGAACAAGAAGATCCAGCCTTCAGATTTCACCGGAAATACTTTCACCATTTCCAACCTTGGGATGATGGATATTGATGAATTCACTGCCATCATCAACCCCCCCGACAGCTGTATATTGGCTGTAGGTAAAATCAAGGAAGTGGTTGTGCGAAAGGGAGATGGATTCGGGACCACACAAATGATGAAAGTTACCCTCAGCTGTGATCATAGGAGTGTGGATGGTGCAGTAGGTGCCTCATTCCTCCAAACACTGAAGAAATACATGGAGAACCCCGTGGTAATGCTGGTCTGATGTATAAGACCCTTGTAATCGGTGCATCATCCAATCCGAATCAATACAGCCATTTGGCAATACTAAGACTCATGTCATCAGGACATGCTGTGGAAGCTATTGGCAGGGAAACTTTTCAACTGGGATCAACCCAGGTCAACAATCATAAAGTAGACTTTAAAGATATTCATACTGTTACGCTTTACCTGAACAGGGAAAGGCAAAAAGACTATGAAGATTATATTCTCTCATTGCATCCGAAGAGAATCATATTCAATCCCGGCGCAGAAAATCCAGAACTTCTCAATCGAGCAAGCCTATCAGGCATAGAAGCCATTGAAGCTTGTACATTGGTTATGCTTGCGGCAGGTACGTACTGAATTCCTCTGTTTTTACTCGACTTGCAGTATTTGACTTACACCCCATAGGTGTAAATACGCAATTTCATTTTTTAAGGCAATACGAATACACGTATCGGATCAAAGCCTCCGTTCTATAGGTGTATCTGACGATAACAAGTTTGATACGGCCCGTTTAAAATCCGATACCAACCTTACGAAAACTGATCAATCCTATTTCAAACCATCCAATTACCTATCCCATGAAAAAGTTAATCTACTCTGTGTTTTTTGTAGCACTGATAGTTGCTAACACAACAAAAGCTGCTCCCGTACTCAACAGTTTCCCTACCGCATCTGCAACTCTCTATCTCGACTTTGATGGTCATGATGTCAACAGCTCCATGTGGAATTATGGAACTCCCTTCACGTGCCTGCCTGCTACAATGACAGATGCACAGATTACAGAAGCATTTAACAGGGTATCTGAAGATTTCAGACCTTTCAACATCAATGTCACTACAGATCTCAACAAATTTCTGGCCGCACCCTTGTCTATGCGTGTCAGAATTATTGTTACCCCTACAAGCGCATGGTATCCGGGTGTTGCCGGTATAGCCTACGTAACCTCTTTTACATGGGGTGACGATACTCCTGCATTTGTATTCAGCGACAAACTGAACAATGATGCTAAAAGAGTGGCAGAAGCCATTTCTCATGAAAGTGGTCACACACTCGGGCTTTATCATCAATCTTCCTACACTTCTGAATGTGCTTTGGCTTATACATATCACCCTGGTACAGGAATAGGTGAAACTTCCTGGGGACCCATTATGGGAAGTGCTTCCAGCAAGAACACAACCCAATGGAACTATGGACCCATTCCCAACGGTTGCACGGCGCTTCAAGACAACCTCAATGTAATAACAACATCCAATGGTTTCGGATACCGCACTGATGATTATGCCGATGCAACAAGCAGTGCCATTGCCATCAGCATCACTGCTAATATTTTCAACAGAACTGGTGTAATCAGCACGACAAATGATAAGGATATCTTCAGATTTGATCTGGGCCAAAACGGTCAGTTCAGACTGACTGTATTCCCCTACAGCATAGGAGCCAATAACAACGGTGCCAATCTCGATGTCAGAATTATCCTCCAAAATGCGACCGGTACTACTCTTGCCACCTATGACTATGCAGACTCTCTTCATGCCAGAATGGATACGACCTTGAATGCAGGAACTTATTATGTGATCATTGATGGTGCAGGTAATATCAACTCCACAAACGATTATGGCAGTCTGGGAGCCTATACCATGGATGGATATTACAGCGGAACTACTGTTACTCCAACAACGACCACGACTACAACTACTACCAAAGGAAAGACCACCACTTCTACAGGAGGCACAACTGGTGGTAAAAGAAGAGAGACCAATGCAAGCTTTACCAATATCACGGCTACTGATGAAGCTACAGCCAACAAGGTGTTTCGCGTAATAAAACAAGCCCAACAACCTGTAATCGTAAATGCAACAGAAGCATATGAATACCAGGTATTTGACAACTTTGGAAGAGTGATCATGGTGGGTAAGGCAGCTGCAGGTACGAGAACAATAGATATCAGAAATCAGCCGTCAGGTATTTATAACCTGAGGTTGATGAATCCCAGCGAACAGCGTATAGAAAAATTCTTGAACAAATAAAAAGTCTCATAATAGGTAATATTGGTTGGAATTGAACCTCCCCTTTCCAGGGGAGGTTCTTCATTTTTAGTAGAACAACGAATATTCGAACGTATTTTCTGCAACAAAATGGGTTAAGCTGTAGAAAGAGAGAACAAAAATTCTATTTCGCGATTTTTTTTCATAATAAAAGGTTAAACACCTCGTTCTGATATACCAAGAGGACAATTATTTATAAATCCGAAAACCGAATCTTATGAAAACCAGATCACTTTGGGTGATTGTGGCAATGACATTTTCTGTCAGCGTTGCCAAATCTGCCCCTATTCTTAGTAGCCTACCAACTGCCTCTGCAACACTTTATCTCGATTTTGACGGTCATGATGTACAGGCTGGCACCTTTTGGAATAATGGTGTACCATTTTCCTGTGTTGCTGCTTTAATGACTGATGCACAGATTACGGAATCCTTCAATCGTGTAGCAGAAGACTTCAGACCTTTTAACATAAATGTTACAACTGATCTCAATAGATTCCTTGCAGCTCCTCTTTCGATGCGGATGAGGATTGTAATTACCCCAACAAGTGCCTGGTACCCAGGTGTAGCCGGTATTGCTTTTACAAATTCTTTCACCTGGGGAGATAATACTCCTGCATTCGTGTTCAGTGACAGATTGAGTAATGATGCAAAAAAGGTAGCAGAATCCATTTCCCATGAAAGTGGTCATACCATGGGGCTTAGTCATCAATCATCCTATACATCTACCTGTACCCTGAATTATACTTATAATCCCGGTAATGGCGTTGGAGAAACATCCTGGGGGCCGATCATGGGAAGCGCTTCCAGCATGAATACGACTCAATGGAACTTCGGACCAACTTCCAAAGGATGTACGATAACTGAGGATAACCTCTCAATTATTACGACCAAAAATGGTTTTGGATATCGGGTTGATGACTATGCCAGTGCTTACAGCAGTGCCCTGGCCATTAGCATTACCAGCAATATCTTTTCCAGATCCGGTATCATAAGTACAACTGCAGACAAAGACTTTTTTCGATTTGATCTTGGTCAGAATGGTAAATTCAGAATCAAGGCAACCCCATATAGTGTTGGGCCCAACAATAGCGGAGCAAATCTTGACATTAGGATAACATTGCACAGTACCAATGGCGCTGTAATCGCAAATTTTGACTATAAAGACTCATTGCATGCCCTCATTGATACTACACTGAATGCAGGGACATATTTTGTTTCAATTGATGGAAGCAGCAATATTAACTCTACCAATGACTATGGAAGTCTTGGTTCCTACACACTGGATGGTTACTACAGCGGAACTACAACCACTTCAACCACAAAAACGAGAACAACCACAGGTGTGAAAAGATCATCCAATTCAAGCTCATTTACTGGTTCAGATTTAGAAAATAGCAACCAATCCAATTTTGACGTTATCAAACAGATACATTCACCTTTGCTCGTGAATGCAAAAACTCCCTATGAGTATAGAATTACTGACATCAACGGAAGAAGTTTGCTGGTTGGAAAATCTGAACGCGGAACCAGGACTTTTGACATGCAAAGTCAACCTGCCGGCCTATACATTATACAGCTTATTTCAGCAGGCGAAAGAGTTGCAGAACAATTCTTTAACAACTAAGTACAGTCCATCGCCAACCATTCAATAAAACCTCCCCTGATCCGGGAGGTTTTTACTTTCAGGTGTTTCCCGCAAACCGATTGCGTAAATACTGCAACATTTGACTTAATGCTTTTAAGTACTAATACTCAATTTGAATGAATAACTACGAAAGTTATAATAATCTCCTAAAAGTTGCCGTTTCCATTGTGAACCTTCAAACCTATATTATGAAAAAGATATTCCAAACCATCATCCTCTCCACAGTATTTGCGGTTGCCTTTACCAATGCCAATGCTCAAAGAGTTTTTGATGCAGTCCCAGAAAATGCATCCTTCCTGCCACAGGTTGTAGAAGGAGTTTTCTCTCTTAATCCAGGTGCTGCCGTTGATCTCAAGTTTACCCAAGGATTCAGGGTTACCGGGATCGTAAAAACCAATCAAAAGGTATATGACAACCTGCAAACAGTAGTGATCGAAAGCTCCAATTATAAAAACACAAAGCTGTTTATCTCCAAGACTATCGGCCAGGATAACAAAGTAAAATATGTTGGTCGCATGATGGGAAAAGGAATTGAAGATGGAATTGAGATCAATACAGATAACACAGGAAAGAATTTTATAAGAAAAATCAATATAAAAGAAATGATCGTCGAATAGTCTGAGCCCGTTTTTAATCCAATACCTACCCTACCCATCCTTCCAATCCTATTCCAAACCTCCAATTACCCATCTTATGAAAAAGTTTTTTACCCTCGTGATTGCTGCAGCTATATTGGCTGCATTCACGGCAAAGGCTGCTCCCACATTGAACAGCTATCCCACTGCAAACGCAACCCTCTATCTTGACTTTGACGGACATGATGTAAACAGTTCCATGTGGAATTTCGGTACGCCGTTTTCTTGCCTTCCCGCTGTTATGACGGATGCACAGATCACAGAGGCATTTAACAGGGTTGCAGAAGATTTCAGGCCCTTCAATATCAATGTAACAACTGAACTGGCAAAATTTTTAGCTGCCCCGTTGGCCAGGAGAATGAGGGTGATCATAACTCCAACAAGTTCCTGGTATGCTGGTGTGGCAGGCATCGCTTATGTTACATCCTTTACATGGGGTGATGATACTCCTGCTTTTGTATTCAGCGACAGGCTTGCAAACAATCCAAGAAGAGTGGCAGAAGCCATTTCTCATGAAAGTGGCCATACCCTTGGCCTTTATCATCAGTCTAACTGGAGCAGCAGCTGCACACTTGTTAGTGCGTATCATAGTGGAATAGGCAATGGTGAAACTTCCTGGGGACCCATTATGGGAAACACAGCAGTCCGTAACACTACACAATGGAATTTTGGACCTATCCCAAATGGATGTACCGCACTGCAGGATAATCTGAATGTGATCACAACCAATAATGGTTTTGGATACAGACCCGATGATCATGCAGATCTCTATATGAATGCTACTGTCATCAACATTGCCACAGATGCATTTTCCAAAACAGGAGTAATCACTACCAGCAGTGACAATGATTATTTCAGAATTGATATATCTGAAAACGGAAAATTAAAATTAAATGCCCTGCCTTATGCAGTAGGCCCTAACAATAGCGGTGCCAATCTTGATATCAAAGTTACACTTCAAGATGGTAAAGGAAATGTAATAGGCAGCTATGAATATGCTGATTCTCTACATGCGAAAATTGACACCACTCTGAATGCCGGTACCTACTATCTGATACTGGATGGAACAGGTAACGTCAACTCCAGAAATGATTACGGCAGCCTTGGTGCATATACAATTGAAGGTAGTTTTGTTGCGAACACAAAAACAGTCACTCAGACAACCACAACAACTACCGGAAATACCAACGCCAATCTTGCCGGGAACATGATAACCGGAACAAAAACCATGAATGGCAACAAATTAACCTTCAATGGCATTAAGTCCGGGGAAGCTATCACATTGATGTATGCAACTGAGGAAGGTGAATTCTCTGATTTGGCAAAACCCAGCACTGCCCAAGGAAGCTATTTGCACGAAGTGAAAGATGGTAAAACATATATATACCAACTTAGGATAGTTGAAAAAACTGGTTATGTCAAATACAGTAACCAGGTAAAAATCATGCCCAATGCTCCTACTTCTGCATTCAAAGTGATCAAACAAGCACAACAACCAGTGGTTGTAAATGCTACAACTGCCTATGATTTTCAGATTGTTGATAATTTTGGTCATGTGATCAGTGTGGGTAAGGCTGCAGCAGGAACCAAAACATTTGATATAAGAAATTACCCTACTGGTATCTACAACATCAGATTGATGAATGCAGATGAACAAAAAATTGAAAAATTCATGAATAAGTAAAAAGTTTAAGATAAGGTAATATAGGTTGGAACCGAAGCCCCTCTTTTCTAAGAGGGGCTTCCCATTTTAGGGCAACGCCTGATTCCTGCTTATCTTTGCACCATGACAGATTCCCAAGTCAGAGTTAGATTTGCTCCCAGTCCCACAGGTGGTTTACATCTCGGAGGCGTAAGAACCGCACTTTACAACTATTTGTTTGCCAAAAAGAATGGAGGAACCTTCGTGCTTCGCATTGAAGATACTGATCAGACCCGTTTTGTGGAAGGTGCTGAGGAATATATCATCAACTGCTTGCATTGGTGTGGAATTGCACCCGATGAAGGCCCCCACCATCCCGGTCCCTTTGGACCTTATCGTCAGAGTGAGAGAAAATTGCTATACAGGAAATACGCAGATGAACTGGTCGAAAAAGGTTTTGCCTATATAGCATTCGACACTCCTGCAGAACTGGAAGCCATGAGGGAATCATTCAGAACCGAGGCAAACCCCTCTCCCCAATACGACCATCGCACCAGGATGCAGATGAAAAACTCCATTTCCTTACCAGCGCAAAAAGTGCAAGAACTGCTGGAAGCTAACACACCCTACGTGATTCGCATCAAAATGCCGGAATCTCTGAATATAACCTTTACAGACATGATCAGAGGAGAGGTCACCTTTCATGCAGATCAGGTAGATGATAAGGTATTATTAAAAGCAGATGGCATGCCCACCTATCATCTGGCTGTAGTAGTAGATGATCATCTGATGAAGATTACCCATGCCTTCCGCGGAGAAGAATGGCTCCCATCAGCACCCGTTCACATCTTACTCTGGGAATACCTCGGGTGGAAAAATGAGATGCCCCAATGGGCACACCTTCCTCTTATTTTAAAACCTGACGGAAAAGGAAAACTGAGCAAAAGGGACGGAGACCGATTGGGCTTCCCCGTTTTTGCTATGGATTGGGAGGACCCTCGTACGGGAGAAGAAACCAAAGGATTCAGAGAAAGAGGTTTTCTCCCTGAGGCATTTGTGAATATGCTGGCCATGTTGGGGTGGAACGACGGCACCGGTGAGGAGATTTTTGATCTGCAAACCCTTGTGGAGAGATTTTCGATAGAAAGAGTGCACAAAGGAGGTGCCAAATTTGATTTTGAAAAAGCCAAATGGTTCAACCAGGAATGGATAAAAAGAAGCTCAGATGAAAATTTGGTTGGTCCCGTTCAATCCATTCTTGAAGATAATGGCATAACTGCTGATCGTTTAATGCTGAGCAAAATCGTACCATTGGTAAAAGAAAGATGCCAGTTACTGAATGACTTCGTTTTGCAAACATCTTATTTTTTCCAAGATCCCTTAACACCTGATCTGACAGCCGTCTTGCCAAAATGGGATGAAAGCAAATCACATTTCTTTGAAAACTGGAGTAAACAAATCAGAGAACTAAATGATACAAGTGCTGCGGGAATAGAACATTCTTTCAAAGAATTTTCAACAGCATCAGGCATCAAGCCCGGAGAGCTGCAACTCCCCTTTCGCATCATGCTTGTGGGTGGGAAGTTTGGCCCCCCCGTCTTTGAGATAGCTGCACATATTGGAATGGAAGCAACATACAGAAGGATTCATTTTTTCCTCAACGCCATCAAATCCTGATACCAATGGATGCCAACAACCTCAGACCGGTCAGAATTCTCATTGCTAAAGTGGGGCTTGATGGACATGACCGCGGGGCAAAGGTTATAGCCACTGCCATGAGAGATGCGGGAATGGAAGTGATCTACACAGGACTTCGTCAGACACCAGAAATGGTAGTGAATACTGCCCTTCAGGAGGATGTGGATGCTATTGGGATCAGCATTTTATCTGGAGCACACATGACAGTATTTCCAAGGATCATCCATTTGATGAAAGAAAAAGAAATGGATGATGTATTGCTCACCGGGGGCGGCATCATTCCCGAAAAAGAAAGGATTGAATTGGAAAACATCGGGGTAGGAAAATTATTTCCCCCGGGAACTTCGTCTTCAGAAATTGCAGGGTATATCAAAGAATGGGTTGCGTCCCATCGGAACTTTTGAATAAATTTGCATCCTCAAAAATATCAAATGGAATACAGGATAGAAAAGGACACAATGGGTGAAGTGAAAGTGCCTCTGGAAGCATATTTCGGAGCACAAACACAACGCAGTATCGACAATTTCAGGATTGCTCAGGATATCAATAAAATGCCAAAGGAAATCATCAGGGCATTTGCTTACCTTAAAAAAGCGGCAGCCATTACCAATCATGAGGCGGGAGTGCTCTCGGCTGAAAAATCAGCCCTCATCGGTCAGGTTTGTGATGAGATCCTGGAAGGGAAACTGGATGATTATTTTCCATTGGTGGTATGGCAGACCGGAAGCGGTACACAAAGCAATATGAATGTAAATGAAGTGGTTGCTTACCGTGGTCATGTCATCAAAGGGGGGGCATTGGGCGACAAGGAAAAATTCCTGCATCCCAATGATGATGTAAACAAATCACAATCATCCAATGATACCTTCCCCACAGCCATGCACATCGCAGCATACAAAATGTTGATGGAAGTCACTATCCCTGGCATAGAATTGCTGAGGGATACATTAAAGGCGAAAAGTGAAGCCTTCATGCACGTCGTGAAAATCGGCAGAACACATTTCATGGATGCTACGCCGCTAACTGTTGGACAGGAATTCAGCGGATATGTATCTCAACTCGACCATGGTTTAAAAGCAATAAGAAACTGTTTATCCCATCTTTCTGAACTGGCATTGGGTGGCACAGCGGTAGGTACAGGGATCAATACCCCGGAGAATTATGCTGAAAATGTAGCCAAACATATTGCAGCATTGACAGGATTACCATTTGTGACAGCTGAAAACAAATTTGAAGCCCTCGCTGCACATGATGCAGTGGTAGAAGCCCACGGAGCATTGAAAACAGTTGCCGTCAGCCTCATGAAAATTGCCAACGATATCCGCATGCTTTCATCTGGACCCAGAAGTGGAATAGGCGAGATCTTTATTCCCGATAACGAACCCGGCTCATCCATCATGCCGGGGAAGGTCAACCCCACACAATGCGAAGCACTCACCATGATCGCTGCACAGGTAATGGGTAATGATGTTGCCATCAACATAGGCGGAGCAACCGGTCATTTTGAACTGAATGTATTCAAGCCGATGATGATCTATAATTTTCTGCATTCTGCACGTCTTATCGGGGAAGGATGTGTCAGCTTCAATAAGAAGTGTGCTGTTGGCATTGAACCTTTATATGATAATATTGAAAAACACTTGAACAATTCACTGATGCTGGTAACAGCACTGAATACGAAGATCGGATATTATAAAGCAGCTGAAATTGCCCAAAAGGCTCATAAAGAGGGCACCACCCTGAAACAGATGGCAGTACATTTGGGGTACCTGACCGAGGAAGAGTTTGATGCATGGGTGATCCCTGCAGATATGGTTGGAAAAATCAACTGATCTAACCAAGATCGATCTCTGTATTATCGCCTATATTAAGGGTTCTCGTCTCCCCCTTTATTTCAGTATCTGAACCTATGAGAGAATCATTCAGTACCACATCATGAAGTTTTGTGAATGAGCCTATGATGGAATCACGGACCACAGAATAGGTTACGATCGTTTTTTCTCCGATGGAAACATTGGGGCCAATGATTGAATTCTTGATCTCACAGCCTGCTGCTATGCTCACAGGAGGAATGATAATGGTATTCTCGAAGCCTTCCTTATTGGCAATGGTTCCACCCCACTTTTTCAACAATGTTGCATTGCTTTCCAAAAGCGTTTCCTTCTTCCCGCAATCAAACCAATTCAATACCTTTTGTGTAGTGAATGATGCGCCTTTTGCAACCATACAATCCAATGCCGGTGTTAGTCCCAACTCTTCTTCAAGATGCTGCAAATCAGAGACGCCGGTTTCAAGACACTCAAACAGAAGGCTGGTTTCACAGATTTTATAAATGCCCACCAGCGCATTGTTGGTTCTGGGGATCTGCGGTTTTTCGATCAATCGAATCACTTTACCATCCTCATTTGTTTCTGCAACTCCAAAATCGCGGGGGTCGTCCACTTTTTTAACGCATAGTACAGACCCCTCTTGCGACAAGATATCAGTAACATTGTATTCACAAATGGTATCTCCCAGAACAATGATCACTTCATCATTTTGAACAAAATCTTTGCAAAGAAAAACAGCATGTCCCAATCCTCGTCTCTCCAGTTGCTGTACAATTTTGATTTGGAGATCCGGATGATTGGTTTTGGCATAATCAGCAATCTTATCACCCAAATAACCAACAACCAAAATGAATTCTTCAATTCCTGCCTGTGATAGCTGATCAAGGATAATACCCAAAACCGTTTTGCCCGCAAGCGGGATCAACGCTTTGGGTTGGGTATAGGTATGAGGCCTGAGTTTTGTGCCTGCCCCTGCAACGGGTATGATCGCTTTCATACTTGATATCGTTTTTAGCGCTGACTGGCGATCAGCAGATTCAGGTCTGTATATTTGAGATTGAAACGCTGGCTCAGGTGAAAATTGGTCAGGGATCCTTTGAAAAGGTAAATACCATTTCGGATATTGATCTGGTGCCATACCAGTTTTTCCAGCCCCCCTTCATCGCCGATGGTCATCAGCAATGGCATCAATACATTACTGATTGCCTGTGAGGCAGTTCTGGCAAATCCGGAAGGTATATTGGGCACACCATAGTGAATGACTCCGTATTTGTTTACCACCGGTTTCTCATGTGAAGTCACTTCCGAAGTTTCAAAACAACCTCCCCGGTCTATGCTCACGTCTACAATCACGCTGCCCGGTCTCATCATCGCAACCATTTCTTCAGTAACCACGATTGGAGTTCTGCCTCCATGTGATGTAAGTGCCCCTACAGCCACATCACAGGTTTTGAGTTGCTTGGCCAGAATCTTAGGTTCCAGCACTGAAGTCCAGAGTCTTACTCCAATATTATTTTGTAGTCGCTTGAGTTTATAAATATTATTGTCAAAAACCTTCACACTTGCGCCCATGGCAAGAGCCGTTCTGGCAGCATATTCCCCAACAATACCCGCACCTATGATGATGACCTTGGTTGGAGGTATTCCGGCAATCCCACCGAGTAAGACCCCTTTACCGTTGTTGGCACTGCTTAGGTATTGACCTGCAATCAGCATTACAGCAGATCCTGCGATTTCACTCATGCTTCGCACAATAGGATTGTGCCCCGACTCATCCCTTAGGTTCTCAAATGAAAGCGCCGTTATTTTCCTGTCCATCATCCTTTCAAGGATATGGGTCTTCATTACAGGCAGGTGTATGGGTGAGATAATGGTTTGACCAACCGATAACAATGGCAATTCATCATCCGAAACTGGGGCCGACTTTACAACAAGTTCAGATCGGAAGATCTCTTTCTTGTCATGGATCACCATGGCACCGGCATCCGCATAATCCTTATCAGAAAAATGAGCCCCCTCACCTGCCTTATGTTCTACGGCTACTGTATGTCCGTTGTTGACCAATACTCCAACAGCATCTGGTGTGAGAGCAATCCGGTTTTCCTGAAAGGCAGTTTCGCGGGGTATAGCAATCGTTAGGCTTGAAGAGGCTGGCTTTATGTCAAGTGTCTCCTCCAATGGCTCATAATTGATTCCGGAACTGACGAAAGGCTTTACAGGCATAGCATGCTAATGAGTAGACAAGTTAATCAATTTTCATGTGTGAAAACCTCAACATGTCTCAGTTCCGGAGATGATGCCGAAAGGACAACCTCCAATCGCCTGCGATCCACCCATCCGGGCAACCGCTGTGGCCATTCAACGAGACAGACTTCAGCAGTTTCCAGGATTTCATCAATCCCGGCCTGAAAGGCCTCTTCTTCCGTATTGAGTCGATAGAGATCGATATGATGGATCTGAACAGGGGCGTTATCCATGCTTCCCTGGTATTGATTCACAAGTGAATAAGTTGGACTCGTAACCTTTTCCTGCACTCCGAGCGTTTCACACAGTGCTTTGATCAAGGTGGTTTTACCGGCTCCCAATTCTCCGGAGAAAGTGATCAATGGATAGGATTTGATTTTAGTCGACAGCATAGCTGCAACTGATGCAATTTCATCCTTGTTGAAATCCTTATCAAAAAGCTTCATATACCGCGAAGATAATTTAATCAGTAAATTCGTAGAATGGAAACCATTCAATGGAAAGTAGAAGGGATGACCTGTGCCAACTGCGCACTCTCTGTGAACAAATACTTGGATAAACAGGGAATGCAGAATATCAAAGTGAATCCGATTGACGGAGATGTATCTTTCGAGACGGAACAAGGAACAGATACCAAAAAATTGATCAAAGGTATTGAAGGGCTGGGTTATCAGGTGAATACAGATGGCAAGAATAAGGAGGAGGAAAAGAAAGGTTTTCTTGGCACCCAAAATCGCAAGCTTTTATTCTGCCTTCCTTTTACTTTGGTGCTCATGATGCACATGTTTGAAAGCTGGATCCATATCCACTGGCTCATGAATCCCTGGATCCAACTGGCACTGGCAACTCCTGTTTACATAGTTGGAATGTCGTTTTTCGGACGAAGTGCGATTAGAAGTCTGCGCAACAGGATGCCTAATATGAATGTACTGGTGGCGCTGGGTGCAACGGCTGCCTATGTATATAGCCTTAGCGGAACGCTGATGGGACAGGGAGAAGACTATTTGTTTTATGAAACCGCTGCAACCATCATCACCCTTGTTTTCTTCGGAAATTATCTCGAAGAATCTTCCATGCAATCCACACAGCGGGCATTGAAGGCGTTGATGCGATCCCAAAAAGTGATGGCCAATATGATTGCTTTTGATGAGAATCATCAGGAAATCATTTTCCCGATTGAAAATACACAATTGAAAGTGGGTGATCTGATCCTGGTGAGAAGCGGTGAGCAAGTGCCCATCGATGCTAAGATCCTCTGGGGAGAGGCCCACGTAAATGAATCTTTACTAACCGGGGAGAGCATTCCGGTTCACAAGATTCAAAAGGACAAAATAATCGGTGGAAGTGTAGTGGAGTCCGGAAACATCAAAGCCCAGGTAACTGCCACTGGAGATGAAACCGTTTTATCCGGCATCCTCAACCTTGTAAAACAGGCTCAAGGTGAAAAACCGCCCGTTCAATTGCTGGCAGATAAGATCAGCGCCATATTTGTACCCCTTGTGATCGGAATTGCATTGGTCACTTTTGCAGGAAACTATATCTATCTCGGCACATTCAAGGAGGCACTCATGAGAAGTATTGCCGTGATGGTTATTGCTTGTCCGTGTGCAATGGGCCTTGCTACTCCTGCAGCCATTGCAGTAGGCATGGGGCGAGCGGCAAGAAATGGAATCCTGTTCCGCAATGCTACCAGCCTTGAAAACTTCAGGAACATTCGTCAGATCGTATTTGACAAGACAGGTACCCTTACCACCGGCGCATTCAAACTGGCTAAACATCAGATGAAGGGAGTGGAAGAAAAGGAATGGCAGAGAATCGTTTATTCCCTGGAAAAATATTCCAATCATCCCATTGCGCAATGCATTGCTGCATCTTTCAAAATCAAGGATGAGATCAAATGGAAGAATATTGAGGAAGTGAAGGGTATTGGCATGAAAGGTATCGATCAGGAAGGGAATGAATTCTGGGCCGGTTCTTACCGCATAGCAAAAGACAAAACCAATGATGCAGAACACAATGTTTATATTTTGAAAAACGGGGAATTGATTGGATGGATTGATGTGGAAGATGAAATTCGCCCTGAAGCCGCTGAGATCATAGTCTATCTGAAAAAATTAGGACTGAAGACCATATTGTTAAGTGGCGACAGAAGATCCAAATGTGAACATGTGGCCAATCAGCTGGGCATTGATCTTGTGATAGCAGAGCAGAAGCCAGAAGAAAAACTAGCTACTATTGCCGCATTGAATGCAGCAACACCCTCTGCAATGGTTGGAGATGGAATCAATGATGCCCCTGCATTGGCAAAGGCCACTATAGGCATCTCACTAAGCGAGGCATCACAGCTGGCCATTCAAAGTGCGCAAGTGGTTCTCATGAGTTCAGGATTGAAAAAACTGCCTATCGCATTAGGACTCGGAAAACACACCTATATCACTATCAGGCAAAATCTTTTCTGGGCATTCTTCTATAACATCATTGCTATACCTGTTGCTGCGTTTGGATTTCTGATCCCTACTCTGGGTGCACTGGTAATGGGTTTGAGTGATGTTGTATTGGCAATCAACTCTGTCCGGCTTTTTATTAAAAAAGTTGTCTAAGCCATGACAGGATTTCATTCCCCTGAGGAGGTTCTGAAAGAATATTGGGGATTTGACAGTTTTCGTTCATCACAGTTGTCAATCATCAACAGTTTGCTGGAAGGAAATGACACTCTGGCCATACTCCCAACAGGAGGAGGCAAATCCATTTGCTTTCAGGTGCCCGCCATGATGAATGAAGGTTGCTGCCTGGTGATCTCTCCACTGATTGCATTGATGGAAGACCAGGTGCAGCGACTACAGTCAATGGGTATCCCTGCACGGGCCATTACATCCGGAATAAGCAAGTATGAGCTGGAGAATATACTGGATGAATGTATGAACGGGGAATTGAAATTTCTTTATGTTTCTCCAGAGCGCCTGGAAACAAGGGCTATGTTATCTGTACTTCCGGAATTACCAATCAACTTCATTGCAGTTGATGAATCCCACTGCATTTCCCAATGGGGTTATGATTTTCGTCCTTCCTATTTGAATATTGCGTCTATCAGACCTTACTTTAAAAATGTTCCCCTGATTGCGCTTACTGCATCTGCAACCGGTAAAGTAAAGGAAGATATTCTAGTGCGTCTTGCAATGAGAACCCCCAAGGTTTTCATGAATAGCTTTTCGAGAGAAAATATTGTCTACCGGTCTATACCATGTGAAGAGAAAACAAACAGGATCATCAACCTGCTGGGTGAAATACCGGGTTCTGCAATTGTTTATTGCAGAACCCGAAGAAGAACCACAGAGCTCAGCAATTTGCTTCAGCAACATGGTTTGAGCTCAGATCATTATCATGCAGGATTGGATCAGGAATTGAGAAAAGAAAAGCAGGAATCATGGATTCATGGAAGCACAAGAATCATAGTCTGCACCAATGCTTTCGGAATGGGAATTGACAAACCGGATGTTAGACTGGTGATTCATGCTGACATCCCCGATTGCCTTGAAAACTATTATCAGGAAGCGGGAAGAGCAGGTCGAGATGGTAAACCTTCCTATGCCGTTCTTCTCTATCGGATGGATGACCTTGAAAATCTTAGGCTGATGCCGGACCAAAGATTTCCCCCCATGACTACAATAAGAAAAGTGTATCATGCGCTGGCCAATCATCATCAGGTACCGGCAGGTACAGGAGCAGGTAGTTGCCATGAATTAGAGTTGGATACGTTTATGGAGAAATTCAAACTGCCCCTGAATGAGGTAGTACACAGTCTTCAAACACTGAAACAAGAGCATATCATTCATTATATGGAGAGGGTATTTATGCCTTCCACCGTTCAATTTATATGTGGCAGAGAATATATGGAGCAAGCTGAAATAGAATACCCTTCACTAGAGCCCCTTATCAAATTATTGCTGAGAACCTATTCCGGCATTTATGATATACCGGTAAGAATCAAAGAAAAACAATTAGCCTGGAAGTTAAACTCCGATATCCCAAGGGTTATTGCTGATTTAGGTCGTCTGGACAAAATGGGGATCATTTCATACATGCCAAAAAAAGAGTCGCCACAAGTTTGTTATATACAGGACAGGGTCAGGGCAGACGAACTGGAGATCGATCATGCAGGGTATCAATTGAGAAAAAAACTTTACAAGGAGAGAATTGAAGTGATGATCCGATATGCAAAAGGTGATGATTGCAAATCCATGTTGATTGGCACTTACTTTGGTGATGAAACGATTTCCTCATGCGGAAAATGTGATAACTGTGTAAAAAAATATGAAAAGAGTGGATCTGAACTTAAATATGATCAAATTTTATCTATTCTTGAGAAAGAACCGCATAGTTATCCTGAATTGAAAAAAAGGTTGCCATATGACGAAAATGTATTGCTGTCTGCTCTTCAGTTCTTGAAAGATCAGGAGAAAATTGAAATTGATAGAACAGGAAGGATTGCCTTAAAATAAAAAAGGGCCAGGATAGACATCCAGCCCGTTTTAAAATCCAATATCCTATGAAAAACCGAGGTGAAGATATGTGATTTGGAAAATTCCAAAAAAAATCAGTCAACTTTTTTTAAGGAAATTTCCAATTCACTGCGATTCAATATTTTATGAGTTCGAATTAATGGCAATAGGTAAAGCAAGCTGGCCAATTTCATTAAATTTCCTCTTCTCGCTCCAGCATCAGAATTGCACTTTGAGGAACAATATAATATTTAAGTCCTTCATAAACTACCTCAGTTGCACCACTGAGCAGGAAAATTGCAAGGTCTCCTTCCTTGGCTTGTAAGGGAACGTATTTTACTTTTTCCTCGTCTGATTTCCATGCTTCGTCTTCAACCGGCAGGGGAATAACAAAGCCGGGCCCGGTTTTAATAATTACACCCTGCTGCACTTTCTCTTTTTCCTGTACACCCGGTGGCAGATAGAGACCACTTTCAGTTTTCTCATTTGGCTTCGAAGGTCTGATAAGTACCCGATCGCCAATTACAATGAGTTTCTTGAAGGTATTATCGGAAGTCAAATGCATAGATTTTATTATAATGTGAAGCAAATTTCAAAAAACAGGGCTGTTTAACAAAATTTTATTGAGTGGAAAGTGGATATGTCGCAGTTAATATTTTTATTTGTTGAAATCATTTCTCATGTCAACTACTGTGAAACCAAGGATCTTACTTTGTGAAGACGATCCAAATCTCGGACTGGTATTGAAAAACTTTTTGGAACTCAACGAATTTGAGGTGGTTTTGGAGAGAGATGGCAGATTGGGGCTAGCTGCGTTTCAGCGCGAGAAATTTGATATCTGCCTGCTTGATGTAATGATGCCCAAGATGGATGGCTTTGCTCTTGCAGAAGAGATCAGGGATATCAATGCCGATATTCCTTTATTTTTCCTTTCAGCTAAGGCAATGAAGGAAGACCAGATAAAGGGATATAAACTGGGTGCAGATGATTATATAACCAAACCATTTGATTCTGAATTGCTCCTCTTCAAAATAAAGGCGATACTGAAGAGAAATGAGGAGCAAAATAAAGAGCAGGAAAATGTAGAGTTTGATCTTGGCAGATACCATTTCATTCCAAAGCTGAGAGAGCTATCCATTGATGGCAATAAAATCACGCTTTCACCAAAAGAAAATGATCTCCTCAAGATGCTCAGTGAATATAAAAACGACCTTCTTCAAAGAGAACAAGCCTTAAAAAAGATCTGGGGAAACGATAATTATTTCAACGGCAGAAGCATGGATGTTTACATTGCGAAATTGAGAAAATATCTCAGAGAAGATCCGGATGTAGAAATAGTCAACATTCACGGTAACGGATTCAGGCTGATTGTAAAGTAATCACTTCAACTGTTGAATTGATCGAGGGGTATTTCAAAAATTGCTGTAACGCCCTTCTCATTTTTGAAAAAAACGGAAGCACCAATATTATCGGCCCTTTTTCTGATATTATTCAACCCATTACCACCACCTTTGATGGTTTGATTTGTTAGTTCATATGGCATACCTTTCCCGTTGTCCGAAATGGTGATCTTAAGTTTTTTGTCCTGAACAACCTTCATTTCAATGATTCGGGAATCAGCGTATTTGACTGCATTGTTGATGATTTCTTTTATGATCATATAGATATTTCTTCGTGCCCGCCCACTGACAAACATATCCGGATATGAGATTGGTTCTAGTATCTCAAAAACAATTTCGGCTTCTGAAAGTTTTTGAGAAATTTGCTGGCGCATGTATGACATCAGACTGCTGAGGCTATCATTGGTACTATTCAATGCCCAAACGATCTCGTTCATATCTTGTACCATTTTATCGGAAGCTTCTCCGATTTTTTCCACAAGTAATTTTCCGGATGGATCAACTGCCTTCTCCTTCAAAAGACTTGTCATCAAAGTAAGTGCAGTGAGATTTCCACCAATATCGTCATGCAAATCCATTGCAATTCTTACACGCTCTTGCTCTAATAGTTTCTTTTTTTCCAAATCCTGCTGCTGACGTAAAAGTCTTTTGCGAAAAAAGGAATTGACCGGAAAATACAATGCCGTCAGAATCAATAGCAAGAGTATGATCCGGAACAACCTTGTTTTGAAAAAAGATGGCAGAACCTCCAATTTTACCCTGAGTTGCTCTGACATGATTCCACTCTGCCTGCCAATCAATTGTATGACTATATCATAATTGCCAGCATCAAGATTGAATAAGGATAAACTTTCCGAAGTACTGCTTGTCCGCCATTCGTCTTCATCTTTCATCTTGAAACGCAAAATAAAGTCATTGTCTCCCGAAAAGTTGAGCGTTGAAAACTGTAAGTTCAAACTTTCATTATACTTCAATTTGAATTGCGGATTTTGTCGAAGCTGGTATACGATTGAATCACTCAAAATTTTCCCATTCCTTACAACCGCATATAAAATCAACTTAGGCTTGATGACACTTTGTTGCAGATTGTTATTAAAAAAAGAAACAATCCCTTTGGTCGTTGCCATAAAAAACTCATTGCCGCCGATGTCATGATCAACAGCAATTTCAAATTCTTCTGAGGGTAGTCCGTCTTTTTTGAGAAAAGTGGTAAAGGTTTCTGAGGGAATATGCATGACAGACATTCCCCGATTTGTTCCAATAATCAATTTATCTTTCCCCATTCCATGTATCGCTGTGATGGAATTGGAAACCAATCCATCCTCCATGGTAAACACTTTCATAAGCTTACGCTTGAGATCAAAACGGAACAATCCATCACTTTCGGATGCAATCCAAAGATAATCCCCCTTATACTCCATATCATACACACTAAGCTTGGAAAAATCATATCGTTGCCCGATCAATTGCTCCACATGTTGAAAGCTCTTTTGGTCATGGAATTTAATGGCAAACCCCCGGTGATGCCCTACTGCAATATCACCATCAGGCGAAGTAGTTACAAAATCCAGATGTTCAATTTTTTTCTTGTCTACTCCCGTTCCAAATTCAAGTATATTTTGGGTTTGCCTGTTCTTCTTATCAAAAAACAACAATCCATTTTCTGGAGTTGCAATCCAGAATTTATCTTCAGGGGCAGCAGAAATACCATAGATCGTCTTCTTTCCTAATACCGGATGCGACCTCAGCTCATCCGGTCTTTTAAGGAGATAGTCAATGTTTCTTTTTTTCAACTCTAAAATACCAAACGAACTTGCGACCCACCATTTTGTAGAGTCGACTTGTATGATTCCGTTATAAAAAATTGATTTATCCTTCAGCTCATCATCCAATTTCAAGTAGATAAAGTCATTCGCTGACCTATCATATACTGATATACCTCTGGAGGTTACAGAAACGATATGATTTTTGAAATTGGAAATGCCTACGTATTTTCCAAATGAGAATTGATCATTGAATTTGGCAATTGCCTTGTATACATTAAACTGGTTGTAATCACTATTATAATAGTAAAGGCCATATTCTCCGCCAAGCCAGATCCCCCCGCTATTATCAATCATGATATCTTTCCAGTCTGCAATTCCTGGTTCTATGGGTGAGAGCCACGATATATTAAGATTTTGCAGAATACCGGCTTCTGTATAAAATAATTGGATCCCTTTGTATTCGTTTGCGATCCACAGGGTTCCGTTTCGGTCGATTGCAAGATCAGTGATTGGATCAGATCCATTTATGGCTGAAAATTTATGCAATTTCGATCTTGCTGGATCTGGATTCAATTCCAATCTGAGTATCCCTTTGGATGTAGCCAGCAAAATATTACTATCCGATATTTTGACTGCACTGTTTACAATGTGTAAAGAAGTGTGAAGATTCAATTTTTTGAATATTTTTTCATCAGGCTTTTTAAAAAAGATCTGCCCTGTATATCCAAATGACCATACCAAGCCTCTTGAATCTTTTGCAAATGCAACTATTTCTTTTTCATCGACAGAGGCATCAATCGGAACTTTTGTATATTCTTCCTTTACAGGATCAAAATAACTGACCCCGGTTTGTGTCCCTATCCAGATCAATCCCTTTTCATCAATGAACAAGGTGTTGATGTAGCGATCTTCCAACTGAAAATTAACCGGTATAGAGAAGTTCTTGATTTTGAATGTCTTCAGATCAATCCTCGATAAACCAAAATTTTCAGTAGCGATCCAAAGTTTATCATTTCCGTCTTCCTGAATCTTGAATACTCTGGAACCGCCAATACTCTCTGGATTATTAGGATCATGCAAAAAATTTCTGAAATGTGTTCCATCGAACATGCTTAATCCAAATCGTGTACCTATCCATATATACCCCTTACTATCCTGGTATAGCGACTCAACATCATTTCCGGACAACCCGTTGCTGGAATTAAAATTTCGGAAATTAAGGTTATAATACTGACCAAGTCCTGCCTTAAACAGAAAACAAAAAATGAAGATGAATATGGATCTAACGGGCTTCAAATTCAAGATAACGTCAAAACAATAAATTTTCATTGGGTTTATTCCAGCTCCTGCCCAGATGTTCATAGGCCCTTTGCGTAACCTCCCTTCCTCGCATGGTTCTTTGTAAAAAACCCTCTTGGATCAGAAATGGCTCATATACATCTTCAAGCGTTCCGGCCTCCTCACCTACTGCTGTAGCAATCGTACCGAGCCCCACTGGTCCGCCTTTGAACTTATCAATGATGGTCGACAAAATCCTGTTGTCCATTTCATCCAATCCATGCTCATCTACCTGCAAAGCCTTGAGCGCATGCCTGGTGATATCGATAGAGATCACACCATCTCCCAGTACCTGTGCAAAATCTCTAACCCTTTTCAACAAACCATTGGCAATCCTGGGAGTGGCTCTGCTCCTTCTGGCTATTTCCCTTGCTGCGTCTGAAGTGATCCTGGTGTTCAGGATGGATGCAGAACGTGTGATAATTCTCTCCAGTACTTCACTGGAATAGTATTCAAGACGGGATTTGATGGCAAATCTCGACAACAGTGGTGCGGTCAGCAATCCACTTCGGGTAGTTGCACCAATCAATGTGAATGGATTGAGATTGATCTGTATGGTTTTGGCACTGGGGCCACTATCGATCATAATATCGATCTTGTAATCTTCCATAGCGGAATAAAGATATTCCTCTACCACGGTGCTCAAACGATGGATCTCATCGATGAAAAGAACGTCATTGGCCTCAAGACTGGTGAGCAAACCTGCCAGGTCAGCAGGCTTTTCGATAACCGGACCGGAAGTCTCTCTGATATTAGCACCCATTTCGTTGGCCACAATCCTGGAGAGAGTTGTTTTACCCAGCCCTGGAGGGCCATGAAAGAGAACATGATCCAAAGCTTCGGATCTCATCTTTGCGGCCTTGATGAAAATCCTGAGATTTTCAATGATAGCAGATTGTCCGGAAAAATCTTCCAAACTGCCGGGCCGAATGGTATTTTCAAATTCCGTTTCTGCTGCAGCACCCTGTTTGGAACTCGGATCCAGGTTTGGATTCTTCATGCTTCAATTTACATCAAAAGGGCTACACAACAAGATTGATCATCTTACCTTTTACAAATATGATTTTTTTGGGTGATTTGCCTTCCAGCCATTTAAGGACCATTGGATCTGCCAATACAATTGTTTCTACATCTGCCTGTGTTGCATTCAGATCAATGTTCAGGGTAGTTCTGGTTTTGCCATTCACCGCAACCGGATACTCCTTCGTGGTTTCTATCAGATATTTTTCTTCTATGGCAGGATAAGGAGCATCCAGTACAGAACCTTGATTACCCATAGCAGTCCAAAGCTCCTCTGCAAGGTGAGGCGCATAGGGGGCGATGACGATCAGTAATTTTGAAAGCAGATCCGCAGCATGACAATCCAGATCGGTGAGTTCATTGATCCCGATCATGAAACTGCTCACAGCGGTATTGAAAGAAAACTTCTCTGTATCCTCCTCCACTTTTTTGGCCATCCGATAGAAAGCCTTCCATGCGGCATCGGAAGCTGGGGTATCTTGAAATAATTTGCCCTTTTCTGCATCAAAATACAAACGCCAGAATTTTCTGATGAAGCGATGAACGCCTTCAATACCCTTGGTATCCCAGGGCTTGTCCTGATCTATGGGGCCAAGGAACATCTCGTACATCCTGAAAGTATCAGCTCCATACCTGACCACAATATCATCTGGATTGACCACGTTGAAATAACGCTTACTCATTTTCTCCAACCGACTTCCGCATTTATATACACCATCTTCCGTAATGAAACTGGCATCTGCATAATCAGGCTTCCATTGACGGAATGCGTCCATATTCAGATCAAAACCATCCACCATGCTCACATCCACATGCAATTCATCAGTTTCATACTGATCTTTGAGTCCGGCAGAAACATATTGCTTGGTACCCCTGATCCTATATACCAGGCGTGAATCACCCCCGATCTTTCCCTGGTTGAGCAAACGCTTGAAAGGTTCATCAAATCCAATATACCCCAGATCAAACAGGGCTTTGGTCCACATCCTGCTGTATAAAAGATGTCCAACAGCATGCTCTGTTCCTCCTACGTAAAGATCAACCTGACCCCAGTAATCACTTGCATCCCGACTACAAAACTCCTTCTCATTGTGAGGATCCATATATCGCAGGAAATACCAGCTACTGCCTGCATATCCAGGCATGGTATTCACTTCGCGATTACCTCCATCAAATGATGCCCATTCTGGCAGGTTGGCCAACGGGCCCTGCGCATCAGGACCTGGCTTTAGATCACTCAATGCTGGTAGTTCCACTGGAAGAGCTGATTCTGACAATGGAATGGCGACATCATTTTTCCAAACAATGGGGAATGGCTCACCCCAGTATCGCTGCCGACTGAAAGCAGCATCGCGCATTTTGTAATTGGTATGACGCTTTCCGATTCCCATTTCCTCCAGCTTGTCGATGGCTATACCGATGGCATCCGCCATCTTCAATCCGTTCAAGAAACCGCTGTTCTCGAGTATGGCTTCCTTGGTCGGATTGGCATCGGTTCCGTCAAAATGCTCTCCGATGATATTGGTGATGGATATGTTGAAATGTCTGGCAAATTTGAAATCCCTTTCATCGCCACAGGGCACCGCCATGATGGCTCCTGTTCCGTAGCCTGCCAAAACATACTCGCTGATCCAAACCGGGATCTTGCGGTCTTCAAAAGGATGCTGACAGTATGCTCCGCTGAAAACACCCGTGATCTTTTTCTCTGCCATCCTTTCCCGTTCACTTCTGCTGTTCACATATTCAAGATAAGCTTCTACATCTGCAGATTGGCCAGCAGAAGTGATGGATGACACCAGTTCATGTTCCGGAGCAATCACCATGAAATCAATACCAAAAATGGTATCGGGTCTGGTGGTATACACTTTGAGTTTCCTTCCCTTGCTTGCTTCATGTTCCGTAACCAAATCAAAATCAATCTCTGCACCAAAACTCTTGCCGATCCAGTTGGACTGCATTTCTTTCATGCTGTCGCTGAATTCAACTGTTTGCAGTCCCAATAACAGCCGCTCGGCATATTCTGTGATGCGAAGATACCATTGACGTAGTTTTTTTCTCACCACAGGATGACCTCCACGCTCACTCACCCCATTGATCACTTCATCATTGGCAAGTACTGTTCCCAATGCTTCACACCAGTTCACTTCACCCACTCCACAATAAGCGAGGCGATATTGCATGAGGATATCGGCTTGTTGCTTTTCACTAAACCCATTCCAATCTGAAGCGGAAAATTTCAGGTGGCGATCACCCGGACAAACATGCTGCATGTTGCCTTCAGTGAGGAAGATACTGATCAGCTCAGCTATTCGCTTTGCTTTCTGCGCTTTGCGATCGTACCAGCTATCGAACAACTGCAGGAATATCCATTGTGTCCATTTGTAATAAGACTTATCAGAAGTCCTTACCTCACGCTCCCAATCATAACAGAACCCGATCTTGTCGAGCTGTGACCTGAAAGTGGCGATATTCTGATCAGTGGATACGGCAGGAGGAATACCATGTTCAATGGCATATTGTTCTGCAGGAAGTCCGAATGAATCATATCCCATTGGATGCAGAACATTGAATCCCTTCAGGCGCTTATATCGGCTGAAAACATCGCTGGCGATATAACCCAGGGGGTGGCCCACATGCAATCCCGCTCCGCTAGGATAAGGGAACATGTCAAGGACATAGTATTTGGGCTTGCTGTTGTTATTGGAAACCCTGTACGCATGATTTTCCTTCCACAATTGCTGCCATTTCTGCTCAATATCCCTGAATGCGTATTCCATTTTCCTTGCTTTATGTTGAAGTGAAAAATTTAACGTTTGATAGAGGAAGTGCAAAAATACAGAAACGCCTTAAAATTGCTATTTTTGAGGGCGCCACAAATCCCTGAAATACCCAAATAACTTAGGAATTATGACAGCACAGAGCAAAGCATCAATGAGAAGAAGCAAACCCTCCTATTTCATGGCCATATTAGGGGTTGCGCTGGTACTGTTCATTCTGGGAATGCTAGGATGGCTGGTCATCAATGCCAGCAAACTGGAGAGCTATTTCAAGGGAAGTGTTCAAGTGCATGCTTTTGTAAGAGATGGAAGTCCCCAAAGGGAGATCGATATCGTCAAACAAAAAATTGAATCAAGACCCTACGCGAGAAATGTGGATTTCATCACAAAGGAAATGGCAAGGAGTAAATTCATCGGTGATGGCAATGAAGATTGGAACAAGGTGCTGGATTACAATCCCCTGCCTGCCAGCATTGATTTTTTTCTTGCACCTGAATACGTGAACAAAGACAGCCTCAAGATCATCACAGCAGAGATCACCAAAAATTTCATCATCAGCGAAGTGAAATATCCAGATGCAGTAGTCAGCAATCTGAACAATATCGTGAGGAAGGTAGAATTCTTTTTGCTGGTGCTTGCGGGTATCCTGGCATTGATCGTGATCATACTGATCGACAATACCATCAAGCTGGCCATGTTTTCCAACCGCTTCCTGATCAAAACCATGCAAATGGTTGGAGCCACGAGGTGGTTCATCTCCAAACCATTCGACAGTCGTGCCGTAATCAATGGATTCATTAGTGCCGCAATGGCCATCGTTGCTATTCTGGTTATCATTTATGGCGTGGAGAACTGGTGGTTACCGGAGATCAAGGCTTTGCGCGACAATGGCATGCTCGCACTTTTATTTTTGGGGCTCATACTCATCGGAATTAGCATTACCTTCATCAGTACCCACAGAAGTGTAACCAAGTATTTGAAAATGAAATTGGACGACCTTTATTAAACAAGAATATATGCAAGCGAAGAAGAACGACATTTTTGAAAAAGACAATCTTATCTGGATGCTTATCGGCGTAGTGGTCATCATTATCGGTGTTTTGTTGATGGCAGGCGGTAAGGGCACAGACCCCAATGTATTTGATGAGAATTCCGTTTACAGCACAAGAAGAATCACTGTAGCTCCCTTGATGATCATGGCCGGACTATTGATTGAGGTCTACGCCATCATGAAGAAAAGCAAGTGATAGATGGATAATTTCAAAGCGATTGTACTGGCTGTCATTGAAGGCATAACTGAATTTCTGCCCGTCTCTTCCACCGGGCATATGGCTATTGCCTCAGCGTTTTTCAGGATTGAAGATGATCCGTTCACCAAACTATTCGAAGTGGTCATTCAATTTGGGGCCATTCTTTCTGTTGTAGTTTTATACTGGAAAAAATTCATCGACTTCAAAAAAATCAGTTTTTATCTGAAGCTGCTGGTTGCCATCATTCCCGCCTTGGCTTTTGGTGCTCTTTTCAAAAAGCATATCGACAATATGCTGGAAAATCCTCTTTTCATTTCTGCAGTTCTGCTTGGAGGTGGTGTTGTACTCTTATTTGTTGACAATTGGTTCAAGAATGAAGAAGTGAAAAAAGAGGAAGAAATCACGTATAAAAAAGGTTTCATCATTGGATTGTATCAGGTACTGGCAGTTCTGCTACCCGGTTTGAGCAGAAGTGCTGCAACCATAATTGGTGGTATGCAGCAAAAACTCACCCGCTCACTGGCAGCAGAGTTTTCCTTTTTTCTTGCAGTGCCTACCATGTTTGCTGCTACAGCAAAGAGTTTGCTCGATATAGTTCAGGAGCAACCAGAGGTATTGAATGCCGACGGTATACACTTTTTACTGATGGGGAGTTTTATCGCCTTTATCGTTGCTCTCATGGCCATCCGTTTTTTCATTCGATTTTTACAGCAAAACGGCTTCCGTGCCTTTGGATGGTACAGAATTGGCTTGGGTACTGTTCTGATTATGCTTATCTTGATGGATAAGCTTTAATCATGAAGGAACGCAAAAAAGTTCAAAAAGCCTGGGCGATGTACGACTGGGCCAACAGTACCTATAACCTGGTTATTACTTCCACGATCTTCCCGGCTTATTATGTAGCGATCACAACCGGTGATGAAACCAATCCACTTTCTTATGTTGATTTCTTTGGTTTCAAAGTAATCAATACTGCTCTACAGAACTACGCATTGGCAGCCGTTTTTTTACTGGTATCGATCCTATCCCCTATCCTATCTTCCATTGCTGATTACCGCGGGAACAAGAAAGCCTTCATGAGGGCCTTTTGCTATATCGGTTCTATCTCCTGCATGGCCTTGTTTTTTTTCACACCGGAGCGGATCGAATGGGGTATCCTATTTTTTGCCCTTGCGGCCCTAGGGTTCTGGAGTAGCTGGGTCTTCTACAACTCTTACCTCCCGGATATTGCCTTACCTGAAGAAAGAGATAAGGTTAGTGCCAGAGGATTTGCGATGGGATATATCGGCAGTGTTTTACTGCAACTGATCTGTTTTGTGATCATCCTCAAACCGGAATGGTTCGGGCTGGATAACGGCGATAAGACCCTTGGGCCCCGAATTTCATTTTTACTGGTAGGAATCTGGTGGCTGGGATTTGCACAGATCCCCTTTGCGAAACTACCTTCCAATACCAAAAGCAACAAGGAGTTGAAAAAACATATACTGATAAATGGCTTTCATGAGCTTCAGCTTGTATGGAAAGAAGCAAGGTCCATTCCGGCATTAAAACGATTCCTGGGTGCCTTCTTTCTGCTCAGCGTCGGCGTACAAACTGTTATGCTGGTTGCCGCAGGATACAGCAAGAAAGAGATATTCCCGAAACCGGAGGATGAACCCAAGCTCATTCTTACCATTATCCTGATCCAGCTGGTGGCGATCTTTGGTGCGATAGGCCTCAGTCGATTATCCAAGTTCATCGGTAATCTACCCACCATGCTGATGGCCATTGTTATATGGGTTGGTATCTGTATTTGGGGATACAATATCCACTCACAAACTGAATTTTACATACTCGCAGCCTGTGTAGGATTGGTCATGGGAGGAATTCAATCTATGAGCAGAAGTACATATTCCAAACTGATACCGGTTACAGAAGACACGGCCTCCTATTTCAGCTTTTATGATGTTACAGAGAAAGTAGCGTTAACAATCGGATTGTTTCTCTTTGCCTACAATGAAGAGCTTACCGGCAGCATGAGGAATTCCATCCTGATGCTTATGGGATTTTTCATCCTGAGTTTCTTTGCTTTGCTCTATACCAAAAAAGCCATCACAAGAGAAAAAAATGCAGATCTTTTCAATTGATACAGGCCTGTTCAAACTGGATGGTGGCGCCATGTTTGGCGTAGTTCCAAAAGTCATCTGGCAAAAGCAAATCCCAGCAGATGAAAACAATCTCTGCACCTGGTCGATGCGTTGTTTATTGGTTATTGATGAAGGAAGAAAGATTCTCATCGATACAGGAATGGGAAACAAGCAATCTGAAAAATTCTTCAGCCACTACTATCCCAGTGGCGAAGCAACCTTGCTGGGATCATTGGATAAAATAGCAATTGGCCCTGAAGACATAACAGATGTAATCCTTACCCATCTTCATTTTGATCATTGTGGGGCAGCAGTCAAAAAGGAGGGGGAAAAATTATTGCCAACATTTCCTAATGCCACCTACTGGAGCAACGAGTCCCATTGGAAATGGGCTACTGATCCCAATCCCAGAGAAAAAGCTTCGTTCCTGAGAGAAAATATTCTGCCTTTGGAAGAGGCCGGATGTTTGCAATTCATTGAGGAGAAAAAAGGCAAGAGAACCAAGTTCACAGATAATATTGAAATACTTTTCAGTTACGGACACACAGAAGCCATGATGTGTCCTATTGTGCGATACAATGAACATACACTTGTATTTGTAGCTGATCTGATTCCTTCATCTGTACATATTCCATTATCATATGTTGCGGGATACGACATACACCCACTGATATCAATGGAAGAAAAGAAAAAATTATTGGAAGAAGCGGCGGATCATCAATACATCCTCTTTTTTGGACATGATGCCCATACGGAATGTGCCACAGTTGAGAGAACAGAAAAGGGGATCCGACTGAAAGAAAAATTCAGCTTGAAAGACATCATTTTACCTTGACCAAAGAGCCGAAAGGATAACGCAAATTGCGGTATCCCATCATGTCTACTTTTACACTGCCTACGGTAATGGGGCTCTCAATACGAAGAGGAATCCGATTGGCATCATCAGAAACCCAAACTGACATGAGTTCACCTCCTTCAAAAATAGTTCCACTGATGAGCATCGGTTTGAATTTGATGGCAGTGAATTTTCCATAGCGTGTTTTCACTGTTTCTTTTCCCAGATAGCGTATGTAAATATTGTGGACCTCATTATCGAGAAACATGCTGAATGGTATCTTCTCGCCAATCTTGTATTTTGAGAAATCAATGTTGCGTGCATAATAGATGGAACTCAAAACATCCTGCATACAATCGCCAATAGGATAAGTGCCTTTGTTACTGGTGGCTTTTTTGTTATCATGATCAAAATTCACCCATTCATCTTTTCGAAATCCTCCTTCCTCTACATGGCGAATGAATTTATATGGCTTGAGTGTTGCGGTGTCTATATAGGTCTCATATCTGTCGCGCACTCTGAATATCCAGTCATAAGAAGGATTGGAAGTGCCAAGACCTGTGATATGATATACCGGCTTATTGTTTAGTCTTTCACTTGTGACGGTAAATGAAGCTGTTCCTGCATCCACATATAAACCAATAACATTATAAAAAATTTTAAAGGTGATTACTTCGCCTGAACTGAAAGCTCCATTGGTTATACCACAAAAATCATTAACTGCACCCAGGCGCAAGAAGGGCAGACTAAGCAATATTAGCATCAGTATCATTCTTCTCGGAAACATGCAGCAAAGATACAACGCCAAGAAATGCGGGTATGATGAAATTCACCAGCCAAATAATGGTTACGGCAATGGGGATGGCAAGCGGAATGGCTCCAATAACAGGGAAAAGCAGCAATGCAAACTGCCAGCGTACCCCCATTTCCATGAAGGAAAAAGTAGGTACAATGGAAAGCCATAAAAACATAACAGAGACACCCATTGTCAGATCGAGGAATGAATTATTCAACCCGGTAAATCGAAACACGATCAGATACTGAAGGATGAAAATACCGTATCGAATGAAAGACAAAAAGAGTACATATGCAAGCCGTCTGTTTGAGGTTCTGGAGAGCACCAGCAGGTGAACCGAAAAGGCATTCAGCAACTTCCAATGGCCTAATTTTTTTAGAACCCAGCTGCTTGAGAAATAAACAAGTATCAGTATCAGTACAGCAAAGGGAGACAAGATCAAGAGCAAATCAACTGTATAGATTGATTCTTCTGACCCAAGTTGTAATTTCAGTTGATCATAACCAATAAACAGGGCAATACCACCAACCAGACAAGTAACAATCAACTGTGCCAGGTTGCCCATGAAGGTGAAAACTGTACCCTCCACTCTCGTACCATTGGGAAGATGAACGACCCTGCCTGCAAATTCACCCAGCCTGTTGGGCGTCACAACGGATACGGTAATACCGCTGAGGATGGTGCGAAATGCTTTTGTCAAGGAGACATTCACTATATCTTTTAACAAAATCTTCCATTTGACGGCTTCCAGCATCCATTGTAACAGCATCAGCCATAAGACAAAAATCAAGGATACATAGCCCTTACTGGCTGTGATCTTTACAAAAGTTTGCCACTGAAGAGAAAGGGACTGCTGCGCAGTTATCTGATGATACACGTCCCATGACAACCATAGCAGGAAAGCGGGCCCTAGCAAATAGTTGATGAATATTTTGATACTTTTGTTCAGACAGAAGCTTTGCTCAAAAATAACCCCGGTTGACACAGAAAAGTAAAATTATTTTAGGCATTGATCCGGGAACGGTGATCATGGGTTACGGAATCATCCGGGTCGACGGGAATCATATCCAATTGCTTGATATGAATTCCATCAAACTGAACGGAAAGAAAGATATGTTCGAGCGATTGGGCATCATCAATCATGTTATCCAGGCTCTGATCGACGACTTCAAACCGGATCATCTCGCTATTGAAGCACCTTTCTTTGGAAAGAATGTGCAGAGTATGCTCAAACTGGGAAGAGCTCAGGGAGTCGCCATTGCCGTTGCGATCTCGAATAAAATTCCTGTAACAGAATATTCTCCAAGGAAAGTCAAGCAGTCTATCACCGGGAATGGTGCAGCTGGCAAGGATCAACTTTGGAAGATGCTGAACAGTATCGTCTTGATTGATGAAACGCCTAAATATTTTGATGCATCCGATGCATTGGCAGTAGCGATTTGTCATCATTTCAACAGCAACCACGCTAACGCAGCAATAGCGTCAATTAAAAAAAGTCCAGCCCAGAAAAAAAAGAAGGCAAGTTGGGAGGAATTCATGAAGCAAAATCCGGGAAGAGTGAGATAACCAAAAGATGGAGATGGTAATTGGGAACTGGGAGTTGGGAACTAGGAGTTGGTCCAGCGATAAAAAAGCAGTCCAGGGATAAGAAGTGCACACTTCCAAAATTGAAAGGCACCAACATAAAGATCCAAACCATAATGACACGCCAATATGCCCCAGAAAAGATAAACGGCCCATTTTTCTTTTGACCAGATGAAAGAGATAGAAACGAAGAGCAACACATTCAGCAATACATGTGCAGCAGGATAGAGCAGACCATATTCAGCATGAAAGCCTGCAAAAGTGTAAAGAATGTCAAACAGTCCCAATACGAAAAGCAATCCAATCAGGATACCGACGATATTTCTCTCTGCGCTTTTGGAAATTGACATTTATACAAGATATTGAAGAATTCTGGATTGGGCCTCTTTCAACTCATCTCCTGTTGGCTTGAGTTTAGGCCTGGTAAAATTGAGATCATCGGCAGAAAGGATAGGTACCAGATGAACGTGTGCATGTGGCACTTCAAGTCCGACTACCGAAATGCCACAACGCTGGCAGGGAAAAGCTTTCTCTATTGCCCTGGCAATTGGCTGAGCAAAATTGAGGATAGAGGAGAGCTCCTCGGTTGACATGTCGAACAATCGATCTGTCTCCTTCTTAGGAACCACCAAGGTATGCCCCTGCACTAATGGGAAAACGTCGAGGAAGGCATAAAACATATCATCCTCTGCAATTTTGTAAGAAGGGATTTCCCCGGCTATGATCCTGCTGAAAATACTGGCCATGGTCAGATGCTGATATTATCGATGGTGAAAATGATCTTACCATTGGGCGCCTGGATCTCAGCCTCGTCCCCTACTTTCTTTCCAAGCAGTCCTTTACCGATGGGTGAAGTAACAGAAATCTTCTGCAACTTCAGATCGGCTTCTTTCTCAGAAACGATCTGATAAGTCATTGACTTCTTTGTGGCCTTGTTGGTGATGGTGACCTTGGTAAGGATGGAAACTTTGCTGGTATCTATTGTGCTGGCATCGAGGATCCTGGCTGTAGCCAGTTCTGATTCCATTCTGCTGATCCTTGCTTCCAATAAGCCCTGCGCCTCTTTGGCAGCATCATACTCTGCATTTTCTTTCAGATCCCCTTTTTCCCTTGCCTCTGCTATAGCCTTGGATGCTGCAGGTCTCTCGACGGTCTTCATATGATGGAGCTCTGCTTTCATTTGCTCCAGTGTTTCCTTGGTTACATACATTACACTCATATGCTCTTTTTTCTTTGGTCAGTTTTGAAAAAAATAGCAACGCCCCAGAAAGATCTGAAGCGTTGCTGTGTTGCAAAGGTATGTTTTTTTGGAAAAATCAATATCCTGCAACCTTCAGCTTTTGAAGGATGATATCTGCCATTTTTAAAAGGGCCTCATGGCTATAACCTGCAATGTGGGGGGTTATGATCACGTTGGGTCTGTTTACAAGATCAATGAATTGATTTTTTTCGGACACAGAATATGATGCAAGTTGTTCATTTTCAAGCACATCAAGTCCGGCACCGGCTATTCCCCCCTCATCAAGAGCCCTAATGAGTGCCGAACTGTCTATAACGGACCCTCGGCTGCTGTTGAGCAGAATAGGCTTTTTTTTCAATTTTCGGAAAAAACGATCATCCGCATAATGTCGTGTCTCGTTGCTCAGGGGCAGATGAAAACTGATAATATCCGCTTCATCTGTTATCTGATCCAAACCAGATTCCGTCACGTGCCCCTCACTGAATCCTGTTTTGTATTTATCATGTGCCAGGATATTGACACCGAAAGATGAGAGCAATGATGCAAATGCCTGACCTGTATTTCCATATCCGATGATACCCACCGTTTTTCCCTTCAATTCTATTCCGCGATTGGGTTCTCTGATCCATTCCGATCGTTTCACCTGTTGAGAGGCAATCAGAATATTTCTTCTCAGGCTGATCAGGGTGCCAATACACCATTCTGCAACTGCATCACAATTGCCCTCGGGACTACTGAAACACTGAATGTTTTTTTGGGCTGCATATTCGATATCAACAATTTCCATCCCACTTCCCAATCTACCCAGCCATTTCAACTGAATGGCCCGATCGAAAACTTCACTATCCATGATCAATCTAGTGGTAATAATAATACCGGTATATTTTTCTATAGTTGATAGCAATGTTTCACGGCTGATTTGTTCCTGAACATCTACCTCGTATCCCATTGAAACCAACGCAGGTGCAAGACTGTGGTGCACGAATGCCGTTATCAGAACCTTACCCTTCATCGCATTCGATTTAAAATGTCCACGAAATCAGCAACACTCAATTGCTCTGCCCTTTTGGTAAAGATGGGATCCTGCAGGACAGCAGGATCAAAGTAAGGCTTGAGTGGATTGCGTAACTGTTTTCTTCTTTGTCCGAATGCCGCCTTCACCAGCATCATGAACTTGCGATGATTTTCTATGGCATATGGATTGCCTTGATATTGCAACCGTATCACTCCGCTTTTCACTTTGGGCGGCGGAACAAAACAATCTTCATCCACATCGAAAAGATACTCCACCTTAAAATATGCCTGGGTCAAAACACTGAGGATGCCGTAGTCTTTGTTGCCTTCCCTTGCACAAATTCTTTCAGCCACTTCTTTCTGGAACATACCAACCATTACTTCCACTTTCTCTCGCCAGTCGATGATCCTGAAAACGATCTGAGAAGAAATATTGTAGGGGAAATTACCAATAACGGTAAAGGGCTCATTGAAAGGTGGATCGATATCCAGAATACTGCCTTCAATGATCTTATCAAGTAATACCGGATAGGTATTCTTTAAGTAGATTACTTTCTCTTCGTCGAGTTCAACCGCCTTGAATGCAATACCCTGAATATTGAGGAGGTATTTTGTAAGTGCGCCCCCTCCAGGCCCTACTTCAAGCAGTCTTTTGAAAGGATGAACAGCAAGTGCATCCACAATCCTTTGAGAAATGGATTCATCCTTCAAAAAGTGCTGTCCCAATGATTTTTTGAGGGTATACATCGGGCTCAAAATTACGGGAAAGATCCCCGTTTTCGCTGTACCTTTGGCGTTCATTATAAACAGAAACGATGAGTGCACAAAAAAGACCGGTGATTGGCATATCTGTTGGCGATCTGAATGGAATTGGGATCGAACTGATCATCAAAACTTTTTCAGACAGCAGGATCACTGAATTTTGCACACCCGTTGTTTTTGCCAACAATAAGGTGCTGAATTTCTATCGAAAATTGATGCCGGAGACAAACATCAATTACAACAGCACAAAAGATATTGCAAAGATCAACCCCAAGCAATTGAACATCTTTACAGTTTGGGAAGAGGATGTGGAGATCCAGCCCGGGCAAATGAATGAAACGGGTGGTAAGTATGGAGTAAAATCTTTGCAATCTGCAGTAAAAGCATTGAAAGACCAATCCATTGACGCATTGGTTACTGCACCCTTGAATAAATTCACCATGCAAAGCAGTGAGTTCAATTTCACCGGACATACACCCTATCTGAAAGAGGCATTCAAGGCAGATGAAGTGCTGATGCTCATGGTTGCGGAAAATATGAAAGTGGCTTTGCTCACTGAACATGTAGCCATTGGCGAAGTGGCGAAAAATATCACCAAGGAGCAAATCATCCGCAAGATCAATCTGCTCAAAGCAAGCCTGAAAAAAGATTTTGGACTGGAAAGACCCAAGATTGCTGTATTGGGACTCAATCCTCACGCGGGTGATGAAGGCCTGGTGGGAAGAGAAGAAAAAGATATCATCAGACCGGCAGTTACTGAATCGAAGAAAAATGATTGCGTTGTAATGGGCCCATATAGTGCTGATGCGTTTTTTGCCAGGGGAAACCATGAGAAGTTTGATGCGGTGCTGGCCATGTATCATGACCAGGGATTGATTCCTTTCAAATCACTGGCATTGGGTGAAGGAACCAATTTCACAGCCGGCATATCTGCCATCAGAACATCACCCGATCATGGAACTGCTTTTGATATAGCCGGAAAGAACCTTGCCGATGAATCGTCTTTCAGGGCAGCCATTTTTGCAGCCATTGAAATTTACAATACCAGAGCTGGTATAGCAGAGATGAGAAAAAATCCCCTCAGAAAGATCTCTGCACAGGTTGTTGCCAACGCGGTGGATGAAAAAATTGAAGAGTAATCACTTGTTGATAACATAAGAAGAATAGAGAATTTCTATCCTTCCCTTCTTACTCAGTTGTTTGGGATCCTTGGGTTTTTGTGCAATACCTGCATCATATTCAAAAGTCACTCCTTTGGGCAACTTATAGTCTTTTGTGTTGAATATCATCACAGCCTTATCCGGTAATCCCCACTGAACATATTTCCCATAATCCATCTCCATCTCATAGGTGCCGTTGTCTTTGGTTGTGGTGATGGCTTTTCTGATGACCATTTGTTTATCATCCACATACAATGTAGTGAGAACAATATCCGAGTTCTCGGCCAGGGGTAAAAGCTTGAATACAGCCAGATCTGATCCTTTCCAGTTGATCCTGCCCGCATCCAAGGCTGTATTGGCTTCTGTGATGATGGAATTCATGTTGATCTGTATTCCTCCTTTTGGAAGCACAGAGATACCTCCATCTTTCTTGATGCTGAATTTATCCGGAAACTGATAATTGATCTTGACCGATGATATCGGAATTTTTAAAAATGCAACATCGGTTTTGAGTTGACCCTTTGCTTCATAGGATCTGACAGATACCAGTTTGCCTTTAACCTTGGCAATGATATCGTCAGCAGTTTGGGCCTGCAGCGTCCAACAAGAAATCAGCAAGAATGGAACAACCAGTAAATTCTTCATACTAAGAAAACAATACCCTCACATAAAAGTTCAAC
>Ga0315901_10001233_pt1 | contig 36999 bp, 41 predicted proteins | sample LakEriMetagenome_10_FD_203761 | JGI IMG/M metagenome (GOLD analysis project Ga0315901, IMG submission 203761) | Freshwater fungal communities from buoy surface, Lake Erie, Ohio, United States - Buoy 2 MA116 | ecosystem: Environmental > Aquatic > Freshwater > Lake | place: USA: Lake Erie, Ohio...
CCGCAGCCCTGTTAATTTTTGCGTTAATCTTCTCTGTGGTTTGATTGCTTACTGTCACCAGCCGAAAAAACCCTCCTTGAAGATGGAATGGGCTTTACCCCCCGCTGCTTAACCCGAACTGGGGTTTGATTAGTCATTTTTGATTGATTGACAAGTTAATTTCATGGCTAATACTGGGGAAAAATTGCTATTTATACCCCATAAATCATTGCTTAATAGTAATAATCATCATAATTCTACCCCCCCCCCCGAATTTGTCAAGTATTCGCCGTTTTTTATTGATGAATCCGGAAAAAAGCCCATCAGGGAGAGAGTGGAAGGGTTAGAAATTAACCAGTCCGTTGATCCGGTCTAAGAGCAAGCGCGGATAAAGAAATAAATGGCCATCAGTAGCAGAAAAATATAAAAAGTAATCCGCACCAATCGATCCGGTAATTTCGGTAAAAAACGAGTGGTTACTTGTACACCTAGGGAACCACCGATACCTAAAATAATCCCTTGTAGATAAAGAATATGACCGGCTTGGGCATGAGCGAAACAGGCGGCGATCGAATTGAGTAAAACCACACCTAAACTGGTGACAATGGCGATTTTGATCTTTTCTGCCAAAAAAATCATTTGTAGTGGCACCATGATCGCCCCACCGCCAATTCCGAAAATACCAGCTAAAAATCCAGCGATTCCTCCGGTTAGCAGACAGGCTAGATTAGGATGCAATCTAAGGGCAGAAACTGGCTCTTTTTGGCTTAAATTTTGCTTGAGATTGGTTAAATAGATATTGAGTAGTAAAAAACAACCAAAAGCCGCTTCTAGGAGGTGTTTGGGGCTAGATTTGACCAGATAGACCCCGATAAATGCCGTAAAAATCCCGGGTAAACCTAAGAGGAGAACTCGCTGCCATTTGAGGGAACCTAATCGCCAATTTTGGATCGTACCCCCTAGGGAAGTAAAAACGATCGCTAAACTGCTGGTAGCCACCGATTCCCCGTAACTGTAGCCCAAATTTAACAGGATCGCCACGGAGATAGTGCCACCCCCAATACCAAATAAACCCGCTAATAAGCCCGAAAAAACGCCCGTTATCAGTAAAATCAAGTAATTGTCTGCCATTATCTTCGGTTCATGGCCTTGAGGGGTCTGAATAGTCGTGCAAAATTAATTTCCTAGTGGAGACAGGAGACAGGAGACGGGAGACAGTATTCAGGAGATTATTTTCATTTATTCTCCCCACTCCCAACTCTGGCACTCCCCACTCCCAATTCATAATTTATAATTTATAATTCATCATTCCCCAAGAAAAACCCCACGGTTATAGAAACCTCGGCGGAAAAGTCTCTATAACTGGGTTTTTCTAGGAATATTAGGAAAGGAGATTGCCGCGACTACCGTTAGGAAGAATAGTCTCTTCGAGGGAAGCAGAAAGGAGATTATTTTCGGTTAAAATCGCCCCGATTAAGTTAGCTTGTTTGAGATTAGCTCGTTTAAGATTGCTTCCCACTAAATAACTCAAGAGTAATCCCGCTTGGTGTAGATTAGCACCGGAAAGGTTAGCGGAGGCTAAATTAGCACCGAGCAGATTACAACCGGTTAAGTTAGCCTGGCGAAAATTGGCTTTATTCGCGTCAGTTTTGCTTAAATCGGCTCCGGTTAAGTTAGCTCCCTCAAAATCACTACAATTGAGGTTAGCTCCCGTCAGATTAGCACCTTCGAGGTTAGCACAACGTAAATCCGCCCCGCGTAAATCCGCCCCGCGTAAATCGGCATAGCTGAGGTCGGCGTATTGAAGCTGGCAGTTTTCCAGATTAGCTTGATAGAGATAGGCTCGAATTAGGTTAGCTTCTTTTAAGTTAGCATGGCTAAGATTAGCAGAGCTAAGAATAGCACGAGTGAGAATAGCCCGTTTTAGGTTAGCTTTCCCCGCCATGGCATGGGTTAAAGTGGCTGAGGTGAGATTAGCGGCTTCCAGATTTGCTTTGAACAGTTGAGCAAAAAGTAAGCTACTGTGAATTAAACAGGCAGAACTTAAATCAGCCTTTTTGAGGACAGTATTACTCAAAATTGCGCCGCTTAGGTTACTTTGGCGCAAATTTGCCCCAGAAAGATCGGCTTTAGTTAGGTTAGCATCGATAAGACAAGCTTTGCTTAAATTAACTTCTTCCAGGGAAGCGTCCTTGAAATTAGCGTTAATTAAACAAGCTTCAGTTAAATTGGCTCGTTTTAAGTAACTATGACTTAGGTTAATCTGGTTTAAACACTGTCTCTTTAAATTGACTCCGCTAAGTCTGACTTCGGCAAAGTTGCGTTCACCTCGATTATACAGTTCGATTAGATGTTCACGATCGGTTAAGGCATTACTACTCATAAAATAACTAAATTGTTCTGGAAGGTGATTTCCAGAGAATGGGTTGGGGAAAATTACTGAACAGGGAGCGACTGGGAATTTTTGCGAATAAATAGAAATTTTCAACCAATTACGGGCTTAAAATCCCTATTGGCAATCACTAAAACGGGTAAATAACTACAAGAATCGGGGTTCAATACCAAAAACAACCTCTACCTAAACCTGCCACTTGTTGCCAGCCAGGTCTAGGCATTAAATTAGAGAAGTCTTGTGCGTCAGTTTTTCTGACTGAATCTACTGCCTCGCCGATGTCTTGACTCGGTATCATACAGTTGAATTTGTTAGGTCTGCTTAGTCAGTCCGGTAGCCAAGAGGCTAAAACTCTTAATCACCAGATTTCGGGGACTCTCCAGTTGAGCAATCATAAAACTTCGTCAAAGTCAATCCCTCTTAGGGATGAACTGCCCGATCCTATTCCCTGAAGCCTTGGTTTAATGAGTCTATCAGGTTGTGGTCTGTTTTGGCAAGAGGGGTTAATGGCTTTTTCATCAATTCGCCAAAAGGCTTGATTTTCCCTAGGGGATAATTGTATAGACTGGTCATCTCAATATTGTCTGAGACTGGGGGCAGATTGAGGAGATAAATATCGGTCAATTGATTTTTTAAAGATGGGATTAGAGCTGCTGTGGAAGTCAACTAAATTGTCGATGGTAAACGGAAAAGGTCGAATTATAGTAATCATAGCAATTATCGTCGATTGGGTTGACCCAAGGAAACCCAACAAAAAGATTCAGACAGATTTAGATTTTGGCTGTTGGGTTGCGCTTTTCCCTGAGAATTGAGAGGTTTTCTTTAACATATTTATTCCCTCAAACCAAGCTAGGGACTGCACCTAGTTTTTTACACACAATTCCTGATGGTTTAAAATAGCTTCTGATACCTGAATGAGTAGAAAAGCGATCGCATCTTGATGATCCGCGTCGGTTAAAATGGTTTCGAGGGTGCTAGGGGTGGGAATTTCGTCCCCATCTGCCAACATAAAGGAAATATGACCTTTTAAGGCTTCAGTTGCCATTTTTTTCGCTTCTTCGATGGTTTCTCCTGCACTAATACAACCGGGAAAGTCATAAAATTGTACCCCATAATCACTATGGTTATCTTTATGAACGGTGGCCAAATAATTAATCATTGATTTCTCCTTTATCGTAATTTAATACCTGCTTGTTTTTCGATACTGATTAGGGTTTTAAGGGGAATATCCTTTTTAGGGTGAGGAACAGTCACTTTCCCTTTTTTATGGGGATGTTTAAAATGATGATGACTTCCTGTTGTACCTACTTGATACCATCCCTCATCCTTCAGTTTTTTGATAATTTCTCGACTTTCCAGAATTGATGATTTCTATTTCACCCCCCTAATTGTTGTAAAAGTTGCATCACCTTTTAATAAGTTGCCATATTCTCCTGTTGGCGGAATAATATGGCTGCTTGTTGTAGATCAATTTTTGCTTTTTCGGATTGTCCTAATATGGCATATAAAATACCACGATTGGCGTAAGCCAAAGCAAAATTAGGATTAATTCTAATAGCTTGGTTGTAGTCAGAGAGGGCTAATTCGTATTTCTGCAAGTTTTTGTAAAGATTCCCCCGATTGTTGTAAGCCTCAGCAAAATTAGGATTAATGTCAATGGCTTTGCTGTAGTCAGAGAGGGCTAAATCGTATTTCTGCAAGTCTTTGTAAAGATTCCCCCGATTGTAGTAAGCCCCAGCAAAATCAGAATTAATTTTAATAGCTTGGTTGTAGTCAGCTAAAGCTAATTCGTATTTTTGTTGGTCATAGTAAAGATTCCCCCGATTGTTGTAAGCCTCAGCATCATTAGGATTAATTTTAATAGCTTGGTTGTAGTCATCTAATGCTAATTTGTATTTTTGTTGGCGACGGTAAAGATTCCCCCGATTGTAGTAAGCCAAAGCATAATTAGGATTAAGTTCAATAGCTTTGTTGTAGTCATCTAATGCTAATTTGTATTTTTGTTGGTTATAGTAAAGAATACCCCGATTATAATACCAAGCAGCACGGGGAGCGAGATTAATTGCCTGAGTAATTGCGGCTAATTCTTCATCATAGCGTTTTAATTCACTTAATACTACATATTTCTCGTTATAGTGATTGGGGTTATTGGGAACCAGAGAAATCGCCTGATTAATCACCGTTAATGCTTGCTCATAATTTTCTAAATAGCGATAAACAACACTTTGCTTTTGTAAAATACTACTGTGAAAGTTCTTTAAATCTTCCCGTTTAGGTAAGGTATTAATCGCTTGTTGCAAAGCTTCTATAGCTGGTTGATATTTACCTAAATTACCTAACGCAAATCCCTTCCCATACCAAGCTAAATAGACATTCTTGGGGTCATTTTGCTTAATCGCTTCATCAAAGGCTTTAATTGCTTCCTCATACCTCCGTAACCGCCATAATTGTCCCCCCCTTTCTATCCAAATATCCGCCGTCGCATTGGTATTAGGAACAATAACACCAGTAATCGCTTGAATAATTTCTTGTTGTTGTTGCGGACTAACTTGGGGTTGAGCAGTGGTTAATAATTGCGGTTTTACCTTCAATCTTTCTTGCAATCCGATAAAAGTGCTAATGGGAATCCCTAAACTAAACCCTAACTGAATTTCCGTTACCCCTGCTGTTTCCGAACTTCCATGAATCCCTATTACTCTCCCCTGGGAGTCTAAGACTGCACCGCCACTCATGCCCCGAAATGTGATGCTGGTATAAACTAATTCATACCCTCCGGTTAAAGAAGCAACACTTTGTAATGTTCCACTTTGTTGCGTGCTTAAGTCACTTTGGCGGGTTTGTAGTAATCCCGTTTCTTTATCGTGAATTCTACCGCCACTAAACAACCATTTCGAGGGATTTTGTCCAATTTTAGGGAAGCCTGCCGCAAAAACAAAATCACCGCTATTTGGGTTATAATTCGCTATTTCCGCAACGGGATAATTGTCTCGGCTTTCAAACTGAAAAACTGCTAAATCTACCCCTTCCTGCCGGATGATGGTGCTTTTCTCGATGTTTCGAGTTTTGCCGTCGCTGGTGACGACGGTGTAGGTGTGATCGGCACATCTGGTGGTGCCTTTGATTTTTTCGCAGAAGACGTGATCGGCGGTTAAAACCGTGTAAATATTCCCTTTTTTAGCGATAATGACACCGCTACCGTTTCCACCGCTCGTACTATCAATCCGGACGGTGAAACCCTTCGCTTTTGTTTCTAATTCGGCGATATAGTCAGTAGGGGCGGTGGTTTCTATATCGGGGTTCACCGGCGGTAGGGGTAGGTTATAGGCGCTGAGGATTTCGGGCCGGATGTAGGTTAATAGGGTATGAAGGGAAATGCCCCAATTAACCGCTCTCATCTGTTGGATTTCTGCGTCTGTGGGTTTTGTGCCGTCCTCGTAGATGTAGTTAGAGAGAATCGGATGGGCCGATCGCCCGTTAATGCCGATTAACTCCCCATCGACAAAAATGCCGCCGCCGCTCATTCCCTGCACGATATCGCCACTATAACCGACGCTGTAGCCATCCCGGAGGGGTCGATCGCTGACCTGTTCGAGGGTTCCCTTTGTCGTCCGATACTGTCCCGTTTCGGCAACATATCCCGCAGCCACCACTTCTAAACCGATCTCGTCTTGATTGATGGTAAACTTCGCGATGGTGGCGATCGCATAATTCCTGGTATCGCTAAACTCTAGCAGGGCGAGATCTTGATTCTCCGATAGGGAATTGGGGACAATGCGGGCCGCACGGCTGTGGCCGTCGTAAGTTTGTACCTGTAGGGTTTTCGTGTTGCGGGTAACGTGGGCGTTGGTTAGGATAAGGTAATTATCGCCTTTTTTAGCAATAATCGTCCCCGATCCCCGATTTGTCTCGCTAGTAATCCGAACGGTGACTCGTTGTAGGAATTGCTCCTCGGTAAGCTCCCGATCGCCCTGTGCCGTCAGAATGGGATGATTAGAAATATTTCCGGCAGCCGGGGTGACAAGGGTTAACCCGGGTTGAGGCAGTAGGGAGAAAAGAAGGATGAGGGCGATCGAAGGTTTGATCATTGTTGTTACCTAGGGTTTGCTGAATAAATGTGAAATGTAGGCAAGGTAAGAGTTTTGTCGTTTTTCTCGTGAAACAGGTGCAAGATTTTGAGAGAATCGTGCTTCAAAACCTTGCGTCTTCATCGGCCCGGATCCTGTAGGGGCGAAGCATTCGGGCAATAACCTATCGGTGAAACCGGAGATTTTCTATCCGAATGCTTCGCCCGTACTTTTTCAGCAAGCCTTACCTTGCTATTTTAAGTAGTAAGAACGAAGAAAAAAGAAGATACCGGAGGTGGTGAGAAGTGCGATCGCTGGGGGAATAATCGGAACCCAGAGACCGAAATAACTAAAGAGAAGCCAACCGATACCAGTAAGGGAAATCACAGCGATCGCCACTGTCAAAAGTACCGTTTTTACCCGAAGAAAACGCCACGTTAATAATCCCCCCACCAGGGACCAACCCAACACCCAGAAAGCCTCCTGTAGGGGATTCCAGAAAGCGATCGAGGTACGTTTTCCTGTCATTGTATCGAGAATTTGACTGACTGCGTGCGCGTGCAAATAAACCCCCGGAATTGCTTCCGATGGGTTGCGACTAAAGGGGGTTAAAAAATCATCAATCCCGGGTTCTGTTACTCCAATCAGGACAATTTTTTCCCGGACTGATTCGGAATTAAAACGCGGATCTAAAACCTGTCGGAGAGATTTTTTCGGGGCAATTTTTATGATTGCATCGATGCCATTATCGGCGATTCGACGGTAAGCGAGCATAACTTGACGGCCGGATCGGGTATCGGATTGACTGGTTCTGTAGGGGCCGCGGTTGGATTGTAGCCAGTCACCGAGATGAGTATCCCCGATATTAATTTCTAGAATTCCCCGCTCCAGTTTATTGCAGTCAAAATCTTGATTCTGGGATTCTAGATATCGTTTGGCAATTAGGAGACTAAAACTAGGAGCATAATCTTTAAAATTACAGGACATTGAGTCAACTTTGGCCAAAGAATCCGGGGGAAGACAGGGAGAGGTGCGATCGAGTTTTGCCTGATATAAAAAACGACGAATTCGGGGAACTCCGGCAATGGTTTCGTCTGGGACTATGTTACTAAAACCACTCTGATTTTTTGGCAGTTCCGGGGGTGGGGGAAATCCGTCTGGTTGTGGGTAATTATTGAACTTACAAATCGAGATAAAATTAGGAGTATTTTGTAATTGTTTGGCTAGGGGTGGATAATCTTGACTGGCAGCGATGGGACGGAGGATATCTAAGGCGATAATTTGCGGTTCGTAGGGCAGTAATTTATTTAAAAGCTGCGATAATGCTTCTCCTGCGAGGGAACGTTTTTGATCGCTTCCTGGTATTGTTGGTCTTTTCATCCCCATGCGATCTTGATAGGCCCAATCTTGGCGATCGATGGTAATAATTAATAATCTTTCGTCGGGTTTATCTTTGGGTTTTAGTTGCATCAGACGATCATAAATATTTAATTCTAAGGGTTCTAAAATTCCTGTTTCTCTTATTGCCAAGACTGTCATGGCTACGGCTAAACCTAAACCGAAAGTTAGAGCGAATCGTCGCCAATTTTTAGGGGGTTTACTGAAACTATGCCAAGTGGGGGGTTCTTCGGTGGGATTGGGGCAAACTACGGGCAGCCAACTGGCACAGGGATAGTCTTTTTCCCAGTCATCGTGGAGATTTTTTTGGGCTTCATGTACGGCGCTATAGAGAGATTTATTATTGGTAAAAGCGGTTAAAAAGTATTGCAGAAATTTGGGAGAAACAGGATCGGGTAATTTCTCGCGCATAAAGATTAGATGGGGTAATGCCATCCCTTTTTCCCGTGATAGTTGTTGTGCTAAACCGATACCATCACAGGAGTTAAATATCGCTAACTTTAACCCGTTTTTAGTGGCTTCTCCCAGAGAAAAGCTAAAATCAGCTATCTTTAATTTATGAGTTTCTGTTAGTTGAATTTCGCAATCTTGGCCATCTTCTGTACTGGCACTATGACCGCTAAAAAAGAGAATATTCCAAGTTTCTTGACGCAATAACTGATTTAATTTTTGCGGGTGAGGGGCTTTTTCCCAGATAATTTCGGCTCCTGCTTTTCCCGCAATATCGTCTAAGGTTTTGCGATCTTCTTCGAGAAATCTTAAGTCGGTGGCATAGCCTAAAATGGCTAAAATCCGAATTTTTTCATGATTTCTTAATTGTCTGGTTAAGGTATCGTATTCTGAGACAATAATGGCTATATCTGCGCCAGTATTTTGGAGAATTTCCCATTTTTCCCAGGGGAATCTTTGCAGCCAAATATTATCGGTTTGTAACCAGATACGAAAGTTATTGCCAGAGCGCAGAATTGCGGTTTTGATCGGTTCAAATTCTGGGCTATTATTCAACCATCTGTTTAAGTTATCCTCAAATAATTTGGCTTTTTCTTGGCAGTTTTTAAAAACTAAATTCTGCTGAGAACTATTGGTAATTTGTTGGGGATTGCTATCTTTTAAGACTTTAAAAAATCCCTCTAATTCACTATAGTGACGTTGCCATTGACGGTAAAGAGTTAATAACTCTAAATTAGCTGGTAGCCTTGCTTTGATCACAGTTTGGGGACGAGAATTAAGATCGGGACGAATTTCTAATTTTACTTTAAATCCCCGATCAAATGTGCCATCTAGTTCGAGAGTTAAGAGTTTAATCATTAAGTTTTTCCTCGCTTATACTTGTAAATATTCGGTGACTCTTGCCGATTCTAAGGCCACTTCAATGAAGAATTTATCCCCCAATTCAGCATCAAATCGATAACGAATAAATTCATCGTTATCTGTGGCAATTACTTCTCGAAAAACCTGACCAGTTTCGGTGAGAATAGTTAATTTTAAATGGGGGGGTAAAGTGCTTGTTTCTCCCGTGGGGTAAACAGTCGCTTGCAGGCTAAATACTTCTTCAATTTTAGCGATAGTAATCATCAAAGCGAGGGGATTTCCCAGTAATTCTACTCCTAAATCTTTGATGCGTTTAATTTCTGTATTTTTGAATGCTGGAACCAGTGACAGTGAGCTAAAATCGAGGACACTTTGCCAATCAATGGGGAAATTATCAGTAAACCAATTGGTTAACTTGACGGGGGATTTTTGCCGACGGGTCATTAAAATTTTTCTCCAGTTACTATTGACGATAACTGCTGCCCATTCTTGAAAAGTAACGGCTTTTCTGGGAAAGATTAACTGAGGATTAGCTAAGATGTCTAGTAAGGTTGTCAATCTATCTAAAGATAGTTTTTCCTCCATCTTTTCCCGTTCAATCTTAACTGCTTGTAATTGACACTCTCCCCATAAATCTAAAGAATCTGCTCCTGATTGCAGTTGATTTCTCGGTAGAGAGTAGTTAAGATTACGCTTAATATATTGTCCTTTTTCCTTAATATCTTTATGGGTAGTATAACCCCAAATTCTTAGATAACTTTCGGCAGTGTTTACCTGTACCGCTAGATAATAATCACCAATTAATTGAGGAATATCTACCCATTCTTTAGGAATTTCGATCGCTTCTAGATCCAGAGTTTCGCTGGCAATAACTATTACTGACTTTTCGTCTAATTTAACGGTAAAACCATTAACTCCTAGTTGCCAGAAATCCTCTTGATTTTCTACTAAGCTAACCCCAGGCATCCCTGACTGTAGATAGTTAAAAATAACTTGTTGACAGAGATAATTAATATAAAATCTCTGACGAATACTGGCATCAGTAAAACTGGCACTTTTTGCCCAACTTATCTCTTGAATATCTGCGGGTATTTCTAGCCAAATGCTATCAGGAGTTAGTTCTAACCAATCATTAACCATAATTAATCCTCCTGAGTTGTTGCGCTGGTTTGATAGTAGTATGTTAGCCATGGTTCTATTGCCTTACTAATAACTTCTCTATCGTGGGACTGGGAAGGAATATGCAGGTTTTCGCTGGCCCAGGGTAAAAACTTTTTAGCGAGGTGACGATAAACTTTATCCAGTTCCCTAGAAACCTGATATTGTTTGATAACTACCGTGGTAATTTCTGTAATCTTAGCGGCAATTGCCACTTGTCCCAACCCTGAACCATAAGTCATCTCTAGAATTAACTGAATTTGCGGATGCAGTTTTGCCTGTTGCGGCTGCTGACAAATCTGTTGAATTTCTGCGCGTAACCAAGCTAGAATTTTTTGGTGGTTTTGTTGCGACTCGCGAAAATTTTCCGCCGCTTCTAATTGCTGCCAAGGGTTATTATGGAGAGTATCTTCGATCATTTCTTCCCTCGTGCTACTTTCCTCACCCCCTAAAGGTTGCTGTAAGGAAATTGTTTTTCCTTGGGGAAATAAATAATCAGAAATAGCTTGTCCCGCATCCTTTAACCATCGGGTAATTGTCGCAGAATTGATTTTGATGGTAGAGTGGCTATCCGAGTTATAAGCAGCGGCGATTTTTTGCCAGATTTCTGGACTAGGTTCCTGAATTTTACCATCGGTTTTTATTTTTGCCTGGGCATAAATTTCTTTATAGTAATCCCAAGCTAAAAGGTAATTTTCGAGAGTTTCTCCCACTAATCCCCTCGCCTGGAGAGCTTGGCTGAGACGCGCTCCGGTAGAATTAAGTAGTAGGCTCCAAGTATTATGGCCGAATGCTTGACTAATCTGACGGATGCGATCGATTAAGCGATATTTAATCCTCTGATTGGCAAAATTATCGAAGCGAGTGGAGAATAAAGGCTTAAAGTCAGCTAAGATAGCCTCAAAACCAAGAATTCCTTCGTTAAAGTAGTCTTCGATCTGATAATCTAGTTTAGCTTGATATTTTTGATAGATTTCGGCAGCAGCCCAGTAGCAAGGTTCCTGCAAATAAGCGTATAAATGCCCACGAAAAAGATGATTTTGGGAACCGGGATTCTGATACTGTTGCTGAAAGAATAGGGCCAAATACTCCTCTGAATCGACATTAGGATCGATTTGGCCATAGCTTTCCATGTTACGACGCAAACGCCGATCGCAATTCCATTGTGTCCTATTTTGCTGCAAAACTAAAAAGCAACAAAACTTCTCCAGCAAAGTCTCTCGTTTTTTCATCTAGCTACTCCCCGTGGAGGTCAACTAAACTCTCTATCGTTCCACTTCGAGATTTTATGCAGTATTATAGCAGTTATCTTAATGGTGAGGTACAAATTTTTCGTTTTGAGGAGTCGAGAGTCTGGGGAGTCAGGAGTGAGGAGACGATTGTGCAAACGTTTGTATTAATTTAAGAGTCACTGATAATTAGGGTTTGCTGAAAAAGTTTGTTGGTGGGGTTAGGAGTCATACTAAATCCGGTTATTAAAGAATGATTATTTATTCTCCCTTTTGCCTATTGCAAGAGTGCATGAGTGCCTGTCCTGATATGTAGCATAAAGGGATTGGGGGAGATTCGGCTAATCTAAAAATAAGCGATTTAAATACGTCTTAGCTTACAATTATTATTAACTTCGATCAAACAGGGAGTTTCCCAAGTAAGTCCACCCAGTCAGGTTACTTGAGAATTTGGCTGACAAGTTGGGGGTGAAACGGGTATCTCTTTAGTGACCAAAGGTTCAGCACCAGCTAATATTAAAGTTGCTATTGAATGGGAATTTAACCAAGATAAGGGAGGTTAGTATGCAAGTTCAAGTCGAAAAACGGTATTATACACCTGAAGAATATTGTCAGCTAGAAGAAACAGCAGCATACAAAAATGAATATCTAGATGGAGAAATTATTCCCATGGTAGGAGCAACTACTAATCATAATCTGATTGCTTTGAATTTCTGTAAAAATTTTCCAGCTAAGATTAATAATGAAGATTATTGGACTTTCATGAGTGATGTCCGGTTATGGATGCCAATATACCGCTTTTATACTTATCCTGATGTCATGGTGATTAAAGGCAAACCATTATATGAAGGAAAAGGCACAAATACTGTAACTAATGCGTTAATCATTGTCGAGGTTTTATCAAAATCAACTAGAGATTATGATCGCACTGATAAGTTTAAGTTTTATCGTTCAATTCCTGACTTTAAGGAATATATTTTGATCGATCAATACCGTTATTATGTGGAACAATTTTATCAACAAAATAATGGAGAATGGTTATTTAAAGCATCTGAATCAGAGAATGATGTTTTAAGGTTTTATTCTGTGGATTTTCAAATCTCATTGCTGGATATTTATCAACGAATTGATTTTAATTTAAGTGAAGAATAAGGATTAAATCCCATCTCAATTATAGCGTTTTTCAGTCTGCTGAGGTACAAAAGTTATGGGTTTTAGGCAAAAGGCAAGAGGCAAAAGGGAAGAAAATAGGTGTACCTCACTAGCTTAGGAAACGCTATATCTACCAAAATCAGTTGATATTGCGATTCTCAAGATCAAGAAGGAAACCCAACAAAAAAATAAGAGGATGGGAATAGCGATCGCCTTTTTTAAAATCCTACAGTAATCATTTTTCCATAGCTCCTTTGCTTCCTTGTAGCCTTGTTTGATTTGCACTGTGAATTTATCTGTCACCAGTAAGACTTTTGATAATCTTTTTAGCCAATCGCTCATTAATTTCTCGATGTCTGGGAATTGGTTCTGTTTTTCCAGTATCTGGATTATGGTAAATATCATGTTTCCCTCCACGTCTAATCAAGTAGCAGCCAGCTTGCTCCAATTGTGCAATTAAATCATGTCTTTTTATGCGAATTCAAACTCTGCAACTCTCTTGATTCCGGGGATTTCTTCCGTAGTAAATGTTCTGTAGAGATCGATCAGGTTTTCGATTAATTCTTCTAAGTCAACACCTTGGGTCCAATGATCGGGAAATTCATTCAAATAGCCCAAGAACATCCCATCTGATTCTTTCCAATATGTATATGGAATCCTCATGGTGAAATCCTCATTCTGCGTTGCTAACGATATTAAGTTGACCCCTATTATAACGGAATTGCTCTCAAGCCACGATCAGCTTTATTATCAGGGTTGGCAGCGAGATTGCCGCCTGACACTTCGTTAATGCAGCCGACAAAATTTGCGATCGCTCATTCAGACGGATTTAGGTGTTGGCTGTTGGGTTTCGCTTTCCCCTAAAATTGAGAGGTTTTCTTTAACCCATTGATTCGCTCAACCCAACCGACGGACTCAACCCAAGAAAAAGGACTAGACCGCGCCTAATAGCCGTAGGAATTCCATAACCTTTTCATATAACGCCGCGTTTCCTTGCTGGCGGTACAGTTCGGCGGCTTGTCGCAAATCTCTGATCGCTTTTTCCCTTTCTTGTCGAGAGTAATAAAGAAGCCCCCGAAAGCCGTAAGCCATTGCGTATCGGGGATTAATGTTGATCGCCTGATTGTAATCGGACAGAGCGAGGTCTGGTTTCCCCTGTTCTTTGTAAAGATTCCCGCGATTGAGGTAAGCCTCAGCGAATCGGGGATTAATGTTGAGCGCCTGATTGTAATCGGACAGAGCGAGGTCTGGTTTCCCCTGTTGTCGGTAAAGACCCCCGCGATTGAGGTAAGCGATTGCGTCTCGGGGATTAATGTTGAGCGCCTGATTGAAATCGGACAGAGCGAGGTCTGGTTTCCCCTGTTCTTTGTAAAGATTCCCGCGATTGCGGTAAGCGATTGCGTCTCGGGGATTAATGTTGAGCGCCTGATTGTAATCGGACAGGGCGAGGTCTGGTTTCCCCTGTACGGCGTAAAGAAGCCCCCGATTGAGGTAAGCCTCAGCGAATCGGGGATCAATGTTGATCGCTTTGGTGAATTCAGCGAGAGCGAGATCGTATTTTTCCTGTTGGATGTAGCCAACTCCCCGGTTATAGTGGCCGATCGCGTCTTGATTGTTCCCTTGAGCGATCCGGGTTTCGGCTGGTTGTCGGCTCTCTAGCGCCATGACGGGGCGAACAGTCGCGAGGGTGGAAAGGCTGATTAGGCTAACGGTGGTAAGAAGGGCAAAGGATTTCATGGCTAGTTCCTCGGTGGGGATGATTTTAAATTCTACTTAGGGTTGGCTGAATATCGGTGTAAATCCTGCTAAAAAAGGTTTTTGGGCTAAAAAAGCCTAAAAATATTATCCAACAAGGTTTTTAGATTGATTCAGCAACCCCTACTTAATTCATAGGCTGCTTTTTTGGGAATATACAGAATAGGCTTTTTTTGTCTAAAAAGCACTAGGCTACTACTATCTAAAGTAATTAGAAAGTAGTAAGAGCGATCACTTTTTTTTAAATCCTACAGTAATCATAGCAATTATTGTAGGTCAAACTTATCTTTTCTCTTGGTGTAAATCGTCAATTAATTACCTTACTCCTCTTCTCTACTCATTAAAGTAGCGACTAAGAAATTCTTGGGGAGTAATGATTGTAATTTTTTGATTTTTAGCTAATTTAAGGATTTTACCCGGAACTCCTCCCCACAACAATCCTGAAATCCAAACATTGACATCTAGAACAACTTTCATGAGTTGGCGCGTCTAATTTGGCGAGCTTCTTTAATCATCTGGCTAATCTCAGCTAGAGTCGGTTGATTGGGGTCTGGTTCCATTGCTTCTAGTCGCTCAAAGAATTGCTCTAGATTGACTTTATCTTGATGAACTTTTTTGAGAATGATGGAGTCTTCCGTCAGGGAAATCATGTATTTATCTCCTGGGTTGAGGCGGGTTTGAACTTCAGGAGGAAGTTCGAGGTTTCCTTCTCGATTGATTTGTATGAGTAGCTCTTTGGTCATCGGCTTCAAAATAAACTTTATTAGCTTTAGCTGTTAAACAGACTTTATAAATAATCTGATCAAGTTAATTATATATATCTTAGCGAATTTTTCAAGCTAGGGCTTGCTACCTTGGAATCTAATCCTGGAATTGATGGCGCTCAGCGATTCGCGTCTGGAGAGGTAATGTTTCTCCCTCTACATTTATACTACCCCAAGAGAGTCCTTCCACAGAATCAATACCACTGGCTACTTGATAACGGATCCAGAACGGTTATTAGCGACGCTTGAGGGAAACCCAACCACACCAATGTCGTCAAGAATGTTGGGTTTACCTCAAACCATTGAATCAAGCAGTTTTCTCCTAATTATTAAATCGCTCAACCAAACCTACAAGCTTCTATCTGATAACTGATAACTGATTAAGACTTCACTCCCAGATTAAAGAAAATCGTTCCCCGACGCACAGAATTTTCGCTACCTTGGCTGCTAATGGTAAGAGAACGCAGATTATTAAATAAAGGCTTAATCGATAATTCTAACACCCGCACGATCGGGAATTTTGCCTCGATTACCGGTTGCAATTGTCGCCAATCGACGTAAAAATAACCATCATTTTCTGCGGGTAAAGCAGTAATTGCCTGTCGAAACTTACCACTACTTAAAATGGGGTTTTTCTGTGCAGATAAAGCTAAACCCATCGCTTCCACAGAACTAGCGATAATTTCATAATTATCGACCCTAGTATGCACTCCCGTCACGATCGTTTCTAGTTGCGCTTTTCCTCCTGGGACCGCCGTGGTTAACTTTGTCCAAGCTGTCACCGTTCGATCGAGTAAAGGCAGATTAACCACATTATAGCCGCGACTGCGGGCCAACTCATCCAAATGAGAGATCGCACTGTCCACCTCTACCCCCATCACCCGTTCCCCTACAAAAACACTATCGGGTTCCATCCCCTTTGAATTAGGCACGAGAGCGAGGCTATATTCGCCTCTAACCCAGCTAAAAATGTCTTCAGGCAAATTTAAACCTAAAGGCGACTGGAAGCGGTTTAAGACCTGTGTTATTAATTCCTGTAGGGGACTATCTGCTTCTAACCCCTCCTCTACCTGAGTCCAAAAACGATTTAAATCGCGACTAGCGGCGACTAAAAGGCTATTTTCGCCGATAAAAGATAATGATCCCACGGGACTAGATAAAATTGGTGCTTGGTCATCCTGTCCTAAGACTCCAATTAAGGCGGTTTGAGCGACTATTCCCCCAGATTTGAGGGAAAAAGCCGTGGCTAATCGTTGTTTTGCTTCGGGACTCTCCGGGACGGGTTGATTAGCGATCCAAGCCGATAACGGAGGTAAATTGCCGTAAACTATAGCTATACGCGGTTCGGTGATATTTTTGAGGGCTTCTCGGTAATCGGGGCTATTTTTTAGGTTTAAATCCGGTACTTGCACGTTATTAAGTGCCTCGCGCAAAACCTTGATATTATTGGCAAAAAGCACCGTATCACCGACGACGGCACTAGCGAGAAAACGATTATTATCTCCTGCGGTCAAGGGACGTTGATAAATGAGGTTAACTCCCTTGTAGAGTTCAAAAACAAGGTCAAATTTGCCCGAAACCGCCTGTTTTGAGTAGGAAGCTTGCAGAAATTCCTTAGCGCGTTCACCATCTTTACTTTGAATTGCCAAAAGATAACCCGGTTGGATACCATTATCGGTATCGCGATCGAAATCTAGGGAAGTAACAGCGAGGGTAATTTCCTCCCCTAACCAAGGTTTGATTTCCTTTTGATAATTTAATCCCGTTTTACCGAGCAGAGTTTTTTCTAAATCCTTAATTTCTTGGTGCGAACGTCGTCGATTAGCCGGTGTAGCGATTAATTGACCAAAAGACTCCAAACGTTCGGGATTGACCAACAAGGATACCATAACCGGGGCCTGTTTCGGCACAAAAATCGCCGCCATCGGTTCCCGCAGCACCCCACCTTTGAGCAAAGACAGAGGACTATCGGCGAGAATCCAAGCAAAACTGGCTGTAGCGACTCCTAGGAGAATGATTACCGTCGCACCTAAAATATAGAAAAACGATCGCAATTTCACAACCTTGTCCCGAGATGAACCATTAGCTATTTTAAGCCAGCAATTGACCCAAGAATTTCGATCGCTACAATTCTTACCAGACTGATAACCGATAACTCGCCACCGATAACTAATTTTTACCAGCCTTTTTCCGCTTGAGCGAGGACATAGTTAGCTACAGCTTCGATATCTTCAGCGCTGAGACGACCACCGAAAGCCGGCATCGCCCCCATACCTTTGGTAACTTGGGTAACGATAGCTTCAACGGAATCTTTGCCATATTTAACTAAATCTTCTTTTTTCAGGGTTTTAGCGGCATTAACCACGTTTTTACCGCCCATGTGGCAGGAAGCGCAGTTAGCACTGAAAATCGAAGCCCCATCAGCTAAAGCGGGACGAGCCATACCGAATGTAACCACAGCCAAGAGCAAGCACAGGGAAATTAATAGTCTTTTCACGATTGGTTCTCCTCTATTTCTTAAGAAATTCCCCAACCATGGTCAGAAAAAACCGGTTTTCTTGTCAAAAGACAAGCTGTCAAACTTGGTGTAGAATTAATCAATGGGACAGTTAAAAGCAAACTTTTACTTTTTTGTCAAAAGACAGGCTGTCAAACTTGTCATCTTCCCTCGTGTAAAGGATTAACAAGCATGAAAAAATTAGGTTTATTGTTCGCTACCGTGGCGCTAGTCGTCTCTAGCTTCTTCTTCAACACTGCCTCCGCTGCTGCGGAAACCTTCACGGTGAAGATGGGCGGTGATGCAGGTACACTACAATTTGATCCCCCCGCCCTCACTATTAAAGCAGGAGATACGGTGAAATGGGTCAATAACAAACTTTCTCCCCATAACATAGTTTTCGATAGCGCCAAGGTTCCCGAAGCCCAAGCCAGCAAATTATCCCATAAAGGTCTGGCTTTTTCCGCCGGTGAGTCCTTTGAAAGCACTTTCAGCGAACCGGGTACTTACACCTACTACTGCGAACCCCATCGCGGCGCCGGTATGGTCGGAACGATTACCGTTCAGTAATTATCCGATTTTAGCCAAAAATAACTCGCGGTTAACTGCCGCGGGTTGTTTTTTGGGAATTATGAATTATGAATTATGAATTATGAATTGGGAAGAATAAATAAAAATAGTCTCCTGACGACCGGCTACTGTCTCCTGTCTCCTATCTCCTATCTCCTGTCTCCTGAAATATTATGAATTATGAATTATGAATTATGAATTGGGAAGAATAAATAAAAATAGTCTCCTGACGACCGGCTACTGTCTCCTGTCTCCTATCTCCTATCTCCTGTCTCCTGAAATATTATGAATTATGAATTATGAATTATGAATTGGGAAGAATAAATAAAAATAGTCTCCTGACGACCGGCTACTGTCTCCTGTCTCCTATCTCCTATCTCCTGTCTCCTGAAATATAAAGTCTCGGTTACAAAACTGACCTCTGAGCAATTCTCACCCCACCATAGAAACAGAAGCCCGTAGGAAAATCAGCCATGAAAGAACACGATGTCGTTATAGTGGGCGGTGGGTTAGCAGGATGCCGCGCCGCCTTAGAAATCAAACGCCTCAACCCGACTATCGATGTTGCTGTCGTTGCCAAAACCCACCCAATTCGTTCCCACTCCGTCGCCGCCCAGGGAGGTATCGCCGCCGCCCTGCAAAACGTTGACCCCAAAGATAATCCCAAGGCCCACGCCTACGATACCGTCAAAGGTTCCGATTTTCTGGCTGACCAGGATGCGGTGGATATCCTCACCCAAGAAGCCCCCGAAGTTATCATCGAATTGGAACATCTAGGCGTGTTATTCTCCCGTCTCGAAGATGGACGCATTGCCCAAAGAGCCTTTGGCGGTCACAGCCATAACCGTGCCTGTTACGCCGCCGATAAAACCGGTCACGCCATGCTGCACGAATTAGTCAGCAATTTACACCGTAATCAGGTAAAAATCTACGATGAATGGTATGTTTTGCGCCTTATCCTCGAAGAAGGTACGGCCAAAGGCGTGGTTATGTACCAAATCGCCACCGGACAGTTAGAAATCCTTCGGGCAAAAGCAATTATGTTCGGGACGGGGGGCTATGGTCGCGTTTATAACACCACCTCCAACGATTTCGCCTGTACGGGGGACGGTTTAGCATTATCGGCCAAAGCGGGTATTCCCCTAGAAGACATGGAATTTGTCCAATTTCACCCCACGGGACTCTATCCCGTCGGTGTTTTAATCTCGGAAGCAGTCCGGGGTGAAGGTGCTTATTTAATCAATAGCGAAGGTCGTCGTTTTATGGAAGACTACGCCCCCTCGCGCATGGAATTAGCCCCCCGGGACATCACTTCCCGGGCCATTACCCTAGAAATTCGCGCCGGCCGGGGGGTAAATCTGGACGGTAGCGCCGGGGGTCCCTTTGTCTATCTGGATTTACGCCATTTAGGCCGGGAAAAAATTATGAGTCGCATTCCCTTCTGTTGGGAGGAGGCCCACCGTCTCGTCGGTGTCGATGCGGTAGAGGAACCGATGCCTGTACGTCCTACAGTTCACTATTGTATGGGCGGCATTCCCGTTAATACCGATGGTCGCGTTCGCTTAAGTGCCGATACGCTAACCGAAGGCTTTTTCTCCGCCGGGGAATGTTCCTGTGTCTCCGTCCACGGGGCCAATCGTTTGGGCAGTAATTCCCTGTTAGAATGTGTGGTCTATGGCAGAAGAACCGGCAAATCGATCGCTAAATACGTCGAAAAACGCGCTTTTCCCGTCTTTAATCCCGATATTTACCTTCAGGATGCTAAAGAGGAAATCACCGCTTTATTGACCAAAAAAGGCACGATTCGCATCGGTCAACTACGTCAGCAATTCCAAGACTGTATGACCCAACATTGCGGCGTTTTTCGCACCGAAGCGACCATGCGCGAGGGAATTAAACAAATCGGCGAATTAAAGCGCCAATACGAGCAGATTTACCTCGATGATAGGGGGGATTGCTGGAATACGGAACTAATCGAGGCCTGGGAATTACAAAGTCTCATGGTGGTGGGGGAAATTATCCTCACCTCTGCCCTCAATCGTCAAGAAAGCCGAGGGGCCCACTCCCGCGAAGATTTTCCCCAACGGGATGACCAAAATTTCCTTCAGCATACCCTCGCCTATTATTCCCCCTCCGGCATCGATATCGACTATATGCCCGTGGTAATTCAGGATTTCACCCCCGTGGAACGTAAGTATTAACCTCTGGTCGGACGGTAAATGTAAAGGAATATTACAAACTCCTTGGCATTTACCGAGATTTAGTTCTATACTAGATAAAGCAACGCGGGATAGAGCAGTCTGGTAGCTCGTCGGGCTCATAACCCGAAGGTCAGTGGTTCAAATCCGCTTCCCGCCATTACTTATAAAGCTAGTTTTAAATAGAGCGGAACGTGATGGGCTTCAAACAGTGCCATTTACAAAATGTTTGAAAGAAGTAGCGGGGATTGAAATCGACCAATCTTAAGTTAGAAAACGGGTTTCTCTAAGAAACCCGTTTTCTGGGTTAGATGTGGTATAACAGAAAAGTGGTTATGTCAGAGGAAAGAGATATGCCATCAATTTTTATTTGTTATTCCCACCAAGACAAAGGATGGAGAGACAGACTGTTAAAATTTCTCGAACCTCTGAATGATGAGGAAAAAATAGTCTGGTCAGATCTCGACATACAACCGGGGGATATTTGGGATGAAAAAATTAAAGACAGTTTATCACAAGTAACAATTGCGATGGTCTTGGTTAGCCAAGATCTGCTTAATTCTCGTTATGTGAAGAATGAAGAATTACCCCGTATTTTGAAAAGACGTGAAGAAGAAGGAGTCGTTATAATTCCTATATTTCTTAGACATTCTACTGTGAAAAGTGTTTCTTTTAAATACACTAATGAAGAGGGAATAGAACAAAGATTTTACTTACATCAATTTCAGTCTCCTAGCAATAATTCTCCCAGCAATCCTCTCTGTGATCTAAAGAAATCAGAATATGAAAAAGTTTTCGTATCCGTTGAGGATAAATTGCGATCGCTGATTGAAGAATCTAAAAAAAAACAGTCTGAACCCTCTAAAAAAGCGGTCCAACCCCTGACCACCTCTGGGTTAGTGGATACGCAACTCCCACCCGTGCGTAGATGGCAAGGACGACGGGAAGAATTGCAAGAACTCCAAACAGCGTTAGGGAATGACCATCTAAGGTTAATCGAGATTACCGCCGCCGGAGGTTATGGTAAAACTGCCCTGGCGAGAAAGTTTACAGATCAATTAACTGCTGATTGGCCGGTATTATGGGTTAATTTTAACCAGCCTTACCCTTTGGCACAGTTCGGACGGTGGTTATTAGAGGAGTTAAAACAAAATTATGATGAAAAATGGAATGATGGGCAATTAATAGACGCAATCAGCAAAGGGTTAACCGCTAAACCCTGTTTATTAGTGTTGAATAATTTGGAAACGGTACTAACTGCCCCAGTAAATTTGGTTTATCAGCAATTCTTGCAAAAATGGTTAAACACAGAAAGCAGCAGTAAGCTATTAGTCACCAGTCGAGAACAGCTAAAATTCCCCGTCAATTTGCAAGATTATTATTATTCTTGGCCTTTAAAAGGGTTAAAAGAAGCGGATGCGATGCGTTATGTCACCGAAGATCACGGCTTAACGGGAAGCGATGAAGAATTAGCCCAATTTGTCGATAAAATGGGAGGTCATCCCCTCTTAATGGAACTGGTTTGTAGTTTGATGAAAGATAAGTTTGGGAAAGGGGTTTCTGTCACCGAGTCGCAAAATTTGGGCTTAAATATGTTTGATGTGGAGGGTTATCACCGCGACACGGAAACCTGTGTTAGAGAAGTGATTACCGCCAGTTTAGCGCGATTATCGAAAGAGTTTAGGGAGAGTTTAACGCGGTTATCGGTATTGCGCGAGAGTTTTGATGACAGGTTAGCCCAGGGGTTAATTCCAGCAATAACTGAGGAAGATTTACGCTATTTAGCTCGTTTATCTTTATTACAAGAATTTCCCCCCGAATACAATGTAAAACGGCGACAGTTTCAGTTTTTGCCTTTAATTTCCATGGTGGTGCAAGATCAAGCAAATCCTGAAATATTGCGATCTGCCCATCAATTAGCCTTAGATTATTATTTAGCTCATTTACCTGTCCCTCCCTGGGAATCCTTGGAAGATTTGAAGGAATATTTAGAGGCGTTTTACCATGCAGGAGCATTGGGAGAATGGCAGTTAGCTTACGATATTTTGAATGAGGAAAGAGGCGGAGAAGGGAAAAATAAATCGGTTGATAGTTTTTTGGATTTACAAGGATTTTATCGTAAGCGAGCAGATTTGTATGAGGAAATTATTGCAGGGAGTCAACGGGAACAAGTTTGTTATCGCAATTCGTTAAATCGTCTGGGTATTTGTTTTTTGAACTTGGGGCAGTATGAAAAAGCGATCGCCTATCACCAGCAATCTCTCGAAATCAGTGAAGCAATGGGCGATCAGCAAGAGGTGGCAATTTCTCTCGGGAATTTAGGCAATTGTTATAATTGCTTGGGACAGTATGAAAAAGCGATCGCCTATCACCAGCAATCTCTCGAAATCAGTGAAGAAATCGGCTATCGGCAAGGGGTGGCAATTTCTCTCGGGAATTTAGGCAATTGTTATAATTGCTTGGGACAGTATGAAAAAGCGATCGCCTATCACCGGCAATGTCTCTACATCAGTAAGGAAATAGAAGATTGGCAAGGGGTGGCAAGTTCTCTCGGTAATTTAGGCAATTGTTATAAGTCCTTGGGGCAGTATGAAAAAGCAATTTTCTATCACCAGAAATGTCACGACATCAGTGAAGCAATGGACGATCGGAAAGGGGTGGCAATTTCTCTCGGGAATTTAGGCAATTGTTATTATGACCTAGGACAGTATGAAAAAGCGATCGACCTCTACCAGCAATATCACGACATCAGTGAAGAAATCAGCTTTCGGCAAGGGGTGGCAATTTCTTTCGGTAATCTAAGCAATTGTTATTCTTCCTTGGGACAGTATGAAAAAGCGATCGCCTATCACCAGCAATCTCTCAACATCAGTGAAGCAATGGGCGATCAGCAAGGGGTAGCATCTTCTCTACATACTATAGGGAGTATATTGCTCAAACTACAAAACTACAGCGAAGCCGAAAGCAAAATTCAAGCATCCTTAGTAATTTCTCAAGATATTGATTATAAATATTTAATCGCCTATAGTTTAAGAGTTCTTGCGGAAATCGCCCACAAAACTAATCGCCCTGAACTTGCCCTCAGTCATTGCCAAGAAGCGCTTGAATTATGCCAAGAATTGGGGATTCCGTTGGTTAAAAATTGTGAGGAATTGTTAGGGCAAATTCAGGCTACATTAGAGAATAATTAAGGTAAATTATTCTCTCAAAAATCAATATTTAACTGAACAAAGCTATGATAAAACTAACTTTAAACGAAGCCCACAGTCAACTTTCTGACCTCCTTAAAGCTGCCTCAAAAGGTGAACAAGTTATTATCCAGAATCATGAAGGTCAAGACTTTCAACTCATTTCTCTTCCTACTACTGTTAAACATCCCCAATATGGAAGCGCAAAAGGCATCGTTAAAATGCTTGACAATTTTGATGATCCCATCGAAGAATTTGAGGAATATATGCCATGAAAATTTTAATGGATACCCACGCCTTTTTATGGTTTATCGAAGGTGATAATAATCTTAGTGATGCTGCTCGTTCTCTGATCGAAAATAATCAATATCAAATTAGAAGGGGATTAGAAACCCAAGCAAAATGAGGAACAATTAATTATGAACATCAAAGATTATCCCTTTGCTCAAGACTTGATTACAGATAATCAAGGTCAGATACAGCAAGTTATTATTAACTTTGAAGACTATCAACAAATAATAGAAACCTATGAAGATACTGGACTCTATCGCGCCATGATAGACGTTAAAGATGAAACTCCCTTAACTTTGGAGGAAGCTTTAATTGAATTAGAAAAAGAATGAAAATCAACTATCTTCCTACTTTTATCAAGGATCTTAAAGATTTAAAAAGTACCTCCTCTTACTCAGTCATAAAAAACCTTGTCTTTACTGATATTTTAGCAGTTAAGCAGCTAAGCGAAATTAACAACCTTAAAAAATTAAAAGGAGAATATAATGCCTATCGTATCCGAATTGGTGACTATAGAATTGGTTTTTTTGTTGAAGAAGATACAATTACATTTGCTCGTGTTCTTCATCGTCGAGAATTCTATCGTTATTTCCCGTAAAATTTCGGTAGATAAAGAATCATTGAAAAGCCTTTGTCGAAATAGCCCACAAAATGAATCACTGCGATCGCGCTCTCAACTACTGCCAACAAGCGCTTGAATTATGCCAAGAATTGGGGATTACCTTGGTTAAAGATTGTGAGGAACTGTTAGGGCAAATTCAAGGAAACTTAGGAGATTCAGACAATAACTTAAAGTAAACCTGAGAAAATTTCAGTTTTTATCTATAAAAAACAATGCCTGCCAAAGATATTTTCCATGACTGTGTAAAACACGCCCTAATCAAAGACGGCTGGACAATTACCCATGACCCCCTACGGATTCGTTTAGCAAGAGGTAAAAACCTGTTTGTTGATTTGGGAGCAGAAAGACTATTAGCCGCAGAAAAGGGAACAGAAAAAATAGCCGTTGAAATTAAGAGCTTTACTCGTCCCTCTGATATGAAAGACCTTGAAGAGGCAGTTGGTTAATTTGTCGTTTATACCCATCTTTTAAAGCGTTATTATCCCGAATATAAACTATTTTTGGCTGTTAGCGAAAACACCTGCAAAACAGTATTTGAAGAAGAAGCAGGTCAAACCTTAATTGAAGATGGTATTATTCAGTTATTTAGTTTTGATCTCAACCAGGAGGTAATTGTACGATGGCTTCCTTAATTGCCCAATATCGGCAAATTATTGAAAAAACATTCCAAGATTATGCCGACTTCCTCGACACCGATCACCAAATCCAAATCGAATTAGTCCTAGATCAAACCCGCGATCGCTATTTATTGGTTGAAACAGGTTGGCAAAATGGTTATCGAATCTACGGAACCCTATTACATATTGATATTATTGATCAAAAAATTTGGATTCAACACGACGGAACTGAGGATGGTATTGCCGATGAATTAGTAGCTGCGGGAATCCCTCAAAACCAGATTATTTTAGCCTTTAAATCCCCTGAAATTAGACCCTATACAGGCTTTGCTGTCGCTTAACTTTCAAATATCATGGACAATTCTCAAAACCGCAATCGCCGCCAAATGAATCACTATTAGAAGAAGATTAGAAACTCTTGATAACCCAAGTCAGCCATGAAAATCACCTACTTTCAGGATACGGATACTCTATACCTAGAGTTCAATAACAATCCCATTGTCGAGACTCAAGAAATCAATGAAAATACCTTGGTCGATCTTGATCAGCAGGGTAATATTTGTGCAATCACCTTGGAACACGCCAAAAGCTTAACGGATCTGAATGCTTTTTCCCTAGAAACTATTGTCGCGCCGACGTGATATAATATATATGACATTTGGGCGCAGATTCCTTGTGACCCTATAATCGGACAAATTCGTTATTATCAATGACAACAACTTTAATCAATCACATTGAAATTACCCCAGAAACCTGTGGCGGTAAACCGCGCATCGCAGGTCATCGCATCAAAGTCCAAGATGTCGTTATTTGGCACGAACGCCTGGGAATGTCACCCGATGAAATTGTTTATCATTATCCCAGCATTACTTTAGCTGATGTTTACGCGGCCCTTTCTTACTATCACGATCACCTTGAAGAAATTAGACAACAAATCACAGATGATGATACCTTTGCCAAGGAAATGCAAGCTAAAACACCTTCTCTAGTCCAAGAAAAACTAAAAAAAATGAATGGGCAATAAAATTAAATTTCACCTTGATGAAAATGTAAGCTATAGCATTGCTCTTGGATTGCGCCAGCGAGGCCTTGATGTTACTACCACTCCAGAAGAAAATTTATTGGGGGTATCTGATGAAGTACAATTGCAATTTGCTTTATCCAATGGTCGCGTGATTTTTACTCAAGATACTGATTTTTTAAGAATCAATCAACTAGCACGTTGCTTCAAGTCAGAAAAATTCCCCTCTATCCGTCCCAACCTAATCGAGACTATTGCTCACTGACTAAATAACGCGATCGCCGAATCATAAAACAATGCCTGCCAAAGATATTTTCCATGATTGTGTAAAACACGCCCTAATCAAAGATGGCTGGATAGTTACCGATGATCCCTTAAGTCTTAAAATTGGCAAAAAAGACTTGTTTATTGATCTAGCAGAGGAACTGTTAACACAAATTGATACCCCCTAGTCCCCAAAAGAAGAATCTCCCCATGAGTAACCCTATTATCATTGAAACTGACTTAAAAGATATTCTCGCTAAACTTGACAATCGGTTAGAGCGAATCGAAACAAAACTAGAAGTATTACCGAAAATAGAGGCCGAAGTTTCCCAACTCAAAGAAGATGTCAAAGACTTGAAAGAAAGGGCAACGGCTCAAATATGGGCTTTGATAGTCACTGTTATCGGTGCAACTGTTGCAGCAATTATCAAATTCGGTTTTTTAACTAAAACTTAAATCATCATTAAAAACTAAGTTGGAACTAGACAAGTTCCAACCAGTAACAAAAAATTGACCTTGAAGATTAACGACGGATTGGTGCCATCGCACCGTCGGCGGCGGCGCGAAAAGGTTCCACTGCCTCGCTATAATCGATCGGTAAAATAGCCACCACGTTATCGTGAGGACGGGGAATAATTACCCAGGTTTCTAAAGCTGCCCCCTCGGTTTTATTGACGGCTTCAATGCCGGCAGCCATAGCGGTTTTTACCTCCTGTACATCCCCACGAATATTGAGGGTAAAACGGGCGCTTCCTGCCCTTAAATAACCAACAATCGTGATCCGTCCTGCTTTTACCATCGCATCGGCGGCCGCTAGAATACCGGGGAAACCTTTGGTCTCGATCGATCCCACCGCGGGTTGGGCTGTCATAAATTAACTCCTAATAACAAAAATCAGATAAGTTCAATTGATAGAATCCAATCTATTTTCCAGTCTTTAACTATAGTCTAGTTTGGGGCAAATCGCTAGGGAAATTAACTGCGAAAACGGTCTGACTTAGCCGTATGCTGCACTGGTAAAACCGCCAGTACATTTTCTGGAGGATTCGGTACGATGTAATGACTGACCACATTGCCACCAAAAGCGGTCATCGCCGCCGCTAATCCTGCCTCTACTGCCGGTTTAACCTCGGAAATCGGACCGCGAATCGCCACTAAAAATTCGCCCCTTTCCGCTAGATCAAAATAAACTAGGGTGACTCGTCCCCCTTTAACCATGGCATCCGCCGCCGCTAAAACGGGGGGAAAACCCAACGTTTGAATGACTCCGACCGCCTCGGGCATTTTTCCTGATCTCCTGCGAAAGCAACTTTACATTATACCCCGAACCTGTCTTTATATTTTCTTCTGCAAATCCCCGACCGATCGAGCCTGTTTTTTCTCTAAATACTGTTGATGGGACTGATCGGCCAGATAATAATCTCCTGCGGGTTCGATCAAAGTAACGATATCTTGCTGAAACTTTGCCGATAGTTGTAGTTGACGCTTGGAAGCAGTGGCGATTAACTTTTGTTCCGGGGTGTGATAAAAAATAATCGATCGATATTGTTCTCCCCGGTCCGGTCCTTGGCGATTTAACTGAGTCGGATCATGGATTGACCAAAAAACAGCTAATAACGCCTCGTAGCTTATTTCTTGGGGATTATATTCAATTTGTGCCACTTCCGCATGACCGGTAATTCGCGATAACACATCGAGATAACTAGGATTGGGAAAATTTCCCCCCATATAACCCACAGAAGTCGCTAAAACCCCTGGTAAACGCCGAAATGCGTCCTCGGTTTTCCAAAAACAGCCGGCCCCAAAGGTGGCTTTTTCGCCGTTATTCATTTCTCCTCACATCCTTGGCAAATTCTACAACTGCTTTTGTAATTGTCTCGCTTAAATTAGCATAAACTTTGGCAAAAGGGGGAGCTTTTTCGGTTAATCCTAGGATATCCGCCGTTACTAACACCTGACCATCACAATCTTCCCCCGCACCGATACCAATCGTCGGGATAGTCAATTTATCGGTAATAGTAGCGGCTAAATTGGCGGGAATATGTTCCAAAACCAGGGCAAATACTCCCGCTTTCTCCAAGGCTAAAGCTTCCTCGATTAGTCTTTGTGCATCCGATGGGGTTTTTCCCTGCTGACGGTATCCTAAGCGATGGACTGACTGGGGAGTTAATCCGATATGACCCATAACAGGGATGCCTATCTCGGTTAAACGGCTAATCGTCTCGATCATAGCGGGATAACCTCCCTCTAATTTTACCCCTTGTACTCCCGCTTCCTTTAACATCCTTCCGGCGGAGTGAATTGCCTGACTGACACTTTCCTGATAGCTGAGAAAAGGCAAATCACAGACAACTAAAGCTTGTTTTACCCCGCGAGACACGGCCGCTGCATGGTGAATCATCGCCTCTAGGGTGATCGGTAAAGTGGTAGGATAGCCCAAAGCGGTCATAGCTAAGGAATCACCCACCAAGATAATATCAATTCCTGCTCGATCGAGCAGTCGCGCGATCGGATAATCCCAAGCTGTGAGGGTGACAATCGCGCGTTTTTGCTGTTTCCACTCGATTAATTTGCTGGTGGTGACTGCCATTCTTTATTCACTGCGGACAGCTTCGAGGATACGGGAAAAATAGAAACGAGTGCTAGTCATACTCGTCCGTTCAATTTTAAAGCCATTTTCGTTGAGAGCGGCGACAATAGTTTTTTCCTTGTGTTGATAAGCGCGAGTGGTTTTACTCGGACCGGGGAAAAATTGACCAATTTTCTTGAGAATGGTTAATAAACAGGTTTTAGGGGCAAAACTGAGGATTAAACGGGATTGAGCTAGGGTTCCCAAGTGTTTAATCATGCCTAATGCTTCTTCTGTGGGATAGTGAATGAGAACATCAAGACAGATGACTGTGTGATATTGGCCGGTTAATGCTTCTAAATCTTGAACGGCAAAGGTGAGTTTACTGGTATCTGCTAACTCTTTGGCCGCTCTTTCCTTGGCTTCTGTCACCATTTTCTCGGAAATATCACTGGCGAAAATAGTTGCGCCCGCTTTAGCGAGGGGAATACTAAGACTACCGACTCCACAACCGGCATCACAGATCGAGAGATTAGGCAAATTGTCATCACTTTCTAACCAACCGATAACGGTATCGATCGTCTGTTGATGACCGATGCGAATATCTTTTTGTACTTTGTTAACTTCGCCATCCCCATAAATCCGGCGCCAGCGATCGAATCCCGTGGCGTTAAAATAGTCCTTGACTATGGCTTTATCGTCTAATGTGTTGGTCATAAGGAAATCTAAACGAGCGGAGATGGTTATTAGTTTATCCTACCGTGAAAGCCAGTTTTCCGACTGAATCATTCAGGGTTGCCGTTAGAACATAAGTATTATTTTGTTTCCCCGTGCTGCCAAGCATTGTCAAAGATTTGTAAATTTTTTAACCAAAATCCTTGAGGTAATGTTAGGCTGATCGCAGGAGAAAAAACACAGCTTAATAGCGATTAAATATAAGGTGAGGGTTTTAAACTTATATGATCGGTTTAAGCCCAAATACATAAAAAAATTGATTGAGATTCCCTAACCTAGTTCCGTTGTTTCCCAGAGCCTGAATTACTAGAAAAAATTTAACACCGCCAGGGCTGGAGTCCAGAAACAACGGCACTTAGAGACTGAAGTGAACTTAGGAAAATGGTTTCCCAAACCGTGAACATTTTGAGGGTGGGTAATTAACTGACTCATCTTTTGCCGAACCATCCTGAACAATTAAAGGATGGTTAGACCAGTGGTTGATGATTGAAAAATCTTCGATAAAAAGGCTGGTGGTTAAGCCATTTTTCCGCGATTGTATTAGCTAAAATATCCATTTTTTGGAGGTATTTTTTATGTCTGGACAAGCGAGTTTTCCCATCCCCAGTACCGCATCAAATGAAGAAACCACGGGGCGATATATTGTTACTTTCCAAGATGGAGCAACCCCGGAAGGAATCGCCGCCCTGCGAGATGTGGCGGGGATATCTGCCTTGCCCGATGCCCGGGACTTTGCCGATTCGGCCATGGACAGTTCAGAACTAGATGCGGCGGGAGGGGGAACCTTTCCGACTTTGGGGGTGGCAGTGGTTTCCCTGGATGACTTAGCCTTGAGCGGTGTCATGAACATAGCGGGGGAAAGTTCGGCAATTTTAGCGATCGAACCCGAACGAATTTACTATGCAATCGAGGAGGGTTTATCCTCGGAATACCTCAAGGGTTATCGCGATGCCGTCAATCATCTTTATGAACAGTCCAAGGCTAAAAAAGAGCCGGGAGATAAGGATCTCGCAGCCCTAGCCTTTCTCGATGATGCCCAATCCACTTGGGGATTAAAAGCCACGAAAGTAATCAATTCCCTTGGTCGCACTGGTCGCGGCATTAATGTGGCTGTACTAGATACGGGTATGGATTTAAAGCATCCCGACTTTTTCGGGCGATCGATCCAAAGTCAGTCTTTTGTACCAGGAGAAGCGGTGCAGGATGGTCACGGTCACGGCACTCACTGTATCGGTACCGCCTGCGGATTTAAAAATGTCAACGGTCGCCGCTACGGGGTCGCCTACGAAGCCACCATTTATGCGGGCAAAGTTCTCAGTAATGCTGGCAGTGGCTCCCAAAGTTGGATTCTCGCCGGCATGGAATGGGCGATCGCCAGTCGCTGTGCGGTGATTTCTATGTCCTTGGGCAATACAGTTCCAACTCCTTCCACTGCCTACGAAACTATCGGTCGTCGCGCTCTGCAAAATGGTTGTTTGATTATCGCGGCGGCCGGCAATCACCGGCCTGGTACTGTGGGTCAACCGGCTAATAGTCCCTCAATTATGGCCGTGGCGGCGATCAATAGTAATCTGCGATTAGCTTCTTTTTCCTGTGGTTCTGGTACTGCCCAAGGTGCTAACGTAGATATCGCCGGCCCCGGGGTGGCGATCTATTCTTCTGTACCGATGCCCCGACGTTACGACGTTTTTAACGGCACTAGCATGGCTACCCCTCATGTGGCCGGGATTGCTGCTCTCCACGCTCAAGCTTCGGGAGTGCGCGGGGCGCAACTCTGGCAGTTACTCACCTCGAAAGCCTTGCGACTGTCCATTCCCACCGTTGATGTGGGCAGTGGACTGGTCCAAGCGCCTTAGCAGTCAGTATTGAGGAGTCAGGAGTTAGGAGTTAGGAGTTAGGAGATTATTTTTATTTATTCTCCCCACTTCCCCTGCTCCCCACTTCCCCGCTCCCATCTCCTGACTCCTGCTCATCTTTTTACTTTTATTAATAGCCATGGAACAGATTATCGTGACGATCGATGAACAGCATTTAGCCGATATTCAGACAGTGGCCAATAATTTACAATTTCTGGGTATGACAGTAGATAATATCTTATCGGTTTCCGGCATTATTACCGGTTCAGCCCCTCGATCGCTGATCCCCTCTTTAAAGGCAGTGCCTGGAGTTCTCGATGTGGAGGAAGATAAGGAAATGCGGGCGATATAAGCTGTTGACTATCTAAAAAATTACTCGTTAAGACTCCAGGGGAGCGCTGGAGCTTTTTTGCTGTGTTGCCAAAGGCACGGCGTAGCCGTCCAGTAAACAGTAATCAGTGAAAAGAAAGCTCCCAACTTGCCACTTAATAGTATTGAAAACTCAAATCTGATCACTGATCACTGACTCCTGACGGTGAAGCAGTGGACCGGGAGCGATTGCAACTCTGTGGAAAAGCTTAATTTGTTTTCCGCTTCACTTTTAGTTAACCTAAATTGAATATCATGTAATCGTCCCAAGATCGATCAGTAAGGGTTCCATGTCAATTATTAACCATAGAACTAAGATCGTAGCCACGATCGGCCCTGCCAGTAATTCGCCAGAAGTCCTCAAGCAGATGATCGGTGCGGGGATGAATGTAGCGCGGCTAAACTTTTCCCACGGTAGCTACGAAGATCATGCGAGAGTTGTTACCCTTTTACGGCAAATTTCTCAAGAATTAGACAATCCTATCACTCTCCTGCAAGATTTACAAGGGCCGAAAATTCGCGTCGGTAATCTCCCCAATGGTTCCATTACCATCAACGACGGCGATTATCTCACCCTTGTACCCATGGATGAGTATCGGGGAGAAGCGAACACCGTTTCGATCGATTATCCCTATCTGGCCGAGGAAGCCAAGTTAGGTGAGCAAATTCTCCTTGATGATGGCTTATTAGAGCTAAAAATCGTTGAAATTAACGGAAAAGACCTAAAATGTCAAGTATTGGAGGGAGGAATTCTCAAGAGTCGCAAGGGAGTCAATCTACCCCGTCTCAATTTGCGCTTACCTTCCATGACCGAAAAAGACAAACAAGACCTAGAATTTGGTCTTGCTCAGGGGGTTGATTGGGTTTCCCTCAGTTTTGTTCGTAAAGGAGAAGATATCAAAGCGATTAAGGCATTTTTAGCCGAGAGAAATCATGGGGATGTGCCAGTGATAGCTAAAATTGAAAAACCGCAAGCGATCGAAAATTTGGAGTCAATTATCGAGGAATGTGACGGAATTATGGTGGCCCGGGGCGATTTGGGGGTAGAGTTAAGTCCCGAAAAAGTCCCCATGTTGCAAAAACGCATTATCAGACTCTGCAACATGAAAACTATTCCCGTCATCACTGCCACCCAGATGTTAGAAAGCATGATTCACAATCCCCGACCGACTCGGGCCGAGGCCAGTGATGTGGCTAATGCCATTATCGATGGAACCGATGCGGTGATGTTATCGGGGGAATCAGCAGTGGGAGATTTTCCCGTCAAAGCTGTGGCTATGTTGGCCAAAATCGCCCATGATGTGGAAGCGGATGTGAAGTTTGATAATGTTCCCCCCAATCAGTCCGATGAAACTCACGCTCTCAGTGAGGCTTTAGTGGCGATCGATCAAACCCTTAATCTCCGTTATATTGTCACTTTTACCACCTCTGGCTACACTTCGCTACTGGCTTCTAAGGAACGTCCCTCGGTTCCCGTCATTGCTATGACTCCCAATAAACGAGTCTATCACCGTCTCAACCTAGTCTGGGGTGTGATCCCGATTCTTCTCGATCATCAGGTGTCCGTCTTTGAGGATGTGTTAAAGCAAACCGAATCAATTCTGCTTCAGAAAAATCTAGCGCAATCGGGCGATAAAATCCTGATTATGGCGGGAATTCCCATGCAGAAAACTAAAGGAACCAATTTCCTCAAAATTCACACGATTCCCTAAGTTCTAGGATTCAGGAGTCAGGGTACAGGAGATAGGAGATAGGAGATTATTTCTATTTATTCTCCCCACACCCCACACCCCACACCCTACACCCTACACCCCACTTCCCCACACCCCACGAAAAACTTTTTGCCGCAAACCCTAGATACAGATTTTGGGCGGTGGATTGGTTGTGATAGAAATATAAATATCGATCGCTTGCTATCAATCTTGATGAAAAGAGGATATTTTCTGGCTTTTATCGGCTCAATTGCCCTTAGTTGCTTATTATCTGCGGGCATAAACCTTTTTTCATCTACTATCACCACCGTCCAAACCCAGACAATTCTAGTTTCTGCCGCCGCTAGTCTCAAAGAGGCCCTAGAAGAAATCAAGCCGGGGTTTGAAAAAGCCCATGGCAACATTAAAGTTAACTATAACTTCGGTGCGTCGGGGGCTTTGCAACAGCAAATTACACAAGGTGCGCCGGCCGATGTTTTCCTCTCGGCTGCCACTAAGCAAATGGACGCTTTAGCAAAAGCTGGTTTAATCGATACAACTACCAGAAGAAACCTGCTCACTAATCGCCTAGTTTTAATCGTTCCCAAGAATTCCGCCCTAAAAATCAGCGATTTTCGTTCCCTGACTAACAGTAATGTCAAAAGAATTGCCGTGGGTGAACCGCGCAGCGTTCCCGTCGGTCAGTACAGTGAAGAAGTTCTGAAAAATATCGGCATTTTAGAGCAAATAAAACCAAAACTGGTCTTTGCCAACTCTGTCCGTAATGTTCTCGCCGCCGTAGAAACTGGTAACGCCGATGCTGGCATTGTTTACCTCACCGATGCCAAAATTTCCGACCGGGTAAAAGTAGTGGCTACGGCTGCCAATAATCTCCATTCTCCGATTATTTATCCCATAGCTGTGATTAAAGACAGCAAAAACCCGCAAGCTGCCAAGACTTTCGCCCAATATCTCACCAGGGCAGCCGCTAAAAACATTTTTGAAAAATTCGGCTTCGGAATAGCCAGATAAACAATGCCCGACTTTTCCCCCCTATGGATATCCCTGAAAACCGCCACCATTGCCCTGATAATCATCTTTTTTCTCGGTATTGCCGCCGCTTATTGGATGTTAGGTTATCGTGGACGGTGGAAATCCCTAATCGAGGCAGTTTTCGTCGCACCCTTAATCTTGCCCCCGACGGTGCTAGGCTTCATTTTACTCCTTCTATTCGGCAAAAACGGACCATTAGGACAGTTATTAGACCTATTTAACTTTCGCATCGTTTTTACTTGGTATGCCGCCATCATCACCGCGACGGTGGTAGCTTTTCCCCTGATGTACAAAACCACCCTCGGGGCTTTTGAACAGGTGGATGCCAATCTTTTACAGGTTGCCCGCACCCTAGGGGCATCGGAAGGGAAAATATTCTGGCGCCTACTTTTGCCCCTCTCCTTCCCCGGAGTATTAGCAGGATTAACCCTAGCTTTTGCCCGCGCTTTGGGGGAATTTGGGGCGACTTTGATGTTAGCGGGTAATATTCCGGGGCAAACTCAAACTATCCCGATGGCGATTTTCTTCGCTGTGGAAGCAGGAGCGATGACTGAGGCTTGGATATGGGTGTTTATTATCATGTTAATCTCCCTATCGGGGATTATCGCCGTTAATCTCTGGCAAAGTCAACGCAAACAGCAATTAGGACGACCGGGAGAAAGCAAACCTAACGAGATGGAGGACTGGCTGCCACCCTGGGAGGGTCGCGATTTTGCCCTTTTAGCAGCTGAAAATCAGCATTATAGGGATAAAATAGGCTTATTTGTTGATATAGAGAAATATTTACCCGGTTTTAACCTCTCGGTCACTTTTAACTGCCAAAATCAGCCCCTAGGATTATTAGGGGCTTCGGGTTCGGGAAAAAGCCTGATTTTGCGATCGCTGGCTGGGGTAGAAACGCCCTCAAGGGGCCGTATTGTCTTAAATGGTCGCATTCTCTTCGATTCCGAAAAGGGAATTAATCTCCCCAGTCGTCAGCGTCGTATCGGTTTTGTGGTGCAGAATTATGCCCTTTTTCCCCATCTCACCGTAGCAGAAAATATCGCTTTTGGTCTCTCGAAAAACTTATCTAAAAAAGTTATTAAACAGCAGATTGCCAACCAATTGGAATTAGTGCAGTTACCCGGCATGGAAAACCGTTATCCCCATCAATTATCGGGGGGACAACAGCAACGGGTCGCCATCGCTCGCGCTTTAGCTAGTCATCCGGAAGCTTTATTATTAGATGAGCCTTTTTCTGCCCTTGATACCCATCTACGCGCTCAATTAGAACGTCAGATGATCAAAACTTTAAGTAATTACGATGGCGTGACAATTTTTGTTACCCATAATATGGATGAAGCTTATCGAATATGTGAGAATTTATTAGTTATGGAAAAAGGGCGGGCAATTGCTAATAATTCTAAACAGAAAATTTTTGAGCGACCAGATAGCGTTAGTTTGGCAAAAATTACTGGCTGTAAAAATTTTTCCCGTGCTATTATCATCAATAATCAACAATTGGAGGCCATTGATTGGGATGTTAAATTACACACCATCCCCGGAATTCCCGACTATTTAGCCTATACGGGAATTCGCGCCCATCAAATTATTTTTGGTCGAGATTTAAGCGATATTAATACTTTTCCCTGTTGGTTAACTAATGCCATTGAAGGACCCCATCGGGTGACTCTCTATCTGAAACTTAATCAACCCTCCAACCACGACCGCGATTTTCATATCCAAGCAGAGTTATATAAGGATAAATGGTTAGAAATTAAGGAGCAAGCTTTGCCTTGGACTGTTACTTTATCTCCCCAGCGTTTATTATTATTAAAATAAACAGAGATTTTGATGCTAAGTTGTCAAACACCCCCCTTATCAAGGGGGGCAGGGGGGATCAAATTTAACCAGTAAAAAGCCCCCCTTATCAAGGGGGGTTGGGGGGATCAAACTCAACCAGTAAAAAGCCCCCCTTATCAAGGGGGGTTGGGGGGATCAAACTCAACCAGTAAAAAGCCCCCCTTATCAAGGGGGGTTGGGGGGATCAAATTCAACCAATAAAAAGCCCCCCTCATCAAGGGGGGTTGGGGGGATCAAACCTATGCAATTAACCAATCATCTTAAATCAGTAAAAAGCCCCCCTTATCAAGGGTAGGGCTGTTTCATTCTCCCATCAGAATATCAAAAGTAAAAGCGATCACTATCAGGTAAAATGAGGAGTGACCGCCAACCTTTCAAATATATGTTGAGCTTAATAGAAAAACTAAAACAAGT